>Ga0209515_10003767_pt1 | contig 21149 bp, 18 predicted proteins | sample Subgroupgradi54m_FD_187454 | JGI IMG/M metagenome (GOLD analysis project Ga0209515, IMG submission 187454) | Subsurface groundwater microbial communities from S. Glens Falls, New York, USA - GMW60B uncontaminated upgradient, 5.4 m (SPAdes)... ...
CGGCGGAGAGGGAACCTGTTTTCGCGCTAACATTGGCTTGACGAGACGGCGGCTTACATGGAAATCCTGATAGCCGCCGCTCGTCAGCCTCGGCGTTATGCAACTTAGGCAGCACTCGCCGCGGGAAGGGTTAAGGTTTACGGAAACGGCGGAACGGCGTTAACGGATGGAGTCAGCTCTTGAGTAAGCACGGGAAACGTCAACGGCATCCGGCAACGGCGCGGAAGCACTCGCGACGTTGCCTAACATTGCCTTCAGCCGACGCGCGCTGAAGAAGTTATCCACAAACTCGTCGCGCGACGCGTTTGTGGATAACTTTGAACTGATAGCGCGCGCGGCAGACCGGTGACGTTAAAACTTAGTATCGGAAGTGCCCAGGCGGACGGACCGGATGAGGCGTTTGCGTCAACTATCCTCAAGGATAGCTGACGTTCAGGGCGAAGAACAACGGAGAAGGGTTTACGGCAAAACGGCAGCTGGACATGACGACTAACAGACTGAACGGATTCGACCCAAAGTCGGTGCGCCGCGGCGCGCTCGCGGGCGTCCTCGGCCTCGGGCGTTCGGGCCAGTCGGTGGCTCGCCTGCTGGTTAAAAAAAGCTTCAAGGTCTTCGGCTCCGATACGCGGCCGAAGGCGGAATTGTCGACCGCATTAAAGGCTCTTCCGAAGGCGGTCAAATGGGAGTGGAGCGGTCACAGCGACCGGCTTTTGAAATGCGCCTTCGTCGTCAAGAGCCCGGGCATCAGACCGGACCTGCCCATCATCAAAAAGCTGAACGACAACAATATACCCGTCTACAGCGAGCTCGAGATCGCTTTGGCTTATTCCAAGGCCAAGGCCGTGGTCGCGATCACCGGCACCAACGGCAAATCAACGACCACGCAGTTGACCTGGGAGATCTTCAAGGCGGGGCTTCCGCGCGGCCGCAAGGCGCTGCTGGGCGGGAACATCGGCATCCCCATCTCGACGGTGGCGCCCGCCTCGAATCCGAAGGATGTGATCGTGCTGGAATGCTCCAGCTACCAGCTCGAGGACAGCTCCCATTTCGAGCCGCGCGCCTCGGCGATATTGAATATCACGGCGGATCACCTCGACCATCACGGCTCGATGAGCGCGTATCTCGCGGCGAAGTCGAAAGTCTTCCGCGAACAGGGGCCCGGCGACGTCTGCGTGTTCAACGCCGACGACCCCACGGTCTTCAAGCTCTCGCGCGAGTGCCCTTCTCAGCGCCTCTACTTCGGCTCTAAGGGAGTCAATATTCATGCCTGGGAGGAGGGGGGTAAGCTTCGCTTCAAGCTCCCGGGGTGGAAGAAGGCGCAAGCGCTCGTCCCGCCGAAGCTGCCCGGCCGCCACAACCGCGAGAACGCGATGGCGGCGGGGCTCCTGGCCTTCGCCCGGGGCATCAAGCCCGCCGCGCTCGCCAAGGCCTTCAAAGCCTTCAAGGGCGTGGAGCATCGCCTCGAGCCCTGCGGAGTCGCGCGCGGCATCGCCTGCGTCAACGACTCGAAGGCCACCAACGTCGATTCGACCCTCGTGGCGCTCAAGGCGCACGCGCCGGGAGGCAAACGCCTCCTCCTCATTTTGGGAGGACTCCACAAGGGTTTTCCTTACACGCCGCTCAAGCCGTGGATCGAGAAGTCGGTCAAGGGCATCCTGACCATCGGCTCCGCCTCGCGCCGCATCGAGGAAGATCTCTCCGGCCTCGTGCCGATATTCCCCTGCGGCAACCTCGAGACCGCCGTCGAGACCGGCCTTAAGATCGGCGAAAAAGGCGACACCGTCCTACTGTCCCCGGCCTGCGCGTCATTCGACCAATTCTCCGACTTCGAGGACCGCGGACGGCGCTTCAAGGCCCTCGTCGCGGCGGCGGCGAAAACGCGGTGAAGCCTCGCCTCTCGGCGCGCCGGCGCGCGCCGATCGACTATGCCTTGTTCGGCGCCGCTTTGGCCCTGCTCGTCATCGGCGTCGTCATGGTGTATTCCGCGAGCGCCATCTACGCCGAAAAGAACCTGGGGCACGCGCTCTACTTTTTCCAGCGCCAGCTCCTCTGGACCGTTCTCTCGCTGCTCGCGATGAGTGCGATGAGCCGGTTCGATTACAACCGCCTGCGCGAGTACCTCATGCCGATCTTCGTGGTGACCTGCCTGACCTTGGTCGCGGCGCTTTTTTTTCCGGCGGTGGCCGGCGCCAAACGCTGGATCCGCTTCGGGCCCCTCGGCCTTCAGCCGGCTGAGTTCGCCAAGCTCACGAGCATTCTCTTCCTCGCCGCCTACCTCGACAAGAAGCACAGCAAGCTAGTCCACTTCGTCCAAGGCATCGCCGTGCCTCTGGGCATCGTCGGCGTTCTGCTCGTCCTGATCGGCCTCGAGCCCGATCTCGGCACGCCGCTGCTGATATTCTGCGTCACGGTCCTGACCTTGTTCGTCGCCGGAGCGCGCTGGCAGTCCATTATCGGCGCCCTCGCTCTCGCAGCACCGATCGCGGCCATCGAGCTGTGGCGCAGGCCGTATCGCCGCGCGCGCCTGCTTTCTTTTATGACCCCGTTCGAGAACATCAAAGGCGCGGGCTATCAGCTCTCGCAGTCCATACTCGCCGTCGGCTCGGGCGGCTGGACCGGCAAGGGCATCGGCGCTTCCAAGCTCAAGCTCCTGTACCTGCCCAAGCCCCACACCGACTTCATCTTCCCCGTCATCTGCGAGGAACTGGGTCTCTTCGGCGCGGCCGTGGTCCTGGCGCTGTTTACGACCATCCTCATCCGCGGGGTGCGCATCGCGCGCGCCGCACCCAACCTGTTCGGAACCTTGCTCGCCTCGGGCATCTCCTTCTCGATCGTCCTGCAGGCGTTCTTCAACATCGCGATGTCCATCGGCCTCCTGCCCACGAAGGGGATTCCTCTTCCGTTCATCTCCTATGGCGGCTCGTCCTTGCTGGCGACGATGCTCGGCATCGGCGTGCTTCTCAACATCTCGCGGCAGACGCGCGCGGAGGGTTAAAGTGAAACGGGTCTTGATCGCGGCGGGAGGGACCGGAGGACATTTCTATCCCGGCCTCGTCGCCGCCCAGGAGCTGAAAGCCCGCGGCTGGGAGCCGCTTCTGATCGTGAGGAAAGACGACCCCGCGAAGGAACGGCTCGCGGCGGCGGGGCTCGCGTACCTGGAAGTCGACCTGGGGGGGATGCCGCGGAGCTTCGGGCTAGGGCTGATCGCCTTCACGGCGAAGTTGATCACGAGCCTGCGGCTGATGTCGCGGGTCGCGCGCGACTTTAAACCTGACCTTGTCGTCGGGATGGGCGGGTATCTCACGTTTCCCGCCGCGTACGCCGCGTGGCGGCGGAGGGTGCCGATCGCGCTGCATGAGTCGAACGCGATTTTGGGGCTGGCGAATGCCATGTCGGTTAAATTCGGTGCCGTACTGTTTTGGGGGCTCCCGCCGGTGGAAGGCGACGGCAAAGTGGTGGGAACTCCCATCAGACCGGCGTTATATGGGCGCAAGGACGCGGGGGAAGCGAGATGTGCCCTCGGCCTCGATCCCAAGCGCAAAACGATACTTGTGTTCGGGGGCTCGCAGGGTGCGCAGGCGATCAACAGCGCTATGCCCAAGGCGATGCAGGCCGCCGGAGTTGACGCTCAGATACTTCATCTCGCCGGGAAGGGCAAGTCCGCCGAAACGCTGAGCGCGTATAAGAACGCCGGGGTAACGGCGACGGTGCTTGATTACCTCGAGGACATGGCGGCGGCGTACGCCGCCGCAGATATAGTCGTCTGTCGATCCGGAGCGAGCACCCTCGCGGAGCTGGCGGCTCAAGGGAAGACCGCCATTCTGGTGCCGTACCCTCACGCGGCGGCGAATCATCAGGACGCCAATGCCCGCGTGTTTGAAAGGGCGGGAACGGCGAGGAGGATTCCTGAGACGGACCTTTATAACGGCCTCGGACCTTTGCTGGCCGAAATGTTAAAGTCATCTCCGGCAACGAAGTCTGGATCTCTTGGATTGCCTCCGGCGAAACGAACAACGGCGCTTTTCGTTGACGAGCTCGAACGGTTGGTTATATGAAGCGGCCAAAAATACTCGTCTGTAATGACGACGGCATCCACGGCCCCGGTTTGCCTTCGCTGATCGCCGCGATGCGGCGCATCGGCACCGTGACCGTGTCCGTACCCGATCACGAGCGTTCCGCCGACAGCCATTCGCTGACGCTCCACAAGCCGATAAGGGTTCGCAAACCGTCTTCGGGCGTGTACGCCTTAAACGGCAGCCCCGCCGATTGCGCCCGATTCGGTGTACTCGAAATATTGAAAGGCAAAGTCGATCTTGTCGTGTCGGGCATCAACCGCGGCTACAATCTGGGCGAAGACGTGATCTACTCCGGCACCGTCGCCGCGGCGATGGAAGCGACCTTGCTTAAGATTTCCGCAATCGCGTTTTCCATGGATCCCGACGGCAAGGACTACCGGCCCGCCGCGGCCTTCGCGCAGCGCCTGGCGAAGCAGGTCCTCAAGAAGCGTCTGCCCAAAGGCGTCTGCCTCAACGTCAATTTTCCGGCGCGAGCGGGCAAGGCTTACGGTCCCGGCGTGCCCGCGAAGCTGGGACGGCGCATCTACGGCACCTCGCTCACGCGCCGCACGGACCCGCGCGGCTTGGAATACTACTGGCTCGCGGGCCGGCACGTCGGCGGCGTGGACGAGCTGGGGACCGACGTCGGCGTCGTGTCGCGCGGGTCGGTTTCGGTCACCCCGCTCAAAATCGACAGCACCGACACGAGCATGCTTCAAACGCTGTCCTCCTGGCGCCTCTGAGAGGGTGGTGTCAGGCTTGCCAGATTGCAGTATTTCTCAGACACCTTCCAGTTGAAATACTGCAATCTGGCAAGCCTGACACCAACTCAGCCGTCTTGAACGGTCGGGGACAAGAAAGCTAATATGGACTCTATGAGCGGCGCGAGACTCCTCAAGCGAATTCCCTTTCTTTCGGCCCTGACCGCGAAGCATCTCAACGAGGTCTTCCGGCTGGCCGAGGAACTCGACCTGGGCCCCCGCCAGTCGGTGTTCGCCAAGCGCCAGGACGCCGACGCGATGTACATCGTCTTGTCCGGTCGAATAAAAATATTTACTAATTCGGCTTCCAAGAAACGAAAAACGTTCGCTTATCTTAAAGAAGGGGAGTTCTTCGGCGAGATGTCTTTGCTGGAGGACACGACCCGCACCGCCGCGGCTCAGGCCGTCGATCCCTCGCGCCTGCTCGTCATACGCAAGAAGGACTTTCAGCGCCTGCTCGCGCACGATCCGAAGCTGGCGCTGTACTTATTGCGGACCGTCTGCGAGCGCCTGCGCCGCGCCAACGAGGAGATCGAAGGTCTGCTGTTCCGGAACATTCTCGGCCGCGTGGCCAAAACCATGCTCGACCTCGGCCGCCGTTCCGGCGAGGCCCACGGGAGCGCCCTCGTGCTCAAGGAGCGCTTCACCCAACAGGAGCTCGCCGACCTCGTGGGCACGACGCGCGAGCCGTTCACTCGGGCGCTGTCGTCTTTGCGCCGCGCCGGGCTGGTCACCCAGCACGACGGCCGCTACTCCATCCCCGCGCCCGAGAAGCTCGCGGGACTTTGCGTCGAAGTCTGAGCGCTCCGGAACAACCGATGGCCAATACCATGCGCTCGCATGACGCCGGACTGCTCAATGCCTCCTTCGAGGGCAAGTCTGTGCGCGTCGCGGGCTGGGTTCACTCGCGCCGCGATCATGGCGGCCTATATTTCTTCGACCTGCGGGATCGCTCGGGCCTCGTCCAGATCGTCGTGCATCCGGAAAAGACCGAAGCCTTTCTCGTCGCCGGCAAGCTCGGCGCGGAATTCGTCGTAAGCATTTCGGGGGCCATCCAGAGGCGCCCGAAGGGCACGGAGAACCCGAAGCTGGCCACCGGCGAGATCGAGCTTCACGCCGACTGCGTCACCGTGCTCAACACGAGCAAGGTTTTGCCCTTCGAGATCGATGAGCACGCCTCCGTTAACGAAGAAGCGCGCCTCAAATACCGCTTTCTCGATCTGCGCCGCCGCCGCATGCTGCGCAACCTGACTATGCGCCACACGATTGCGATGGCCGCACGAAATGAGCTTGCCTCTGATGGCTTCTTAGAGATCGAGACGCCCATCCTCACGAAGGCGACGCCCGAGGGCGCGCGCGACTTCCTGGTGCCCTCGCGCCTCAACGCGGGCAGCTTCTACGCCTTGCCGCAGTCGCCCCAGATATTCAAGCAGATGCTCATGGCTTCCGGCATCGAGAAGTACATGCAGCTCGGACGATGCTTTCGAGACGAGGACCTGCGCGCGGATCGACAATACGAACATACCCAGATCGACGTCGAAATGTCTTTCGTCGAAGAAGGCGACGTCCACGCCGCCTGCGAAAAGATGATGGCGGCGATCTTTAAGGCCGCGCTGGGCGTCGAGATCAAGACGCCCTTCCCGCGCCTCGATTATTTCGACGCGATGCGCCGCTTCGGCTCGGACAAACCCGACCAGCGCTATGGCTTCGAAATCGTTGATATGACCACGGAGCTCAAGGACTCCAAGTTCAAGGTGTTCGGCGAGACCATTCGCAATGGCGGCGTCGTACGAGCCATTTCCGTGAAGGCCGAATATAGTCGTTCGGAAATCGACAAGCTGACGGATTTGGCCAAGGTCTACGGCGCCAAGGGTCTCGCCTGGATCAAATGGACGCAGACCGGCAACGAATCGCTGATCTCCAAGTTCCTGACCACCGAAGAGATCGGAGCGATTCAAGGAAAGACCGGCGCTCAACAAGGAGAAATAACTTTTTTTGCCGCCGACAAGGAAATCCCCGCCGCGACCGTACTGGGCGCGATCCGCAAAGAAATCATCAACCGCGTCAAGCCCGAGACGGCGATAGCCTGGCATTTCTCCTGGATCACCCGCTTCCCGCTGCTCGAGTGGGAGCCGGGCGAAAAGCGCTGGACCTTCGCGCACAACCCGTTCACGCGCCCGCTCGACGCCGACGCCCCGAAGCTCGACACCGACCCCGGCGCGGTGCGCAGCCACCAATACGACCTCGTGCTCAATGGTGTCGAGCTCGCGTCGGGCTCGATTCGCAACCACAGCGGCGACATGCAGCGTAAAATACTCGGCCTGATGGGCTTCGACGCGACGGAACAGCAAAGGCAGTTCGGCCTGCTGCTGTCCGCGCTCGACTACGGCGCGCCGCCGCATGGCGGCTTCGGCATGGGCCTCGACCGCTTGACGGCTTTGCTCTGCGGCGAGGAATCCATTCGCGAAGTCATCGCGTTCCCGAAAACCCAGAAGGGAACCGATCCACTCTCCGAGGCACCGGGACCGGTCAAGGAAAAGCAGCTCAAGGAGCTGCACATCAAGCTCGACCTGCCGCCGGCTGCGTAGTTCTCAGTACTTATCCGGCGCGGGGTCTTTCTTCCTGCCGCGGCGCAGGAGTTCGAGCAGGCGCCTGCTCTCGAGTAAATCCATGGGCTTGGCCTGCGGTGTCGGCTCGGCTGCCGGCGGCTGCGGGCACTGCGACTGGGACGGACCCATGACGAGCGCGGAGGGGTCGCGCACGTTCAGCGGCGTGATGATGTCGCTGGGTTCGCCCACCGGATCGCCCGCGGAAACTAAAGGCGTGGGTTCGACCGTCTTCGGTTCGGCCGTCGCGGGCTCGAGAAAGGTCGCCGAGACCATCTCGTTGCCCGGATCGTGCCGCGCGGCGGCGCGGTGTCCTGCAGGTGAAGCGAGTTCCTGATACCAGCGTCCGGCCTGGAAGCACGCCGCGCACAGCAGGAGCGCGACACCGATCCGGAGGATGGGACCCGTCAGGGGAGGGGTTTTCATGCTCTTAGCATACCCCCATAACCTTGGATAGTGCCGTTAAAAAACGGCAAAGCGGCGGCAAAGCCTCAGTAAGGTGGACGGCAACATCAGTTTTTGGCATAATGTCGCCGATGGGCGTGTAGCTCAGCTGGGAGAGCGCATCCTTCGCAAGGGCTTCTGGTGTTTCTGCTGGACTCTGCCAACCTGATACTCCCTCGACAATCCGACGAGCCCGACTCTACCCCGCCTGCCCTCCCGATACACTTTCTGCTGGCCGGATGGCACCAAGGAAGGCACCACTTTCAAGGCCCCGTTTAGCGACCGTTTAAAATGGACGAATCCTCGCTATGCGGATACCGGGGCCCCGGCCCTCAAAAATCAACGGATTTAGTCATTCCCTTTCTGAATAGTGAGCCTTTGATCCGGCCCTGTTAGCAGGGGCCTTCATTCCAGTAGCGCGACAACCGGCCCCATTGTTCTCGATCTGATAAACAATGGACCCGACCGCCCCGAGGCCCTATGCTGTATGATTTCGCCGTAAGATTTCATAAGCCGGACCACGCCCGCAATTAGCGTATATTAGTTCCAAAAAAGATGACAAAAAAAGGTTGCTAAATGTGGGGGCCGGTGGTATACTGTTTCCAGATTAACCCCCCGGCCTTCCTTCGGGAATGCCGGGTTTCTTATTAGATGGCATCCCCCCCAAGTCCCGAGCGAGTCTACGTCTTCATAGACGGCAGCAATCTCTATATGGGGATGAAGAACCATATAGGGCCTGGGCCGTTCCCGCCCGAGTCCATCAACAAGCTTGCTCAGACTTTGTGCGGCGGTAGGCGACTTGTTAAAATCCTCTACTACAACTCGCCATTGAGACGCACCGATTTGGGTTATCCCGCGCAACAGCGTTTTTTCGCTGGCTTGCAGAAAATCACCTATCTTGAATTGAAACTCGGGCGACTTGCTCAGAGGTCTGTTAGCATCTATTGCCAGACATGCAAGAGTTCCTTCATCGAGGCTACTTGTAAACAGTGCGCTCAACCAATGCCGTTGTTGAAGTATTCGGACAAGGGAACCGATGTCAATATAGCCACTGATCTATTGGTCAATGCTTTTGACGATCAATATGACGCGGCAGTTTTGATTTCGGAGGATGGCGACTTCGCTTCTGCAATTCAGGAAGTCCAACGATTAAAGAAGCAGGTTGATAATGCTTTTTTTAGAAAACGCGTGCTGGCCCAAGTCTGTAATAATTTCATTCACCTTGACGCGCCTCTGATCAATTCCCTGCGTCCCAAGCACCCCTAAAGCCAAAATTCAGACGCTATCCAGTTACGCGCTCCGGGCGACTTTTGGGGCCGCAGTTGGCACCAGGGAAGGCACCAAGCCGGATCAAGCCTCTCGCGGGATTACGAATTGTTTTGCTAGAATCAGCATATCGGGCGTGTAGCTCAGCTGGGAGAGCGCATCCTTCGCAAGGATGAGGTCGCAGGTTCAATCCCTGTCACGTCCACCAGATTTAGGCGACGAAAAGAAGCAGTTTATTGACGGAGAAAGCCGCGACGGGTTCGCAAATACCGCCGCGGCTTTTCTTTTTGGGTCTGGCACTTGTGCCTGATTTGTGCCATACCCCAGGCATAGCGCGCATCTATCAGAGGCAGGGCAAAAAGCTGGCCGAGTTGGCGATGGCGGATATCGAGGTCAAGCTTGAGCGCCGGGAGATCGGCGGAGATTTACGCCCATCTGGCCCCAGACCACTTGAAAGCCGCCGTGAAGCGGTTGATTTTTGAAGTTCACGACCAAGGCAGGGGCCGTTTGGGCCTTGTGAGCCGTGAAGGCATGGGATATAATGACTCTATCGCGGGGAGAATACGATGACGCTCAAAAAGTTAGCCATCAAGGAGTTCGGTAAACGCGGATTCGAGAAGCTCGATTCGCGCGTGAAAAAGGTCATCAAGAACGTCGACGCGCTCAATAAGGGTTTAAAGCCTCTCTCAAGGCGCCAGATAGAAAAGGCGCTGGCGTAGCTCCGAGTGCGGCGTTACTTCCTGATCGACGCCTCCGCGCTCGTCCCATTCTTTCGGGTCTCTCCGGAGAGCGCGTCTGTGCGCTCGGCCGTTCTCAAGCTGTTAAGCTTGCGCGCCGAAGAAAGAGCCGTCCTCCTGGTCCCCAACTTTTGCCTCGCGGAATGCTCCAAAGCCTTCGCCGCGAATATCCAAGCTGAGATCAAGTCCTCAGAAAAAGCGGCAACCAAATATCATGCGCTGGTGGAGGAGATGCTCGATACCGTGTCCAGTTCCCGCCGAGGTCTGATCCAGTCTCACGAATTGGCTCGGGAACATTTGGTCGGCATCGAGGATATTTTCAAGGCCCAGTGGTCCATGAAGCCGCGGGGCGGGCAAGGATTGAGCGGGCTGGACGGCTTGGTGCTGGCGATGGGTCGAGGATTGATGAAGGCCCACGGAGCGGAGCGCGTCCGCGTCGTGACCGGCGACCGCTGGATGGCCGAGGTCTGCAACCGCAATCCGTTTCTGTTGCCGAGGGCCGTTGACGTGTACAAGGACCCCATCCCGGACGGATGAGCGATCTGAAACACGAGCCCTGCGAGTATTGCGGCTTTTTTTCGAGGAGCCTTTCATGGAATCCTGGCGCGCGCTGGCCAAGCTGCCCCGCCGCATCTGGATTCTCTCCGCGTCCGCGCTGATCAACCGCGCCGGAACGATGGCGCTTCCCTTTCTGACCTTGTACCTGACGCGCGCCCTCGGCTTCTCGGCCGCGCGCGCGGGAACGATGCTGGGCTTGTACGGGGCGGTCGCCTTCGCCGCGGGCCCCGTCGCCGGAAGGCTCTGCGACCGCTGGGGTACGGGCCGCATGATGACAGCATGCCTCACGGTGTCAGCACTCGTGATGCTGTGCTTCCCGCTCGTCAAGTCTCCGGCGTCCGTCGCCGCGATGATCGCGCTCTGGTCCCTGTCGACCGAGGGATTCCGGCCCGCGGTGATGACCGCGGTCTCCGAGAGCGCGCCGCCCGCGATGCGCAAGCAGGCCTACGCGCTCAACCGCCTCGCCATCAACCTCGGCATGAGTCTCGGGCCGGCATTCGGAGGCTTCCTCGCCGCATTCTCCTTCCCCGCGGTCTGGGTCGTGGACGGCGTCACCTCCCTCGCGGCCGCCGCCGTGCTCTTCGCCGCCTTGCCGCCCGCCCCGAAAGCGGCCCGAGACGGCGAGGCAGCCGCGCTCTGCGCGCGCCTGTTCGCGGCGGCCTGTTCGCGGCGGGTTTCGGCGCCTATGGCCTGGGCTCCGCGGCCTGGGCCATCGTCGCCGCCACGGCGATCTGGTCGTTCGGCGAGATGATCCTGATGCCCTCGATGACGGCCTACGTCACGGACATCTCGCCCGAAGGGCGCCGCGGCGAATACATGGGCCTGTACATGATGGGTTTTAGCCTGTCGTTCATGATCGGCCCCTGGGCGGGTCTGAGCGCCCTCGACCGCTGGGGGGCGGCGCCGCTGTGGGCGTCCTGCACCGCGCTCGGGCTGCTCTCCGCGGCTCTGTTCTGGCGCGTTACCGGCCGGCCGCCTCGCGCTTGAGCTTCTCCTTGATCTTGCGCAGCTCCTTCTTATAGAGCATGCGCGCCTTCGAGTGCTCCTCGTTGGTTTCGGAAAATAGATGGCCGCCGGTCATGTCGGCGACGAAGTAGAGGGCGGCGGTCGAAGCGGGACTCAGCACGCCCAGGAAGGACTCAAGGCCGGGCGAACAGATCGGCCCCGGGGGCAGGCCGCGCTTCTGATAGGTGTTGTAGGGCGAAGCGGTGAGCAGATCGGCGCGCGTGAGGCCCTTCTTCCAACGGCCGAGCGCGTACTGCACCGTGGGATCGGCCTGCAGCGGCATCTTCTTCTTCAGGCGGTTGAGATAGACCGCGGCGATGATCGCTCGCTCCTGCTTGAGCACCGCCTCGCGCTCGACGATGGACGCCACGATCAACGCCTCCTTGAAAGACAGCTCGGGCTTCGGGCTCGCCGCCGCGTAGGCCGCGCCGATCTTCTTCTCGAACTCGAGGGTCATGACGGCGACGGTTTTCTCGGCGCCGTAGCGGGGGGGAAAATGATAGGTGGAGGGGAAAAGACGCCCCTCGAGCTTGCGTTTGTTCACGATGGCAAGCAGTTGACGGGCGTCGGCGATCCCGGCTTTGTCCAAGCGCTCCGCGATCTGACTCGCCATGAAGCCCTCGGGGATCGTGATCTTGATGTCATCGGTGAGGCCCAAGGTCAGCTTGCGCGCGACGATAGTCGGCCATTCGTGACGGCGCAAGGTGTAGGTGCCGGGCTTCAGGTGCCGGTCGAAGTTGGTGATCTTGAGGAGTACGCGGAAGACGAACACCGACTGCACGACCCCCTTGGCGCCCAACAGCTCCGCCGTCTGCCGCGCGCCGAGGCCCTCGGGAATGTCCACTTGCATCGGCGCCCCGGGCCGAAGCGCCCAGGCAAGCGACAGGATGAGCGCCGCCGCGACGGCGGCGGGCAGGGCGATCCGTTTCACGCGCCGCGAGCTTCCTGGCGGCGCAGGGCGGCGCGCACCCGGGCGAGAAGCTCGGGCGCCTTAAAGGGCTTGACGACGAAGTCGTCCACTCCGAAATGCAGGGCCTCGAGCTCCTCGTCGGCGGTTTGCCGGACCGTGAGCATGAGCACCGGCAGATCTTTGAGCGTGGGCTCGGCGCGCAGCGCGCGGCAGAACGCCTCGCCGTCCATGCGCGGCATCATCCAGTCCACGAGGACGATGTCGGCCGGCTTTTCCCTAAGGACACGCAACCCTTCCGCGCCGTCGACGGCAAGCCGCACCTCCATGCCCGCGCCGCGCAGGACCTCCGAGATGATGATCCGGTAGTCTTCCTCGTCGTCGATGACCAATACTCGCGTCGCCATGCTTCCTCCCGCGGCTAGGCCGCGACCTTCAGCGAAAAACTGATAGTCGTCCCCTGACCGGGGGTCGACTTCACTGCGATCTTGCCGCCGTGCTGATCGACGATGGACTTGACGATATATAAACCCAGGCCGGTGCCTTTATGACCCGTCACCCCCTCGATAATGTTCCGGCCCTGCGTGAACGGCTGGAACAGGCGCGCGCAATCCGCCTCATCCATGCCGCGCCCGGTGTCGCCGACCGTGATCTCGATCCAGCGAGCGCCGCCGTCGCGGAACTGCTCGCCCGCGATCCACACCTGCCCGCCCGTGGCCGTGAACTTGAGGCCGTTGGCCACCAGGTTCACGAGCACCTGGCGCACCCGGTCCGCGTCGCCGAGAACCGCGGGCATGTCCCTCAGGCGGTTGGCGATCGTGACACCCTGCTGCAGGGCCTTGGCCTCGAAGAACTGGCAGACCTCCAAGGCCACGACGGGCAGCTCCATCGGCCGCAGAACGCACTCCATCTTGCCTTTCTCGATCTTGGCGACATCGAGCAGGTCGTTGATGAAGCCCGAGAGGCGCCGGACGTTGACCGCGATGCGCTCGAGGAATTGCGACGACTGCGCGTAGCTCTCCGGCGTGCCCGCGACGATCTTCTCGCGGATCAGTTGAAGGAAGCTCTCGATAGCACCCAGAGGCGAACGAAGTTCATGCGTCACGGAAGACACGAAGTCTCGCTTGACCCCGTCGAGCTCCTCAAGGCGCGCCGACATCCCGTTGAACGCGCGCACGAGACCGCCGAGCTCGTCGTCGGATTCCCAGGCGAGCTTGCCCCCGAGCTTGCCGCCTCCGATCTCCCCGGCCAGCCAGCTCAATTGAACGACCGGCCTGGTCAGGCCGCGCGCGATGAAGAAAGCGATCAATAGGCCGAGAAGTCCGGTGACCGCCCACACCGCGAGGATGATCTTCGCCAGGCGCCGGTTCGCCTCTCGAAACGGCTGTTCGAGGACCTCGTAGTCCAGCGCGAACACCACCGAGACCGTGCGCTGCGGGTCAGCGGGATCGGCCGCGGTAAACCGGAACGGGGTCGACTGCCTCCCGAATCGGACGCTTCCGACGGTCGCGCTGCGCTCGCGGCCCTTGTTTTGCCAGCGGATTTGCGCCTGCGTGATCGCCGGATACTGGAGCTGAAGGAACTTCATGTAGCTCAAGAGAGCCACGTCGTCCTTCGAGATGATGGAGTCCGTCGCGGCCCTCTCGACGGCCATCTCGATCGTCGTCGCCAAACCGCGCAGCTCGCGATCCTGGAATTGGCGGCGCACCGCCATTACGCCCCCGCCGAACATGGCCATGGAGAGCACCTGCAGCAAGAAGGTGCTGACGATGAGCCTAGTTCGGATCGTCACTTCTTCTGTCCTCCCGAGAAGATCTCCGACTGCACGCGGTCGAGCGCGCGCCGTGCCGAGGTGTTGTTCGGCTCGCTCTCGAGAATCTTGCGGAAGGCCGCGGCGGCCTCGGTCAGCTTGCCCGACGCGTAGAGATCCACCCCGGACTCATATATCCGCTCGATGTCGACGGGCGACAGGCCGGTCGACTTCACTTCGGCCGGCGCGGCGGCGCGCTTGCCGCGCTCGATGAGGGACGACAGCGCGTCGAGGTAGCTCTTGATCTGCTTGCGCGTGTCCGGATCGGTCTCGAGCTTGTAGGCCGAGCGCAGCGCCTTGAGCGCTTCGGCGTTATGCTTGAGCGCGTAGTGCGCGGCACCCAGCCGCTTATAGGCGAGCGCGCTCGAGGGATCCAACTCGAGCACCTGGTCGGCCAGCTTCACGACGCGCTCGAAGTCGCGCTCGCGCAGTGCGACTTCCATCAGCGCCATCGTGCCGCCGACGACTTTTTCCGCGCCCATCGTCGGCGCCTTACCGCCTTCCACCGCCGCCGGCGCGCTCTCCCGGGCCAGGCCGCTCTTGGCCTCGACGGCCTTCACCAGGCGCTCGATGCGCTCCTCGGTCGCGTTCAGGCTGCCGGCGTAGGCGAGCTTGCGCAGCGCGGTCTTGGCGTCGCCCGCCACGAAGTCAAGCGCGCCCTCGTAGACGGCCGCCTGCGCGGCGTCGGTCTGGTAGTCCTTGACCGTGGGATAGATCTCGGCGACGGTCGCGAGGCGGTCGCGGCTCTGTTGAAGACGGGTGTCCTTAGGCTTGAGCGACAGCGCCTGCGAGATCTTGTCCGCAGCCTCGGCGAAGCGGCCCGCGCCCGCGTCGAGCTTCGCCTGGCGCAGGAACTCATCGATGGCCGTGCGCTTGTACAGCGCCAGGTCTTCGAGCTGATAGCGGAAGTCGGGCGTGCCGACGGCCGCCAGGTCCCGTAAATTCTCCAGGATGGCTTCGCCAAATGCGGCGTCCGCCTGTTTCGCGCGGCCAAAGCGCATGGTCAGGCCCAGGCGGTGCGAGCCGGAGGTCGAGGTGAGGCCGCCGAGCGGCAAGGCGAAGCCGTAGTCGAACTGCATACGGCCTATCTTATAAGAAAGACCGACGGACATCTGCCGGAAATCCCGGCTGCCCAGCGCGAGCGAGCCGCGCACGCCGAAGGAGCCGTGCAGCAAGGTGGGCAGCCACTTCTCCGTCGCGACGGCGAGAATCTTGTCGGTCGAGCCGTCGGGCGCGCTTTGCAGGCGCACATCCCCGGTCAAGGTCGAGAACGGCGTCTTGTAGGCGCCGCCGAGCTTGATGTTGCGGCCGAGCTTGTCCTCCGCGGAGAAGCCGATGTTCGGCTCCATCAGGTGCTGGATCATGAGGCCGGCGGTCCATCTCGGCTTGACGCGCCACAAGAATCCCAGATCAACATCGATGTTGCTCTTGGAGGAATTCTGGAGCACGGGGTCGGCCGTGCCGGTGACGCCACCCGTGTTCGAAATGCCGCTGTTGGCCTCGGGAGTGCCGCCGATGGAACGATCGAGGTACTTCAGCGTGCCGCCAAGGTAGTAGCGGTTGGGTTCGGTGCGCGCGAATAGGCCGCGGCCGTACGCGGCCAGGAACTGGCTTTCGCGGTACAGCGAACCGACGGTGAAATAGTTCCAGCCCGCGCCGAACGTGCCTTTGCGGCCGCTTTCGATCGGGTAGGCGTAGGTGAGGAAGGAATTAGACGGGCTGGAGCCGTCCGACAGTCCCGTCAGGAGTTTTGAGTAGGTGGTGCCGAGTTCGGGACGGTCGAGCGTGGCGAGGCCGGCGGGGTTGTAGTACACGGAGTAGGCGTCATCGGCGACGGCCGTATACGCTGAGCCGAGCCCGGACACGCGGGCCCCGACGCCCACGTCCTCATAAGCGGCCAGGGCGCGCCCCGCGCACGCTCCCGCGAGGAGCGCGCTCAAGGCGAGGCGTCGATAGTTGAGAGCAGACATGTCTTACCGGATGACGAGCAAGGTTCCCGCGAACACCTGCTCCTCCGAAGTGATGCGATAAACGTAGACCCCGCTGCGAACGCGGACGTTGTCGGCCGTCCCGTCCCAAGTCGCGTACTGCGCGCGAATGACCGACGCCGGGCACGCCGACCCGGCCATAAGGGTCCGGTCGCGCCGCGGCCCGATCGACGCCACCTCGGTTCCAAGCATGGTGTAGATCTTCCCGCTGATGTCGCTGTCCTGCGGGTTTTCGAAGCAGAAGAAAGCGCGGTCGTTGATCCCGTCGCCGTTGGGTGTGATCACGCGCGCCAGCGGACCGTAGAAGCGCACGAGCCCGCTCTGCGCGTGCGACAGCGCAAGCCCGAGTGCCGTGAGCCCCGCCGCCAATATGATCTTTCTCATCGCGCCACCACGAGCGTCCCCGTGTAGGTCTTGCCGCCGCCCTGAATGCGGTAAATGTACGCGCCGCTGCCGACGGTGCGGCCGCCGGAGCGGCCGTTCCAGATCAAGGTGTTCGGTACCTGCCCCGTCGTCATGTCCGCGACGAACGCGCCCATCACGTCGTAGATGCGCCCGGTGACCGCTTCACGGTTAGGGCCGGGATCATAGGTGAAGATCACGATGTCGTTGACGCCGTCGCCGTTGGGGGTGATCGCGCGTCCGGAGATGTTCGAGACGTCGAACACGGCGCCGTCGGCGCGCGCGAGCGCGCGGATCTGATATTTTCCGAGATTGGGGGATTCCACGGTCACGGTCTGAGTGAGCGGATCGACGACGCCGTACACTTTCTTAAACTCCGCGCCATTGTACCAGAACAGGCCGAGGTTCTTGACCGTCACGCCGCTTCCCGCGGGCGCCGAGCTCGACGAGACGGGCGCGCCGTTGAGCGTCTCGAAGCGCAGAACGATGCGCACGGCCTTGGGGAGGGGGTAATTGGTGAGCTCCGTCGCGCCGTCGAGCATGGGGCGCCAAACGACGGACTGGAAAACGCTGTCGCCCACGTCCTCCGGCCGGCGCCGGCGGTCGATGCGGATGTCGCCGATGCCGTTGACGTCGGCGTTGAGGCCGGAGGCCGTCGCGTTGTCGAGGACGACGCGGGAGAAGCAGTCGTCGAGAAAGTAGCTCCGCTCGCCCAAGGAGGAGACCGTGACCGCGTTGGTCGAAAGGCCGAGCGTGTTGTAGGAATGAACCCGGTAATAGTAGTTGAGCCCGCCCGTGGCGTTGACGAGGTTCGTCGTGTTCAACGGCAGGCTCGAGATGTTCACGAACGAGGGCGCGCAAATTTCGGTCGAGCGATAGACCGCGTAGCCGACAAGCTCGTCGGCGAGCGGCGCCGTCGTGCTGATAAACACGGTGCCGTCGCCAAAGCGCGTCGTCGTCGACCACGACAGCGCGACGCTCAGCGGCGCCGGCACGATCTTCACGCCCAGCGGCTCCATCGGCGCGATGTTGAAGGGAAACGCGCCGAGCGTCGCCGAGAACGGGCCCTCGGTCTGGCCGATGTCCCGCGCGGATATCTTGTAGTAATACGTGACGCCCAACGTCAGCGGCCGCTCCAAATATGAGATCGAGGTCGTCGTCGTCAAGGAGACGAAGCCGAAGCCCGCGTTCGTCGAGCGCGAAATGCGGTAAAAGAGCAGCCCCGCGCCGACTCCGGCCGGCGTCAGCGCGTCCCAACTGACGCGGACGCCCAGGATCAGGGCGGTCGCGGCGACGCCGGTCGGGGCGAAAGGCACCGGCCCGATGGGCGTCAGTATTTGGAGGACATTCGACGGCGGAGCCTTGGTGCCCACATGATTGAGCGCGACGATTTTGAGAAAGTAGGTCGTATCGTTGAGGACATTGAGGAGCCCGGCCGTCGAGGTCGTAACGGTCGCCACCGCGACGAAGGTGATGTTGTCCGTGCTGCTTTGGACGACGAAGCGGGTGTTGCCGGGGTTGCCGTTGGGGTTCCAGGCCAGGAAGATGGTGCTCGAGGAAACCGCCGTCGTCGACAGGCTCAGCGCGGGAGCGGCCAAGGTGATCGTCGAGCCGAGCGAGGTAAACAGCGAGCAGACCGAAGTGCACGCCGCCACCGCCAGGTAGTGGGTCGTGTTGGGATCGAGCCCCGAAACGGTCGCCGTGCTCGCCGCCGTCGTGGAGGAGGCGAACACCGGGGTGAGTGCCGCCTGCGTGGAGGCGATCATCAGATACGAGTTGGCGTCCACGGAGGTCGCCCATGTCGCGGTCACGGAAGTCACATACACCGCCGCCAATGATCCGCCCGATGGTGGGGCCGAGTTCGGTTTCAGGACGAAGGAGGAGATGTTCGACTCGTAAGAAATATCGCTGTCGCCGTCGGTCGTCCAGAGTCGCGCATAATAAGTGGTTGCCGTCTCCAACCCCAACAAACCGATGCTGACCACCTCGCCGGGCAGGACGCCGGAGGTCGAGAAGGAGATGTTCGCCAGGCGGTGGTCCGAGAATGTGTCGGGAACGGTGTAGGAGGCCACACGGATGAAATAGGTGCTGCCGACCTGGAGCGTCCCATCTTGCCCGTCATAACCGGGCGTCGTCCACTGCAAAGTCACGCTTGATACCGTAATGTTCGTACCCGCGAGGTCGGTGACCCGATTAGGAAATGAGTGCAGTTCGGACCAGCCCGCCCGGATGACGTTCGCGCCCGATGTCGTCGTCGTAACCACCACCTCCTCTCCCACGGATCCCACCAGACGCCCCGTCGCCGACGTGGAGTTCTCCCCGCCGGCGTTGTCGACGTTGCGCACCACATGATTCGTACCGCTGTCCATAGAGGGTCCCGCCCACACTAAGGAAGCCACGAAAAAGAGGGCAAAGAACGCTTTACGCACGGACCTAGTTTAACAGTAGGAAGCAGAATTTAGCTTTCCACGCCTGCGAAGTCATTGCGAAGAATAGTTCGCAAATTAAACGTCAATTTCTCTTGCCGCCGCCGGGACTTCAGGATATATTGTTCTAGCTATATGGTAACGGCGCAAACCGCATGAGATCCCTCTTCCTGCTCCTGGCCTTGCTGTTGCCGGCCTCCTTGGGCTCGGCGGCAGGCGTGCCGTTCCGGGTCAATTTCCAAGGCAAGCTTCTCGACAACGCGTTCGTGCCCCGCAACGGTGCTGTCGCCATGGAGTTCCGCCTCTTCGACGCGCCGGCGGGGGGGAACCTCCTCTGGGGCCCCGAAGCGCAGACCCCGACCGTCAATAACGGCGTCTTCTCGGTGCAGCTCGGCACCGTCACCTTTCTCTCCCCCGATCTCTTCGTGGGCGGCTCCACCTACCTGTCCGTCACGGTCGCTCCCGATGTCTTCCCGGGTGGGGAGATGTCGCCGCGCCAGCAGCTCATCGCCAGCCCATACGCGATCACCGCGTCGCAGCTGTCGCAGGCGGGAAGCATCCGCATCAACGCCGGCGTGGCCTACGCCACCTTTACCAGCGCCGGCAACCTCCTGATCCCGTACGGAGTCGTCGCGACATCCGCCTCATTCTCAGGCGGCCTGACGGCCTCAAGCGGCACCTTCACCGCCACCGGCCCCGCCAACTTCAGCATCCGGACTTCTTCCGGCGTCAACGTGGGTGATGGCCCGGTTTTTCTGAACCCCGGCGGCTTCATCCGCTTCGGCGACGGCTCGACGCAAGCCATCGCATCCTCGGGAATATCCGGCGCAACCGGTGCTACTGGCGCCACCGGCCCCACTGGTAACACAGGAGTCACAGGCAATACCGGGATAGTTGGCAACTCTGGTGCCAGCGGTGCGAGCGGCGCCAGCGGCGCAACCGGCAACACCGGCGTTACGGGCAACACCGGTGTCACGGGCAATACCGGCGTGACCGGCAACACCGGCGTGACCGGCAACACCGGTGTGACCGGCAACACCGGCGTCACCGGCAATACCGGCGTGACCGGAAACACCGGGGCGAGCGGCGCCAGCGGCAACACAGGCGCTACCGGGCCTGCGACGGGCCCGGCAGGCGGCGATCTCAGCGGCAATTATCCGAATCCGACATTCAACCTGGGACTGCCACACACCTGGACCGCCGATCAGATCTACACTGAATTCAACACATACAACAAGACGGTGACCCTGTCGACAGCGACATTGGCCACGGCCGGCAACGTTGGAATCGACGCGCCGTATCTCTTCTTGAGAGGACAGGCATGGGATACGGGGGGCTTGAATAGCGCAAACCGCTTTATGTGGCTGCGTTTGCGCGTGACCAACGAGAGCAACTGGCGGATGGCCATTGACCGCGGCGGCAACGACTTGTGGAGTATCAATCAAGCTGGCAACGTCGTCAGCGGGGCTTCGGTGACCGCCTCTGCGTTCTTCGGCGATGGCTCCAATCTTAGCGGCATCGTAGGAACTCCCGGCGCCACCGGAGCCTCCGGCGCTACCGGCAATACCGGTCCCACAGGAGCCACCGGCAACACGGGCGTCACCGGCAACACCGGATCCGTCGGAGCCAGCGGCAACACCGGCGTCACCGGCAACACCGGTCCCATCGGCGCCAGCGGCGCCACCGGCAGCGTCGGAGCGACAGGCGCCAGCGGCAACACCGGCGTGACCGGCAACACCGGTCCCATCGGCGCCACCGGAGTGACTGGCAACACCGGTACTGCAGGAGCCACGGGCGCCAGCGGAGCCAGTGGCGCGACCGGCAACACCGGATCCGTCGGAGCCAGCGGCAACACCGGCGTCACTGGCAACACCGGTCCCATCGGCGCCAGCGGCGCCACCGGCAGCGTCGGAGCGACAGGCGCCAGCGGCAACACCGGGCCCATCGGAGCCAGCGGCGCGACCGGCAACACCGGCATCACGGGCAATACCGGTGTCACGGGCAATACCGGCGTGACCGGCAACACCGGGCCCATCGGAGCCAGCGGCGCGACCGGCAACACCGGCGTCACGGGCAACACCGGCGTCACCGGCGTCACCGGCAACACCGGCCCCATCGGCGCCAGCGGTGCCACCGGCAACACCGGCGTCACCGGAAACACAGGCGTCACCGGAAACACAGGCG
>Ga0209515_10003768_pt1 | contig 21141 bp, 19 predicted proteins | sample Subgroupgradi54m_FD_187454 | JGI IMG/M metagenome (GOLD analysis project Ga0209515, IMG submission 187454) | Subsurface groundwater microbial communities from S. Glens Falls, New York, USA - GMW60B uncontaminated upgradient, 5.4 m (SPAdes)... ...
ATGCCTGTTTGAGGCTTTGTATGACGCTTACTGTATAGTTTCTTTTCGCCAAAGTCATTCCAATTAAAAGTCGGCATGACGAGCGTTCCGTCAGGTGTTAAAACTTGAAGCAATGCTTCAATGACTGTCTTCGGACCTCCGCGGACTGCGCCGAATGACTTGTAGGAATTTTGAGTGAGGACTATGTCCCCTCTTGAAAGTCCTAAATCGTGAAACCCTTGAACGAGGTCATCTAGAGTTAATGCTTGAGTCTGTTGTTGAGTCATTTCGGTTGGGTGCTCCACCGAATTAATTTTTGTTTTTCAAACTTTTTTAAGTAGGAGTACACCGTTTTATAATCCAATTCCACTTCTTGAGCGATATCAAAAACAGAGTGCTTGCCGTCCAAGAGAAAAAGGATGAGCTGAATAGCGCCATTAAGTTTTGGATTTTCTTTGTACTCTACCCATAGACCAAACCGGGAAAGAAAAACAGGACCTTTTGAGAGATAAGTAGGATATAAATTGGTATTTAAAATGTGAATAGCATCTGCAAAAACATTTTTCGCTTCCTCTAAATTTTCAGGGTCGATAATCGACGGATTATCCGCTGTCGTGTGATATTCAGGATAAGGCCAGCGTGTCAGCGAAATACTTGGAATGTCGATTCCAACACTATCCATCACCTTTTCGTCGTTACCAGGAACAATGTTTTTAAATGGGATCACTTCCGCTTTTCCGCATCGTTCGTAACGTTGCAGAACATGGGTCATTGCATAATCGATCGAATTATCTCCTTCTCGAGACAATTTCAGGAGGAACCGATTCCGGTTGCCAACCATTTCAGAAAAAATACCGTGTTTAATTTTTTTAATTTCATTTTCATTTCGTGAAAACCAAACAATAGATCCGATCGTTTCGGCTAAAAACAGAAAACGAATCGAATATTGCCCTGTGTAATTTTTACTAAGCTCTTTTGCCAATTGAGCAGCCACAACAGCGCCTGAAATTGAATCGTTGACTTGATTTGGGTGACAAATATCACTCACCCATAAAATTTCCTCTTTACTCTTTCCGCGAATAACATATTCACCGATTAGAAATGGTTTTTTCTCAAAACGGCTTTTTATGATTGCCCGAAAAGTTCCGTTTTTGTCGAACGTCTTCCACTCATTGTGCCTCATACAAAATCCCCAATTTTTTTCGTAGTATTTGAACATCCAAGGAATTTCGTTGGGCAAAATTTCATTGGTGTGCACATGGCTTTTAAGCTCATCGTATGAAAGTGTTTTATCAACAGAGATGGAATAGCTGACGATAGATAGATTGTTGTCCGCAAAATTGGCATATTTTTTACCGTTATGCTCTATATAAGCTTCGTCCACATAGTAACGGTAAGGCACGGTCCATGTAAAAGCGGAGGTCCCTGGTTCGTAGGAATTGATTTTGAAGCCGTTTCCGATAAACGAACCAATTATTCTCAAAGATTTCTCGAAATCATCGGAATTGACAGTTCGGTGCAAAGGATAAAGTTCACACAAAAGGCGATACATTGCTGAATCTTTTTTTGTTGTTGCTTTCGGTTTTTGTTCTGTTTCCAACATATATTCTTTCTCAGTTTGGCGCTAAAAAGGCGCGGAGCGTGTATTTGGTGCTAGGCTCCTGAAGGCGTTCTATTGTAAGAACTTTAAATCCTGCTTGAGTAGCAAGAAGTGACAACGAAGTTGGGCTAAAAATATGGATGTGGTCAATCGCAAATTCTTCTCGATCCGGACCCTCAGCTGAAGCAGCTTCTCCGTCCGGTACTTCAACATAAACAAACCCATTTTTATTTAGGGAGTGTTTACTTTTTCCAAGCATTGCCACAGGATCCTCAACATGTTCTAAGACTTTATTAAACGTGACAAGATCGAAACGTCCTAGATCGGTCAAGATCATAAAGTCACCTTGGACTGTTTTGACCCCAACAACATCGGCCGCATGTTTTACGGATCGCGCGTCAGGATCAAGCGCAGTGCAATCCCATCCTTCTTTTTTCATTGCATATAGAAAGACACAAAGGCCCGAGCCCACATCCAAGACCGAAAGTTGTTGATGGTTCGGTAAGCGACCCGAAAAATGTTTCGATGCAAATTCATTGATTCGGGCAACCCGTCTCAAGTTATCCGATTTAGACGGTTCAAGTGAAATGATTCGATTGAAAGTCTTAAGTAGTCCCTTTTCATCGCCATAAGTTGAACTGACGTAATCTTCGCTATAAAGTTTACTGGTATCCATCGTATGAACTGAACGAAAATGGCCGCACGCATCACATTGCTGAATTTTGCGTCGATAAGGTTCGTTAGAACTAAACTGAAATTTGATTTCAAGTTTTGGCGGAACGGTGTAAGAAAAGATCTCTTTAAAACGCTTATTCCCACACAGACAAACTAAAGGCGCTGTTTGAACTTTCATTCCTTTGCCTCTTTCAGCTTTTGTTCCAATTTTTCAAGCTCTGCATCGCTGTCCAGCCAGCACACCACAATATACTCATGGACTTTCATGTAACTTTTAAATTCTTTCTCTTTCCCTCGCTCTACAAGAATAAGATAGTATTTTTTAGAAGGTATATTTTTAATCAAAACAGCGCGTAGATTAAAATTTGGTAGCCGGCTGTTCAAGGAAGGGGTTGCATAAAATCCCCATTCTTTACGTGCCACGTCGTATTCAGAACCTGATTCTGTCACAAAAGTGACCTGATCATTTGCGTCAAGTTCAATGTGAGCGCAGTCTTTCACATCAAACTTTTCATTTCGCCCAACGGTGAAAACCCTTGGCGGGTTATTTAGCTTGAGCTTCATAACTCCAGTCTGGAATCAAGAAATTTTTGATCACCCATTTTCCGTCTTGCTTCGTCCAAATTGTTAAGTTTCTAAATTTTTCAATAATTTCAAAAAAATGTTGCTTTGTGATGCCTACAAATTTACAAAATTTTTCAATATCTTCATGAGGAGTTTGATCGCCCGTTTCACGCACGATTTGAATGGCTTGTTCACGGCTAAGACGGCCATTTCGAATTTCAAGCGAAAGATTATCAAAAAGTCTTGTGAATCCAAACTTGTACCACTTGAGAAAGTGGTGAATTGAAATAAAGTCATCGTCAATGTCAGCAAAATTATAATAGCCTGTTTTAGGCCCTTTGTCGGAAGGTTGAAAACCATTCTTTAAGGCGACTTGAAGAACTGAGGCGGGATCCCATTGGAAATAGTATCCTAAAAAAATAGAAAGAATTCCTTTTTTCTTCAATTCTTTATCGTCCGGACCAACGTAGGGCGTAAGTTCCCGTTCCGTCAAATGTTCTGAAATATAATCGTGCAGCGTAGCTCCGTGAGTAACGCCATGTTTTTTAAGCCATTGTTGGTCCATCACAAAACCTTTTCGTTCCTTATCTGAACACCCATACTCAAAGGCTCCGTTTTCACCCCAGACAACAAGTGGAATATCAAATTTTGAAGCAATTCTATGAGGAATGTTGTAAATCGCCATATGCATTGGAATGGCTGTAGACCCATCACGAACCAAAGCATCATACATAAATTTTTTTTCAACCTGTGGGTTCACTTGATAGTCAATATGATCTACCCCCAAACGGATCAGGTTCTCTAGGTTTTTGGTACCAATTTCAGTACGCGCCGGAGTTTTCCAAGTTACCGCAAGCGGATTCAAACCGTACTCCAAACATTTAACAAGCTGCCAAGTGCTGTCTTTCCCCCCGCTTACTCCGATGACACAATCATAGCCTCTGCTTTTTGATTTTGTGCGTTGAACAACTTCTTGAAATAATTTTTCCCTCGCCTCCCAATCGATTTCACGTTTCATCGCATGAGAAGCACAGGCGTTACAAATCCCTGTTTTGTCAAACTCGATATTCGGTCTCGTGTCTGGTGTGATGCAGTTTCGGCAATACTTCATGAATCAAATTCCTCAAGAAACATTTTGCTGGAAAGGAAATAAAAAAGGAATTTGCTTTCGCTATTCGGCAAGTTTGATTTCTTAATTAAAGCTTCAATTTTATCTCGATCAATATGATCGAAAATAGGGCTGTCGTTTAGTAAATAATTTTTAACATCTGGGTCCGCTACATTTAGAAAGGAAAAAATAGGGGCGTTGAATCCGACTTTTCGTCGGTTGGTTAAAATTCGGTCCGGCACAATCCCTTTCATTGCGTCGCGGAGAATTGCTTTTGCCCGTCCCTCTTGAATCAAATGACGCGAAGGAATGGTGTTGCAAAATTCGAATAAAGAACGGTCTAAATAAGGGGAGCGATTTTCAATTGAAAAGTACATCGCATTTAGATCGTCTTCATGAAGAATTACGGGAACGCTTTCATGAAACATTTCATTCAGCATGCGGTTTCGGAGGAGGCTTTCGGTGTACCATTCTTCAGTAAACTGTTCGAACCAGCCCTCTTTAAGGTAGCCTGCAAATTCCTCGGCATTTAAATAAATATGATCGCGCAAATTTGGGTTTTCGATAAAGGCATTAGGGTTACTTAAAAAGGGATTGCGAACGATGGGTTGTATATGCTCCGTCCATGCTTGCGAAGAAGCTGCATGCAAAACCGGTTCCTCCCTTACTTCATAAAGATAAGCCAAATGGTGATCATAGTAGCCTGTAAATAATTCATCTGAACCCGTTCCGCTGATTGAAATTCGGTACCCATGTTGTGCGATACTTTCCTGTAGAAGCCAATGAGCATAATAGGCAATCGTATAAACCGGCGCATCATGCTGGCGCACCAAAGTTCTCAACTTTTCAAGAAATTGTTTGGTATTTACCGAAATTGACGTGTGGCGAATTCCAAGTTCCTTGACAGCATAGTTCACCATATCTTGTTCCTCGTAACGAGAGTCCGAATTAACAATGGTGAATCCATGAACATCATAGTTAAAAATATTTTTTGCAATACTGATGAGAGAATTTGAATCGACGCCGCCGCTCATGCAAAAAGCAAGCGGTACGTCTGAACGCAGCCGTAACTTGACGGATTGAATTAACTTTTCCTTTGCCCCTTCCCGGGCATCGGAATAAGACATATTTTCAATTTGAGAAAAACTAGGCTGCCAATACCGATGCTCCTCTTCTTTCCCTTCCTTTGTAAGATGAAGGACTGAAGCAGGCTGCAGTTCGCTTAAGCCATTGAAAAAAGTACGCGGTGCTTTGTATAAAGCTTTGTAGCCGTTCACTAAATAGCGATAGAGATGATCATGATTAACTTTCAGTTTTTGCCCCAGAAGTTCAACAATAAATTTCACCTCTGATCCGAAATAAAGGCCGGTTTCATCCCGGTATAAATACAGTGGTTTTTCTCCAAATCGGTCTCGACTAAGGAGTAAAGTTCCTTCTTTCTCGTTGTAAATTCCAAAAGCCCACATTCCTTCACAAAGATCAAGCCCTTTAGACCAATCAAACTCATTTATCGTTTGAAGCAATATTTCTGTGTCAGAAGTAGTGGTAAATGAGTAGCCTCTCTTTTTTAAGTCTTCTTTAAGTTCCAGGTAATTATAGAGTTCCCCATTGTAAATCATCCACTGGCTGCCGCAATTAAAAGGCTGATTGGCCCGGCTATCAAGATCGATAATATTAAGTCGTGTATGTAACAGATAAACATTCCGTTGCGCAGGATTTACCCAATGTTTAAACGTAGCGTTATCCGGACCTCTCCTGCCCATCAGCCTTAAGCAGGCCTCAACACGGGAAGAGTTAATTGTTTTTGTTCCGAAATAACCAGCGATTCCGCACATAGTTTTAAATTATTGTCTGCCCTTCTTAAAATAAATCATTCAACATCTGAAAGCAATATAGGTTCCCCGACAGATAAGCGCCGTTTAAGTTTTTTTCCGACAACTTTTTCTTCTTCGCCTGGCAGCAGTCCAACCGCAGGACGAACCCAATTTAAATCTTCCCACCGGACGATAGAGCCTTGTGCAAGATCATGTTTCGTCACAATAGAACGGCGTGCTTTTTCTACCAGTTTTTTTTCGGCATCTTGTAAGCGCTTAACGCCATCTCCCAGAAGATTGGTTGTTTCTTTTATTTTTTTCGATAATTGTGCAAATTCAATAGGGTTAATTGAAATTTTGTGGTCATGAAAGTCCGAATAATTTTTATCAAGCGTAAAATGTTTTTCGATAATCCGCGCTCCCAACGCAACGGCTAAGATTGCGGCCTCAATTCCGATAGTGTGGTCCGAGTAACCTACGGTCAGATTCAGTTTTTGAAGTTCTCTGATGGCTAAAAGATTTGCTTCTGACGGTGGCGTTGGATAACTTACCACGCAATGAAGAACGGCCAGATTCTGATGAATACCTTTTTGATGCCATAATTCCTCTATAAACTCTTTTGTTTTTTTAATTTGGGAAAAGTCAGCCAATCCGGTAGATAAAATAATGGGTTTTCCGGTTTCTGCGATAGCGCGGATCATCGGAAAAAAATTGTTATCGCCAGAGGCGATTTTGAACGCAGGCACTAAAGTGTTCAAAAACTGAACACTTTCTATGTCAAAGGGAGTGGAAAGAAAAATGACATTTTCATTTTTGGCCACCCGGCTTAACTTTTCAAATTGCTCGTAAGACAATTTGAAACGCTCAAGCTGCTTAATGCGATCGCCTTCTTTGGGCGACACCAAACGTTCCGGGACGATTGTCTGAAACTTGATGGCATTAGCACCTGCCTTAGCCGCCGCTTGAATGAGTTTTTCAGCGAGCTCATAGTTTCCTTCATGATTATTGCCGATTTCGGCAACCAAAAGAATTTCATTCTCTAAATCTAAAGTGCCAATTTTCATTCAGAATCCTCAGTTGTAGTAATGAAAAACGTAATGCGAAGAACAGGTTCTAAACCCAAGCTTTTCATAAAGTTTAAGCGAAGCAATATTCGAAACTTGTGTTCCTACGCGAAGGACTTGGAAACCTCTAGTATTTACTTCGGTAAAAGCAATGAGGCTAGTTGCGATTCCTTTTCTTCGGTACGTTTTATCTGTAGCAATGAGATCAATAATAACAGCTTCTTTTTTGTCATGTAAAAGCTGTGAAAAACCTACAATTTTTTGGCCATCAGCGGCAATAACCATTTGATCACCACGTCGTCCTAAAAAGTAATTTCGTGCCCATTCTTGCTTTGCTCGATCGGCGATTTCTTTCGGGATCAATGGATCCAGATGAAATCTTGAAGTTGTGCTATTTTTTTTTGCCAGCTCAGCGGTCTGTTGTTCATCTTCCGGCTTTGCAAAACGAATGGTAAAGTCACTTTTTGGTGAGTTTTTTGGATCTATCTGTTTTTCCAGAACAATTTGCGTATCAACGACGCCGAAGCCTAACGACTCAAGAAATTTAGCTGTTGAAACATCAGTGGTTGAAACTTTTGAATAAAGGAAGACGGGTTTTCCTTGCAATTCTTTAAACGAATCATGTATGCTGGCTTTTCGGGACAAGAGTTCGTTGGCGGTAATTTTATAGACTTCCCTGCCAAAAATTTCAGAAAGCCAGCTGTCATGAACGATTTCTTTTTGATTGTGGAGCGCTGTGGCCATTTTCAGTTTTTAACCCCTACCAGCGGAGACCCTTGTTGAAATTGATCGAGCGACTTATACCATTCAATGTATCGAACGAACCCCTTATCTAGAGGAAACTGAGGATGATAGTTCAAAAGCTGCTTCGCCTTATCAATGCAAAGCGTGCCTCGGTCAGGCATTAATTTATCTTTTGGTAAGTACTTAATTTTCACGTTCGGAAAATGTTCTGCAAGAATTCTCGCCATATCCGCAATAGAACAAGATTCTCCATAGGTAAGGTTAAAAATTTGATTGAGTGAATTTTTATTTTCAACAATTTTTGTGATTCCATCAACCAGATCTGCTATGTAGGTAAAATCCAAACGATCCTCACCGTCCCCGGAAATGGAAATTTCTTTTCCTTGGATAGCGTTTTCAATAAAAATTTGTCCTACTCGCCTGCTTACACACCGTTCTCCGTACAATGCAGAGGGTCGGACAATCGTATATGGAAGATTGAAAACTTGATTGTAGGCGATTACCATTTTTTCTCCCGCAAACTTTAATGCTCCATAAATTCCAAGAGGCTCGCAATGAGTATCCTCGGTTACGGCTTCAGAGTTAAAATGCCCATAAACCATGCTTGAGGAAAAATAAATAAAATGTTCGACCAAATTACGCGAATAGTCCAAAGTATTTTCTAGAGTCCGAAGGCTGTGATCAAAAGTGCTGTAAGGGTCTTTGTTGGAATTCCCTGCGTGAGCTATGGCAGCCAAATGAATCACCACTTGCGGTTTAATCCGTACAAGTAGATGCGACAAGCTGTGATATTCGCGCGCATCCTGAACATGAACGGGAATTCCCGCTTCATGTAATAAGTCTAAACGGCTGTTAGTGAAATGATAATAAAGGTCTCGGTTAGGAGAATTAATCCCACCCGAAGCAAAGGTAAGCAGATTATTGATCTGTAAGCTATCGATGACTTCAACGTGCGCACCTTTCTCGACCAAAGCTAACGCTAAATGATGACCGATAAATCCTGCTCCACCGATTAGAACAACTCGCTTTTTATCCCATGAATTCATGCTTTGCTCCTTTATTTCGACTTAACTGCTTGAAGTGCCTCTTTAACTGTTTTAACTATATATTCCATGTCTTCTCCATTTAAATGAGGGCCGACAGGTAACGCAATTGACGAGTTGCTGATCCATGCGGCAACAGGATAGCTTTGCTCGTTAAAATTATATTTCATTTTGTAATAACTCATATGAGGAACGGGCTTCGGATAATAAACGCTGGTTCCAATACCATTTTTTTTAAGATAATCCACCAGTTCAAAACGTTTCGAACTTAAAGCTTTATTCAACAAGATTGAAAGGCAGTAATAACTGCTCTGATAATCGCCGTGGCTTGACTTTAGCTGCGTAAGCTCTCCCAGCGCCTTAAGGCCTTCACTTAATACTTCAAAATTTTCTTTACGCTGTTTTAAAAACTGGCTCATTCGCTTGAGTTGTTCGATTCCGAGAGCAGCTTGCATTTCGCTAAGCCGATAGTTGAATCCAAGCATGGTTACATCATAAATTCCGGGCACGGTGCGCTCTCCTACATGACGATCAACTCCAAAGGCTTTTTGGCGTGTAATCTTATTTGCAATTTCCTCATGTTTAGTAATGAACATTCCGCCTTCTGCGGTTGTCATGTGCTTCACCGGATAAAAAGAAAAACAACCTGCGTCGCCAAGCAATCCGGCATGGACACCTTTGAAGTAACTTCCGATTGCCAAGGCGCAATCCTCAAGAACAAAAAGGTTATGTTTCTTTGCAATTTGATTAATCCGGTCCATATTGACCGGCATTCCAAGAAAGTGAACGACCGATATTGCACGTGTGCGGGAATTGATAAGAGGTTCGATTTGATTGATATCTATATTTCCAGTTTCTTTTTCGGAATCTACAAAAATAGGTTTTGCATTGCAGAATTCTATGGCATGAGCGGTTGCAACATGGGTTTGTGCGGGAACAAGCACTTCATCTCCTGCTTTAAGGCCTAAGTAAAAGTAACACAGGTGCAAGGCTGCCGTGCAAGAAGCAACAGATACAGCGTGATTTGTTCCCGTGAATTTTGAAAAGGATGCTTCAAATTCTTTAGCGCGCGGGCCATGCACAAGGACGGTGCCATTCAAGACTTCCTGTACAGCATTTTTTTCTTCTTCACCAATTATCGGTTTCCCAAACGGTATCGTTCGAATCGTCGTTTCCATGTTGAGCTCCTAAAGATAATTTACTCGGACCGGCTTACCCTGTTTTACAGATTCTTCAATAGCAAAACACACAGACATTGCTTTGAACACATCCTCGGCCGAGATTTCAGGTTTAACACCGTTCGCGATCGAATCTATAAAGTTATAAATTAAATCTCCCTTTTGCACACCGGGATATGGCTCTGTAATTTTCTGAGGTTGCTGTTTTGGATCTCGCGATAAAAAAAGCTTAGCGTTTGGAAAGTCATTCACAAAAGTCGCTTTAGTTCCGTAAATAGAAAGATCGTGAAAGTGCGGCCTGACACCTCCAAAATCAGCCGTTACTTTTGCAACCATTCCGCTTTTAAATTTCAGAATCGAAACCACGCAATCATTAAAGTGAAACTGAGAACCTTTTGAAACGATTTGATTTCCGTATGCAGCTACTTCTTCAATCATGTCAGTCGTGAGCCAAAGCATCAGGTCTATCAGATGAACGCTTCCGCCATAAACAACTGAATAAAAAGGTAACTGCCCTCGCCACCCTTCCGTAATTTTCTCAAGACGTCCATAATGATAATCGCCTTCGGCGTAAAACATTTTGCCGAATTGGCCGGCTGAAACCATTTCTTTAAGCTTTATGAAACGAGGAGATTTTCGAAGGATTAAATTAGACGAAAGTTTTAGGTTGGGCTTGTTTTCTAAGAGGCTGCGAATTTCTTTTGCTTCTTCAAAATAAAGACAGAGCGGTTTTTCGACAAAAACGTGTTTTCCATTCTGAATCGCTTGAACAATTTGTTCGTAGTGACAGTTGTCATAAGACGCAATAGAAACAACATCAATTTCAGGATCATTTAAAATTTCGTTTGGATTTTCAGTCGTTTTAAGGTTTGGATATTTCTTGGCCACCTCTGTTAGTTTGCTCTTAGAAATATCGCAAAGCATTGAAACTGCGCAATCCCGATGTGAGTTGTAGCCTGCGATATGGACCTCGCCTACCCCAAGCCCAATAATCCCCACTTTCAATTTTCTTACTTCTAATTTAGACATACTGGGGATTCGCTTTTCAAATTCTTAAAAATATTCACTAGTTCCAACCAACTGTATTGAAGATAAGGTTTTGTCATTCGTTCTAAAATAAGAAGAAATTGGTTGAAATCATCTTGGGTGTCTACGCAGAAATTTATTTTGGAATAATCTTGGTTGCCTGCAGTGAAGTTAGAAATTTTAAATGAAGTGGGGTGAGTATAAAAATATTTAGTCACATGTTCCAATTCTTCTGCGCTAGCCATTTCTGAAAAAGATTCTGTAAACCTTTTAGCGCTTACAACTTCAACGCTTTGCCCTTTTGGAAAAGTTCGTTTCAGGACATTGGTTACAAGATCAAAATCGCCCTCTTTAAAAATTTCAATGGCTTGATCTACTAGCCTGGAATCAATTAAAGGGCTGTCTGCGCTAATGCGTACAAAAACGCTAATTCGAAATTCGTTTAAGAGATCAAAAAATCTGCTTGCGACGTTGTCTAAAGAACCTCGATAACATTTAATTTTTTTCTGAGTGCAATATTGAAAAATCGGATCATCTGTTTTCTCGATAGAAGTAGCAACGATGGTCCCTTCCAAATTTTTGCTTTGTGCAAGCCTTTCGATCACATATTCCAATAAAGGCTTACCTTTCGCTTCGCGAAGCACTTTTCCGGGTAAGCGCTTTGAATCCATTCTCGCCTGTACGATAGCATATGGCTTATTCATCAAACATCTCGATGAGCCCATTGGCGTGCTTTGTTATAGGCTTTTCCCACTTTATCTTCTAGTTCTGGCGATAAAATTCGCAAGAGTTCCTTGCCCATAATGCGATACTGCTTCCCAACCTTTGCTGTTCGGAGCAGTCCTTTCTTAATCATGCGCGTTACGGTGCTTGAACTTATCTTTAAAAGCACTTGCGTTTCTTGCGGGGTGTATACTTCTGTTTCTTTGATTTCCATAATACCAATCCTTTTAAAAGGTTGACCCTTGAAGTTTTTTTGCTTACCTTATAAGGAGTCAATCATATCACTAGTAGTCACCACTAGTCAATAGATATCATTATAAGCTGTTTTTGTGTGTTTTGGAGCTAATTTTTTCGGGTAAGGATTTGATTCACAACGATTTCAGCGAAGGCGAAACTTGCTGTGAAGGCTGGTGAAATAGCGTTTAAAACGTGCGTTGAGTGCTTCCCTTCCTCAAGAACAAAGTCCATCATTAATTTCTTAGTAGAGCGATCAACAAGCTGAGCTCTTATGCCTACCTCAGCTTCCTGGGGCAGTATATCTTCCTGTTTAATCGATGGGGCTAGCTTTTGGACCCGTTTCAAAAGACCGGAGCCTAGAAATTTTGTTGTTTCTTCTTTGATCAATTTTCGAATGCCGTCTTGATTCTTCATAACCATAACAAATAAATCGCTAACAATAATCGGCAAATCATGAACATTTAAGTCGTCAAACAGTTTGTAATTTTCACGGCCGAGCGCTGGAATCGCTGTCGGACCCACGAGCACTTCGTCATGAATTGTTTTAGTTAGATGGACCCCCAGAAAAGGCATTGTAAGGTCTGGCGTTGGATAAATAGAACCTCGAAAGCGTTGAGCGGCGCTTGGCGTAAGTTTTCGATAAATTCCTTTGAATGGCAAAATGTGATATCGTTCGCCCACTCCCATCCAATGAGCGATACGATCTGCGTGAAGCCCAGCCGCATTAATTAAATGCCTGTAACCAAATTGTTCATTTTTTATTTTTGCAATTTGACTGTGTCCATCGATACCAAGCAAAGGAGAATTCTTTTTCAGGTCTACTCCAAAGGATTCAATTTCATTTTTTAAAGCAGCCAAGACACCGTGCGTATCAATAACGGATGTGTCCGGTGAAAAAAGTGCAGCGCCATACGTATGAGCTTCAGGTTCAAGCTCATGAAGCTCGGCCGGTGTAATTTTCTCAACACGTGCGCCATTTGCCAAGCCTCGATGGTAAAGTTCATCAATTGTTCCGACAGCATTTGGTTCTGTCGCCACAATCACTTTCCCGTTCTTAAAAAATGAAATTCGGTGCTTCGCTGCATATTCGCGAAGCAAGCGAGCCCCTTCAGCACAAACTTTGGCTTTAAGGGTGTCAGTCCCATAATAAATCCCGGTATGAAGGACGCCGCTATTTCTCCCGCTTGCGTGGCGACCTAATTCAGATTCCTTTTCTAAAATTAAAATGGAACCTAAGTGACGCTCTGCTAAAGCTCTAGCGATGGTCAATCCAACAATACCGGCTCCGACAATAACAAAGTCATAGTTTTTCATAATGGGAATTCTAAATCGAAAGATTTGAATTAATGTTTGTGGCTAATTTTAAATAAATAAAAGTCGTCATCCTGGCGCGAAAGCATTTCATGATTCTTTTTCAAATAAACTAAAAGGCTTGGCGTAGAATCTAATTCGCTTTTCACTGAAGCGACAAGATAAGAAGCACCTTGAGTCTCTAAATATTTAAACCATGTTACAGGGTCTTTCATCGCTGCTTCTAGCTGTGCCGTTTCAGTGAGATGTTGGCTTTCAAGATGTGGGTTTTTTTGATAAGGGAGAAGCGGCTTTCCAACAAGGTTTGGTTGGAGCGGCCAGCCGGCTCTGTCAGAGTAGTAAAGCATGGTGGCAGGATCGTCTCCAAATACAATCAAGGAATTGACTGGTTGCGTTTTCGCCTGAATTATTTTACCGACGCGGACAACATTTTGTTTATCAGGAGGAGAACTAAAAATCGGATGTAAAAAAACCCTGCTGGATATTCCCAAGTAAATAAGAATAAAAAACAGGATTGCTCTGTTAGTTTTCAGGATAGGAAATTTTTCGGTGATCATTTCAATTCCAAAAGCAACCACAAGCACAATAAAAGGAAAAGTGCCGTAAAGATAAAAGTCATGCTTCATTATTTTTTCAGGGATTAAAAAAAGGACAAGTAGTCCAAAAATAGCACCGCTCATCGCAATCCAAAACCCCCTTCCCTTTTTGTTTGTCAAAAAAGGAGCTATCAGAAAAAATGGGAAAAGGAGAGGAGTTAAAAGCATTTGTGAAATAATATCTAATACTTTTCGCCAATAATCCGCCGTTAAAATTATCTTTGCGGTTTCCGGATTTTGGGCTGAAGCTTGAAGGAATATATTGGTATGAATATTCGGAACGTTTAAAGCGGCAAAATAGGTATGCATGTACCAAGCCGCGGGCATCGCTAAGGCAATAAAGCTAAATATCGCTCCGTTCAGAATTCGATTCTTACTTTTAGGTAGAACAGCTAGAAAAGCAAAAAGAGGATAAAATAAAATGAGATGAATTCTTCCTGTTACTGAGATTGAAAAAGAGAGCGCGGAAAATAAAATGACAGGAAAACTGGACTTTTCAGGTTTAAGTTTGAGCAAAAGAATAAGAGAAAGAAGCAAGAAAGTAAGCGACATTGATTCCGACATAAAAGTTTGGCCATAAATAAGCGTGAACGGGGATAAAGCGTAAACCGTAGCAGCGATCCAAGCAGTTCTTTCGTGAAACAGCTTTTGTGCAATGAGTCCCAATAAAATTATGGAAACAGCGTTACATACAATAGCTTGAAATCTTCCCCAAAATTCAAAGCTTCCGCCAAAAAGCTTAAGTCCCAAAGCAGCAACCAACGAAGGGAAAGGATATTGATTAAGATGTAAAGACCTTTTTCCGCCAATGATGGAATCAGTTTTAGGTAAAAGTAATTCCGAAAAGTTTTCTCGAAGCATATTTCGCGATATTGAAGCCATCACCGTAGCTTGATAACTTGCATAATGGCCGAGAAAAGGGCGGTTGATTGCGCGTAGTTGAATTCCCAATACTAAAGCGGAAAGGCAAATGACATAAAGGATTCTCTTTTGATTGGTCGAAAAACCGAAGGTTTTAGTCATGATAAATTGCGGTTTTTCCTTGGGCTGAAAAAGCCGCAATCTGTGCTGTTGTTTTCTTAAGGCGGTATCTTTGGAAGAAACATTTCCAAACAAACAAGATAGATTCTAAGATCACTCGTTTAGAAATTTTAGATTCCCCTTTCGTTCGGTCACTAAAAACAATTGGAATTTCTAAACAGTTCGCCCCATGAACCACAGCTAAAAATTTCAAAGCAATCAAAAACGCATACCCATCTGCCCGAAGGCCGTCTTCAATGATTTGCCTTAAAAGATTGCTATGAAAACAATGGAAACCGCTTGTTAAATCTTTAAAAGGCAGACCTGTAATCGTGCTGGCGTACCAATTAGCAAAGCGGCTAAGCATGCGTCTCGCTTGCGGCCAATTTTGAAGTTCCCCTCCAGAAACATAACGGGAACCGACCACGAGACTATATCGTTCGGATTCTGAAAGAAAAAGATCGAGATAACGCGGATGGTGGGAGAAATCTGCATCCATGGTAATAATGCGGTCGTAACCATGATCTAAAGCCCAGCGCATTCCATCTTGATAGGCAGCGCCCAAACCAAGCTTCGCATTCTGCTTGAGTAAGAAAACTTCGCGGTCTGTCTTCTGTATTTCTAAAACGACATCAGCTGTTTGATCGGGAGAGGCGCTATCTACCACTAAGATGTGGAGATTGGGACACTTTACTTCTTCGCGGATTGTCGCCACAAGATCAGAAACATTTTCACGCTCGTTATAAGTTGGAACAATAACAACGGGTTTCATTTAATGAAATTGAAGCAAAATATCTTCAGGCTTTATTTTTTGTTGAGGCGCAGGCAGCTCGATAATGCTGAACTGTGTAATAGATGGATCCGGGGCTGAGGGAATCGAAATGGATTTTAAAATTTTAAAATTCATTTTTTCATATGTCTTCCGCAAATCGTATCCATAGCGAGAAAACGTAATATCGGTATCTTCGTTGTGGACAATATATTTTCGGCTTACTCGAATCATTTCAGAAATGATCTTCTGAGCTTTTGCATATTGGTTGTGAAGAATAACAGCTGAAGAAAGCACAACGTCAAAAACTTTGTCTTGAAACGGGAGCGTTTCAGCATCGGCCTCAATCAGTTTTGGTGCCTTTTCGTTAAAAAGTGCTTTTGCTTTCAAAAGCTGCGGACGGCTGAAGTCGCAACCTACCAAGAATACACCATTGCAATTAAAATTTTGGAGTTGTTTTCCGTAGCCGCAGCCAATTTCAAGCAGGCTTTGATAGAAAAGTTTGTTGATCTCTTCGCCGATGAACTGGCTTCGCAATGTCCGGTCGTAAACCACTTCCTGTTCCTGGAAGTACCCTTCTCCTCCCCGTTTTTGCCAGTATTCTCTGGGTTTTCGGTAACGGACAAAGCGGTCCACAAGCGGATTGAGTCCCACTATTTTATAAAAGGCTTTCCGTAAAATTTTTGCTACCATACTAAACGTCCAATTGTTTTCAAGATTCTAAACTTCTTATTCAGAAAGTCAATGGGCCCTTTCTCGCTGAAAAACCGCAACTAATCTATTTTCATAACCTGTAATCTTTCCAAGGAAAAGGATCGTTCCGGCGATAAGCTTATCCATCCGAGAGAAAGAATATTTTTCTAAGTCGGTGCTTGTCAAAAAGTGATTGCAAAGTACGAACTTATTCTGATTGAGCAAGTTTTGAAGCGTTTTTAAATTGTAATAAGCCGCATGCTCTAAAAAATAAGTGCTTTCAATTCCTTTGCGGAACCGGCCAAAAGTGGCACGATAAAGAAAGGAGGAAATAAACCTCAGCATGCTTTTGTCGTTTGGAAGACCGATAAGAATAAGGCCGTTTGGTTTTAGCATTAAACTTGCTTTTTTTATAAATTCATGAGGATTTGGCAAGTGCTCGATGACATCCCAAAAAGAAACCACGTCGAAAAGTTTTCCGGAACTCTCATATTTTTTAAAATCAGTACACAAAAGTTCCAAAGAAAATTTTTTGGATGCTAGTTCTGCATTCTTTGAGCTTGAATCACTTCCGTTCACCGCCCAGCCGCGTTGTTTTGCGAGAGCGAGAAAAAAGCCATTGCCAAAACCCACGTCAAAAATAGTATAGGGTTTCACGCTTCCTGAAAGATGCTCTTCTAACAACTTAAGCGCCTTTTCAAAATCGGAGAAAGTCTTACTTTTAATCGAAAGATCGCCGTAATCGTAATACCCTTCATGAAAGCTATGCAAATTTGAAAGAGTTTCATTTGATTCATAAGCAGATTGCATTGCTAATGGCGACAAGCACGGATCCAGGTAACGCAACCCACAGCTGTTGCAATCATAAACAGGTGAATCTGTAATATTAAAAATTTGCCGCCGGGACGTTCCTTGACAAACGGGGCATTGGTTTAAACTTATCAATTGAATCCCAGATGATTTTGAAAGAGAAGACTCTAGCTTCATTGGTGAAAAGGTTTGTACTTTAAGCTAATTTCATACTTTCCCGCTTTTTCAATCCAAACGGCTTGGAAAAGACCGTAAGCACTCAAAATAGGAACCGTTTTTCCGTTTAGCGAAGCTGTCCAGCCCGGATACATCATATTTGTTAAAACAAAAAAACCAGGCTGCCCCACTTGTGCTGACCATGACTCAGAATCGGAAGTCTGGCCAATTCGAATCAGTGTGGCACGCTGATTTTTGGATGTATGGAAATCAGACAAGCTAATTTTCTCTAATTCTTTACGCTCAAGCAAAAGAACATCATAAGGATTAAAGCGGGCTTTCAGAAAACAAACTTTGAGCTGAAGCCAGTCCGGAAAAAGTTCAACCTTAGAAACAAAAAAAGCTTTGGCATGATGGTTTTGATTTCGATAAAGGTAGGTTTTTGATTGCGGGTCATACAGAAGCAAATCCAGATGGTCTTGTTTGATTTCTTGCTTTGACAGAACATGGGAAACGCCAAGCGTGTTTAGAATATTGAGATGTTCTTTTAAAAATTCTTGTGATGGAGTATACGCTAGGTTGGAATCATTAATATTTCCAAATTGTCCGATGGTTTCATGGTAGCGCTGCATGACCAACGGTGAGTAAGCGCCAATATCCTCAAACCCATATAGCATATTTGAACTTGGAATGATCGGAAGAAGCTCATTTTCATTCCGGAAACTATAGATGCGCTCCATCTTGCCCGCTTCCCTTTCTTTGATTAAGCGCTCAATAATTGACGAGGGTTGATAAATATTTGCGTAAGTATCAAAATCCTTTTTGATATCACACCAGGCATAAGCATACAAGTCGACAAAAAGAAAAAGGAAACAGAGCAAAAGCCATTTTTTACCTTCTTTTTTCCCTGGTCTTAAATTCAGCATAAAAACAAAACTTATAGCGAACAAACAATAGGTCCAAATATTCCATGGATTGACAAATGAGACCATCTGTTTAATTGAGTCCAATGCGCCCTGAAGTTTTCCGGAATATACTTCCAAGGAATACGGATGACCTGTTTGCCCGTAAACAAACTTCCCAACGAACCATTCTCCTGCTTTTAAGCTTAAAACACGTCCGGCCCCCATGAAATAATAAATAAAAATCTGGCACAAAATGACAAAACTTAACAGACCGCCATAAACTAAACTAATTTTCCACAATGGAAATTGTGTTCTTTTTGAATGAATATAATTTTGAATTGTTTCTACGCCAATCCCTGTCAACATTGCACCTGCAAAGCAAATAAATACCAGAAACTTAGCGGGCATTCTGAATAAATAAAAGTGAGTTATCTTTATCATCCCAACATAAAATGGGCTCCACCGGCCAAGCGCAAAACAAAACGAAATAAACGCAACCCAAACCCAAATTTTAAATAGGTTCGTCTTTCGGAAATCACCAAACAAGGCGCATAAAATAAAGAAGATTGAAATTGTTCCGCCGTAAAGACTGTTTCCGCGTAAAAACCCCTGCATCACAGGAAAAAAGGCAGTAAGGATAACAAGAGGAGACATCGACCCGACGTAAGCATAGCTCTCCGGAAGGTAGGCACGATTAGAAAGCTTGGTGAGCTGAAAAGTCAAAAAAAGTTGAGGGAAAGCCAGTGCCAATGCTATTCCAATTGCTACGGTAAGCAAAGCAACGCAGTTGAACTTAGTTTTAAAAGAATCATTTTCTTTCTCAGAAAAAATAAAAATTCTAAGTAGTGCATAACACAAAAAAATGAGCAGTGCCAATACGGCTATTTGAAAATAACCCGCTAATAAAGAAAGAGCGATTGAACAGGATAAAAAAAAGAGATGCTTCATTTTTTTTGATGAGTAAAAGTTCTCAAAGAAGAAGAGAGAGACCGGAAACCAAGCAATCGTTTTCAAAGAAGTAATATTGTAGTAAGCCCCTCCATAAGCGGCTCCAAACAAAAAAACAATTGAAGCGGTTAAGGCTGAAGTCCGACTGAGTTTCATCAAGCGCACATAAAGATAAGTGGCCCAGCCCGAGATAAAGAAATGGACAAGATTCGTATACGAGTAAGCCCATTTTATTGGCAATAAGAAGCATAAAATCAAATTGGGGAGATAAAAAGCTCCGATTTGCCCTTCGGCAACAATCGGAAAACCGCTATGAATCAAACTCGTCCACCATGGAAACTTAAACTGTTTGATCGATTCGGCTAGTAAGTACGCCCAAGGATAATGTTGGTCAATATGGTCTCCCATTAACGAAGCTGCTTTCGCGAAAAAGAGTTCTGGATAGAAAACAAAAAGACTTCCAAGCAAAATTAGAAGTACATAAAAATCTTTTTTTTCATGTCGCATAAGGTATCTCGTTTTTCAGAAATTACTAAACGATTTCAGGGTGAGGCAATGGAATTATAAATTTAACGCCCTTGGTTCGTAGGGGTTCGATTTTACGAATAATTTCCTGAGCAAAATTCCAGGCAAAAATAATGACAAAGTTAGTGAGATGATTATTCAGATATTCGCTTGAAACAACCGGAATATGAGCGCCTGGAGAAAATTTCCCCTGCTTTAGCGTATTATCGTCCACGATATATTGAATGTCGGAGGTTGTTAAATTGCAGTAACTTGCTATTGTAGTCGCTTTAGCTGGAGCTCCATATCCTGAAAGAGATTTTCCTTCACCCCGCAAATCCTGAATAAGACTTATAAAATCTAATTTGAATTGCCTTACTTTTTCGGCAAAACGCTTGTACGTTTGAATTAATTGATAACCTTTATTTTTTTCATCTTCCATCAACAAAATCACGTTTTTTGAAACTAGGCGCTGCCCGCCTTTTTTTTGAATGAACACCCGTAACGAACCGCCGTGAGACGCAACTTTTTCAACATCAAAAATCTGAAGCTGGTGTTTTTGAAGCAAAAAACTGAGCGCATGAAGAGAGATATAGGAAAGATGCTCATGGTAAATCATGTCAAAAAACATTTCTGAAAGCATCGTAAAAAGATAGGGAAATTCAATAACAAGCATCCCTGTTTCAGAAAGTAATCGATGTGCGTTTTTACAAAATTCTTGAGATCCATCAATGTGGGCAAAAACATTGTTGGCGCTGATAACATCTACATGACGAAAATGCTTTAAAATGTAATCAACGCACTCTGCATCAAAATATTGATTTAAAGTGAGCCGTCCTTCTTCGTTTGCGGTTTTGCTCAGATTCTTCGCAGGTTCAACCCCAAGAGCATCCATTCCCTCTTTTTGGTAGCAAGAAACCAGCAAGCCGTCATTACTTCCGATATCAACGGCCAATAATTTTTTATCTCCTGATGATCTGGTTGTAACATTTTTTGCATAATCAGCAAAATGTTTCTGAAATGTCGTCGTCGTTGAACTGACATATAGATAATTAGAAAACATTAAATCCGGAGGCACCACATGAGTTAATTGAACAAGAGTGCAGTTTTGGCAAAACGTAAGACTTAGGGGGCAAAAAAATTCATCTTTCACGCCTTTATTAGACGAAAGAAAGGAATTGGCCAAGGGTGAATTCCCCAGCTCCAAAAAAGGTTCTGGGAGCGGTGTATCGCAATATCTGCAAACTGTTTTTAAATAAAGATCAATTTTGGCAGGGCTTTGCATGTTAAGCGCTAGGCGGTGGATTGATCGCTTTAATTTTGCCGTGACAAATGACGATGTCTCCCCCGGAGAGGACTTCGATTTTTCCATGGATTACTTTCATGACAATGTCAGCGACAAAATCTGAGCTTTGCTGTAAAGATGCATCTTTTTTTCCGAATAATTTTGCCCTCATCTCAGTATTCATTCCGCTAGGACAAACCGTAATACACTTTATGCCATTTTCAGCATTTTCTTTCGCTACGCATTGCGACAAAGCGAGAACTGCAAACTTGCTCGCCGAATAAGGAAAAAGCCGCGGAACAGCGCGTTTTCCAGCCATTGAGGATATATTGACAATAAAACCTTTTTTCTGCTTTTTAAAAAATGGAAATGCATATTTTATCGTCAAA
>Ga0209515_10003770_pt1 | contig 21140 bp, 19 predicted proteins | sample Subgroupgradi54m_FD_187454 | JGI IMG/M metagenome (GOLD analysis project Ga0209515, IMG submission 187454) | Subsurface groundwater microbial communities from S. Glens Falls, New York, USA - GMW60B uncontaminated upgradient, 5.4 m (SPAdes)... ...
TGCTGCAGAAAAAACCGGCGCATCGTAACCATTCATTTTATCGGATTCGGCTGGCGTCAGAGCAGCCCAAGATTTTGATATCAATAAAACCAACCATAGACAGACTGAGAGACTGTTTAATTTGAAATATTTCATGAATTCACCTTCCTCCCTTTTAACTTCTTTACCGTTAACGGCATCGTAAAATGTTGCTACTTTATTGCCTTTTATCTTAGGGGAAACGGAATTGTAGCCATCAAAATCCCACCTCGATTGCCACTCTCCCAAAGTTCTCTGTATTACGATCAAATCCAAAAGAATAGCCAAGTTTGAGAGTTATTTCATGAGGAAAGGCGAACCATATTTGAGGAATGGTTGAACCTTCGTGAGAACGTGTGTTATATCGTACTTCCGCGCCCCATCGAAGAAGTTCTGTAGCGTTATAACGGAGTCCAAAAGAAGGAACAAACACTGTATTACCTGATTTTAAAAAAATTTCTTCCGGCAAATTCAAAGTTAGATTTAGCAGGTTAAAGTCTTTTGAAAGAATCAATCGAGGCTCAAGAGCGGGTTGTTGCCGGCCATCCTCATCTCTTTCCGTATTCGCTTCAGCGGAAACTGCAATATCAATCGGCTTTTCATTTTCTTCAAAAAAACGGTACCGCGTTTCGAATCGTCCTGATTGAAAAACGGTATCTTCATGTCGAATCGTTTCAAGAGTAACTCGACCATCAACCATCCAGTGATCGGTAATCCCATATTCAGTAGCCCAATTGTGCCTAAGAAACGATACCTTTTTACTTGAATCTTCCTGCTTACGATACCCGTCATCAAGCCAATATTCCGCCTCTATCTCCCCTTTTTCAAGGGTCATATAGCTCATTGCAAAAGTTCTGCAACACAGCAACGGAAGAAGATGCCCTTTAGTTGATGAGGGTTGTTGGCCATATTGGTTAGCTTTTGTTTTGTTAAATTCATGATTTCTTGTTTGGTTTTTGCTTGGTGCCCTTTGAGTTCCTGATGCTTAAGGTGATTCCATACTTGTTCATCAGGATTCCAGTCCGGTGAATAAGGTGGCAAATAAAAAATATGCAATCGTTTTTGGCTATCGATAAAACGCTGTGTTTTCTGCGATACATGAGGGGTGGCTTGATCCATAATGATAACCAGATGACGTCTTTTATGGTGAATCAACAGTTGTTGTAAGAATTGTATTATTTCATCAGAGGCAATGCGCTTTTCATGCAATTTAAATACCAGTTGTCCCGAACGGCTTATGGCAGACATGGCGGCAATGCTGGCGCGATTACCCGTCACTCTTTGGATCGGTGTCTGACCGCGAGGCGCCCATGTTTTAGCCAAGATAGCGCTAAGCCGGATTGTCGACTCATCTTGACAATACAGGATGGCGTTATATCGTCGGAGAGCACGCCTGATCTTTGGTAATTCTTGTCTACGCCATTGCCGTCGTTGTTGTTCACTAGCCTCAAAATAGCGCCGCTCAGGTTTCTGGTATGTTAAATTCAGATCACGTAAACGCCGCCATACAGTCCAATGTGAAACGTAGAGACGAAACTTTTGACGTATGACCTGACAAAGTCTTCGGCATGTCCAGAAGTCAGTTTCATAGCCCAAATCGGTGGCCGGTCTGAGAATAATTGAAAGAAACGTTTCATCCTTTATCGATTTTAATAAACTCGGCCGCCCGCTCACCGTACAGCGTTTAAGACCGACTTCTTTATGCTTGCGATAACGCTTGACCCAACGGTGAATAGTTGAACGATTTACCTGATAAGCATTGGCCACCTCAGTTTGAGCCATGCCGTTCAGGCTAGCTCTAACAGCACGTATGCGTATCTCATACGTTGAATATTCTTTCGCTTGCATGTCTTTAGAATAGAAATCCTATTCTTTGCTTGCAAGCAAATGTTGCAGAACTTTTGCACTTGTCTATATAAACCAAAGTTTCATCAATGTAATCATCCCGATGTGCGAATGCCAATTCACTATTCAAAAGAATGGCTAATAAAAATATTATAAGGATGTAAAATCTCAACTATGCTCCCTTCATGTTCTGGTCAAATCTTTCATTAAAATAACTTTTAACTTCTTCGACCGTTCCTTCCCGAACTATCATACCCTCTTTCATCACCACCACTCTTGTTGCAATAGCAAAGGCCTCTTGTAAACTGTGGGTTACGTAGAGAAGCGTAAATCCCATATTTTTTTGCAGATTAATAATTTCTTTTGTGAGCCGAAGGTTGAGTTCAAAGTCAAGATTGGAAAGCGGCTCATCCATAAGCAACGCCTCTGGATGGAGAACTAAGGCTCTGGCAAAAGCGACACGCTGCTGCTGACCGCCTGACAATTCTGCCGGCCTAACATGAATATATTTCTCCATCTGAGTCATCTGCAAAATATCATTAATGCGTTTTTCCCTTTCCTGAACTGGAATCCCTTTCGCTTTTAAACCAAATTCCATATTTCCTTTGACCGTTAAGTGCGGCCAAAGAGCGAGGTCTTGAAACACCATCCCTAAATTTCGTACTTCCGGTTCTTGAATAATTTTGCCATCGGAAGCGACAACTTTATCATCAATCAAAATAGTGCCGGAGTCCGGCGCAATAAATCCAGCTAACAATCGCAAAACCGTTGTTTTTCCGCTACCAGAATGACCAAGAATAGCAAGACGTTCACCTTTTTGTACTTCAAGCGAGAAATCTTTTACTGCTGAATACGAGTTGTAATGCTTTGAAACATTTCTAAATTCAATAACCTTCATTTATGCAATCCTTTGACTCGATACAAAAATCCCAATACACCCATCGGCAATAACGTGATCGTGATCATAATGACGCACAAAGCAGCTATAAAATTTGTCGGACTGTTTGCCATCAGTGTAAAGGTGCGGACAGGAAATGTATCCTGCCCAGGCGGATAAACAATCATTGAGATTCCGGTATCCTTCAGACAGAAGATATAACTGACCAGCCAAGCGGCAACAAGACCGCGCTTGGCCAGCGGAGCAATAATTAAAAACATCCGTCGAAACCAACCGGCACCAACCATCTGGGCTGATTCTTCCATTGATGGTGGAATTTGGGCGAAGGTTGACACGGTGATTCGACTGGTGAGAGCGGTGTATTGAGCGATATATCCAAAAATGATAATGGCCGCCGTTCCATAAATAAAATTTGTTGCCGGTCTATTCCATAAGTGAGCAAGCCCGATACCAATAACCGTACTTGGTAAAGCGAATAAAAAAATGCTCATGGAATCAACGGTACGCCAGAGTGAAAATATCTTTTTATGTATTAGATATCCCAAGAAATAACCGATCACCGTTAAAATCGTAGCCCCGATACCGGCATAATAAATACTTCGCCATAAACTATCGTATGATCTTTCGAGCGCTTTAAGATACGTCGATATAGAAGCGGATTGAATGACGAGTGCCGCAATGGGCATGATAACTAATACAAAACAAAAAATACTGACCACAGTAAACAGCAACCATTTTCTATTCCCAAGGCTTACCAAAAGAGTTTCTTCGCCGCTGGCGGTCTTAACTTGATAGGTTTTGTCACGCAGAAATCTTCTTTCCGCCAAAAGAACAAAAAATGTGATGATGATTAAAGGAATAACAAACGCCGTGCCGGTACTATAATTATAAAAAGCCGAGAATTGGGTAAAACTTTCCACCGGGAAAACGTCATAGCGCAAAAACATGGGAACGCTAACTTCACCGAGTGCCAAGAGAAAAACTAAGATCGAAGATAATAAAATTCCCGGAAGTATCATGGGGATGATTATGCCTCTTACCACTGTCCTCCAGCGGGCGACGAGCCTTGCCGCTTCTTCAAGATGAAGGTTAATTGTTTTTACGTAAGTGATTGTCAACAACATCACGATCGGCATCAATGTTGTAAAAAGTACAAGCACACATCCGGGCAGGCCAAAAAGAAAAGAAGATGTTTTCTCTGTTACACTTAAGCCCAATACATTGGATAAAAGACCTCCCCTTCCCAAGATCGCGAACCAAGCGACAGCGGTAATGTAGGGCGGCAATAATAAAGAAAGCATAAAAAGAAAAACTAAGAAATTTTTCAAGGGAAGATTGGTTTTCCCGAAGAGCAACCCCAGCGGCACGCCCACGGCGGTGGCAAGGATCGTGGTCAATAACGACAAGGTGAGGCTATTTTTTAGCAGAATCCATACACGACTTGATGACAAAAGCGTCTGATAATTTACAAAGCTTATATGGTTATCCACCACAACGCTGTTAATGAACATCTGTACTATCGGCAACAAACCGATGACCGCGAATATGATCACAAAAAGAAAAAGTGTAAAACGTCTGCTCATCAATAACCCACCCACTCCTTCAAATAGGGTTGGATCTCCTGAAGTTTTTGGGCAACCTTTGTGTAATCAATTTTCATGACTTTAATATTTTCTATTTTGGGAACGTCCGAGGGCGTTTCCACACCCGGATGCAAAGGAATCTGGGCGCAGTCAGCAAAGGCTAATTTCCGTTCGGTCTCTTTCGAAAGCAGATAATCCACTAATTTCTTGGCATTCTTAATATGCCGGGCATTTTTTATGATAACGGCCGCATTGGGAACTAATAAACAGCCTATCTCGTTCTCCTTCTGGTCGGGGAATACCATTTCAATCGGCTTGCCCTGTCTGATATTGTTGATGGCATCATCACTATCAACCAAACTAAAATCAAATTCCCCTGATGCCACTAAATCCGTGCTTTCGCCATTGTTTGTGGAAATTTTTGTGCCGTTCTTTTTCATACCTGTCATAAATGTTTTAGCCCGCTCATCACCCCAAACGGTAAAAAGTGCGGCGACTTCTGCTGTCGTTGTTCCAAAAAGCGGATTGGCAATAACTGCTTTTCCATTCCATTGCGGTTCGATGTAAGCCAATATAGAGGAAGGCCGCCCGGATGCCTTTTTATTAACGACAAAAACTCTGGCCCTTGCAGAAAAGGCTGTCCAGTATCCTTCAGCGTCCTTAAAATTTTCCGGAATATCTTTTGCATTTGGCGATATATAAGGCGTCGTTATACCGGACTGCTTTAAGACAACCGCACGAATCGGTTCATTAGCCCAATAAACATCAGCCTGCGGATTGTTTTTCTCGGTAATCAGCCGGTTCATGACACCTGTACCTTTTGCTTCTTCGGTATCATAAACAGCTTTAACTTTGATTCCTGTTTCTTTTTCGAAATACTTAAGAATAGGCTCGGAAAAAACTTGGTCTTCACTCACATAAACTACAACTTCATTCGCCCGAGCATACGCAGTGCCTACTAATAAAAAACCACAAGTTGTTGCAAAAAAGATTATTATCTTTAAATACTTCTTTGGCATTTCAAACCACCCTTTTTTATTTAGTCTCTCCAAAGCTGAAATCATCGAATATCGTCACGCTATCAGCCTTTGTCCAAACGCCAACAGCACCAGCCTCTTTGAACGTATCGTCAGTAGCTTCGATGGCGACATTGCCGTCAAAAGTAACTTTGAACTGGTTACCAGTAAAATCTATCCGCAATGTGTGCCATTGGTTAGCAGTAACTTTCATATTGACGCTCTTAAACGCGCGACGACTACCATTGACCGTATGATAGATCGTCACATTGTCCTCCAGCGCATTAGCACGGGTGATGTAGTAGTTGTCGCCATCCTGCCAGCGCCAAACGATACCGCCCGCCTGATCTTCGCCACCTGAGATCGGCTTAAACTTGACCTCGACGTACCCATCTTTCAGCGAAACATCTTTTTTCACGCACCACGGGTATGTGCCGTTGCCTGACTGCTTCAGCACGTTTGGTTGGCTCGGAGCAGTCGCGTCAGCTTCCACTGACCACTTCGGCGAACCCTGACCGGTCACTCCCGCAATCCAGCCATCAGGCAGTTGACCCACGGAAGTTTTGTCAAAATTGAAAGTCATTTTATCAGCAAAACTCGTTCCGGAAATGATGGATATGGTACCGAAAGTAACCATGAAAATAAAAATAAGTTTCTCCATTGAAAACCTCCTTTAAATAAAGGCCGCCGAATCCGTCGCCAATAAATTGCCTGCTAAATGGACAACGACAAAATCATAAACAACAAACCAGTGGCGGCACCAATCTGTTTCTTAGCACTGGATGTAGACGGCAAATACATAACTTCACTGGATCATTAGTACTTATCGTTAGCGTCTTTATCCATTTTGACTTCGTTGCCGGTAACGACATTGTAATGATATTCGCTAACCTTACCGTCTTTGGCAATTTTTACTTCGCAAACAGATTTGTTATCTTCATTCTCCGGCATGGCGGCAATAACAGTCCCTTGATGTTCTTTTGCGGCCTTCTCCACAACGTCCAGCAAAGAGACCTTCACTTTTGATAAAATTGTCAATTGTTCTTTAGCTGCCTTCAAATCCCCTTCATCTTTGATAACCTCAGACTCCGGATTCCATGTTGCGGATTCTGGACTGCCCGAAATCTCTTTAAAGTTATTATTCTGTAGGTCAACGCTCAGACCTTTTTCCGCTGTGTAAACAGAAAGAGCAAGCTTGCCTTTTTCATTCAATTCAAATTTGGCTGAAATGGGGACTTCCGTTCCTTTAGTTGCCTGACGAATCCCATCGGCCAAAGATACTTTGCTCTGTGAAATGACACTTAATAATGCTCCGGTATCTTTCTCATGTTCTTCATCCTCAGCAAAAGATTGTTTAAGGTTAGAGATTCCAAAAGATAATGCTATACCGATAAACCCGATTAGTAAAAACTTCATCAAATCTTTTTTCCTGTCCATTGTGCCCTCCTTTTTTACTACTTAGGGTTCGTACAGGAATAACTCGAACATATTTCGATTGACTTCTCGTCGATGGAAGATCCAAGAATAGGCAAGTAATTTCATTACAGTGCCTTACTGTTTTTAATTTTCTGTTTATCCATCGCTGTCTTCAATCCTCTGGCTAGATCTGTCGTTGTTCCAATTCCCCAGTAATGAAGAAAAATAATTCGCGGATTCTCCATCGTCATATGATTGTGGATGGCGACGATATTGATACTGGCACCACGCAAAACTTTTAAAACGGATTGTAATTCCGATTCCAACATCGCAAAATCACCGTCCACCACAGCCTTGTCGTCGCTTCCAATAAAAGCCGCCCAAGTATTAACACCCATCGTGTTCCCCATCTCTTGTCCGTGCATCGTGATTGTTCTGCCGATTGTCACTTTATAAACGCCGTCTTTCAAATCCCCTGTCACTCCTAAAATCGCTTCTATCTTTTTGGAATCAAGCGTGGTTTTGGAAGGATCGACCTCTAAAAAAGGTTTTTCTCCCTTGCCTCCGCTTGTTTCTTTAATTTTGGCGAACACTTTGCCGACGGCCCCAGCGAGAGTTTCTGGATCACCCATCCCACCGATATGCATGAACATCACCTTTGGCGAATCCCAAAAAAAATGATTGTGCAAAGCTGTTACCTCTAAACCGTTATCCAAGGCAACGCTCATGACCGGATTCACCTGATCTTCCAACAACACCATATCCCCCATGACCATCGTGTGGCTCCCCATCAACTTAAAGGCCGCCCACACCGTCAATCCCATCGGTGGGGTGATTTTGACGCCAGACGATATAACGTCAATATCAGAACGCGGAAAACTTACTTTAAAAACATTCTCCTTTTCATTGAATTTACCTTTGGCACTGGTTAATTCCTCAATTTTTGCAAAAAGGTTTTGATCAGCTTTCATTCTTTCTTTCGCATAACTTGAAGCTGGCAATAAAATCGTTATTGAAAACAAGCCGATAATTCCAAAAAGCAAAATATTATTTTTCATTTTTTTCCTCCACAGGTTTAACCGTTTTAAACCATCGATACAACATCAGGTCATAAAAAATTTTAATACCTCCTGCTAAAAAGAAAGGAACATTTAATAAACTTGTCTTTGCCATTAAAGGGACGGCCAGAACAGGAGACGCAACTGCCCCCAATGTTCGGGCGATATTGGTAATGCCAGCTGCGGCTGAGCGTTCATCAGGATCAACGACAGCCATCGTGTAAGATTGACGGGTTGGCACATCCATTTGTGAAATAGCAGACCGCAATAACAAGACCAGAATTGCCAGTGATAAATTAGGCATTAATGGGACTAAAATCAGTAAAAAATTCGAAGGCAAATGTGTGAAGAACATTGTATTAATGAGACCAATCCGTGATGCGAGACGAGCGGCAAGCAAACCTGAGAAGCCGGCAAGAATGTTCATGCCGAAAAATACGCCGCCTAATACGGCTGGATCAGCTTGGAAGCGGATATAAAACCAATAGGCCATAATACTCTGCAAAACAAAACCTCCACCAAACGCATCGACCGCAAACAGACTTGATAATTTAAAAACTTTGGAGCGTGAGTTATGTAATCCAAAATATTTCTGGGAAAATTTTACGCTGCTTCGTACTGGTGCTTCGATTTTGGGAGATAACAATGTGAATAATAGTCCAAGTAGCAATCCAATGGCGGCATAAAGAAATATCATTGCATGATAAGATTCCAATTGAGATACGCCATGCCCTAACTGGAAATGGAGGATAAAGCCGGTGACAAGAGAACCTATGGCCGTTGCAAAAAAACCGCAAAGATGATACCAGGTAAATATTCGCGTGCGAGAACGATCAGGAGTTATTTGTGACAATGCGGCCTGTTCAATGGATAAAAACGGTCCAACTTCATTCCCACTGGGACTGATGACCCCAACTATTGCGGCCAATAACAAAAGAAGGAAATTATTTGTTATGAAAAATAAAACGCCTGCCAGAACTATTAACAGTGAGCTTATCATGAGCATCCGTTTGCGGCCAAAGCTGTCGGCATTCAAGGTAATCCATAAAGATACAACGACGTCACCGACTAGGGTTAAACTCAATAACAAGCCAATTTGTGTTTTTGAAATACCTATCTCGGCCAAATAATTAACGAGGATGATGGATAATAAGCCGTAACTAAACAGCCGCAATATGCGCGAAAAGAATAAAATTTTGAAATCTGAAATGGTTTTCATTTTACTTGAGTTTGGCACTTTTTTGGGCTTTGAGACCGCATTTTTAGGTAATTCTCGTCGAGAAGACAATTTTGTGGTATCGAAAATCTGTTTTTGTGATTCACGCGACTTTCTCGACGACAAACTCGAAAATTTGCCAAACTCAAGATTTTAATAACCTGAAATTTCTTTACTCTCGATTGTTGGGTGAATCATCGCTTCCTCGAGAGCTAACAGGATTTATCGCTGTAAATTTTTATTACTTGGAGGTTCATTAACCTTCGGCGGATTTTCATATTTTGATTCAATCCTCTCACACTGTATATATATTAGAATCACGGAGAGAAATGCGATTATCCAAAGAATTTTTCTATGCATATTTTCTCAACTTTTCTTCTTAACCAACCGCCTCGCTTTTGAGGATGATGTGTTTGCACTTTGATTTAAAACTAAAAAAATCCCTTCAAACAAAACTACTCCGTGGGATTCCAGTTCTTCATTCGAGAGTCCAGACTGGCGCAACCCGTCCAAAACAGCAGCGATGCCTTGTGTTTGAGGATGAAAATATTGGCCGTCTTTCAAATCTATTTCATGGATAATTTCAGACATGATTTTAAGCGCAGGGTCATGTAAGCAGAAAATAGCTAAAAACGTTTCAAACGTGCAGAGATTTTGATGATGCCCAAACAATGCGTCCTTCATATCGAAAGGAATTTCATCCGGCTTTGGTTCATCTGCATACCGAATCTTCGCATTTTTATTAATGTATTTTCGGATTAACCAGGTGCTGCTAAGACGATCCACATGCGGACGGGGACGAGTGACCCACTTCTTATTCTTATAATCAGTAATGGAATAATTTGGTAAATCTTGGACAGATGAGGATGGAGAATTAATTTTCTGTTCAACTCTTTTTATCCGGTTCATAATATCCTTTCTATAAGGAGACTGGAAAAAATCAACTTTGGCTATCTCTAAAAATTGATTTTCTAAACTCCTTAGTTTATCTTTAATTTGCTTGGATGTTTTTTTGTTCAGTTCCTTCTCCAATATAAGCAGCCGCTCATTGAGTTCTTTGTAATTTTCCTTACATGCCTTCCTAAACGCTTCCATCACTTCGCCGTCAGATAAACCTTCAAAGCTCTCAACCTTCATGACCACGCTATCGCCTTTTGCTTCCTGAACTTCTTGAGCTAACCATTGAAAAGACTCCAAACAATCCTCTTTATTGGGAAGGACGTAAACACCAGAATTAAAAGTAATCGCCCCTAATCGCTTAAGTCGACGCCAAATAGCGACACGACGGCTTGATCCTAATTGTGATGGCAGGGAATAAGAAAATACGATCCAACTCATGAGATGTATTGTAATATCTATTACATATAAATGCAATGATAATTACTTGAATAAAATAGAAAAACCTCGAGGATTAATTTACCATCGAGGCTTTTAATCGAGAAATTCCTCGCGAGCTTGCTCCGAGGTTTCCTTCTGAGGAAGAGTTTGAGAAACCTTGGGTTTCTCAAATTAGAAATTCCTCTAAGATACCCCGTCAGCTTGCTGCGGGGAGCTTCATTAAAAGGTTAGGTGCCTTAAGAGTTTCGGGAAATTGTGCTTACTCTTCGGTTCGCCTTATGCCTCGGCCGAATAATTTACATTATCGAAAAATTTTTGTTAGCACAGTGTTAGTACAGGAATATTCTAACAAGAGGAGCAAAAGCAATAGGAATTATAATGTTTTATTTTACAACTATTTGCAGAGATTTAAGATGGAGCTGTTTTTCTTTGACCTTCAGGTTACCCATGTGGCTCGATGGTGTTTTGCTAATTTCTGATATCCCGCAGGAGTGTTATGAGTTGGGTGGTTTTAGTTTATTGGCTCATTGTGCCTGTTTGCCCGCTTTTCGGCTTATTTTGTTAGCATGTGTTAGCACAAAAGAAAAACCCGTCAAGTCTCTCAACCAATAATAACTGAACGGGTTCTTAAAATTTATTGAACGATTGTAATCTTTAAAAACTAGTCAACAACTGGCAAATCAGAGGAAGGCTGTAACTGAAACCAATTTAAAACACCCAAATTACGGATAGCTGCAGCCACTTCTCTTTCATTTAATGGGGGAATTCGTTTTTGTTTCCATTTCATCACTTCATTTAAGACATCTCTTTCAGCAATACCATTCTTTTTATTTATTTCTTTTTCAACAAACAAAACCGTAGCCACAATCTCTGCCTGATTTGTATTTAAACGTAAAAACAAATCAACGGTTTGATTAATCAAACTATCCCATTTCTGAATGTCGTCTTTATATTTATCGCGATCTTTTTCATAGGCCAATCCTGGAAGGACACGAAACATATTTCCGGATTTATGTTCTTGAATCAAGCTGGCATTTGATAAACGTTTCTTAACTTCGTCCAGTTCCCTGCAATAAGGACCGAATGAACTCCTGACATGTATGAAACCTGTTGGCAACCCCAGCACCGTCGCAACATACGCAATTTTCTGAAAAATCGTTCTGCCAACCGGCATATGATAAGTCTGCTTCTCAATGCGGTAAATAATTTCTGCTAATGAAACCCACGCAGGATTTAGCTTCTGCAATATCCGATTACCTGTTCCTGCCTGCCGAGATAAAGATGATTTAGAAAGAAAATCAACTTTCAACTGTTCTCTCGGAGTTCCATAAGGCGCATACATTTTTACAGGGATATCCCACTCTGATAAATATTGATAAATAAGAGGGCCGACATATTCCCAGAGAAGCTGGCCGTTACCACAGCCAAGCGGAGGAATAGCAATAGACTTCACTCCCCACTCTTTATATTTCTCCGTCAATATTTTCAATCCTTTTTCAATATCTTCTTTGCGAGAGGCCGCTCGCCAATCGCTCTTTGTGGGAAAATTAATGATCTGTGGAGAGAACATAGATTCTTTAAAAAGATAAGGAACCCCTGGCTGAACCTCATGACGTTCACAGCGAGCAACATAATCTTTAAACATTTCTGGGTAACGCTCTTTAAATTCTGCCGCGATTCCCTTCCCCATAACCCCGACACAGTTGACCGTATTAACAATCGATTGGGATCCAGATTCAAAAATGTTTCCAATTAAAATTTCCATCATTGTCCTTTTAGAAAAATAAACTGCCTTTTATCTCTACATCAAAATCAGTAACCCCACTCAATGCATCCAAAGCAATTTTGTTTGCAACATATGCTCCTATAATATACCTCGGTTCCACACGTTCTGGAACAAGAATCTCCGCGCATTTTATCCCAGATTGTCTATAATCATTAATCGAATTATTCGGGTCTTTCCAGTTAATCATATATACTTTCTCTCTATCAAGGGAAGACAACCCCTCATCAACTGACATAAACCGACAATCCCTCGCCGCGTTCATGTCCGTCACAATAACTCCTTTTAAATCTAAAACATTTATATTAATTCTCAAAACACAAATTTTATTATTTTCGGAACGCCGCGCACTAAGCATAGGATTATGCGCGTCGAAATATAAATTTGCATAATCATGCAATTCCTTCGATGTCCCGGGAACCTTCTTCCCTGCCCTACGATCTTGGACTCCCTGTTCTGAGACATCTTCAAATCTTACATTTTTTCGAACAACCATATTGCGCGATATAATCCCTACCTGCAAAATTGAAGGCACATTGGCAATGTAGGTAATAAAATGTAATTCTGTGATATCGCTTTTTTTCATAATCTTGAATTCATTAAAATTGCGTTAAGTACTCCCAAATTCCTATTCTCCCAATAATATTCCTCCGAACCTCAATACCTCATTCATGTTTTCGCTTTGTTAACATCTTTCTCCCAAACAAATCTTCGCTAGTACGATTACCCGTAAAACGGATCACTTCATACTTAACTTTTGTACCTTGTTTATTCAATAATTCATATCCTTGCGTTAAACAATGATCCATTAGAGCTTTTTCTAGTATAGCCAATATTTTAGACCGCCTCTGACCCTGCTTAGCTGTTATAGTACAATATAAAACACATTTTTGACCTTTCCCTGCACGGAGGATTCCTAACATCAATTTTAAATTATTTTGATGTTGAATAATCCTTCTTTTAATATTTGAAGCTTGACCAACGTACAATGGATATGCTTTGTTCTCGTATTTGCGAATAAATACATAAATACCCGGAAGCTCATGTAAAGAATCAGTATCCATTGTGAATAAGGCATTTCCTGTTTTTATGGGTTTTAATTCCAACTCTCTCTTCCAGTCAGCCTGTATTTTCATTTTTCATCCTCCCATTTGGCAGAAAAACTGCCCCGAATGTCTGCTCTCAAATTTCTAGACGAGAACTTTCTCATACAAATACTTCTGAAAATCAATAAATGTCATGCGAATATTGTCAACTCCGCCCAGTATTTCTTCCGCATCGCTGATAGTCTCATATTTTAGCGTCAGAAGATCGGGCAGTTTTTCCTGATCAAGTTCCTCGACGCCGGTTTCAATATATTTAGAGAGGACAAATTCTAAAAAGTCTTTCTGCTTATCGTCCAACCCTGTAAAAATTTTAAATTGTGCCAAAGCAACACGTTTTTCTCTGGTAATTGGTTTCAATGCAAAAGAGACAAATTCGATAACATCAAACAGATCACTTTTTTCAGCGTCGATCAATTTCTGTAAAGTGGTCAACTCGTCCTTGCCGTATCCTGCAGTGGCGAGATTTTCCAACAACGTCTTACGCGTAATAGGGCTAGACCAAATTCTGCGAAGTTCTTCTTCATTTTTAAAAAAATCAGGCAATGTCCCAAACAGCCCCGTCAAGAATTCTTCCGCTGAAATCGGCTTCCCGTCGGAGCTCCAGAAAGAAGTCGCAATCATGTGTTGAATCTCGCGCTCTTTGCCGTCGCGAAGTTTGATTTTAATCTTTTTCTTCGGCGGTTCGGGCGGCTCCGGTGGTTCCGGGGGTGGCACTGGCGGCCTCGGTGGACGAGGCGGTTTTGGCTCCGGCTCTATCGGTTCACCGTCCCATTCGGGATCGGCAAAATGATGATACGCATCGACGAAATCATAAATGGTGAAATATTCTTTGCCGTCAAATAACCGCGTCCCCCGACCGATGATCTGCTTAAACTCAATCATTGAGTTGATCGGACGCATAAGGATAATATTGCGGATATTGCGTGCATCGACGCCGGTGGAAAGTTTCTGGGAAGTCGTCAAGATCGTCGGAATGGTCTTTTCATTGTCCTGAAAATCACGCAGAAACTGATCGCCCAACGCGCCGTCATTGGCGGTGACACGCACACAGTAATTCGGGTCTTGGTTTTTTTTGTACTGATTGACCAAATCTCGCACCGCCGCCGCGTGGTCTTGGTTGGCGCAAAAGATAATGGCCTTTTCATTTTGATTAATTTCAGAAAGAAATATTTTTACTCTTTTGGCTTCGCGTTCTTTTATCTCGATGATCTTATTAAAGTCAGGTTCTTTATAAATTTTACCTTCTTCTATTTCGCCCTCAACAATCTGATCATCCGAGGTATAGATGTAATCGTCGAGCGTGGTCTTAATCCGCTTTATCTTAAACGGTGTTAAAAATCCGTCGTTAATCCCTTCTTTGAGCGAATAGATATATACCGGGTCGCCGAAATAGCGGTAAGTATCCACGTTGTCTTTGCGTTTGGGTGTTGCAGTAAGCCCAAGCTGAGCAGCGGGTGAGAAATATTCCAGAATACCGCGCCAGTTTCCCTCATCATTGGCACCACCGCGATGACACTCGTCGATAATAATAAAATCAAAATAATCAACCGGATATTCGCCGAAATACGGTGTATTATTCTTGCCGCTCATAAAGGTCTGAAAAATAGTAAAGAAAATACTGCCGTTGGTCGGAACACTGCCTTTTTTGCTGATTTCTTTAGGATTGATCCGCACTAACACATCGTCGGGAAACGATGAAAACGCGTTGAATCCTTGATCGGCCAGAATATTTCTATCCGCAAGAAACAAAATGCGCGGTCTGCGCGTGCCGTCTCGTTTTAAGTTCCATCGCGTTTGAAAAAGTTTCCACGCGATTTGAAAGGCAATAAAAGTTTTTCCCGTTCCCGTCGCCAGCGTAAGGAGAATACGCGATTTCCCGTCGGCAATAGCGGCCATTGCATTGTTGACGGCGATTTCCTGATAATAGCGAACGCTCTTGGTACCGCCCACATCCTCAAACGGCACCTGACTAAACTTATCTCGCCATTGGTTTTGAACGGCGAAAGTTTTATTCCAGAGTTCTTCCGGTGTTGGAAAACCGTCAATCAATCCTTCTTTGCCGGTCTTCAGACAGATTTGATAAATCTCTTTGCCATTACTGGCGTAAGTCGTATCTAAATGCAGTTTCTCAGCGTAATTTTTGGCTTGCGCGACACCTTCGCCCACTTCGCACTCATCGCTTTTGGCTTCGATAAGAGCGAGCTTGCGGCCTTGATAAACTAAAATGTAATCCGCAATTAGAGGTTTGGCACGTCCGGCGCCGGTTTGAATTTTACCGATGGTAATGTGATATTCCCGCAGGACTTTGGAACCCTCGACGACACCCCACCCGCTTTCCTTCAGCTTCGGATCAATCAGTTCCGCTCTCGTTTCGGCTTCGTTCATGAACTCTCCTAAAGTTGCCCGGTGAAGGCTTGGGACAACAGTGACTTCTTCAACTCCTCCAGCGCGATAATTTTTTGCTGATAAAAACCTTCAAGACGCAGGATTTCTTCACGAAGTATGTCTAATTTGGCTACGATACGCTGCTGTTCTAGAAGGGAGGGAACTTTCACAACCTTTGCATAAACTTCATTTCGATTGATGCCAGGCTTAACACCTCTAGCAAGGCTTGGCAGATCAAGTGTAAGAAGAAGATGGTAAAGAAAACGTAGATCATATTCGTGTTCATCAAAGGTTACGAAGTAGGCAACATCCAATGGCCAAAATTTACTCTCGGTAAAATTCACTTCTCCCGCAGACCCCTTACGCCCGACGATAATGCTAGGCTTATCGAAGTAGTATTTGTCACTCCGGGCTTTTTCGCCATTCGCACCATATACCGGATAGAGTCCCTTCTTTTTTCGATGTGCTTTATCAAGAGGCTTTCCATATTCCAGCTTCAGAATCTGACCAATACGTTGTTCTTTCCACGCATCTTTGGTGGCAATCTTTCGTTCAGAAAGAAGCTCCTTTACCGCCTGCAACACCTTCGCACGTTTCTCGTCGAGAACGGTAATTTCATCCACAATTTCGTTCGGACTGCGGTGTTTATTTTCCTCGTACCTGTTTGGGTTGTTCACAGAAAGATCGAAAGTCAATTTATTGATGTTCTTGACATCCACGCTCCATGACTTCGGTGAGTCGGCGAAATTCTTTTGAAGTTTAACGAACTCGGAAAGATCGTCCTCGTTGAGCGGGTTAGTCTTACCGAGATTGCGGCCGGGATCGAGTTCGTAATACCAAATCTTACGAGTAGGAACACCTTTCTCGAAAAAAAGGACAATAGTCTTTTCTCCTGTGCCCAAGAATGCACCTCGGGGACAACTCAGCGCGGTATGCATGTTGCAATTTTCTAACAAAAGTTTGCGCATGCTCACGGCGGCTTTGTCAGTGTTGGACAGAAACGTATCCTTAATTACTACGCCAGCCCGACCTCCGGCTTTCAAGATTTTGATGAAATGCTGTAAGAATAAAAACGCGGTCTCGCCGGTTTTGATGGGAAAATTCTGCTGGACTTCAGCGCGTTCCTTGCCGCCAAAAGGCGGATTAGCAAGAACAATGTCATAGCGGTCTTTTTCCTGAATGTCAGCGAGGTTTTCGGCCAGCGTGTTGGTATGCACGATATTAGGCGCTTCAATGCCGTGCAAAATCATATTCATCGTACCAATGATGTATGCGAGTGATTTCTTTTCTTTGCCGTAGAAAGTTTTCTTCTGGAGTGTTTGAACGTCTTTTGTGCTCAAGTTCTTTTTAAATTTAAGATATTCAAAAGCCTCGCATAAGAAGCCTGCAGAACCAACAGCACCGTCATAAATTTTGTTTCCGATTTCAGGCGCAACCACTTTGACGATAGTTTTGATGAGAGGCCGGGGCGTGTAATATTCACCGCCGTTTCGTCCCGCGTTGCCCATGTTCTTAATTTTGTCTTCGTACAAATGGGACATCTCATGCTTCTCGGCATGGGATCGGAAACGCAGTTGGTCAATCAGATTGATGACTTCGCGCAAGTTATATCCACTTTGGATTTTATTTTTCAGTTCACTGAAAATTTCCCCGATTTTGTATTCAATAGTATCGGCGCTTTCAGCATTGGTTTTAAATTTTTTTAGATAAGGAAATAATTTGTGATCAACAAAATCTTTCAGGTCATCACCGGAGAGCGCTTTATGATGATCGAGCTTGCCATCTTTATTTTTGGGAACAGCCCAGACCTCCCAACGATATTCTGAAATAATATTTGAATAAGTCTTACCCGCTAATTTTGCCGCTGTTTTTTTGTCCGTCTCAAGATCGTCGAGATATTTCAGAAATAAAACCCAAGAAGTCTGTTCCACATAATCTAGTTCACTTGAGCAACCGGCATCTTTGTGGAGGATGTCGTCGATGTTTTTAAAGGTTTGTTCAAACATTGTTTATTTTACGATTGCATCAGTGGATAATTAATAAAAAACATCCAGTGGTTACCCAACTGGATGTTTTGATTCTCAAAGTGGTATTCCAGACTGTTTAATATTCATGGGGAAATTAATCAGATTCGACTATTTACCGACTTTTTTAAGACACGCAATTATACCGCAGGCCTCCATTTCGGCAAAGAATCATTTTATAAAGAAAGCAACACTCACATTAAAAAAAAATTGTTAGCACACTGTTAGTATGAAAACATTTTTAAAGGACGAATTGAAAATAAGGATATCATAAACATTTATTTGTTAATGATTTGTGGCGGTTGGTTACGAATTATAGATTAAATTGACCTTCAGGCGGCTAAACTGACGATGGGCTCTTGAGGATGCGAGGAAAAGACCTGAGAATCCAACTTTGACCCGACGCCATACTGATTAACAGGCAAGAGATGCCCGTAGCGATCCATCGTCGTCTGGATGGAGGCATGACCTAATTGACTTTGAATGAATTTCACATTCTCCCCCTGTGCAATGAGCAGACTTGTGTAACTATGACGCAAATCATGAAAGCGTATCCGACGGAGTCCCGCGAAGGACAAGGTTGGCAAGAATTCTCTTTTAACCATATTGTCCGGATCAATCGGATTTCCTTCACTGTTACAAAAGACAAGATCGTGAGCGCTCACGGGCGCTGTTATACGCTGGATCTCCAGTGCTTCTTTCAATCGCGGTGACATCACCAGCGAACGGATGGAGCGTTTAGATTTGGGCGATACAAACTGCCATCTTGTTTTGCAATCTCCTTCTTTTAAGGTTGCCCAATAAATACTCCGACGGACAAAAACCACATTCGAATTCCAATCGATATCTCCCCACTGCAAGGCCAAGATTTCTCCCCGTCGCATACCAGTTAGTACAGCAGTCAGGAATAGCGTCTTATAAGGTTCTTGTGCATGCTGAATTAATAATTGGATTTCGTGCGGCTTCAGAAAATTCATTTCTTCATGCTCGACTTTAAAAGGGGGAATATCAAAAAGCGGGTTGTAAGAAATATATTTTATCTTCAACGCATAACTCATCAACATATGCAAAGTGAGACGAATATTATTCACTGTTTTAGGACTACGAATTTTTATCAGCCGCGCAAAAAACGGTTCGATCATCTCCTGATTTATATGCGCAAGCAGACAATCACCAAATGTTGGAATCAAATGCGTATTCAAGTCGCTCTGATAATTTCGTAGCGTTGAGGGTTTCACTCTGACCTGCGGGCCGTTCTCAATCCATTTTTGAGAGAAATCCTTAAACGTGATATCCGGCGGTTTAAAATATGTTCCCTGCGTTACGGCAGCGACGCGCAGACCTAAAATACGTTCAGCCTCTTTTTTGTTGGGACCAATTGTTTCCCACTTTTGTTTATGCCCCACCCAATAACAAATAATATAGTTAGCCTCTTTGTGGGAACAGTTCGTGAACCCTTTAATGCCTTCCTTCCGACAAACTTCACATCGCTTGTAAATACTTCCTCTGGCCATACTATTCCTTGACTATTCAGATAGCCTTGCTTGAAAATACGCCTTAATCAACTCAGCGGTAAATTTAGACTCGCCACCGACGTGCCAGTCTTTGTTGTCTTGGGGAAATACTCTGGATTTATAATCGTAAATGGTAAACACAAGTCCATTGATCCTCCCGACCCACTCCACCTGCATTTTTCCATCGGGAAATTTTCCGAATTGCGGTTGGCCAAAGACTTTAATAATGTCGTCGTAGGTTGTCCCGTCGGGTAAATACCCATAAAAACTGGTTCCGATGGGCAGAAAAATATCCATCACAACATTGATCTCTAACTCCAGTTTTATTTTCATAAGGCCTGCGCTCCTTTCGAGGGGAGGAGGCCATATCATTCTTGAAAAGTCAAGTCAATGACAAACCTTTGTAAAAATAATATTTTTAAGATTTACTTCAATTCTCAACGAGCGCCGATTCCAATCGATCACACCATAGCTTTGTTTAATCATGTGACTCCAGATGAATATCCCTATCCCCCCTCGTGTCCATCCCCGACCCTTTGAAATATTCGTGCGAAAACATCGAAAACGTCGTTGGCAAGTTTACCTCTGAAGGGTTTATCCCGTTGCTAAATCAATCTTACCGACGGCGCTGCGAAGGTCCTGGTCATGGATATGAAGATAGCGTTCGGTGGTGCGCAGATTGCGGTGAGACAAAAGTTTCTTGATCGTCAGAAGATTTTCACCCTGTTTCAAAAGCGTCGTCGCAAAAGTATGCCTTAACGTATGCGGCGAAAGTTTTTCCTTTTCAATCCGCGCCTGCCTGAGATACTTCTTGACCACACGCCAGACCGAGGCGCTGTCGATCCTTTGATTAAGTTTGCTTAAAAATAACGGATCGTGACTCGTCGTATCCGTTCTGGTTTCAAGATAACGCTGAATGCTCATGATTACCTCACGACTCGCCGGAAGGATTCGTTCGTTATTTCCTTTTCTGGTAACCTTGATTGCTCCGTCGTCGAAATTTACATCACCGACATTCAATTCCACCAATTCGCTCAACCGTAATCCCATTCCAAGAAGCACCGTCACAATCGCCATGTCCCTTTCTTTAAAATATTTTGAAGCGTTATGATAAACCGCATTCAACAGCCGCTTGTATTCCTGCTCGGTCAAATAAGACGGTTCCTTCTCTTTAACCTTTGGCATCACGAATTGAATTGCGGGGTTGATCTTCAGACGTCCTTCGATGGTAAGATACTTAAAGAAAGACTTTAAGGTGGCCAGTTTCCTGCCCCGGGTGATCGCGGCGTTCCCATTCTCCGTCAGAGATCGTAAATACGCCTTGATGACTTCCGGGGCAATATCCTCTAACTGGTAACCTTCGCCAAGCTCGGTGACGGCAAATTCGCTGAACTTATCCAGATCATGCCGATAAGCTCCCACGGTCTTCGGCGAAAAGCCGCGTTCTGCCCCGGCATAATCTAAAAAACCACTGATTTCCTGCATCATAACACCTTGCCTCCCTTCTTTACCGCCATTGACGCCATTTTTCTGAGATTAAACGGTGTGTTTAATAGCGGATAATTCAAAGTGAACATCACCCTCTGCATCACTTCCATACATATAAGGCCATAGGTACCGAGGGATGGCAAGGCATTTTAAATTAATAAAAATTCACAACACAGAATCCTGATCACTATCCGTGATCAACTCTGCCTGGGCTGCGGTTTTGATCTCCGATGGAACAGGATCATTAAATTCCACATGCTCAATTTGCGGATGATTTTTGGGCGGCGTTGTAGAGTGGCCTTGATGATCCTTCGTAAGTATCGACTCATCATCGTCGGCATACTCCGCGAGTATCGCCGCTTCCCCATCGCTTAAATGAACCGAATGCTCAATATAATGACCATTTTTCCAGCGATGAGGCAGACGGTTACACAGATAAAATATATAATCAG
>Ga0209515_10003772_pt1 | contig 21136 bp, 16 predicted proteins | sample Subgroupgradi54m_FD_187454 | JGI IMG/M metagenome (GOLD analysis project Ga0209515, IMG submission 187454) | Subsurface groundwater microbial communities from S. Glens Falls, New York, USA - GMW60B uncontaminated upgradient, 5.4 m (SPAdes)... ...
AAAAAGAGAAGAAAAGAAATATCCAAAACTTAAAATATCACGTACTGAATGGCGGCTCATGCAGGCAATAGCTGCTTAACCGAGCACCATTGAGTACTGTCCCGACAACAAATGAAATTATATCGGTGGGTCGGGGACGGCACTTGCAAGGACTGCCCGAGGACTGATTGATAAAAAGAATCTCGGGACGGCCATCACATACACTATACCCAAAAGCAATAGGATTACGAAATTTCAACTAAAGATAGGATAACCCCGCTAGCCCCCTGATATAATTGGACCGCGGATAGTAGAGAAACCTGCGGGCAGGAAAGGGGCTGAAAATGCCGAACTTCTTAACATCAACCGAGCAAATGATGCTGAATCCTGGGTGGGAAGAAATTCTTGAATTAAGCCGATATCAATTTATCATACAACCATGAAATACAGCAAGCTACTAGCCCTAATCACGTTTCTCATTTTTTTGGGAGGAATTCACCCTCTTGCGGCCGACAATCTTCCTCCAAGTAATGATGCCTCCGTAACCGGAGAAAAAATTAAGGAAGAAGCCCAGAAAAAACTTGAAACCAAACCTTCCAAGCCGGTCATCGAGAAAGAGCTTGAGGAAAAGAAACCCGCTGCTCAACTTGAGAAATCCTTTTTTGTTCGCGAGATTGCGCTTGAGGGAAACCAGGCAATTTCAACAGCAGATTTGTTGCCCATAGTTGTCCCTTATGAAGGACGCGAGGTGACTTTAAACAAACTCAATGAGCTTGCCGGGAAAATCGAACAGCAATATCGTCTCAAGGGATATGTGACAACTCTTGCCTATATTCCCCCTCAAAAAGTTGAAAATCAAAGATTGATTTTGCGAGTTATGGAGGGAAAAGTAAGGAAATTGTATATCGAAGGTAATAAGTGGTTTTCAAAATGGGCGATTCGTCGTTACTGGCACTTCAAAGAAGGAGAAATCCTTTACTACAATAAGATGTCTCATAATTTGCGCAGGATGAACGAAACACCGGACCGCCAAGTGCGCGGTATCCTCCGCCCGGGGGAAAAGACTGGCACCACGGATGTCTACCTTAAGGTAACAGATCATTTTCCTGGCCATGCCAGTTTTCAATTTGATAATCAAGGAGTTCGTTCAACCGGAAAAAGACGGTTTGGATTTGCAGCTCATTATAATAATTTCGTGATACCCGATAGCATTATGTACGTGGGAACTGTTTTCGGCAGGAATTTCGGTTCCATTTTTGCACAGTATATGGTTCCGGTGAATTCCTATGGGACGAAACTTATCTTTAGCTTCAGCCATTCGCAAGTTGCTCCCAAGAAGGAATTCAAGAGTTCTGATATTAACAGCATCTCACAATCTTATTTCGTTTCCTTGAGGCAAGTTTTGTATGAGGGCGATCACCTCATAAGTAATGCGTCATTGGGTTATGATTTTAAAGACAGTACGACCCATGACACAACCGGTACTCGAAGGCGAGACCGGTTGCGCATACTCCGTCCGGGGTTAGATTTGACGTACTATGACCGCTGGGGTATCACTACTTTCAATGAGGACACTTCATTTGGAACAAAACTGTTTGGAGCTTCAAGTGAAAACAATGCGTTGGCCGGACGTCAGAGCGCTCGTCCTGATTTTGTAAAATTTGAGAATACACTAACACGGCTTGTCAATTTTCCTTATCGTACAAGTTTGGTAGCAAAAATCAGTTCTCAAGTTTCAACTGCAAAACTGACACCTCAAGAAGAATTTTATTTGGGCGGTGCGAATACCGTCAGGGGATATCCGGAGGGGGATTATTTGGGCGATCAAGGTGTTTTGCTTAATATCGAATACACGGTTCCTTTTTTCTTCCTTCCGCACGACTGGCAGCTTCCGCATTCGAATCAGCCGCTTCAAAAAGATTGCCAATTTGTGTTCTTCTTTGACGAAGGTTATGCCAGATTAAGGGGCCCTGCAATCACTGAAACTCCAAAGCGGCATTTAATGGGAGCCGGTGCTGGCGTGCGAATCCATTTCACGAAATTTCTGACAGCCAACTTAAGTGTGGCGCATGTTCTTGGTGATGAGCCTCTTACCGATTCCGACCATACCCGCTTCCACTTTACACTGCAGACCGAAGTTTAAAAGATATTCATCTTAAGACGATTGCGACTTATTTCGATAATCATACAAGTGGCGTAGTTAACTTTGGGGAATAAAAAAAGTGAAATTACCGCGCAAGCACAGAAAAATTGTTCTATTGATGGTTTTCTTGCTACTCGGTTTCTCTAGTCGTTCTACTTTATTTGCTCTTCCTGAAGGTAACGAGGTTATTTCCGGTGAAGCCACTTTTGTTAAAGTCAATAACAATACACTCAATGTCACAGCGTCCAGTAATTCTATTATCAATTATCAATCGTTTAATATCGCTCAAAACGAAACCGTTAACGTCATCCTTCCAAACGTTGATTCATTTTTGCTGAACCGTGTCATCGGATCAAACCCAACTGAAATTTACGGCAGTCTGATTGCCAATGGCAACCTCGTCTTAGTCAACCCAAATGGAATCCTTTTTGGGCCTACTGCAAATCTAGCTGTTGGCGGTTTAATCGCTTCAACGCGGGATATCACAAATCAGAATTTCTTAAACGGTCAATATCTTTTTGGCAACACCGATCAATCGATCCATCAGGCCTATTCATCCATTGTCAATCAAGGAAGTATTCAGACGAGGGATGGAGGTTTTGCGGTTTTGATCGGATCTAGCGTTGCGAATGAGGGGATCATCACCGCCCCTTTAGGTCATGCCTCCTTAGCTTCTGGTGATGTCGTGACAGTTGGAGTCAATCCTGGCGGATCTATTTCGATCGGGATTGATGAGCCTGTAAGTCATGAAGTGTTGGATGCCGAGGGCAAGCCCATTTCAGATCAGGTGAAACAATCCGGTGAGATAAGGGCTAATACGGTTTCTCTGAATGCTAAAGCAGCAGAGAATATTTTCCAACTTGCGGTTAACCAGACGGGAATCATCCGGGCTGAGCGGGTCGTAGAAAAAGACGGTGTCATTGAGATTCTTGGCTCAGGCCCTGCAGAAGTTTCAGGTACCCTTGAAGCCAATCATGTTACCGTAGAATCAGATAAAATTCTTGCCATTCCCCATGAAATTAATACGAGAGGGGAGACTACTTTTAAGGCTAAGGATGATATGAGGGTTGATGCCAATGTTAAGACTGTTTCAGGTGACCTTACCTTTCAAGCAGATTCAGATATGAATGGGGCCGGCTCATTCTTACAGGCTCAAGGGACTACCCTTAAAACCACAGTGTCATCCCCGAATGCTGTCATTCCCGAACGTTTCTATCGGGAATCCAGAACCTATGGATCCCCGACACTTTCGGAGAAGAACGTCAGGTTCTTCCCGAAAAGTGCTCCGCGCATTGGCGCGAGCGTTAAAGCATTCGGGGATGACAATAACGGGAATGACAGTGGGGGTGATATCACCATCCAATCCTCAGGAGAATCCACCTTAGCGAATATTGAATCTCAAGGAAGCCTCATCTTGAAACAAGCTGGTCTTCCTGTGACTTATACGCAACATCCAGATTCTGTCATTCATATCAAAGGCTCTCTTAGGGTTAATGAAGGAGTGACTCTAAAAGCTTCCAATGCCCAGTATTCTATCTACCAGGATTGGGTCAATCTCGGAAACTTCATTCCTCAAGCTTCTATTGTCAGACTCATGGGCCCGGAAGATTCAAAGGTCTTAGGAAATAATACCTTTCATGACTTCTTGGTGATTGAGCCCTCAAAGAAAGTCTCTTTTGAATCAGGAGCAACCCAAGAGATTGAAGGGACGCTTACGTTACAAGGTGGTTACGGAAAACTCCTTTTACTTCGGTCTACAAATAATTCTATTCCGTGGAAGATTAATTCCCGAGGCACTTCTGATATTCAATTTACCCTGGTCCAAAATTCAGACAATGTCAATATCCACGGCCCTCCACTCACACCGCTTCATTCAAAAAATTCCATCGGTAATACTGACTGGGATTTTTCCCAGACCGGTCCTGTTTGGACAAACTCCAATCATACGAATCTTTGGTCCGATCCTCTCAACTGGGACGGCGGATTTATTCCAGGTTCGGGAGATATTGTAAAAATGTCATCCCCGAATGCAGCGGAGCAGCACTGCGGCAAAACCGCATGTGTTTTAATCGGGGATCCAGATCTTAGATTCCCGATAACAGATTTCGGGAATGACAGCATAGTTGATTTAGCCTTCCCCGGCACCATCGCCGGCCTCATTCTTGAATCCAGCTATACCGGCACTTTAACCCTAGGCCGTGATCTTACTGTGTTAAACGACGTTACTCTTAAGGGAGGCGTTTTTGATGTGAAAAGTGAAAGGCTCGTGGTCGGGGGAGCCTTTACGGTTACAGACAATGGCCACTTTAGAATGGCTATTCTTAACACACTAAGCGTAAGGGGCGAGTTTACTGCTCCGGATAGTAACTTTGAAATCTACATCGACCCCACAGCGTTTGGATTCGACCCATCAGCCGTTGAAATCCCGGGACTTCGCACAGCAATGTCTTTAGTTTTCCTCGTAGGCCCCAATCAATACGCAGCTGTTTCATCGGGTCAGGCGCTCTTTAGATATAATGAAGAAGGCACTCTTATTCCGGTTGAGGCCTTCGGCAGAAGATTCGGAAACCAGTTTGTATTTCGCAGGCTTCCCGATGGAATGCAAGTGACTTTTGATCTAACTCATCCCAGTTATACGCTCTCACAAGGAGACTATCATTACACGGTGGCTTTTAACACTGCCGGAGAGGGAGTGGTGGAAAGCGGCGATATCGTGGTCTATCGCATGAGCGACAATACTATACTCCGGTGGAAAGTCAGCGGTTCGAATGTTGTAAAGAATATCGATATCGAGAATGATGGACCCCTGCCTAATCTATCCTTCAAGATTCTGACTTCGGAGAATCTTCATACGCTTCTTGAAAACAACCAAATCCTTTTCAAGAATGCTCAAGATGAGACGGTCTTTTTGACCCAGGCACCCACTCTCATGGATATGGGCTTAAACCCCATCCTGGACCATCCGGTCACTCTCGCGGACTTGGGAAACCATACCTATGACTACCGCTACTCGAGCGAGGGGCTTAATTATCCTTACATTCTGGATCCAACCAGCGGGCCGAACTTTCCAAGCACCGCTGTTAATGACGCAGGCGTTGGAACTATTGCATGGACTAATCCTGGAAATGTTACCGCAAGCGACAACACGCGTGCGACGGCAAGCATTGGTTTTGGAGCGGTAACAAATTACATCAAAGCCACCGGCTTCGGTTTTAGTATAGCAACGGGCTCAACCATTGATGGAATTCTTGTTGAGTGGGAGGTATCTGTTGCAGCTAATAACTTTATAAAAGATAGCGCAGCAAGAATCGTGCAAGGAGGTACGATTGGTTCAACCGATAAATCAAGTGGAACTCTCTGGACCACTACGGACACTTTTTTGAGTCATGGAAGCAGCAGCGATCTTTGGGGGTTGTCATGGGCAGCGGCTGATATTAACGCTACCACCTTCGGAGCGGCTCTTGCAGCGACGATGGAAGTTATGGTTGCTCCACAAACTGGTCAAGTAGATTCTGTCCGCATCACCGTCACCTTCACGGCTGCCGCTACCGCTACCACTCCTCCTCCCGATCCTTGTCGAAGCGCTGACTGCAATCCACCCCCTAGTAAACCTCCAACTGGAGGAAGTGGAGGCACAGGTGAAAGCAGTAGTACCTTGGAAACGAGCGGCAATGAGCGGTCCTCAGATAATGGACAGGAAAATAAGAGTGTAAGCGACGATGATGAATGCTCGAATCCCTGGGCTGCTTTTAGTAATTCCAAGTGTGCGGCTCGGACCAAAACCAAAGTTATTGTCCGGGAAGGTACCGTCTATGTTTTGGACCGTGGGGGGCGACTGATTGCGATTGTCGAGAAGGGAATGAAGATTGAGATTGAATGGGGGCATCAAGGAGTGGTGAGCGGCCGGAAGTAAATCCCTCGAGTGCACCTATTTGGCTGGACGAAAAAAGGAAAAGTTGTGTTAAAAATTACCTTTACCCAATAAAATTAAGAATGCGAAACGGATAGCCCAATGATCTGAAAGTTCTCAGTCAATAAGGATCTCAAGGTTTGGTGATGATCCTTGATGTTGGCAAAGAAGTTCAGAGAGACTTCTTTGAACCGGTCAAAGGTTGAGTAGTATTGATTGCATTGGACTGTTTTATGGAAAAACTTCCAGAGCCATTCGATCAAGTTTAAGTTTGGAGAATAAGACGGCAGGAAGATAATCTTGATCTTGGAGTCTTGCAAATATTCTTTGATGAGAGTCGAGCGATAATAGGGGGCATTATCAGCAATCACATAAATCGTTTCGGTCAAAGGATTCTTGTCCTCGATTTGTTTGAATAAAGCTATTGTGGATTGGGCATTGAGGGTCGGGTCCTCACGAATCACAAGATCGAAATCCGAAATATCGATGGCCCCATTAAAATTGAGTTTCTGTCTTGCCGTATTGGTGGGGATTTCTTTGGTCTGGCCCTTGGCAATCCAACCGTAAGCCGGCATGGCATTATGATTCGGGTGAGCCCCATCCATGAAATAAATGCGATCCTTGGGGCCTTTCTCGTCTTTGAGTTGATGATAAGCTTCGATAAATGCCTTTTGTTTGGCGGGATCGGCTTTACCCGGTACCGGCTTGGTTTTCTTATAGACAAACCCAAGGCGATGAAGCAAATGCACAAGGCCTGCAGGTGTATAGCTCACACCAAAGGTCTTGGCAGCATAAGCGACAATCGGTTTGGCACTGAGATAAATGACTTCTTCCAGATGCATCTTCAGTTGGGTGCATTGCTCCTCGGTCAAGTTCGGGCTCCGGCCTTCGTAATGATTCTCCAGAAGGCCATCTAGTCCTTTGCGCTCCCAAATCTTGAAATAGCGGCGCGGCGTAGCGTCATCAAGCAACAGGGTTTTAGCAATTTGTTCGTAGCTCCAGCCTTCATGGAGGAGCAGAATGGTTTTAACCTTGTCCGCGTGCCGTTGTTCCTGGGCAGCACGATGCGCTTCTTTAAGAATCATTTGTTCGTTGGGGCTCAGAAAGTTCCGCACGGATACTTTATCGTATCCATGACAGGTTTTATGAAGTCACTTTATTCAAATCATTCGCAATCCTATTGCTTAGATGCCACGTGCCAAGACATCGCTGACACTTTTGGGACGGCGATTGTTTTAGGGGTCAGTGCCATCCTAATGTGTCCCTGGATTTGGCGGATTTGTGATACTGGCTGATAGGCAAGACGATCGCCACCACTCTGATTGAATTTGTCGAAGAATCGTTTTTCGTTTCTTGTTTGATCGTGATATAATCGCAGCGAGTAGACCATGAAGTACCTAACCTAGGGAGGTATGACATGTTGAAACAAGCGTGTGTGCTTTGTAAAATTGTAGGGGCATTAGCGATTATTGGTGCATTGAATTGGGGACTTGTTGGAATTTTGCAGGTCAATTTGGTCGAACGGATATTTGGAGAAGCGACAGCAATTACCCGTGTCATTTATGTTTTGGTGGGTCTTTCCGGAATCGCGTTGCTTGTGAGTTATTTTACGGTTTGCCCGGCGTGTAAAAAATCATAATCTAAAACAGTTGGTATACAAAGAGCCGTTCCGAATTCCGATTGTGAATTAATGAGATTCGGGGCGGCTCTTCTTTTCTAAGATGAAGTCCATTCACATGTTTAAAATTTCAAAAGAGACTCGTTTTCTCATTCGTCAAGCGCTTCGTGAAGACATTGGGAAAGGAGATATTACAACAGCGGCGCTTATTCCCAAAAATCTTTCAGGCGAAGCTCGCATTGAAGTAAAACAAAACGGGATTTTTTGTGGTGGACCGATCGCGCTTGAAGTATTCTGTCAAGTCGATCCAAAACTGATTGTGAAGCAAAAAGCCCAGGATGGAAAGAAAGTTCGAAAGGGACAAGTCATTTTTTTCATGCGCGGACGTATTCAATCTATTTTGAAAGGTGAGCGCGTTGCGCTTAATTTTTTAGGCCGGCTTTCCGGAATTGCAACTCTGACACATGAATTTGTACAGAAGGTTCGTGGAACCCGCGCTGGGATTTTTGATACACGTAAGACCACGCCTCTTTGGCGTGAGCTTGAAAAGTATGCGGTCCGATGGGGAGGAGGTAAGAATCATCGCTTCGGGCTGTGGGATGAAATTTTGGTGAAGGATAATCATTGGGTTGCACTCACATCATTGCGAGGAGGCCGTGAAGTAATTTCAAACGCGGTCATTCCCGCACGCTTTAAGCAGGAATCTATGGATCCCCGATTAAAACACAGCGGAGCAGTGCTGCTTTCGCTGCATTCGGGGATGACAGATTGCTTTCCGCCAAACAGAGCGGCGGATCCGCTGCATATTTTGGCGGACGCTTCGCTCGCAACGGCCCAACACAAAGGGATTTCTATTGAAATCGAGGTTGATAATATTAAAGAATTAACCCATCTTTTAGAAGGAGATTTTATTCCAGACTGTATTCTTCTTGATAATTTTTCAGTTGGTGACTTGAAAAAAGCAGTTAAAATAGTGAAACAGCGAAAGTGCAAAGTTTTACTGGAAGCTTCCGGAGGAATTACGCTTAAGAATGTCAGTGCTGTTGCGAAAACAGGGGTCGACAGAATTTCCATCGGCGCTCTCACTCATTCAGCTCCTGCAGTCGATTTTTCACTCACGATTTCAAAGATTAACTCATAGGGAGGAAGAAATGAAAATTTTATCGTTACTCTTTTTCTCAATTCTTTTTTTAGTCCTATTTAATGTGTCTAGTTTATATGCAGAAGATGCTGGTCAACCAGGACGCTATCAGCTGGTTCAAGTTAAGTACGTTCAGTGGGATTCCAATTCAAATACCAGTACTGAAAACAATGATTTGTTTCTTTTAGATACGACAACTGGAGACGCCTCAATTTATGTGGCAACCACTACGAACGGAAAGCAGATACGGTCTTGGACGCCTGCAATTTTTGATGAAACAAAAAGCTAACAGTAAAGGAAAAAAATAAATGAAAGAGTTTTTGGTGGGGCTTTTGTTTTTAGCCGCCGTTGTCGTATTGTCAATAGTTGGGATTTTACTTTGGCCACTCTTGTTTGTGTTGACCTTTTTCTTAAGAATCGTGGTGATTTTACTTCTCCTTTTGTTTTCCATTTGGTTGCTTGGAAAATTCATCGTTTTTGTTTGGGAGTTCTTGAATAAAAAAGCGTAGCGTTTGTTTCCTTCCATTGGGTTATGTCTGTGTTTAAACTAACTACAAAAATGAAGCCAAAAGGCGATCAGCCCGAGGCCATCCGCAAGCTTATCGAAGGTCTTCGAAACAACGCCAAAGAACAAGTTTTAGTGGGTGTCACCGGTTCAGGCAAGACATTCACAATGGCGAACGTCATCGCCCAATGGGGCAGGCCTGCGCTTGTGATTTCTCACAACAAAACCCTTGCCGCACAGCTTTATAGCGAACTTAAAGAATTTTTTCCTGGAAGTGCTGTTGAATATTTCGTTTCGTATTACGATTACTACCAGCCCGAAGCATATGTTCCGCAGACAGACACGTATATAGAAAAAGACGCTTCCATTAATGATGATCTGGATCGGCTCAGGCTTTCTGCTACGAGCGCCATTCTTTCCAGGAAAGATGTCATTGTTGTTTCAAGCGTTTCCTGTATTTATGGCTTGGGTTCCCCGGAAGATTGGCAGGGAATGCTGATTCAAATTGAAGAAAATCAAGAAATCGTGCGGGATCAATTTTTGTCTGGCCTTGTTGGAATCCAGTATGAGCGGAATGATTCAAACTTCAAGCGGGGATCTTTCAGAGTTCGCGGGAATACGGTCGATCTTTTTCCTTCATATGGTGAGAATCCCTATCGGATTCAATTTTCAGGGGATCAGATTGCTGAAATCACACTTTTAGACCGCGTTCAATTTAAACCGATCAGGCGCTTGGACCGCCTTGCCATTTATCCTGCGAAACACTTTGTAACTCCTTCGGAACGTTTGGACAGCGCAATCAAGTCCATTGAAGAAGAACTCGTTTGGCGTGTAAAAGAGCTTACAAAATTAAACAAAGATCTCGAAGCGAAACGGCTTGAATCGCGTACGCGTTACGATTTGGATATGCTGCGCGAAGTCGGCTATTGTTCTGGAATTGAAAATTATTCCCGCCATTTATCAGGCCGTGCTCCTGGTTCTAAACCTTATACGCTTTTGGATTATTTCCCAAAAGGGTTCCTCACTTTAATTGACGAGTCACACCAAACCGTCCCGCAACTTCGAGGGATGTATAACGGCGACCTTTCACGGAAGAAAGTGTTGGTAGAACATGGTTTTCGTCTGCCCTCGGCACTGGATAATCGGCCGCTTAATTTTGCTGAGTTTGAGCGGATGATTTACGATGTCATGTACGTTTCAGCAACACCTTCAGAATACGAAATGAAAAGGACGAACCATATCGTTGAACAAATGATTCGGCCAACTGGTCTCATGGATCCATTAATTGAAGTCCGTAAAACAGAAGGGCAGATTGATGATCTGATTAAGGAAATCAAACTGCGCGCGAAGAAAAAGGAACGCATTTTGGTAACGACACTTACGAAACGGATGGCTGAAGATTTAAGCCGTTATCTGAAGGAAGCCGGCATTCAAGCGCATTACCTTCATTCTGAGTTTGACGCTTTTGAACGGGTTGAGATTCTCAGGGACCTAAGAATGCAAAAATATGATTGTGTGGTTGGAATTAATTTGTTGAGAGAAGGCCTTGATCTCCCGGAAGTGTCGCTCGTTGTTATCTTGGATGCGGATAAGGAAGGTTTTTTGAGAAGTGATGTTTCCTTGATTCAAATCGCGGGCCGTGCTGCGCGGCATGTCAATGGGACCGTTATTATGTATGGTGATCGAGTGACGGATTCGATGAAAAAAGCAATCGAGGAAACCAAGAGGCGGCGGAAGCTTCAAGAAGAGTTTAATAAAAAGCATGGCATTACACCGACTTCGATCAAAAAAGAAATCCGAGCGGGAATTGAACAATGGCGTAAGGCAGAAGAATTGGTTGAGAAAGTTGCTGGTGAAGAGGGGAAAGAATACGAAATCAAATCTTATTTGGCTTATTTGTATGATCGAATGATGCGGGCATCGAGTGCGCTTGATTTCGAAAAAGCAGCGCGTTTACGTGATGAAATCAAAAAAGTAGAACGTGAACACGGGTTTGAAAAAGAATCAAAACTTAAACTTTTGAGGAAATAAGTCGAAAATCTTAAAAAAGGATTTTGACATTTGTGTACGTTCCACTATAATTAGAACGTGCGCATCTCCCAAATTTTTTCGGGAGAGAAACGAAAAGGATGGACGACACACTTAAGTTTTTTGAAGAAAACAAAATCGCCGCAGTTATTCGAGCGAGCGAACATAGTGATGCTGACGCCATCGCAAAAGCTTTGGTTGATGGCGGTATTAGGATCATTGAAATCACGCCGAACGTCCCGCAAGCGACAAAGCTGATCGAGTCTCTTTCCAAACAGAATCAAATTTTAATCGGTTATGGTTCTGCAACTGATGCTGAACAGGCTCACCGAGCGATCAACGCCGGCGCGCGTTATGTCAGCAGCCATTACAGCGATAAAAATCTATTTACGGTTTGCAAGAACAACAACGCCCTTGTCATTCAAGGTGCCGCAACTCCCACTGAAGCCATTGAAGCGTATAACCTCGGCGTCGATCTGATTAAAATTTATCCAACCAATTTTCTTGGAGAAGCTGCTTACGTAAAACGCCTGAGGCAGTCCTTTCCGTTTTTAAAGGTGGTGCCTTCGGGTGGCGTCAACCTCGATAACTTTCTGGATTACATTAAGGTAGGAGCAACAGCCTGCGCCATTGGCCGCAGTTTGTGCGATAAAACTCTGATTCGTGCTCACCAGTGGTCTGAAATTAGTGAACGTGCCAAACAATTTACCCAGAAGCTCGAGTCCTTAAAAATTCCCCGTTAGTTCCTCTTTTTTTACTTCTTTAGATTCTCAGGTCCCAATTTGCAGCGAATCGAAGCATGGGGTATTCTTTAACTTAAAGAATGTACAACCCATGGATAAGCAGTGAAAGTCATTTCATTCGATTCCAAGTTCTGCCAAAATTTAGATCAGGCACTTAAACAAGAATGGCTTGAAACTAACCAATTTGGCGGATTCGCTTCATCGACTATTCTTTCGGTCAATACCCGCCGTCAGCATGGCCTTTTGGTGGCTCAACTCAAACCTCCGCTTGAACGCCACATCTTGTTGAATAACCTCGAAGAGGTTCTTTTCATCGATGACGTGGCCTATCCGCTTTCCACGCAACTTTATCGAGATACCGTTTATCCGGAAGGATATCGAAACTTAAGTGAATTTTCTCTTCTCCCATTTCCTACTTGGATTTTTCGGGTTGAAGATCTGGTGCTGGCGAAAACGGTTATTTTTATGCATGACGAGCAAACCGTCTTGGTTCGGTATCAAATTTTAGAAGGAGATGAAAATTTAATCCGTTTGGAACTCAGGCCCTTAACCACGTTCCGTCACTTTCAGGCGCTTGCCCGCAAAAATGAACGCCTGAATACCAAAGTGGAGTTATCTGCCGGCCGGATTCAGTTTGCGGGACTTTTTCTTCATCATAATGCCACGATCGTAGATCAAGCTGGTTCTTGGTACTGCGGAGTTCAGTATCCCGAAGAAAGAGAGCAGGGTCTCGATTTTGAAGAAGACCTTTACGCTCCCTGTCATCTCATCTATACCTTCGTCAAAGGTCGCGAAGTTTTCTTTTGTGCTTCTTTGGAAAACCGAAAAACGATTGAAACAGAAGCACTTGTTTCTAAAGAACAGGACCGCCGGTATCATTTGCTCAAAAACATCCACATTTCAGATCCACGTTTTCAAATGCTCGTTTATTCAGGCCAAGCTTTTTTTGTCAATCCCATTCGAACTGATGATTCATCCCAGACAAAGAAGATTGCGGATCGGTTCGCTACAGTTAAGAAGCATGTGCCAGATCTCTCGCGTACCACGATTATTACGAATTATCCTTGGTGTGAGGATTCAACAAGGGATGCGCTCATTGCTTTGCATGGTCTGACCCTGACAACGGGTCAATTTCAGATAGCTCGACAGGTGCTGACTCACTTTGCAAGCCAAGTGAAGCAGAGGTTTCTGCCGGATCGGCGGTCTCATGAGAGTAGAGTTGAATTCTTCTCCGATCAGAAAGGGCAGTTGGATCATGGAGCAATGGATACCCCCCTTTGGCTAATTCATAGTTCATTTGAGTATTTAAAATACAGTGAAGATCATGAAATGGTGGAACAAGTTCTTTTTCCTGTTTTGAATTCGATTATTGAATCTTTTCTCAAAGGAACCTATTGCGGGATTCATGTAGCATCGGACGGATTGGTTGAAGGTGTTCAAGTCGGGAAACCCTTGACTTGGATGAATGCAAAGGCGAGTAACGCACCCGTAACGCTCCGCGATGGAAAACCCGTTGAGGTTCAAGCGCTTTGGTACAATGCGCTTTGCGCTATGGTGTTCATGTCTGATTTATTTGGCAGACCGAAATTGAAGAAAGTTTATGAAGAGCTTGCCAGAAAAGTGAAACGTTCTTTCAACCGTTTGTTCTGGGATCCTTCACTTGGTTATTTGTATGATGTGATTGATCCAAAAGGAATGAAAGACACTTCTCTGAAGCCAAACCAATTGCTTGCATTAGGTCTCGCGTTTCCTATCTTGGAAGAAGAAACCGCCAAATGGCGTTCCGTTTTAGATTTTGCGAAACAGCATCTTTTGACACCCTATGGCTTGAGAACGCTGAGTCCCGATCACCAAAATTACCACAAGAGTTGTTATGGCGATGGATTTCGGAAGGCCCATTCCTATCATCAAGGTGCCGTTTGGCCTTGGTTGTTCATTCCGTTTTTGATTGGTTTTCTTCGAATTGAGGATGATCCAAAACGGGCAAAAGAACATTTTTTGAATTTCATCACTCCTTTTTTTGAACATCTGGAAGCTCGCGGCCTTGGATACATTTCAGAGATGTTCGATGGAGATTCTCCCCATGAAGCGCGGGGCGCCATCGCCCAGGCAGCCAATATGGGTGCAGCCCTTGAGCTCTATGAAATTCTGGTAGGCCAGGGAACCCTTTCCGAGAAAGTACATGCACTAACCCCCTAAGGTAACCTTTCCTTATAAGTAAGAAGATTTTTCACCTCTCTTCCATTCTACGTTTGACAAAGAGAAATTTTGTTGATAGAATTAAACCCTTTTACTATCAGTACTTACGAAAACTTTAAGGGTGTGCGACGATTCCCCATATTTAGCAAACCATACATAAGGTGTGCGGATTTAAATTGTGAAAACAAAAGCACGGATTATTTTTATCTTAACGGTTTTTTTATTTTGCTCTTTCGATAAAGCAAGTAATGCTACCTTTTTTGGAGAAGTAAAAACGGGCCTCCAAAACGTGGCAAGCGACCGATATGGCTATTCGCTTTTTGTACCGCCCGAATACACCCCGGATCAAAGCTGGCCGCTGGTCATGGCGCTTCACGATTCGGGGGGCCGGGGTGAAGATTATATTCAAGTATGGGCACAAGCAGCGAAACAGCGTGGGATCATCGTTTTTTGTCCGACGTATGAAGAACCCAGAAGCGGTCTTCCCTTTGATCATGACAATCGACTGATTAAATTAAAGCGGGAAATTCAAAGCCAGTACGAGGTAGATCCGCGTCGAGTTCTTGTCACCGGTTTTGGGAGCGGTGGGCATTATGCATTTTACCTTGGCCTGCGGTATACAAATGAATTTACCGCAATTGCTTCAGTAGGCAATGGGGTCGAGGGTAGTTTGAAAAAATTGTTTACTTTTTCTTATGCGGAAGTTCACCAGTTACCCATTTTGCTCTTGGTGGAGCATGAGAATCAAATTACAGGCTCTGATGAAACGATGACACAGCTCGAACTGCTTCGAACCAAAGGTTATTCTATTGAAACCGTAGAAGCGGAAAAATCAAGCGATCTTAAAAATCCGAACACGAATTCTTATATCTTGGAATGGTTTGAGCAGGTAATGGCAGAACGTGAAACAGGACTCCAAAAGCGTTCGTTTAGTGTGAAACAAAAATTTTACGAGTGGGTAGACAACTTATTGCAAAACCGGTGAATGTTGTAACTGCCCGCCAAAAAGCTAGGCGGGTCCACCAATGTTCTGTGGCGGAAAACCGGAAGGGAGATAGGAGTAAATCAATGCCCGAAATGACAGGCGCGCAAATTCTGATCGAGTCTTTGAAGCGAGAGGGCGTGGAGTATGTATTCGGCCTTCCGGGCGGGGCTATTCTTCCAACGTTTGATGCGCTTTACGATTCCGGTCTTAAGTTCGTTTTGGTTCGTCATGAACAAGGTGCTTCTCATATGGCAGATGGTTTCGGCCGTGCTACGGGACGTGCTGGCGTTTGTATGGTGACTTCGGGTCCTGCTGCCACAAATACGGTTACAGGGCTTGCAACGGCTTACATGGATTCTGCGCCTATGGTTTGCATTACGGGTCAGGTGGCAACTCATGCGATCGGGAGCGATGCTTTTCAGGAAGCCGACGTGATCGGGATTACACGCCCGGTGACCAAACACAATTTTTTAGTGAGAGACGTCCGAAATTTAACGCGTACTGTGAAAGAAGCTTTCTATATTGCGCAAACAGGGCGTCCAGGTCCGGTGCTGATTGATTTTCCAGTGGATGTGAGCCGTGCGAAATGCGAGTTTGAATATCCTAAAGAAGTGAAGATTCGTGGATATCAACCGGAAAAATTGTCAAAGCCTGATCCAGATCAAATTGAAAAAGCGGCTCAAGCTATTATGGGAAGCAAGCGTCCTTGTCTTTATGTGGGGGGCGGTGCGGTTGCTTCCGGTGCCTATAAAGAACTTTTGGAACTTGTGGATAAAACCGGTATTCCGATTACGACCACCGTGTTGGGATTAGGCGTGTTTCCCGAAATCCATCCGTCGTCTCTTCGGATGCTCGGTATGCACGGAACGGTTTACGCTAATTATGCGGTTCAGGGATCGGATCTTTTAATTTCGGTTGGGGCGCGTTTTGATGACCGGGTGACGGGCAAGATTGATAAGTTTGCGCCGCATGCTAAGATCGTTCACATTGATATTGATCCCTCGTCGATTTCGAAGACCGTTAAGGTTCATTATCCAATCGTGGGTGATGTGAAACCAGTCTTGAGAGAATTAAACAAACTGGTGAAGGATAAAAGAAAACAAATCAAGGAGTGGCTTGGTCAAATTGAAGAATGGAAGAAGAAGCATCCGCTTAAATATAACGATTCCGGCGATCAGATCCGCCAAGAGTATGTCATTCAAAAAATTGGAGAGTTAACGGATCATAAAGCCGTGGTGACAACGGGGGTTGGTCAACATCAAATGTGGACTGCGCAGTGGTATCAATTTTCATCGCCTCGCAGCATGATTACTTCGGGCGGATTGGGAACGATGGGCTACGGTTTTCCGGCAGCGATTGGCGCTCAATTGGGCCGGCCTAATGAAATAGTGATCTGTATTGATGGAGACGGTTCGTTTCAGATGACCATGTGTGAACTTGTGACCGCGTCACACTATAAAATTCCCGTGAAGGTTTTTATTATGGACAATGCCCATCACGGAATGGTGCGGCAGTGGCAGGAACTTTTCTATAACCGCCGATATTCGGGTTCCGAGCTCGGCCCTTCCAATCCTGATTTTGTAGGAATTGCAGAGGCATGTGGTGTTCACAGTTTTCAAGTGACGAAAAAAGATCAAGTGGTGCCAACGATTGAGAAAGCCCTTGCTTATCATGGTCCCGTGCTTGTGCATTGCAAAGTGGCTAAGGAAGATAACGTTTATCCTATGGTTCCAGCAGGTAACGCTTTGGACCAAGTGATGGATATGGCATAAGGAGAAATTATGAAACATACGATCGCGATTTTGGTAGAAAATCATTTTGGCGTGTTGGCCCATGTATCAGGGCTTTTTTCTGCACGTGGGTTTAATATCGATAGTCTTGCCGTAGGCGAAACGCAGGATCCTACTGTTTCGCGGATGACCATTGTGGCTCATGGGGATGATCGTGTGATTGAACAGATCATGAAGCAACTGAATAAGCTTGTGGATGTAATTAAAGTACAAGATTTGACTGAAGATGACATGATTGAGCGCGAGCTTGTGTTGGTTAAAGTCAACGCCGCCGCTTCCACACGAGCAGAACTCATGCAAATTGTGGATACTTTTCGCGGGAAGGTAGTAGATGTAAAATCTCAATCAGTTACAGTGGAAGTGACGGGGAATCAGAGCAAAGTAGATGCAATACTTGAACTGTTGCGTCCTTTTGGACTCAAGGAAGTGGTGCGAACCGGGACGATTGCGGTATCTCGCAAATCGGAATTGTCTTTGGCTTTAAACGGATCGCAGCCGCCGCAAAGACGATCGACTGACAAGAAAGAAACAAAAAAGAAAAAAGCAAAAGTAGCGAAAGCCTAAGGAGAACGGAGTCATCTATGGCAAAAGTTTATTACGATCAAGAAGCAGATCTCAATTTACTAAAGGGAAAAAAAGTCGCCATTGTTGGTTACGGTATCCAAGGGCGTGGCCAAGGGCTTAATTTAAGAGATTCTGGAATTGAAGTGATTGTGAGTCAGCGTCCCGGCGGAAAAAATTATGATTTGGCCGTCCAAGATGGCTTTCGTCCAGTCAGCTGCGAAGAAGCAGCTCAAGAAGCAGATGTGATCCAGCTTTTGACACAGGATCACTTGCAAGCTGATCTCTACAAGCAATCCGTTGAACCTTATCTGAAAAAGGGTAAAGCACTTCTTTTCTCTCACGGCTTCAACATTCATTTTGGTTATATCAAACCACCGAAGGAAGTGGATGTTTATATGGTGGCGCCGAAAGGTCCTGGTGCTTTGGTTCGCTCTCAATTTTTGGAAGGCGGCGGCGTTCCATGTTTAGTGGCCGTTTATCAAAATGCGAGCGGCAAAGCTTTGCAGCTAGCGCTTGCGCATGCAAAAGCGATTGGCGGTACACGCGCAGGCGTCATCGAAACCAATTTTAAAGAAGAGACGGAAACAGATCTTTTTGGCGAACAAGTGGTTTTGTGCGGAGGTTTGAGCGAACTCATCCGTGCCGGATTTGATACTTTGGTAAAAGCAGGTTATCAGCCAGAGCTTGCTTATTTTGAATGTTTGCATGAGGTAAAATTGATTACGGACGCAGTTTTTGCCTCAGGAATCAGCGGCATGCATCGGCGCGTTTCAGACACGGCTGAATACGGTGATTACAGTCGGGGTAAGCGCATTGTTACCAATGAAACCCGGAAGGAAATGCAAAAGATTTTGAAGGAAGTTCAATCTGGGCAGTTTGCCAAAGAATGGATTGATGAGAATAAAAAAGGGCGCCCTAATTTTAACAAGATGCGAACCGAATGCGACCAGCATCAAATTGAACAAGTAGGCGCCAAGCTTCGCAAAATGATGCCCTGGATTGCGGCATCGCTAGAGAAGCCCCAAGTGGCCAATCGATAATTTGTTTTTTAACCGAGAGTCAAAGGATGAAAACAGGGGCGACTCAACGGGTCGCCCTGTTAGTTAGAGAAATGAAATCTCAGAAAAAACGAAAAATTTACATTTTTGATACGACACTTCGTGACGGCGAACAATGTCCTGGGGCATCCCTCACGCCTGATGAGAAACTTGAAATTGCCAAGCAGTTGGAACGCTTGAATGTCGATATTATCGAAGCTGGCTTTCCAGCGGCATCACCGGGTGAAATCGAAGCCATTCAAAGGATTTCAAAGGCGGTTAAAAAACCTGTGATTTGCGCTCTTTCGCGGATGGTTCCAAAAGATATTGATGCGGCACGGGAAGCATTGAAATTTGCTAAGAAAAAGAGGCTTCATGTTTTTTTAGCAACCTCAAAAATTCATCGTGAATACAAACTTAAGAAGAATAAGTCCGAAATCTTGAAATTGGCCGTACAAAATATTAAGTACGGTAAAAGGTTTTTCCGCAACGTTGAATTTTCACCGGAAGACGCTGCTCGTACAGAACGTGCCTTTCTTGCCGAGGTGGTACAAGCAGGCATTGATGCAGGCGCTACAACCGTGAATATTCCGGATACGGTTGGTTACAGCATGCCACAGGAGTTTGGAGATTTAATCGTATTCTTAATTAAGAAAATTCCAGCTTTGGGGAAAACCGTAAATCTTTCCGTTCATTGTCATAATGATCTAGGTCTTGCGGTTGCGAATTCTTTAGTCGCTATTCAAAATGGAGCCAATCAAGCAGAATGTACCGTTAACGGTATCGGCGAGCGCGCTGGAAACGCTTCCTTAGAAGAAATTGTAATGGCGATTGATACGCGCCACGATTTGATGAATGCTTATACCGATATCAATCTCAAGGAAATTACGAAATCATCGCGGCTCGTTTCTCATTTAACCGGTCTCGTCGTGCAGCCGAACAAAGCCATTGTGGGGCGGAATGCTTTTGCGCATGAATCCGGAATTCATCAGGATGGACTTCTCAAGATGCGCCAGACTTATGAAATTATCGATCCCAAACGGATTGGACTTTCTGGAAGCGAGATTGTCATGGGAAAACATTCGGGGCGCCATGCTTTTCGCGAGCGGCTTCAAAAATTAGGAATTCAACTGAGTGCAGGCCAATTAGATGGAGCATTCGAGCGGTTCAAAAAGCTTTCAGATCAAAAGAAGTATGTGTTCGACAAAGACTTGGAAGCGATTGTTGAAGATCAGATCAGTCAGGTTCCAGAGACTTGGCGGTTTGAACATTTGAAAATTTCAAGTGAAACTGGAGCACGTCCCCAAGCTGAAATTCGCTTGAAGCATGAAGGGAAAATTGGCGCCGCCACTTCAGATGGTGACGGCCCCGTGGATGCGTGCTACCGGGCGATTGAAAAAATAACCGGAATGAAAGCACGTTTAGTTCATTATGCAATTCAATCAGTAACGAGCGGAAAAGATGCTTTAGGTGAGGTGAATATTAAAGCGGTTTTTGAGGGGCATGAAGTGAGCGGCCGCGGTACGAGTACAGACGTGATCGAGGCGAGTGTGAAGGCGTACCTATTCGCACTCAATAAAGTTTGTGCAAACATTGAAAAGAAATCGGTGTCTCCCATTTGAAATTACTACGAAGTAGGAGGTGTGAAGTCTGAAGTACGAAATGAATTTACCATGACGAATATTCTTACTTCCGGCTTCCTACTTCTTACCTCAGCTTAAAAGATATATGCGTGCAGCGGGTGATTCTGAGTTAAAGATATACGGCATATTTGGATACCCGCTGGGACATACGGTTTCTCCCGCAATTCAGAATTGTGCTTTTGATGACTACAAATTGAAATCGATTTATTTTGCGTTTGAACGCCCTCCCGCAAGGTTTCGTTTTTTAATGCGAAACTTAAAATCGCTTTTGCTTGATGGGTTCAACGTGACCGTGCCTTTTAAGGAAACGGTTATTCCTTACTTGGACAAGCTAAGCCCAGAAGCAAGCGCGATCGGAGCAGTCAATACGGTTAAGAAAGAAAAAAACCGCTGGATCGGATACAACACCGATATTGATGGTTTTTTAGCTGTGCTTCGGAACGCACATTTTAAACCAGTGGGAAAGTCAGTTTTAATTTTGGGTGCCGGCGGTTCTGCTCGTGCTGTGGCTTATGCGTTAGCCAAAAACGGCACACGAAAAATTTTTATTGCGAATCGCACGAAATCAAGAGCTCAAAGTTTGGCGAACAAATTTCGAAAAGTTTTTCCAAAAGTCGAGTGGATCGTTTGTGATCTTAAAGGAAAAATATTCGAGGCCACTCTTTCAGAGGTAGAAGTCATTATCAATTCCACGAAAGTGGGTTTGAAAAAAAAGGATCGGTCGTTGATTGCAAAGAAATTGTTCCCGAAGCGCAAAATTCTGGTTTGCGACTTGATTTATAAACCGCGCCGAACGGAACTTTTGCGTATGGCTGATCAGCTAGGGCATAAGACGGTAAATGGTGAGACGA
>Ga0209515_10003775_pt1 | contig 21127 bp, 15 predicted proteins | sample Subgroupgradi54m_FD_187454 | JGI IMG/M metagenome (GOLD analysis project Ga0209515, IMG submission 187454) | Subsurface groundwater microbial communities from S. Glens Falls, New York, USA - GMW60B uncontaminated upgradient, 5.4 m (SPAdes)... ...
TGAGTCCGTGTCCGTTTTGGGCCGCGGCAACGCCGGCGTCGGCGCGGGCCATGATCCTCTCGCAAAATTTTTTCACGTCGTTGACCTTGACCGGTCTTTCTGCGCCGGTAATGCCCCAACGCACGGACTTGCGGTAATTTTCTTTCAGGTCATTGGCCTTGTGCCAATATTTCAAAGGGTCCTGTTCCAGCGACAACAGATGGCTGAGCCCTTCCACGAAATCCGCCAATTCCACGAACACGGACACGGACTCACGGTCTTTTAAACCGGCTTCATCCATGGCGGCATTTAAAAAAGACCCAAGGCGCTTGACCTCAAAGGTCTCGCTGATGGAAGACCCCAAAAGGCCGGGCAAACCGTTGAGCGCGTCACACCAATTGGGCTTATCAGCTTCCATCTCAATGCCGATGCCGCTGGGATCGAAGGTGGCGGCTTTGTTGGCCAGCAAACACAAAAGTTTGACCGCCAGCGTCGTGTGATACACGTCGCCCTGGCCGTTTCTTGTCCTTAACTTATGGCCTTTGTCTTGGGCGGCGACTTCCTCATCCTGTTGGGCCAAAGAATGGTATTGACGCACCCCGCGGTCGGTCAGGATATAACGTTTTTCGCGCGGCAGGACATAAGCATCGTTCAAAAAGAAATGAAAGACATTTTCATCCACCAAAAGGCGGCGCAAATGTTCGGGATAAACCCCCAAAAAACTTTCGATCAAATCCAGATTGTAGGTCCAATGGTCCGTCCAAAACCCTTCGCCCGGCTCGTTTTGCTCCTGTTTCCGGCACACCGACAGGACACGGACCAAAAATTTTTTCACGTCCCCCTTCACCGGTATGGAATGGCGGACAAGTTCCAGCAGATCGCCGGGCATGAACCCTTTGACCAAATGGCCTTTAAGGGTTTCGGCACCGTCCGTGACGCCGAATTCCTTGATCAGAGCGTCCGCCTGTTCGGGACTGGGCACGGCAAAGGCCGTACCTTTGATCACGAGCGGATTATACCCGTCGGCCTGGACCAAATTCAGGAACTGGACCACCGTGCTTTCTTTGACGTCAGCGTTGAACCACACATCGTTGCGGCGGTTCTGGTTAACGTCACGGTAATTGCCGTTGCCCTGGGACAGATGCGTGGGGGCCAGAATAAAAAAATTATAGTCGCGTTCCAGGTCCCCGTGTTTGCGGCCGTACACGTTAAAAAACGCGGGTCCTTCGGCGGTTTGCACACAGATCGGAAGCCCGCCACGCAGGACATTGTCCAAAAACGTCTGGCCCGCGTACCAGTCAAAGGCGGGTTTGGCGCTGTGGGTGAAACAAAGGTCCTTGATCCCGTCGATGATCTGTTGGTTGCGCAAGGCTTTGGCCGTCACATACCGGGGATCTGCCGCTTGTCGGGCAATGGCGTTGGCTTCTTTGAGGTCATGCGCGAAACCGGTCAAAGATGTTATTTCTTTGGACGCGCCGGCTTTAAGGACAAAGGCCGCGTGCGCCATGGCGCAAGGCGTGCGGTTGGACGTTTGCTGGCGGGCCGGCACGCGAAAATGGACATCGGACAGGAATTTCTCCGGCACCAAAAAATCACAGGCATGTCCGAACACCACCGCGGCCTCGACCACAGGGTCTAAAAGACCCTGACCATCAAACGCGAAATAAAAATTCCCCTCTTTGATATGCGTGACCTGCGGCGTGTCAGCCACTTCCACCTTCAACTGATAGAACGGTGCTCGACGCCCGAGGTTGCGCACAACGGCCCAGGCCTCGGCGGTGCGCGACATGTTCTTGGAAAGCGAATCCTTAAGCCCGTAAGGATTGATGGCCGGCAAACCGTCGATCATGGACAGAGACAGCGGCTTTCGAGAGGTATTCGCGATCGTCACGCGCCGGACAAGCGCCGCGTAATTCTCTTGCGGCATGGTGAAATAATTCACCGTCACTTTCAACCCCAGGGAGGCATTGTCCTCCTCGATGGTCAGGTCATGGCTGGTGAGGATCATGCGCCGGTGGACTTTAAACGGTGAAAAAAAAGAATGAGCGAACGGCTCGTAGAAATTTTGTTTTGGACCGGCGATCTTGATGAAGGTGCGGAAACCCTGGATGGACGTCAGGCGATAGGCGCGGTTGGCGGGCTGGAATTCCAAAATGGCCTTGTCTTTGGATTCAACGCCGAAGGCGGCAATGCCCTGGCCGCGGTTGACGGTAAAGACCCACATGGGAATGCCGTATAGCCCCGCAATGCCCGGAAAAAAATTGGAAAAAACCTTGGCATGATCGTAATCATCGATGACGAAAGAACCGTCGGGACCAAGATGATATTGCGGTTCTGCCATCGCTCAATACGCGTCCTTGACTTTTCTGAAAAAATTATAATATCCCGACAATTTCGCCCACAAGACCAGGGCATTGTCCCCGTTCTTCATGTGAACCCTCCTTAACGCGAACAAATCGCGGTTCAAGCGGTCCTGTCCCCGGTTGGTGGTGACCGCGGCCTTGAAACCGGCCTGTTCCACGATCCCCTCCACTTCCTCGGTGAACCCGCCGGAAGGATAGCAAAAATAATCGATCCTGTGCCCCAAATGCTCTTCAATGATCTTTTTGCTCCCGATGATCTCGTCTCGCGCCTGGTCCAAAGGCAGGTCAGGCAAATACAAATGATGCCGCGTGTGCGCGCCGGCTTTAAAATCATACGCGTCCATTTCCTTGACCTGGTCCCAGGTCAGGAAACCCGGGGTCCCGACCTTGTCGGAAATCAAAAATTCTACGGCGGGGAAACGATACTTTTTAAGCACAGGGAACGCGCCGGTGTAATTGTCTTGGTAACCGTCGTCGAACTGGATGACGACCGTATCACGGGCAAAGACGCGTCCCTTTTTGAGGCCGTCGATCAAATCATCGAAACTGATGACATGATAACGGTGCTTCTTAAGGAATTTCATCTGCCAGGCGAACGATTCGGGCGTCACATTGTTCAAAGAATACATGCCTTTGACATCAGAAATATTATGATAGGTCATGACCGGCACTACATAATGGTCGCGCATCCAAAACGTAAAAATAAAAATCCCGAGGACGGCTAAAACCGCCAGACCGGTTAAAAATTTTTTGATCAAACGCATACCAAGCCCTTTACATCTTTGATAATCGTTCTTTCACCAGGGCGCTGACCGCCTGGCTGTCGGCCTGGCCAGCGACCTTGGCCAAAACCTCTTTCATGACCCTGCCCATGTCCTTGATGGACGCGGCCCCGGCGGACTTGATGGCTTCGTCCACGACAGCTTTCAATGCTTCCAACGGCATCGCCGCAGGCAAATAACTTTGCAGGATGTTCAATTCCTGCTCCTCCCTGGCCGCCAGGTCCTCCCTGTTGCCCGCCCGAAACTGGGTGATGGAATCCTGACGCTGCTTGACCTGCTTTTTGATGACAACGATCACATCCGCATCCGCGATCGTCTCGACGCGTTGATCGATCTTGGCATTCTTGATCTGGGCGCGCAAAAAATTCAACGTCGAAGACCTTAAAGTGTCGCGGCCTTTCATGGCCTGCACGTAATCCTGAGAAATTTTGTCTTCTAACGGCATGGAGACCTCCATAAAAAGGCGCGTGATAAAAACGACTCACGCGCCCTATGAACGTACGGGCGTATTGCCATACGCCCCTACTTGAATTACTGCATAATTTTAACGTCAATGGCGAATGATTTGCCGTTGGTTTTTTTGATCTGTCCGTCGCGCACCAGATAACCGCTGTTGCCGTTGATGGCTTGCACGCGGTCGCGTTCCTTTTGGGCGGCGATCCTGGCGAAATACGCCTCCTGCTTCAGGTAACGCATACGGCTTTTGACCAGTTTGATCTTGCTCTGAAAAAGGGCGATCAGGGACTTGCCTTCCTGCATATTGGCGAAATCCGCCTCAAAAGCGCGCAATTGGTTTTTCAGGCCATCCAATTCAGCGGTCACCTGCGCGTTCTTCTCCTTAAGGGCGGTGATCCTGGCTTCCAATTGCGGGATATTCTCCTGCTGGGTATTGATGCTGCTGATGTCTTCTTTCAAACGCGCGTTCTCCGTCTGGGCCTGGGTGAGCATGTTCCTGGTCTGGGACAGCATGCCCTTGGTGAGCGTCAACTCCGTACTGACCGTATCCAGCTGGCGGTTGACTTCCTCAAGTTTACGGGTGGTTTCCTCCAACTGCACTTTGGTTTCGTTATACTTGCGGACATAGGTGCGATAATCCGCGCTTTGCCGGGCGGAAGATGTCAGGGCCAGGTCTGTTGAGTGCGCCAGGATGCGGGAATTGTGTTCCTGCAGATTAAGGACATAAACGGTCAAAGCGATCATGACCACCGACAGGATAAGACCGGTGGTGCGCTTCAAACGGGCTTTTGACTGCCTGCCGTCATCGGTGGAAGGATTGAGTTTCGATTCCTGCTCATTCAATACACTTTCCGCCACTTATCTTCCTCACATTCTATTTGCAAAAGTAGATTAGTATATCGCCGGGCAGGACAAATGACAAGAAAAATCAAATTGGAGAAGCCGCGGCTTTTTTATGTTCGAGTTTCGCCAAAAGGCTATACACGCACGGCACGACGAACAGGGTGAAAAAGGTCGAGACAACAACGCCGCCGATGACCGCGATCGCCATGGGGACGCGGACTTCCACGCCCGGGCCTATCGCCAATGCCGGCGGAATGGCCGCGGCAATGGTCGCGGCGGAAGTCATTAAAATGGGACGCAAACGCACGGGACAGGCCTCCAGCAGCGCCTCGCGGACCTCAAGCCCTTTTTCGCGCATTTGATTGGTAAAATCCACCAGCAGGATGGAATTCTTTTTAACGATCCCCATCAAAAGAATGAGGCCGATCAAACTGTAAAGGTTCAGGGACTGCCCGGCCATCCATAAAGCGATCAGGGCCCCGGAAATGGAAAATGGAAGCGCCATCAAAACGCTCAACGGATGGACATAACTGTTGAACTGCGAGGCCAAAACCATATAGGCCACCACGATCCCCATGATAAAAACGAACGCCAGACCCCCGCCGCTTTCCTGGGACGTCTTGCTGCTGCCGGTGAAAACAGCCGTGTACCCTTGCGGAAGAACGGCCCTGGCGATCTTTTGGGCCTCGGCCGCGGCCGCGGCCTGTGACTTGCCCGGCGCCACGTTGGCAAACAGGGTGATGGCCCTCTCCCGGTTGCGGCGGGTGATGTTGACGGCCGCGGGTTTTTCTTCGAGCGTCACCACGTCTTTGAGCTGCACCAGTTCCCCGCGGTTGTTCCACACCCATAATTGAGTGATGTCGTTGGCCGTTGCTCTCTGTTGCGAGATCAGACGCACGCGCACGTCGTAGCGTTTGCCGTTATGCGTGTACTGGGCCACCCGGTCCCCGCCGATGAGCGCGTTGACGGTGGCGTTGATGGTTTCGATGCTCACCCCGTGCCCGGCGGCTTTAGCGCGGTCCGGGACCACGCGGATCTCGGAGGCCCCGGCCAGATAATCGGTGTCCACGTCGACCATCAGATCACTTCGGGCCATCCGTTCCTTGATCTCTTGGGCATGCTGCCACAACTGCTCCCAATCCGGGCCCTGGATGGATATCTCAATGGGAAAACCGCGTTTGGCGGAAAAACCGCTCAAGGACAAGTCCTGGATGAACGCCTTCACATGCGGGACCTTGTTGAGTTCCTTACGGAACAGGACCATCAATTCCGCCTGCGACAAAGGATGTTGGGCGGGTGCGACCACGGGACGCTGGCGGGGGATCTTAAAGGTCACAAAAATGATGCCTTTATTGACCTCGCCGCCCTGAAAACCGCCGATGGCCGCGAAATAACGCGCGACCTCCGGCCGGCCCATGACGAATTTTTCAGCTTCCTTAAAACGCTCATTCGTATAATCAATGGAAGACCCCACCGGTGTTTGCAAACTGCACAAAAACATGCTCTGGTCCTGCGCCGGGACGAATTCCTTGCGTAAAAATCCGACAAAGACCAGGGACAAAAGGAAAACCCCCAAAGACACAGCCACCACCGGTCCGCGATGCCCCAGCACCCCGTGCAGTGCGCCGCGGTAATGTTTCGCCATTTGATGGAACGAACGGTCCACGGCCTTGCCGAATGCCGTCGAGCGGGTCCCCACCTGAAGGAATTGCGAACAGCGCATGGGAGTCAGCATCAGCGCTTCCAGCAAAGACAAAGCGACCGCCACGGAAATGGTCACCCCGAACTGATAGAAAAATTTTCCAATGATGCCGGACATAAAGGCCACGGGCAAAAAGATCGCGATGATGGCCGCGGTCGTGGCCAAGGCCGCGAAGGTGACCTGCCTGGCCCCCTGCTGTGCCGCCTTCAGGCGAGGCACGCCTTTTTCCTGGTAACGGACGATATTCTCCAGCACCATAATCGCATCGTCGACCACGATACCGATGGCCAGCGACAATCCCAGGACCGTGAACGTGTTGAGAGTAAAACCAAGAAAATGGATGACGATGAACGTCCCTATAATGGACGTCGGAATGGCCATCAAAATGTTGATGGTCGCGGTCCACGACCCCAAAAACACCCAGCAGACCAAAGACGTCACGATGGCCGAAAGCATGAGGGTGAACATCAGTTCATTGATGGAATCTTCAATGAATTTTGTACGGTTGATGACAGGGTCCAGCGACATGCCTTTGGGCAATTGTTTGCGGACCCCTTCGAGTTTCTTAAAAACCCCTTTGCTCACCGCGACTTCATTGGCGCCGGTCTGTTTACGGATGCCAAGCCCTATGGCAGGCGCCCCGTTGCTGCGGGAAATGCGCCGCACATCGTCCAGCCCGTCCTCGACCGTAGCCACGTCTTTGAGATAAATGGGCTTGTAGATCGGCTGGCCGCTCCTTTTAGGGATGGCAATATCGGCGAATTCATCCGCCGTGCCGGCCTCGCCCATGGCGCGCACGTTCTGTTCGCTGGTCGGGGTTTCAATGCGGCCGGCCGGTATTTCGGAATGTTCCTGGGTGATGGCGGCAACCACATCGTCGACCGTCAGTTCATGGACGATCATTTTGTCCGCGTCTAACCAGACGCGCAAATTCGGGGCCACGAACCCGCCGAGCGAAACCTCCCCCACGCCGCTGATGGTGGCAAACTGCTGCTGCAAATGGTCCTGGACATATTCCATGAGTTCCCGCGGGGAAGCGTCCCCGTGCAGGGTCAGCCAGATGATGGGCTGCTGGGCCGGGTTGACCTTGGTCACGGTGGGCGGGTCGATGTCTTTGGGCAAAAGCCGCTGGGACTGGGATATTTTCGTCTGCACTTCCTGGACAGCCACATCCACGTTGCGGTCCAATTCCAGTTCAACGGTGACAGTGGCCTGTCCCTGGCGGACGGAGGAAGAAATGTCGCGGACCCCCTCGATGGAGGTCAGCGATTGTTCGATGACATCCACGACATTGGACTCCATGACTTCGGGCGCCGCGCCCTGCCAGGTGAGATTCACGGAAATGACCGGAAATTCCACGTCGGGCAATTGACTGACGCCCATGCTCTTAAACCCGATCGCCCCGAATACGATGAGGGCCGCCATGAACATCCAGGCGAACACCGGACGCTTGATGGACAGATCAGAGAGTGTCATGGCCGATATCCCCGGTTTTGACTTTAAACTGCCAGTAGAATCGCTTGACGTCCGTGGCGGCGCTGATATAGCCGCGGCGCACGTCTTCCAGGTCCGCCAATGCCTGCAGAACGTCCAAATTGTTGACCAGATTGTTGCGGTAGTCGGCCGCCTGCAATTGATAATTCCTGTCCGCGGCATCAAGCGCTTTTTTCAAGGCCTCATCACGACGGGTGGACGCTTGCCAACGGCTATAGGCCTGACGGACATCCAATAAGGCCTTGCGCTGTGTTTCGCTGAAAGTCAGTTTTGTTTCCTCGGACACGGCAGAGGCCTCTTTGAGTTTACCCACATTGTCTCCGCCCTGGAACAAAGGAACGGCGACTTTCAAAGTGACGTCCCAATCCGAGGATGATGCGATGATCTTTTTCGTATAATAATTTCCTTCCAGGCCGACCGTGGGCCAGAAACCCGCGCGGGCGACCGCGACCTTCCTGTCAGCCACGGTCAGGGCCTCCTGGGCCGCGATCACGTCCGGCCGATGCCCGGCATAATCTGCCAATTCCTGCTCGGTTTTGACGACAAAAACAGGCCTGGCCTCATCCTGCAGCTGGACGGCCTCCAGCGTTGTCCCGGTCAAAAATTCCAGCAATTCGCGCGCCACGATCATGTCGGACTTTGTCTGCTCAACGTCGGCCTCGGCCTTGCGCAGACGCGACTCGGCACTGGCCAATTCGCTGGTGCGGGAACGGCCCAGGTCCACCCGCTTTTGCAATTCCGCCATGCGCTCGGAAAGGGCTTGCGCGATGCTTTGAGTGGATTTTAACTGCTCCTGATACAGGTCATAATAGTAGAAGGCATCGGCCACGTCCGTGAACAACAATTGGCGGGCGCGGAGGTCCTCCTGCCGGCGCTGGCGGGCCTCGGCTTTGGAACCGGCCATGGCCGCGAATTCCTTGAAACCCGAAAACAGCGGCTGGCTGAAGGTGAACTTCGCTTCGGGGACCTGGCCCTCGTCGACATATTTATTGGAATAATTGAACGACGCTTTGGGCAAAACCCCGCTCAACGACTGCAGGAAACGTCCTTCAGCTTCCTTGATCTGCTGCTGATGAATGGCCAATGCTTCGCTGCGTTTAAGCGCTAACTGATAACAGTCTTTAAGGGTCAGGGCCTGCCTGCCGGCAAGCATGACCTGGTCGGCATAGGCCGCTGTCCCCGCCGTCAGGACCAAAGCCGCAAGACAACAAACGGTTTTTCGCGCGAAGGTATTGACCACCTTCTCTAAAATGTCGAGGTATTGTTTGCGGTCGCGCGCAGAGATCCTGGAAAAAACCTTCACCATGCTGCGGCGCTTTTGCTCCCAGATCCCGGCCACGATCTTTTGACCCCTGGGTGTGGTGCCCACCAAAACAGTGCGGCGGTCTTTTTGGTCCATGCGGCGCACGACCATTTTCTGCGCGATCAGACGGTCAATAAGGCCAGTGGCAGCCGGACGGGATATATTCAGGAAGGCGGCCAACTCGCTCATCAGGCAATCGCCTTTGCGGGAGAGATATTCCAGGGCCCAGAACTGCGGCTGGCTGATCTGGCCGCGGGACAGGTAATTGGACTCATAGCTATGGAATCCCCGGATGCATCGGGGCAGCAGTTCGATCATCCGGCGGCTGAATTGTTCGACGTCCATGGCTTCCCTCATGTCGGGCCGGCACGGGGGCCGGCCCCTCCGTTAGTTAACATCATTAACTATTAACCAATAGAAGTATAAACCATTTGCGCCGAAAATCAAGTCAAGTTTTGGTTAAATCCTGAAATACTGCGGACTGGTTATTGGCCGGCGGATTGGGGCGTGAGGCCGAGGACCAGGGAAATGTCGGCGGGTTTGACGTCAACGATCACCGGAAAGAACCCCTCGATGCGCATGTCCGCCAGCGGCTGTTGAACCACGGGAAGCGGCACGCCTTTGCCGTCGCGCACAATTTGCAGATCGAATTTCTTTGCATTCAGGTCGATACCGCCGGGACCTCTTGTCCCCGGTTGTGCTGAACCTTTGCTCTCCGCAAGAATGCCATCAATGACCTGTCTCGGACTGCTCCCTGCCCAACGCCATGAGGGGCTGTTTTCGTTTTCTCTGACCGTGGCCAGAGACTTCCCGGGAGATTCAAGAAGACCCAGATTGGGCGCTTCCGGCGCTTGATAAGACGGTTTTTTTAATTGGTCCATGATCTTATTATACGCCGCTGCAAACTCAGCCGTAAAATGACGATGCGGAGGCGTATATTCAAGAATATGATAGCTGTTGGCTCTATCCGTGGCCTCGGTCCAAAATTTCTCCGAAACAATATTCTCTCCTCTTAAAAGATACCCATCCAACATGTTCAGCAAAAGGGCATCGACATCCGGTGATCCCGCCCCATGGGTGGAAAAAATAAATGCCTCCGGATCATGCCCCAGCACATCGACAATATCTGGAAATTCGACGTCACCGCTAAAAAAAACAATGGCGTCTGTGGACTGTATTTGATTGATCGTGCGTCGAATATTATTTCCACGCCCCTTTTGCACCACGATGTGCCGGTGAATGTTTCTCTGCGCCATAACGGCGGAGATCTCCTCCACGCCTTGCTTTTCCCCTTCCGCGGTCGGCTTATTGGCGAATATCTCTATCCTGTTTCCCCCGCCAAGAGAGATAACATGGACATAATTCTTGGCAGGGTCTTTGTCAAATTCAATTTTCCAGCGGAGGGGGTCCTTGTGCCGGTCAAAAAAATTCCTGAACGACACCTTACCGTCATTGTCATCATAGAAAAAATACTGCTGAACGTTCGTTTTTTGCGCGTTAAGCAAACTGGATACGCTGACCCTATCAACTTTAGGCAAAGGAAATTTCCTGGCCGTATCTTTAAACCAGTTCTGGTCAATGACCGGTCGCTGGCCAAGCATGCCGCTCAAAAGGCCATAGATGGCCATGCCTTCAGAATGATTTTCAGATTGGACCCTCAGAAACTCCTGTTTAACAAACGTTTGTAATTTTGTCAGTAATTCTTTATCTTGCGTTGCGTTAATGACGGCGGCAACAGCCATGGACTGTTCCATGAAATCGTCTTCATCCTCCAAACCCTTGACAAATTTCACTAACACTTCATCCCGCTGATTCATGTCCACGGTTGCCAGAAAAGCATTTAATTGGCCATATTCCGCGGCCCACATCATAAAGATGCGAAATTGATTATAGTCGACCTCCTCCAGCATACGATGCCCGCTGATCTTTCCGTCTCCCCTGCCCAGCATTTTCTGCAAACGGTTAAAGAATCCGGGTATGAATTCTTCATCCCGTCCTGTGATGATCATGTTATACAGATCCCACGGCGTGGATGCCGCTACAGATCCAAGTTCGACACGACCGGGTAAATCATAAGGATCACGGACGGACCTGGCGGATCTCAAAGAAAGCTCTGGAAGACGTTCGCTGATGATGAATTTTCCGATGACATCTTCATGCTGAGCCAACTGGGCCAAATGCTTTCTCAATCGGACAAGATTGGCGGAAAGAGCGACGGCTTGAGTCATGGTCAAATCGCCCTTGACCAAACCGTCCATCAAAAGCGAGATATCTTCTTTTCTTTGAGAGGAAAGGCCCAAGGCATCTATGGCGAATAATTTCAGGATGACCGGATCATCGCTTTTCTGCAAAACTTTCCGGATCTTTGAACTAAAGCGAATTCCATGGAGGGCACCAGCCGGATTCTGATAAGCGGCGCGGACAAACGCCTTCAAACCATATTCGGTCTCTATAAAATCTTTGCTTCCATAAAAAAATCCATCGGAAGGGCCGGTTTCGGCAAGCCTGTCCACAGCGGCATGGATCCTGGCCCCAATGAAAGGGTGTGCCTGGAAATTCTTGGCCTGACTGTAAACATCCGGGCCATCCGGCATATTGTTGATCGCCTGTTTTGCATCATCCACTAAACCGCCATAGTAATTTTTTTCGCTTTCACTCCCGGAAGATTGCATCAAATGCTCTGCAAGGATCAATTGTATGGACCGGTTGTGCATTGGGAAATCACTGTTCTTCTCCCCTGCTTTCATAGACGCCTCCAAAAAAGACCGGATGGTGACGCGGTCAAATAAATCCAAAAAATCGTTCATACTCTCCCATTTTCCAACATTATTGGACAAAACCCATGTGAAGCCTTCTTCCGGGTCGTTCTGGATTGCCAAAGCAAGTATCTCGCGTCCATAGGGAAGGTCCATCAAAGAAAGATTGTCAAAATCGCCGCCGGAATGCAGCGAATAAAAGATACTAGAAGGCCTCTTCTGGGCATAAATTCTAAGGCCGTTCTTGATCTTTGCTTGAATGTCAGGCTGTTCCACATAACGGTCAGCTTCTTTTAAAATATAACGTAAATCAGCAGTAGTGGTGAAGGCGTCGATCTCGGTTTCAGCTGTGTGTATAAGTCCGGAATAATAAGCAATATCCCCATGGCCCTCTGCGGCCAAAATATTGGCCAATGTCAAAACAACGGCAGAATTAGCAAACCTATACCATTCATCATATTTTCTTCCATCGATGAATTCTCTTAACATCAGATCTTTGGAAGCATGATCTGTTCCGTTCAAGAAATCCCCGAGCCTGTCAAACGCGACCAACGTACGAACAAATCTTCTGAATTGCTCCCCATATCCTTCTTTTTCGCACAATTTCACGGCGGAAACATTTTCCTCCCGCATTTTCTTCGACAAAAGATCATACAAAAATATGACCGATGATTTTTGACCATGATAATATAAAGAAGGTTCTGTATAAGACATGAGTGCGTATAATTCATCAATGGAGAAATTTTCCACTGCTTTGACCGTGTCGCCTCTTTCATGATTACCTAATTCTTTCGCCAATCGTCCTTGAATGTCTTGTGCTGTCATAAACAGACCTTGTTTCACAGATAAGGGGCCCAGATAATCAGGTTCGGCCTTGATCCTGACCAGACTCTTGAAAAAATCCATCAAATGACTGTCTACAATGGCAGCCTGCTCTAAAGATATTCTATTATGAACAATGTCCTGCAATAATTCGGTCATACGCAACTTTTGTCCTTCGTTATATTTGGGATAGGGGGTCTTATTAATCTCTAATATGGCTTTCACGGCAGGAGACTTGCTGTTATCCAAAAAATCCGGACGGTTCCACCGCGGCCTCTCAATGCTAAGTATATGAAGCACGGCGCTCGGATTAAGGATTGCCAACAACTCAATAATGCGCTGGCCATACGGCATCCTGGAAAGGTCAGGGCCCATATAATGGTAAATATGGCTTGAATCGAGATCCAAGGCCAGTTCTGCGATCTCTTTTGCCCTTGGATGATCAATATATCTATCCAGATATTCCATGGCAGCGGAAGATGGGCTCTGATAAAGACTGGGTATATAATCGGCCAATACGGCGGCTTTCAAAATATCAAAAGCGAAATGTTCTTTGAGAAATTCTCCTGCTCGCTTGAATACATCCACGTAATTCTCACGCGCGAGATTCATCCAATATTCCCTATCGTGCTGAGCGGCCGCGCGGGGTGGGGCGGCATTGGTCTGACGCGGGGGCGTTTGGGCTTGCGCGCCTAAATTGACTGTCCCGCCAGCAAGAGTGCTGAGGATCAAGGCGGCCGAGGTCAGTGATCTGGTTTTGGCGGGCAGATTCTCCACCAGATCACAAATCACCAAACGTACTCTTCCTTTAGACAACATCGCCTCATCCTGGAAAGGTTTGGGAAGTTCAGCAAAAGATCCCCCGCGGGTTTCGAGGTCTTTGGCTTTAAGGCCGACCGCGCCTCCGGAAAAATATTTCCTTGCCACTGTTGCCTGGGCCGCAGGGTCATAATCTTCTTTGATGTAGTTATACACACCCTTCTTAAAGGCCTCCAGGTACTGCTTGTATATCTTCATCTTCGCTTCTTTATCATCAACATCCACGCCCTTAGTCTTGCCTTTGTCCGCATAGACCTGCCCCAACAGCGTATCCCGTAAGTTCTTCTTGTACCATACGGCCAGGATCATGGAGTTGTAGATCTGGCGCAGTTGGGCGAAATTCTTGCCTTCATTGACTTCTTTTTCGATCTCGGGAAGAAGGACTTCGCGGACGATCTGAGAGCCCAAGGTATTAATATCCGTGTTTCCCCCTCCCCTTACCCCTCCCACAAGGGGAGGGGAAATAATATTTTTCTCCAACGCCAAATAATCTTGTTCCAGCATGACCTTCAAATGCCGCTGGACGACAAAAACACTATCATTATGTTCATAAACAACCGCTTTATCCGGAACTATCCAGACCTTGTTGAAGGTGTTAACGGGAACCTCGGTTGTCCCATACTTTTCCTTGACCTTCGCGTAAACCTCTTCCCAAAACTTGCGGCCCAAGTCGCGCTCCGGATAGATCAGGGAAGCGGTCAATTGTTTCAACATATAGTCCTGGGCCAAAAGATCCATCCCCAGACCGGTGATCCCAAGATCGTCCGGGATGATACGGCCTTTCTCATACGGCGAGAGATTCACCCACATGTCATCTTCAGGAATGGTGATCGAGGCGAGAAAATACTGGATCAGCCGGGTCGCTTCTTCTTTGAAGGCATCCCCAGCCAAATGCGTGTTTCCCGTATCCACAATGAAATCAAATCTCAGCGGATTTTCGGGATGAAGCGTCATGCCCTTCAAGATCGCGGGCGCAAAGGCAGGGCTAGGGCCAAGCATGGTCCCAGGCGCGGGTAGGTTGAGTTCCCCGGCACGAGCCAAAGGCGGAAAGCCCAAGCCATTGACCAAAAAAGCAAAAAGAAAACACCAGATAAAAATTTTGCTTTTATCTATATTCCGGAACATGGTGCAATTATGCCATATTTGGGGCAACTTTGCCAATCAGGATGGATTAAGGCGAAAACCGCTTCAGGAGCCGGTAACGGTGGGCCAATTCTTTATAAATGATGTCGTCGCGGCGCTTGCCGACCTTGATGACCAGCACCAGGACCTCGTCATGGATGATCCGGTAGGCCACGCGGTACATCCCCACGCGCAGACGCCAGCATCCTTTGAGATCGCCGCGCAGGGGTTCACCGAAAGCAACGGGATCGCGGCCTAATTTGTCCTCGATCGCATCCATGATCATCTTCCGGTCGACCTTGGACAAGGGTCTCAAATCTTTGTCAATGACCTCCGGAAAGAAATCAATGTCCCACGTCATTAAAGCCCCAGCTTCTTTCTGGCCTGGGCCAGGCTGACACGGCCACGACGCCCGGCGCCGGCCAACCGTTTGGCGGCCTGGACAGCCAGCTGTTCGTCCGTCCACGCCTCGATCAGATCGTCCAGACGGTTGTATACGTCAATATCCATGAGGACCGCGAGGGGTTTGTTGCGCCGGCCGATGAGGACCTTGGAATGCTTGGCCGCCCTAAGAACCTCGTCCAGCTTTGTCCGTAGTTCGGAAATGCCCACCAACGTTGTGCGTTCCGCGATCGTCAACATAGTTTTTATCCTCCTGTTCAAAGGATACCATATATTATTCAATTGTCAAATAAATGTAATATTCAAATGTCATTCAATTCAGCGCAGGAAAAGGAGCAAAAGGATGGCGGCGACAACACGGTAGACCCCGAAGGCAACGAGGTCATGTTTGCGGACATACTGCAGGAAGAATTTCACCGAAAACCACGCGACGACAAAGGCGACAACAAAGCCCACGGCCAACATCCCCCATTCTTGCGCATCCAGGACGGCCTCGGTTTTAAGCAAGTCCAGGACAGTGGCGGCGAACATGGTGGGGACAGCCAGCAAAAATGAGAATTCCACGATGACGGCGCGCTCAACACCCGCGGCCAAACCGCCGACGATGGTAGCGGCCGAGCGCGAAACTCCGGGGATGACGGCCAACGATTGACAAAGCCCTATTCCTAACGCCTGCGGATAGGAAATGTCCTGCAAACGTTTGACGGGTTCTCCTTTAAAACGGTAAAAACGCTCGAAAACAATGAGCACAACGCCCCCCGCGAACAAAGCCCAGGCCACAACAAGGACATTGCCCAGCAAAAATTTCTTGATGATCTTGTAGAGCACAAAACCGATGATGGCCGTGGGAACGAAGGCACAGGCGATCCTGGCGTTGATCTCCCAGTCCAGCAGAAACACGCGCCAATAAAGGCCTGCCACCGCCGCGATGGCCCCTAATTGTATGGCGATCTCAAAGGTCTTGAGGAACTCGGTCTGGGGCATGCCCATCAGGTGGGAGGCCGCGATCATATGCCCCGTCGAAGAAACAGGCAGATATTCCGTGATCCCCTCGACAATGCCTAAAATAACAGCGTGAATGAGGTCCATTTAATATAATTCCACCGATACCCACGAGGCGCTATCCAAAGGCACGTTGCCCAGATAGGTGCGGGCGCTGGTGAGGATGCGGTCGGGGTTGCCCAAGAGTTTGAGCGGCACGGCAATGGTGACGTCGCTGGGCGTGCGTTTGACGCTGATGGAATCCTGGGCGATGCGCTTGCTCTGGTCATACACCGTGTAACTCAAACCCTCCAGCCGGACATTGATCTTGGGCATCCGGCCGAACGGTGTGGCCGAGCTGTAGCCAAAAATATACACCGACGCTTCAACGTCCTGCGCCAGGGGTTTAGACAACTGAATAGAAATGATAAGGTCATTGCCTTCCCAGCGGACGAACTTCCACTCGACGCCGACGAAGGCTGTTTTTTCCCGACTGTTGAACTCCTCGGGCAATTCCGCCGCGGAGATGGTCCTGCGTCGGCCGGAAAACACCGATGAATCCTCGTTGACATGCAAACGGACGGAGGGAAAATCACCGAATAATTCATTGTTCTTGACGAAAGACAAGAGGTATTTAGGGCTGGACGTATATTGCGACCGGTGCGCCTGCAGGGCGCGTTTTTTGACCGCAAACTCTTGCGGCGTCAAACGGTATTCGGTCCAAAGAACGGAACTTCTTAATGTCTCGGGCGGGGCCTGATCGTTGGGTACAAATCCCTTGGGCTTTGGCCAGCCGATATAATGGACCAAATACGGAAAAAGCTCTGTACGGCTATCCATTTTCTCGTCCCATAAAGCCACCCGCATATAAAGGTAAAGGGACAGGTGATCGCCGTTATGGTCCGCCGGATGGGAAATAAAGATCTTCGTCGGTTTGAATTCCTGCAGAATGGCCCGCAGATCCGCCACGATCTCTTCTCCTTTATACGCAGCGCCGGGCCTGAAAGCTCCCTGATAAGGAACGGCATTGACGCGGGTCATGAAAGAACGCAGCGGGGGCCGGCTTCCCCAATGGGAAAACCAAATATTCATGGTCCCGAAGTCCGGATAGCCCAAAAACGTCAACTGTCCGGGGCCTAATCCCAGGAGCCCGGACGCAGAGACCGCCTCGTCACGGCGGATCAGCCCCATCTTTTGCACTGCGCCCGGCATGAACACGAAATGTTTGCGGTACAATAAAAACGACCATTGATTGCTGTCCCCGTAGGTAAAAAATACGACCTTGACGGGCAGTCCCATGGCCACGGACCTTTGAATGACGCCGCCGGTACCCAATACCTCGTCATCGGGATGGGGCGCCAGGACAAGGACTCTGTCCTTGGGAGAAAGGTCCAGCAAGCGGATGGCCCCCGCCGATGGCGGGGCGGCCCAAGAAGCCAAGGGCGCGCATAAAAAAAACACGGCGGCCAAAAAAACTTTACGATAAGTGTTTAACATAACAAAGGGACCGGTAATGTTCCATGCGCCCCTCACGGACCATGACCATGGCATAACTTTCCGCCGGATCAAAACCCAGATGTTCGAAAAAACCGCGTGCCGCAATATTAGCGCTGTGCACCGATACCGTGATCTGACCCACACCGCGCGCTTGCGCGGCCGCCAAAAGGGCCTGGACCAAACGCGTCCCCACCCCGTGGCCGCGGCCGGCCTGGGCCACGCCGACATGCATATGTCCTTCATGGCTGTGAAAAGACCTTTTACGCCAGACCAAAAGCCGCGACCAATTGCGGGCCATGCCGTTGATCATGGCCCAAAACTCCTTTTTAAACACGGTCTTTCGTGCAACGGCTTTCCACAAAGCACACGGCACGATGATCCAGAACATGACAAGCCCGTAACGGCGATTGTCAAAACACCCGTTCACATAACCGACCAGGGCCCCGTCGAGCTCGGCGACAAACGTGGATCCCGGTTCATGGTCCGTGTAATAGCCGGTCAAAATGTCCGCGGCCACCTCCCTGTCCGGGAAAAAACCCTCGACGGGTTTCCCCTGGTCGGCGCCATCGCAGCAAATATCACGGAGGACCTGCCGGTCGCGTGGTTCAAACGGACGGACCAGGATATCATCCATTTTTTATCTCATGGTCGAATGAAACACGGTTCCGACCGGCCTTCTTGGACCGATAAAGCCATTCATCCGCTTGTTTGATCAGGGTCTCCTTGCCGGAACCCGGTTGGAATTGCGCCACACCGATACTGACGGAAACCTTTGCCTTTAAAAACTCTTTAGCGGCTATTGCGCGTATTTTTTCTCCGGCCACGGCGGCCTGCACCGCATCCGTTTGGGGGAAAATGATGCCGAATTCATCCCCTCCGTACCGGCAGATGAATTCGGTGGCGCGCAAATTTGTCCTGAACATCTCGGCCATCCTTTTTAACAAAACGTCTCCCTCGAGATGACCGTGGGTGTCGTTGTACATCTTAAAATCATCCACGTCGATCATCATGAGACTTAAAGGGGACCCGTACCTGCCGGCGCGCCGGACCTCCTCTTCCATTTTCTGCATAAAACTGCGGTGGTTCAACAGTCCCGTCAAGGGATCTGTTTGTGAAAGGAGTTCCAGTTTTTGGTTCTTGATGGACAACTCTTCCTCCAGCCTGCGCCGGTCGGAAATATCCACCGCGAAACCGTGGGTCCCTATCTTCTCCCCCTGGTCGCTATAGATGTGATTGGCCGTGATCAAAAAGCAGTCCTTCCACCCGCGCGAAAGGACGCGCGTTGTTTCGAAATCCTTGACGACCCCGAGGGCCTCGAGTTCGGCAAGAAATTGTTCGCGCCGGTCAGGGTCGGAAAAACAGACCTCTGACCAGTCCTTCCCCAGGGCTTCGGAACAATTTTGTAATTCAAAAGTATTGGCAAAAGCCTTGTTGACGTAAAAGATCCTGCCGCGCGCGTCGGCCATAAAGATCCCTATTTTAATGCCTTCCACCAGATTCCGGAATACCTTGTGAGATTCCGGATTCAGGAAATTCAGGTTTTTGTTTCCTACGAGATAAGCATCCATGAACTGTCCTTCAAACCCCTTTTCAGGTTCGAGTCCTCCAAATTGGTTGCCTCGCTAGGACTCGAACCTAGATACTCAGATCCAGAATCTGATGTCCTACCATTAGACGACAAGGCATTAAACGACAAGGTGATCAAAATTTACCAGAGGTTCTTTTGCACCCAGGCGTCGGCATTGTCCAGTTTGCTTTTTCCCGTGGCTGGATCGGGCTTGCACACGCTGTCGATGGCCTTGCCGGCGTTCTCCGCGTCCTTCTGCAAACCGATGAACGGGCCGCTGATGGTGGATTTGAGCGTTTCGCATCCGGCCAAACACAATACCCCGGCGGTCAACACCACACCAAAAACACATTGAGCCATCAACCGTTGTTTTACCATAGGTTCTCCTCGATCCATTTGTTCATTTTTTTAATACCCTGTATCAAATTTACTCCACGCAGGGGATTGTGCCTTTCTTTCATTTCTTGCGCCTTACTTTCATTCTTTTCTCTCGGAGCGCCGATCAAATAGCCTTTATTGCCCTGTGCCGGGCTTTGCGCGCCGGAACCCTGGCCGTAAACAAAGGACCCACAATAAAAAATAAGCAGCCATGCCATCAAGCCTTTTTTCATTTCATGTCTCCCGTGAATGTTTGACGAAGCCTCTGGATGGTGCGCGCCTGACCCAACACCGCCATCGTGTCGAACAGGCCCGGGCCGACGGCGCGGCCGGTCAGGGCCACGCGCACCGGATGCACCAGGACCCCGGCCTCAATGCCCAATTCCTTGACCAAAAAACGGAACGCCTCCTCGGCGGTTGCCGCGTTAAAATCCGCTATGGCGCTCAAACGCTGGGCCAAAAGACCGAACTCAACGGTCATATTCTTCGAAAGATGTTTGGTTTGGGCGTCCTCGTCATAAGAAACATCATCGTTAAAAATAAAACCGGCCCAGTCCAAGAAATCCGTCAGCGTGCTCATCCTGGGTTTGAACAGGTGGGCAATACTTGCCAGGTCTTTTCCAACCGCTTTTGTATCCCATCCCTTTTCTTTCAAAAAAGGCGCCACCAGAACGGCCAGACGGGCATCATCCATCTCTTTGATGTATTGACCGTTGAGCCATTTTAGCTTGTCCATGGAAAAAACGGCGCCGGCTTTATTGATTCTTTTGATGGAAAATTTTTTCACCGCCTGCGGCAGATCAATTTTTTCTTTATTGTCACCGGGCGACCAGCCCAACAGCATCAAATAATTGACCATGGCCTCGGACAAAAAACCCTGCCCGCGGTAATCGGAGAGGGCGATGGCGCCGGCGCGTTTGGACAACCGCGAGCGTTCATCATCGAGAATGAGCGGCAAATGCGCGAACTTCGGCGGCTTGAATCCCAAGGCCTCATAGATGACGATCTGTTTGGGTGTGTTGGAAATGTGGTCTTCCCCGCGGATGACGCAGGAAATCTGCATGAGCGCGTCGTCCACCGCACAGGCGAAACTGTAGGCCGGCGACCCGTCGCTTTTGAGCAGGACCTGGTCCTTGATCTGCGCGCTGTCAATGATGATCTCGCCGCGGATCAGATCATCGACCTTGATCTGTTTTTCCGGCATCTTCAGCAAAACCGCTTCGCCGTCCTTATACGCCTTGCCCTCGTCGAGCAATTTCTGCGCGTACGGACGATAAAGGTCGAACCGGTCGCTTTGTTTATAAAACTCGTCCCAGTCCAGCCCCAGCCAGCGCATGCTGTCCAATATTTCATCAAGGTATTCGGGCTTCGAACGCGCCTTGTCCGTGTCCTCAATGCGCAAAATGAATTGCCCGCCCTGGGCTTTGGCGTACATCCAGTTGAACAGCGCGGTGCGGGCCCCGCCTATGTGCAGATATCCCGTCGGTGACGGGGCAAAACGGACGCGGACCATATCAATACACGGGCTTGAGGATCTTGCACCCTTTTTGGATGGATCGGGTGACGGTGGCCCCCAAACGGGCCTTGTCTTTCGCGGCAAGCCACTCGAATCCAATGCCGACATCATAGAAAAGCGGCTTGATTGCTTCCATGGATCGTCTTTGTATGGCCCATGCCACGCGGCCCCTGGCGAAAAGGTGGTCGGTCTCTTCCAAAAGGTCCACCTCGACCTGGACCGGGGTCGAGGGCGGCATCTCTTTCTTGGCGATGATGCAAATGCCGCCCACACCGATGTTCTCGGTGTGGGTCAAAAAAGCGTCCTGCCGCGCGCCGGCAGTCAGTTTGACCAGACACGGGTACT
>Ga0209515_10003776_pt1 | contig 21119 bp, 25 predicted proteins | sample Subgroupgradi54m_FD_187454 | JGI IMG/M metagenome (GOLD analysis project Ga0209515, IMG submission 187454) | Subsurface groundwater microbial communities from S. Glens Falls, New York, USA - GMW60B uncontaminated upgradient, 5.4 m (SPAdes)... ...
GAAAAAAAGAGAAAAACCATCCAGAAGCTGTAAAAACCACATAAAACACAAACCTAAAGATTCAGTCAGTAAAAAATACCATTAATTAACTTTACACATCCGACAGAGGTAAAATTTATATCTCATTTTTAATATCAGAAAAGCTTGCAGAGTATATGGCAGTAAATGAAAATTAAAAATGACAGTAATCAATTTAACACAAAGATTTCTTGAAGAGAAGCAAGGCAATTTCCTCCAGCGGCGAGGATTGCGTAAGAGTCTAGATATTTTGTATGTAAGTTCTCTTGCAGAAATGGAAGATCATTTTTCTCAAAATCCTCCAATAAAAGAATATCATCCAGGCATAAAAGCAGCGCATGTTCTCATGTACAACCTTCAAGTAAAAAGGCATTGGCCTGATTCTTTTGATGAACAAGATGGTGTTTCACTCGAGATTGGTTTGAAGGAAGGGCATGCAGTTCCTTTGTTTGATCTCCGTGATGTAACAGCACAGCGAATTGCACAATGGCAAGCAGGAACTATTGAAGATTTCTTTGTAGCAGAAAATAAGTTTCATTTTAATCGAGATACCTTTGTTTCAATTCCAAAAATATGGCTTCTCTATCATTGCACTGGTTATCAGGGAGTCCTTGATATTGTGGTAATGCAAGAAAAAAATGCTCAAAAGCCAGAAAAAGATTCATTATTCGATAAAGTCTTAAGATGGCTTCCACATCTACCTCCTGAAGAGCCTCAGCCAGCGTTTGCATAATCTTTTTATAGCCTCAATAAAGAAAATTCTCGTAGGCGGTGGTAGTATAGTGGTTAGTATACGGCCTTGCCAATCCTACATAGGAGCAAGGAGGCCGTGACCCGGGTTCGACCCCCGGTCACCGCATATTCTTTTCAAAATTCTTTACAATAAACTTATATAAGCAAGAATCTTCTCAAAACAAAAGGGGCAGAGAAAGTAAAGTGAAAGAGTTTAACATAATTTCAAGAATTTTCTTAATACAATGAAAAAGGTGCAAATTTGAATAAAGACATTGAATGGTTTATTGTTCTGTTCCTATCGTCATATCATATACTTCTTCCAATCACACTTTTCTGGTACATCTCACAAAGAGGATGGCCTTCGTTAGGCATGTGGGTTGCATTAGTAACCTTGATATTTCTTATTGGAATGGGTGTTACTGCAGGGTATCATCGTTTTTATGCACACAAAGCCTACAAAATAGCAAAACCTATCGAAGTAATATTGTTATTTTTTGGAACGTTAGCAGCAGAAAACAGTGCAATGAGGTGGGCCCATAATCATAGGATGCACCACATCTATACGGATACAGATAAAGATCCCTATTCTATTAAAAAAGGATTTTGGTATGCGCATATACTTTGTACGTTTAAAAAAGTAGAGCCAATAGACAAGAGAATAGTGCAGGATCTCCAAAATAACAGATTAGTAGCCTTCCAGCATAGATATTACAATCTGTTGTACATCCTAGGCAACACAAGCATAATAGTATTCATAGGATATTTCTTAAATGACTTTTTTGGGGCCTTTGTATTTTGTTATTTGCTAAGAACTTTCTTGATACACCATTCCACATTTTTCGTTAATTCCTTGGCCCACACTTGGGGTGCAGTTCCATACACCAAAGAAGTATCAGCAGTAGACAATTATGCAGTTGCACTATTAACATTGGGAGAAGGATATCACAACTATCATCATGCATTTGCTTCAGATTATAGAAATGGTATTAAGTGGTATCATTTCGATCCAACAAAATGGGTTATTTGGACATTGTCGAAATTAGGTTTGGCAAAAAATTTAATCTCTTTTAGTAAATACACAATAAAAAGAAGGATGATTAATGAAGACAAAAAATTCTTGCTTGAAAATATCAAAAAGAGTCTTCATACAAAAAAGATGCATTTTGAAAAAAGAATCCAAGAAATGGCAAATAAAGTAACAGAACGTCTGGATGTGCTTCGTAAAAGCAGAGAAGAATACCTGCAGGGAAAAAAGGCAAGTCTAGCAAAAGAAAGAATCTATCAGTTAAAAAAATCATTCAAATCAAATAAAAAGCTTTTTATGGCATCATGGAATGACTGGAAAAGCATAGTAAAAAGTGCAGATAGTGGTTTTAAGTGATTCTATAAGCAAAACCTTCTTGTTAACACTTATAAACCCCCAAACACGCATTTTCTCATGAAATCACAGAACACATTTGAGCAAATCCTTTCAGATCCTTCTCTAACAAAAGCCTTGAAGGCAATGGATATAGAAACGCCTACCCCTATCCAAGAAAAATCCTTGGAGTTGATACAGCAAAAAAATGATGTTATTTGTCAGTCAAGCACAGGTTCAGGAAAAACATTAGCCTTTGCAATCCCTATAGCTGAAATGATAAAATCTGAGGAAAAATTGCAGGCATTAGTGCTTGTTCCAACAAGAGAATTATGTGGGCAGGTAACAGAAGAATTCAGAAAACTTGTTGCATACAAAAAAATAAATATTCTCGAAGTGTACGGAGGAGTTTCAATTGAAAATCAAATCAGAAAAGCTCCAAATGCACATGTTATTATCGCAACGCCGGGAAGATTGTGTGATCTTCTCAAAAGAAGAGCGGTAAGCATTGACAAGGTAAAGACAGTTGTCCTGGACGAAGCAGATAGAATGCTTGACATGGGTTTCATAAGGGATGTTGAGTTTATTCTTAAAATAACACCAATAAAAAGGCAAACATTGATGTTCAGTGCAACAGTACCTCGTGAAATTGAGCACATTATTCACAAGCACATGCACAAACCAAAGTTAGTCAAGGTTGAAGAGCATGTCGACAAGAATCTATTAAAGCAATACTTTTACATCGTAAGAGGCAATGAACGTTTCAATCTTCTTGTTCATTTGTTAAAAGAAGACAAGGCACCCTATGCAATAGTTTTCTGTGGCACAAGAAGAGGAGTAGACCAAGTTGCGCATAATCTCAATGCAAACGGAATTAATGCTCAGCCAATCCATGGTGGGTTGACACAAACAAAGAGAAAAAAGGTAATGGATTCATTCCATGGCAAGAGTACAACGATTCTCGTTGCGAGTGATATAGCCTCAAGAGGCCTTGATATCAAGTTATTATCGCATGTCTACAACTACGATGTCCCTAAGAATCCTCTAGAATATGTCCACAGAATAGGAAGAACTGCACGAGCAGGAGAAGAAGGTATTGCAATTACTCTCGTATCAGAAAAAGATTATGATAACTTCAGGCGCATTCAACGTGATAGAAGTTTAGATATTGTTGAGATTGACACTCCACAAGTTCCTCAAGCAACATTTACACGTCATCAGCCAAGAAGGTTTGATAACCAGGGCTTCAGGCCTAAGCCAAGATTCTCAGGAAGAAGAAACTTTAGAAGATAATCTAAGAGAACAATAAAAAAGAAATTAAATAAAAAAAATTAAGCAGAGACTACTTTCTTAAAAGTAATCTCTCCAATAACCAACGTGTTTGCGTCAGGCAGCTGGTAATATTTGCTCAAAGGTCCGCCTTGTGGGCCAATGAATTTGTGAATATTTTTATCACTGAATGTTTTTCCAGATGTTGCATCAAGTTGCATTATTTTATTATTAACAAAATTGTAGTTAAAAGTAAAGCTGCTTTCTGCATTCTTGAAAGTTCCAGTTTCATCATCGTCAAAGGTGACGGTTGTCAATGAACTGAAATCTTCGCTGTTTTGCCAGCTTTGAACAATCTGAACTTTAGGTATTCCAGTTGTGATTGATGTAGGACCACCAAAGATTGTTTTCTGCTCTTCTGGCACTGCAGGAGGCTCGATCACTTCAGGTTCAACAACAGGAGCAGCAATGACAGTATCATCAGCTACAGGTTCAGGACTGTTATTACAACCACTAAGTGCAAAAAGTGCTATAAGAAGCACTAATATCAATAGTAACGAATGTTTGATTTTCATGGTTTTTACTTCATCAAAATGATTTAAATGGTTTTTGGTTGCCCAAATGAAGCCTTCTAAAGCCCTTATAGCCCTTATTTGGTAAGAGTAATATCTCAGAAAGAATATTTTCCAATATATACCTTACAAACTAATCAAAACGAGACTTTTATTAGTGAAGCAATCTTTATATACCTATAGCTAACTATAGAATGCTATGGTAACAACAATACAAATAAGCAAGCAGCTCCAAGACGAGCTCACAAAGAAAAAATTATTTAACCGCGAAACCTATGAAGAGGTAATATGGGATCTTATAGAAGATACAAAAGAGCTTTCTGAAGAGACAAAAAAAGAAATCGAAAAAGCACGTTATGAAATAAAATCTAGGAATACAGTAAGCCTTTCACAAATAAAAAAAGAGATAGAATGTACGAAATAATCTTCTCAGAAACGGCAAGAAATGACATTATCAAACTAAATAAACCATCGAAAGAAAAATTAATTTCTGTTCTTGAACGTCTTTATATCAATCCCTCTCGCTATGTGAAAAGAGTTATTGGAGATAATTCTTACAAACTTAGATTTGGTGTATACAAAATAATTCTTGAGATAAACAAAGACACCATATCTATACTCAAAGTAATCAAAGGCAAGGATGTAAAAAATGTCTGATGATGGTTTAATGCAGAATATCTCGAACAAGAAGTTAATTTTACTAGTGTCAATTATATTATTATTTTCTTTTGCATCAACATACATACAAGAGACCTCCATTACAGGATTGCAATTTGTGAACACTGCAGATCAAACAACAATCTCTAATCCAACAACACCAAAATTAACGCCTTTCCAGAAGCTGTTTGGAAGCAATACAAATCCAAAACCCTCTCCAGTGCTTCAGCAGCCTTATTCAGGTTCTTCAGGCCAAATAGAAAGTCTTGCATCAGATAGCACTATTTTGCATCCTCAGAACAATATGGCTTATAACAAGAAAGTCCTCGACTTAAATGTCTCTTCACCAAAAACAATTATATCATGGGTATACAACTTGAATAATCAAGGAAACATTACATTCTCTCCAAATACAACTATCACAGGAATTCTCGGAATAAACAAGTTAACAGTGTATGCAACAGATAACACGAGCAACACAACAGCAGAGTCAATACAGCTTATTGTTGACATACGACCTCCAAATATTTTAAATCAAAACAAGACGCCGAGTATTATATACAATGACATGAACGTGACATTCTCTGCAATAGTATTCGACAAAGGGGCAGTCGGTATTGCCGCAGGTCAATTCACAGTATTATCAAAATTCAATGCGTCTTCAAATGCAACAGAACCATCAAATGTAACAAATATTTCAACAAACAACCAGACAGTTCTCCAGGTTGTACCAAGCATTATTATTGCCTCTGCAGGATTACAAACAGTATGGATTTCAAGCAACTGGACAGGAACATGGGAAAACTTTACAGTAGCAACGCATGTTGGAGATTTCTATTACTACACTGCGACAGTTGGAAACTTCTCAAACCAAGAGAATGTTACATGGTTCTTCAATGCAAATGACACAGCAGGCAATTCATATAGTGCCTCAATGCAATCGTTCATAGTTCAAAACAGGCCTCCTCAGCCAGTAACATTGATTCAGCAGGCGAATGCCTCAACACTTACAACAGGCTTGGTGTTCTTTAATTGGTCTGACGGAATAGACCAAGACAATGATACGCTCAAATACAACCTTATGGTAGCGACAAATCCTTTATTCACAAGTTTAGTAATAAACAAAACAAACATAACACCATCAGAATATCTGTTGACAACTCTTGAACAACTTGCAGATAGTATATATTATTGGAAGGTTATCGCAAGCGACGGACATGCAGAAACGCCTTCGGGCACATTCCAATTTGTTGTTGTTACAACGAAGGCTACAACGCAGGCAATTTCATTTTCATTGTCAAGAAAGCTTGAGACGGGAATATCTTGGAATGTAACAACATTGCCAGCAGTAAACCTCGATGCAGAAGGAAACAATGGCACAGGAATAACACAGTATAACGCACAAGTATATTCAACCGGAACAAAGATGGACATTTACATAAAGGCAACGGGTAATTTAACAACAGCAGGCGGAGATCAAATATATTTGCAGAATGAAAAATTCTCAATAAACATGACCAATGCATTTGTTCCAAACAGCACAAAATTCTCTCTTACAAAGAATTATACAGATAATAAAATAGCATTTAATATCTCCAATGGCACATTTATCCACTTCAAGTTTTTCTTGAATGCCTCGGCATCGCAGCCACCAGGACTCTATACAAATAATGTGAGCATTGTGGTAGTTCCTTTTGACACACCACCGTAGGCATTTCTTTATAAACGGTTCGGAATTTCGGACATGTAATATACCCCCCATTTAATTATCCTTTATTCAAAAAAGTTCTTGAAGGATTTTTCGTGAGTCTTATCTAGAGCGGGGATATCTACTGTTATTCTTACAAATAAATCTCCTCTCTTTTTAGAATCCAGAATAGGCATACCTTGTTTTACAAGTTTAAAATGAATATGACTCTGAGTGCCTGCAGGAATCTTTAATTTAATTTTTTTATCAATTCCTTGGATTTCTGTACTTCCTCCAAATATTGCTGTAATCAAGTCTATTCTTTTGTCTAAAAACAGGTTTTCATCTTCTCGTTTAAACTCGGGATGTGGTTTTATGTGAATAACAACATATAAATCTCCTGATGGTGCATTTCTTCCAAGTTCTCCTTTTCCTTCTATTCTCATGTATTGTCCCGAGTTAACTCCTTTTGGTATCTTAATTTCAATCATTTTATTTTTTTCTATTTTCCCTTTGCCTTTGCAATTATCACAATATTTTGTTGCAATTTTTCCATGTCCATTGCATTTATCACAAAGACCTACACTAACAAATTGAGTAAATCCTTGCCTTCTTAATATTTTTATCTTTCCAGAACCATTGCATTTATCACATTCTTTTAGATATCTTTCCTCTGCACCTAAACCTTTGCATTTGTTGCATATTTCATGGACAGGTATTTCAAATGTTTTTTTAATCCCATAAAAGGATTCTTCAAGTGTTATTTCAAGACCATATCTTAAATCACCTCCTTCTAAATAGTCTTCCGTTTTATTATATCTCCCTCTATTGAGTGCATTAAATATGTCTCCAAAGCCAAAATCCGAAAATAAATCTTCAAAATTCGGTCTTTGACTATAAAAACCATTCATTTCTTGGGAACTAAATGCAGAACTGCCTAAATTATCATATTGAACTTTCTTTTTTTCATCACCAAGCACTTGAAAAGCCTCGTTTATCTCTTTAAATTTCTCTTCCGCATCTTTATTACCTTGATTTACATCGGGATGATATTTTCTTGCAAATTGTCTAAATGCCTTTTTTATCTCTTCTTGGCTTGCATTTTTTTCAATTCCAAGTATCTTATAATAATTTTTTTCTACCATAAGAATAATAACGATTAGTTGACTATTTAAAACATTATTTTATTAGAAATAATAGTTAAAAAGAGTATAGATTTATTTGTCTTCCTTTATTTCATATTCGGCATCAATTGCATCATCTTTTTTATTATCTCGAATGTTATCATTTTCTGAAATTTCTGTTTTAACTTTGTCTTTTTCAGCTTCGTAGTTTTTAGCAGCTTCACTATAAATTTTTGTTCCTATTTCTTGCATAATCTTTTGCAATTCTTCTGAAGAACTTTTAATTAACCCAATATCGTCTCCTTTTAGCGAATCTTTTGATTTTTTTATTGATTGTTCTAATTTTTCTTTTTCTTCCTTAGATAATTTATCTCCTAAATCTGCTATTGTTTTTTCAAAACTGTAAACTAAAGAATCTGCATTGTTTCTAATTTCAATTTCTTCTCTCTTCTTTTTGTCTTCATCTTCATGTTCTTTTGATTCTTGCATCATCTTTTGAATATCTTTGTCAGACAGCTTCGTTGAGGCAGTAATTGTCATTTTTTGTTCCTTGCCTGTCCCTAAATCTTTAGCTTTAACACTAATTATCCCATTAGAATCAATATCAAATGTTACTTCTATCTGTGGAACACCTCTTGGTGCTAGAGGTAAACCAACTAAATTAAAGTTACCCAGACTGATATTGTCTTTAGCCATTGGTCTTTCTCCTTGCAATGCATGGATTGTTACAGCATTCTGGAAATCACTTGCTGTAGAGAAATTCTGGCTTTTCTTGGTTGGAATAGTTGTATTTCTTTCAATTAATGGAGTCATAACTTCTCCTAAAGTCTCTATACCTAAAGTTAGAGGAGTAACATCAAGTAAGACAATGTCTTTTATATCTCCAGATAAAATAGCTCCTTGGATTGCTGCACCCATAGCAACGCATTCCATTGGATCAACTAATTTTTCAACTTTCTTACCAACATTTTCTTCAATAAACTTTTGAATAATCGGCATTCGAGTAGGTCCGCCAACAAGAATTATTTTATGAATATCTTCTTTCTTAAGTTTTGCATCATTTAATGCTTGTAGAACTGGGTGAATGCATCTTTTAATCAAAGGGTCTATTAATTGTTCTAATTTTGCCCTAGTTATTTTAAGCAGTAAATGTTTGGGACCTTTATTTGTAGCAGTTATATATGGGATGTTTATTTCAGTTTCGATAACTCCAGAAAGTTCAATTTTTGCTTTTTCTGCAGATTCTCTTATTCTTTGCATTGCAGTAGAGTCATCATTTAAGTCAAAACCTTCTTGTTTTTTGAACTCTTCAATAATCCATTTTACGATAAATTCGTCCATGTCAGTTCCACCTAATTGAGTATCCCCTGAAGTAGAAAGAACATTAAATGTTCCATCTCCAAATTCCATTATTGTAACATCCAGAGTTCCACCACCTAAATCAAAAACAAGAATCTTATGTTCTCCTTCTTTGTCAAGACCATAAGCCATTGAAGCAGCAGTTGGTTCATTCACGAGTCTTACTACTTCTAAACCTGCTATCGTACCTGCGTCTTTTGTAGCGGTTCTTTGATTATCATTAAAATAAGCTGGAACAGTAATAACTACTTTTTTAACTTCTTCACCAAGGAAACTTTCAGCATCTCTTTTTATCTTTTGTAGAATATAAGATGAAATTTGCTGAGGAGTATATTCTTTGCCATAGAGAGAATATTTAAAATTAGTTCCGATTTTTCTTTTTGCTTTCGCTACAGTCCCTTCTGGGTTAACTACTGCCTGCCTTTTTGCAGATTCCCCTATTAAAAGAGAGCCATCTTTTGTAAATGCCACAACTGATGGAAACATTTTTCCAGCTACAGTTGTGCCTTCAGCTGAAGGGATAATTGTTGGCTTTCCACCGAGAACTACAGCAGCCTGGCTATTTGAAGTACCAAGATCAATTCCGATAATTTTTTCTTTTGCCATAGTGTTATTTCAAATCATCCCCTTTTAAATTTTGGGAATTATCTCTTTTGGAAATTTTTACCTTTGCCGGCCTTATTACTTTTGAGCATAAGATATACCCTTTTTGTATTTCTTTAATCACTACATCATCATCATGTTCGCTTAATTCTTTGCATAATACATCATGGAAATTGGGGTCAAATTTTTTACCAAGTGATTCAATTTCTTTTAACCCATGCTTTTGCAAAAGGTTTAAAAACTTTTTTTTCATTAGTAAAATCCCTTCTTTGTTCTTATCGTTTTCTGTTAACCTTATTGAACTTTCGAAATCATCAAGAATTACTATCAATTCTTGAATTAGGTTCTCGTTTGCAAGTCTTATTATACTTTCTTTTTCTTTATCGAATTTTTTCCGATAATTGTCAAAATCTGCTTGTAAATATTTTAGTTTATCAAACCTTTCTTCAGCTAATCTTTTGTATTCTTCTAGTTTTATGTTTGCCTCTTTAATAGACTCTTGTTCGTTTTTCATAATTTAAAATAAAGTATCTGATTTATTCAATATGCTATACTTAATTACAGATACATATGCGATAAGAGTATATATATCTGCGTTATTCAAAAATTTAGTTCTATCACTTTTTTCTTAACTTAATGATTTCTATTCAGAAAAATGCGGGGAGCGTTGAACCAATAAAATCAAATAAAAGTTGTCAAAATTATGATAAAAAACACGAAATGGATTTCCGTCGATAAAACGAAAAAACTATGTGAAATTATTAACCTTAGGTTAATGTTCTTTTATCAAAATGAAAAATACCCATTAACTCCCGTTTACTTTACAGCTCACTCAAGCAATAAGTTTATATATCTTCCAAGTAGAACTATAATTGTTGAAAAGTGGAAATTCAAAAAGAGAGCTTGGTGCTAGTTGTTCTCGTAGGTGTTATTCTTTTTTCTTTGTATGGCGTAACACATCAAGTAGCGCAATTTGAAGATTTGAATCAGCAACTAACAGGTTATCAAGCAGTAGAGACAACTGCATCAAGAGTGCAAATTCAGGCATATCTCGCAATTGCAAAATCTTCAAACTTATCCGCAGGTATTGATTTTGGTACAATCGCAGTTCTTCCAATAGCACAGGCAAACGGAACTGGAAATTATAATCCAATAACATCGAATGTCACAGAATACAACATCACAGTATCAACAGATTCAAACACCGCTGTTGATTTTTGTATACGAGCAAATGCACCATTGTCAACAGCAGGAGGAGCTGCAACTATCGGGCTTGGAAATTATACGTGGGCAAACAGCACAACGACAACAGCATTAGTGCCTGCAAAATTCGGTAAGCCAATAAATACATCCTTCCAACCAGAAACAAAAGGAGTCTCGCCTGGTCAGTCAGATCATTACAGATTCTGGTTGAATGTCAGTGCAGCACAAGAGCCAGGATTTTACAACAATACAATATTTTTCAGAGCAGTCCCGACATTAAGTCCATGTTAAAATTGAGGTGAAAAATGAAGAAGAGAGTGTACATAGCAGTATTGATTTTGTTAATGGTAATGAGCTTGTCTCAGGTAGCATTCGCAAGAAAAGGTGTTGGCATTGTTTGGACAACAGAAACAGAGATTGTCAACGAGGGCGCTTCACACTGTATTGGTTATGGTATTTACAATCCTTGGGATGAGGATGTAACAGCCACCTTGAGTGTTTCAGACGAACTAAAAGGAATAATAACAAAAGAGGACACAGATCCAAAATTCGTGCCAGCAGAAACATATCATGATCAGGCCATTCCCGTTGAATTCTGCTTCAAACTTGCACGAGTGTACGCAAGAGATTGTTTAATTGGTGGCATGCTATGTGAACAAACATGTAGTGAACCACAAGTTGAATATTCTGGAAGCATCTTAGCAGTTGAGGAACAAACAGGTGGAGCGACAGGCACAGGATCAGCAACATCTTTAGGAGTATCAGTTCCATTGAAAATAAAAGTTGGTTGCAACGCACATGCAAGAGATTACACACCAGTATACGTCGTAGTGATAATTATTGCATTGTTGCTCATCGGCTGGATTTTATATAAAAAGCAAAAGAGTAATGCTAATAAACAAGAATGGCAATGAGTTTGTATGAAAATAAAAATATTTTTTATTTTTAGTTTATTTATTATTCTTAGTTTTTCTTTTGTTCATGCTGCAGAAGATGCAGCAGGTTCAAGCGTGCAAATTGGTTTGCCAGAAGAAGAGCCTCCAATTGTCAATCCACCATCAGGCGGAGTCGGAGGTGGAGATAATGGAATCCTAAAAGAGCCTCCAATTGAAACACCTTCAAAAGGACCTGAAGAAATAATTTATCCACCGCCTGAAAAAGAGTTAGAGCCAGAATTGCAAAAGCCTGCAGAAGAATTAACACAACCTGGTATAACATGGGATTTTTTGTATGCATTACTCTTGATCATACTTTTACTGATTATACTATGGCTTCTTCTTGATAAACATAACCATAACAAACACTACCACAGCAATCAAAACAGTACGGTAGCAAAAGATAATGTTTTAAAACAGGAGAATAACCCAAATAATAACAAAATAGCGGAGGTAAAATAAATGGACAATAATCATATGCATTCAACAGCATTTCTAAGAATTATGCTGGGTCTTTTGTTCTTAGTTCCAGGAATAGCTAAGATAATGGCACCAGATATGATCATAGGCATGCTTGGTAAGCTCGGATTTCCAGGTCCTGCTTTCTTTGGATGGATCTTGATCCTTTCAGAGATAATCTTCGGACTTGCATTAATCATCGGTTATAAGGTGAAATATGCAGTATGGCCATTGATGTTCGTCTTGGTCGTTGCACTCATAACAGTGCATCTGAAAGACACACAAAATCCAATGATGTGGATTGATGTACTCTTAAGAGTAAGTGCCATTGCAGGCATGAACCTTTTGAGATACACTGGCTCAGGAAGCTGGGCTATTGACAAAGAATAAATCTTACAATTGGTTTTTCGGCATCTGCCGTTAAACCTTTTTATTGTTTTTACAATGCAAGAAGAATATGATGTTGTAATCATTGGTGGAGGAGTTACAGGAACAGCAATACTTTTCACACTAAGTCATTACACCAACATAAAAAGAATTGCATTGATAGAAAAATATTCCAAACTAGCACAAGTGAATTCTGCAAACTGGAACAACAGCCAGACGCTGCATTTTGGAGATATTGAAACAAATTATACCTATGAAAAAGCCAAGTGCGTGAAGGAAGGTGCTGATATGGTAAAAAAATACCTTGCAGTGCACGATCCTCATACAAAGATGCACAACAAGACAAAGAAGATGGTGCTCGCTGTTGGGGATAATCAAGTTCAAGAATTAGAAAAACGTTATACAGAGTTTAAAACACTCTTTCCAGGCTTCAAAAGGCTTTACAAGGAAGACATTGAAAAGCTTGAACCCAACATTACAAAAAATAGAAATCCTGCTGAAAAAATTATGGCACTTTGCTCAGATGATGGCTACGCAGTTGATTTTGGAAAGCTTTCAGAATCTTTTGTTGAGCAAGCAAAAAAATCAGGCAAGGAGATTGAATTTTATTTTGGGAATGAAGTGAGCAAAATAACAGAGGAGAAAAACAGTTATACCATAAAAACAGACAAGGTAACAATCAAAGGCAAGATGGTCATGGTTGCAGCAGGATCACATAGCTTAATCTTTGCACAGCAGCTTGGTTATGCAAAAGACACCATACTTCTCCCTGTTGTGGGAAGCTTTTATGCAGGAAGAAATTTGTTAAGCAACAAAGTCTACACCATGCAGGAAAAGAAACTTCCTTTCGCAGCAATTCATGGAGACCCGGATGTGAATGATGCAAGTATAACACGTTTTGGTCCAACTGCAAAAGTTCTTCCATTGCTAGAAAGAGGAAAACCAAAATCAATTATAGATTTTTTCAAAATGTTCCAGTTCAGAATCGATGCAATACTTTCATTGTTCAAGATAATTGCTGATCCAATTTTGTTTCAGTACATCTTCAGGAATTTCATGTATGACGTGCCTATCATAGGAAAATACCTCTTCTTGAAAGAAGTGAGAAAAATAATTCCCTCTGCACGATTGAAGGACATTCATTTTGCACAGGGTTATGGAGGAATAAGGCCTCAAGTCGTGGATGTAAAGGAAAAGAAGATGGATTTTGGCACGGCAGAGATTGTAGGAAATAACATCTTATTTAATATAACTCCCTCGCCAGGAGCTTCAACATGCCTGAAAAACTCTGAAAACGATGCAAAACAAATAGTCAAGATGCTTGGCAAAAAATATATTTTTGATGTTAAAAAATTCCAATTCGACTTTTCATTTAAATAAACCTGTTTTTATTCCATAAACTGTATGTACATATCTTGTTATCACTAACGCAATAAGATACGCCCAGATGACACTTGTGCCATACCCTGCATGCATCATGAGTAAGCCACTTTGCGTTGAAACAGCGATAAAATAGAATAGGGGAGATAAAAAAATTCTATGGCCATGAATTCTTACTACATCTTTAGCAAGAAAATAATTTCTGATATGAGCTTTTCCATAGTTTGAGCTTAGATAATGAAGTGTGAAGAAAATTCCTGCATCAAGAATCATATCTAACACAGCTGTCACTCCAACAACAGCACTCATAGAAACCATAATGCTTTTTGCAGATTCAATGATCAATGCAACAATCAATGTAGAAACAACACTTGCAATTATGATATTTCCATTGATGTGAATGATTCTCTTTTTATTGTAAGCATTGAACATTTATATTCTTGTATAGCAAGAGATTATAAAACTAATCATGGCAAGATTATTAAATGCCTGCAACCTAACATGAATATGTTAAAAATATTATCCATAATGATGCTTACAATCTTTCTCGTAGCGTGCTCACCAGCGCCTGCTCCAGAGCCTCCTTTGGGATGTACAAAAGAACTCAAAATTTGTCCAGATGGCACAACAGTTGGCCGCACATTACCCAATTGTAAATTTGAACCTTGTCCTGAAGGAAAATTAAAAGCATATGATTGCACACCAGAACAGAAGAAGGCAGAAGTATGCACAGCGATATACAAGCCAGTATGTGGCTGGTTTGACCCTGCAAAAATACACTGTTTAAAATATCCTTGCGCACAAACATTTAGTAACAGTTGTGTGGCATGTAGTGATGAAAAAGTTATTTCTTGGACAGAAGGTGAATGCCCAACAGGTTAAGCTGGACAGTTAGGTAAATTCTCTATTTTTCCAGAAACAATAATTTCACAGGATTCTATTGAATCATAGTCTGAGCATTTCCCATATGCGACAAGTCCGTCAATGTCACCAAAAGGAACACAGAGTCCTTTGCAGTCTTTATTGTCAAAGCAATTCTTTCCACTATCATCAAATTTTTCATGGCAACTGTAATGCAATTCACCAGCCCCAACATTTTTTGTTTTAATCCATCCACCTTTCTGTGTTTCACATTCTTCCTTTGTTCCTATTTTTAAGGAAACCGTCTTTTCTTTTTCGACAGGTGGAATTCCACTAGGCTCCTCGATCTGTTGTTCAGTCGTTGGAGCAACAACTTCGCCGGTAACGGTATTTCCGCTTTTTGCAGAGCATCCTATAAGAAAGAAGAGCAATAGAATGAGAACCATCTTTTTTTTCATAAGAATCTTTTTATTTGCTCATTTAAATATTTTATCCAACAAGCCTTCTTTCACCTTTTTCTACATAAAAGGCATAAACGCCTCGTTCTTTGAAAACAACAGCTGCAGGCTCATTCTCGCCATATACTGGAGACATACCAACATCAACGTTAAAGGCTAGACCAAAATAATTTTGTATAACTCGTTGAGGAGTATGACCTATGACAATGTGATTAACATCAAGACTTTTTGTTATTTGTTCTAATTCTTGTTTTTGCATATCAGGTATTCTTCTGTCCCAAAATATACTATGTCTTCCCACTTTTTCATCTTCGACATACCTTCTCTTTGCACCACCATAAGTTCTAGTTGTTCCACCTCGAAGGTGTTCATCAAAATCAAAGAGGTAATTTTCTAGTAAAGAGCATCCATCAAGTTGGTGTGGTATTCCTCCATGAACAAAAAGAACTCTCTTGCTTCCAATGCGCGCAAGATGCAACGGTTTAAGACTTCGCATCCACTTTCCAATGTCACCATTTCGTGCAATTCTTCTAGTATAACTTTCAAATGCCTCTTTTGGAGTAACACCAAATTCTTTGACAAAAGCAACTCCGCCATTTCTTCCATGGACACCTTGTGCATAGGCGGTAAACATTTGTCCTTCTTCTTCAGGAGGAAAACATGCAATAGTTTGAGCAAGAGGTTTGCAACTAAGTGCCATGAGTTCATGATTACCAAACAATCTTCTCACAGCTGTGGGATTAACTTCTTCTAAATCTCGAAGAGCGTCAATGACTCCTAAGGCATTATTGCCCCGGTCAATATAATCTCCTGTAAAAACAATTTCAACACCTTTGTTCAAGCGCAGTAAATGCCTATCTTCAAAGATGCCATATTCTTCATCAAGTCCTTCCATCAGTCTTTCAAGTGCAAGCAAATGGCCGTGCAAATCGCCTATACCAACAAGTATTTTTCCTTGTTCTTGCGTAGTTTCATCTAAAGTATCCAATCTTGATGCGGTGTCTGTGTAGGTCATAAGAATGTTAAAAGAGATCTCTTTTTTAAACTTTTCAGGTTTTTAAATGTATGAAAAATTCACAAAGCAAGAGAAATTTTTTTAAAGAGGTTTGGTAGCAGGAGGACAGGGATGTGGCATGAGTTTGCAGTTGATGCATTTTTGTTTTTCTTCTACCATAACGCCTCCTTTAGGACAATACACGATTTTATCTTCCTTGCACTCAGCATTTGGAGAATCCTTACAGGCTTCACATATACATTTGTTTGCATTCCATATATAATCCATGCTACACGTATCGACGTTTGTGCAACCATCAGCAGGACTAGCACCGCCGACTGTTGATGTTGCGCTTTGAAGAGCTCCTGAAGGGTTTGGAGGTGGTGACGCTAATCCTCCTGGAGGAAGTGTTGGTGCTCCACCAGCACCAGCTCCAGATGTTGGAGGTATGCCCAGCTTACAAATGCAATTCTTTCCCGATTCATCTGCCACACATGTTTTAATGTCTGGCCAAACTGCCCTTTTTTGTTCAGGATTTGGCTTTGGACAGAGTGCTCCTAAATTGTAAAATGCATTTTCACATTGGTCTGCATCGCCAATCTTACCATTACCACAGATAAACCCTTGTTCAGTAGCCAGCTTATTCACACCGAATTCAGGATTCTGCCAAAGGTCTATTGCTTCAAAATTTAATTTTTCAGGAGGCAAACCACAAAGATGACCTGATATCGCACGTGCTTGGTCTTTTGTGAGTTGAGCAGTGAAGTCACAGATAAGACCTCCAACATTTGTGCACATGAGATTGTTTAGTGCTGTTGAATGATCCAATCCTAAAGAATGTCCAATTTCATGAGCTGTTTGAGGAATAATAAAGGGATACATATTTGGAGGATTCCAATCTTTATTAGAAGGTGCGAGTATAAATCCATCATACAAGTAGGTCTGTGCAACAACACCACTTAACGGATCAGATGCTTTATCAACAACGACCATGACCTCTTCATAGTCTTGTTTTTTTGGAAATGGCTCTGGCGCAAGAGGGTCATAGGGATCAACAGGGATTTTTGAGTAAAAAGGACCTGGAATAAAATCATTTGATGCTCCAGTAAACTGCACAGAAGATGGAATAGAATCAAAAAATGAATAAAAGTAAGGATGCTCACTATTATTTTGTGATGTCCAATAGTCGACTGCAAATCCATGTGTGCTCTTGCCAGTAATCTCGAGCTTAATAGGAGCGTATCCCTGAGATGCAACACTATCACTTAAGAGAGCAATTGCTTCTTCAAGAAGGTCGACATACGAGTTCATCTTTTCTTTGACCTTCTGTGAAGCTGCTGCTTTGTTACTGGGTTTTGATGTGTTAAATATGCCACTATAATAGAGATAAGGCACAACAATTCTTGCACGATAAACACAAGCATCACTTCCTCCACCGCCTCCACCAGCAGTTAATTCCTCAGTTTCATCTCCAGGATTCGGTGCAAAATTATTATACACAGCACTCTCGCCTTCAAGCGGTCCACCCGCAGAATCATACGCTAGAGACATTTGATAATTTCCTGGCAACCCATCACCAGCCAGGTAAACAATATTTTTCCAAGAGGAAGCATCGCTTCGTGTAAAAGAATAGTCGCGTGGAGAAATCTTTGTAGGATCTGTTAAGCGAATAAATTTTCCAGTGGTATAAGCAAATGCACGAACATACGCAACATTGCGATTATCGGTAACAACAAGTTTTTGTGTTAGCCCTTGTGATGGATTGACAACGATGTGCGGTGCGGTATAATCGACAAGAAATGAGGTGGAAAAAGTTTTGCTTCCTTTGTTTGTTTGTAGAGTAATATCTACTTCATGTTTGCCATCAGGTAATGCTGGTGGAATTGTATATCTTGTATGAACAACTGAGCCTTCTGGTGTTGTAATAACCTCTGGTGATGTGAATTGTTGTGTACCATCAATTTTAAGGATAAGAGAGTTAATAACTAACTTTTTTTCTGGAGAAAAGAGTGTAAGATCAACAGAGGTGTCTGAGTTATAGTAGCTGGAACTTCCATCAGCTCGCGGTTCACGAAAAGAAACCTCTAAGGTAGTTGGAGCTTGGAGTATAATATTTCCGCTGAGTTCTTCTCCTGGGAATTGTAAAAAGAAAGCAATAATCAACAGAATAAACACAATAGGCGTGAAAACCTTATGCAAGAAATAATCCTCTTTTTGCATAGGAAGGACAAGACCGCGAGGTATTAAAAGCTTGCTATAGACGATTATGCAGAATTATAAAGATTTGACACGAGCAAGAACTTCTTGAGCATGGTCTTTTACCTTAACATCAGGCCAGATCTTTGCAATGGTGCCTTTTGTATCAATGAGGAACGTTGTTCTGATTGTCCCTTGAAATCCTCTTCCCAAGAATTTCTTTTTCCCCCAGACGCCATATGCTTTATGTATCTTCAAATCTTCATCAGAAATCAAATCAATCTTTAAGCTATAATCGCAAGTGAATTTATCATGCGACTTTAAATTGTCCTTGCTCACGCCAAAGATAACAGTATTCGACTTATCAAATTTACCTTTTTCAGAGCTAAAATCATTTGCTTCAATCGTACATCCGGGCGTATTGTCTTTAGGATAAAAATAAAGCACAACATTCTTCCCCTTGAAATCTTTCAAAGAAACCTTTCCATGCAATGTTTCTCCAGAAAAATCAGGAGCTTTCATGCCTTCTTTGAGTTTTGTCATGTTAGCATCCACCTGCCAGAACTGCGCAAACTCTTTGTCCGCGTTCAATTGCAGAATTAATGATTTTTATTGCTTCGCTGTTTTTCTTAATATGGTACGATGATTTTCTTCCGCTGTTCAAAACCCAGCTGTTCAAATACTCATTGATGTTTTCACCAATCCGCAACAAACCTCCAGCGCCTGTTCCAATAACAAAAACATCGGGCTTTTCTTTGAGCAGGTCATTGATGTGCAAAGTCTTAAGTTCTCTGTCCTCAAGATCCTGCCAGTAATGAGCTTTATTATTTTTTATCTTCAAATCTCCAAGAAACTCCTTACCATCTGCTTTGAAGCAGCCATATTTGTATTCTTCAATCATAAGATCATAAAGAAAAGAGATTATATATAGATTAGTGTGCTAAAATAGCTAATCAAAGCTGTTCAGCCACATCGTAAGCTGTTTGTCAGAGATGGGGTTGAAAGAGGCATGGCGTAAGTCATATTGTCGGTACGCAGGATCAACAAGAGTAGTTAACCCATAGTTTCCTACAACATCAATCATTGCACAAGCATGGGTTACCTTTTTTTCTTCATAATCCACAGCAACATCAACATAACTTCCTCGTATTCCAATGCTTCTTACCATTGCAATGTAAAGCATAGACATCTCGCCGCAGATGCCTTCTTGATCTTGGAAAGTTTCAATACTATTTCGGTATCCTTTATTACATCTTTTTTTCTTTCCATAGATTATGTTATCAACAACCCACTCACAAAGTGCCATTGCATTTTCTTTTTTTGCTGAATAAGAATCACAAACATCCCGCACAGTATTCATAATATCTTTTGTGATGACAAAAGGCATTTTCATTCCAAAGCCAGTGTCTAAAACAGCAACATGATATTCATCTTCCAGTATGCCGTCAAGCTCACAGAAGAACGTGTTTCTCTTTTCAAGAATGGTAAGCCCAGATTTTTCTACAAATGCATCTAAGGTTTTCATATGAGCTTTCCATGCTCAAAAGGTTTGGTGTAAACGCCGTTCTTCTTCACAAAATCAATAACCTCATTTAACCCATTATCAGCAGTCACCTGTGCAGCAGTCATCACCCCAACAAGTCCAGTGATAGCATTATTGGTTTCTTTAAAGCCTCGTTGCAAGCTTGTTACCTGCATGTAGGTAACCAATGTCTGTCCGAGATGTAACCCATAATTATCCATTCGTTCTTTTGCAAGAGCAAGAACGTTTTTCATGCCACAGCACCATCGCAAAAGCCCATCAATTTCGTCTGTGGCTTTTCCATTCTCAACCATGAGTCCATCAACGACTTTTCTCGCATCAGCAACTTCTTCTTGTTTTATTCCGTATCTGTTTACAACAGCCTTTTTTGCAAGATCGGATATCTGAACACAACTTTCCACTTTGCTCTCCAAGCTCGCATCAGCACTGGTAATCAACCCATCAAGATAATCTCTTTTTGCAAGGTAAAAAACATCCCTCTTCAAAAGTTCGTTGCTGTAATCTGTAAGGCAGTTTTGCCTTTCAACAATATGATAGAATAAATCTCCAAAGTCTTTTGCCTGCTCTTCAAAAAAATGGCAATATCTTCCAACAAGTTGTTCAGTTGTATATCCTTCAACACCCCTCGTAAGAAAACTTCTCAGAGGAGTTATGGCCATCCATTTTGCATCTCCATACTTCAAGACGCGTATGATGCCAACATTGAAAGGTTTGAGTTTCTTTCCCCGCTCGCATATATTTTTTATTGTTGTATTGAATCCCTCAATGGAAGCTCCAGACTTTGACGCAACGCTGTGCAGCTTCGCGCTTCTTCTTTGATGTTCTGCCAAGGAAACTTTGAATTTTTGTGTATCAAAATCATTCTTGACAATGACAGCAAGATTTGTTGGAATCTCAACAGCAATAGGATTCCCTACATACCCTTCAATGTTAAACACAGAATGCACACTCATTATTTCAGCCCCCATTTCTTTTTCAAAGAATCAACGCATAATTTGAGCCTGGAATCTTCAATCAAGCATTCGAGACGGTATTCAAGGCCACCAAGGTGCATTTTGTCATTTTCACGCAAGATCTCAATTTTCTCACCTAAAACTTTGTCAACCAAGTAAGGCTTTCCTTCATATCTTCGCACATCATATCGTATATCTTCTGCCACGCAGCTATGAACAGCATACCCAAGTCCAAACAATCCCGCATAAAGAAGCCCTTTTCCAAAAAATTTGAAAAAACCCATCAATAACTCCCAACTCTTGTGAAAATAAGAGAAATCTGCCATAGATGATCTTCAACAACATCTCTGATTTTATGAAAATTAATTT
>Ga0209515_10003778_pt1 | contig 21112 bp, 21 predicted proteins | sample Subgroupgradi54m_FD_187454 | JGI IMG/M metagenome (GOLD analysis project Ga0209515, IMG submission 187454) | Subsurface groundwater microbial communities from S. Glens Falls, New York, USA - GMW60B uncontaminated upgradient, 5.4 m (SPAdes)... ...
CCTCGATTCCAGATTCTGGGAAACCGGTTTAACGCAGGATGTCATTGGCGTGTTTGCGGTGCACCCGGAACAGCTGTCGCTGCAAAACCTGGGGCAATACATCGAGCATCTGGAAAGGAACGGTCAAAGCACTGAACGCTACCGTCTCGTGTTCTGGCAGAAATTGTTCATGCCGCTGGCGGTGATCGTGATGGTGTTGCTGGCCACGCCGTTTGCGCTTGGCCAGATACGCGGTGGTGGCTTAAGCCGCCGCATCTTCGCAGGCGTAATGATCGGACTGACGTTTGTGGTCGTGAGCCGGAGCTTTGGCCACTTCGGATTGATTTACGGTATTCCGCCGTTGCTCGGGGCCGTGCTGCCGATCGCGTTGTTCTACGCCAGTGCGCTGATTCTGTTGCGTCGATCGATTTAGACGTAGCCCACCAAGCCCCTGTCCCTCCCGCAGTTTAGTGTTTAACGGTGGGCGTCGTCGGTGACGTGATGCGTTTCAGCGTCGGCGGCACCTGGCTCGCTTCCAGAGGGGGCTTCAGTTCCGGCAACCCGTGGTTGCGCCGGCCGTTGCGGAGCGGCGCCTTGGGAAGGCCTTCGCTTATTACCGCGCGCGCCACCATGACGAGGCCCACGGCGGCCAGGAGCGGGTTGCCGGCCGGCTGGCGCTGCAGACCATAATACGCAAGCAGGCCGCCGCCCAGCCCCACGAGCAGGCGCGTGGCCGGCGCCCAGTGGTCTGGCTTCGATTGGTCGCGCATGTGGCGCCGCGGCTCGCCCTGCAAACTCGACACTTGGCCCGGATGATCGCGCGGGGAGAGCTGGTTCACCAAACTTTTGACGCCGGGCACAGCGCGCACCGCGATTAATACTCGTCCCACTTCACGCTTCAGAATCGGTCCGCGCAGCGTGACCACGCCGTTATCTGCGGTGACCACTATCGCACTGGGGTGCGAGACAAGCCGGCCGAGTCGCGCCCGCACGCGCTGGCATAAAACGTTGTCGGCCACGTTGTGGTGAAAGACGTGGCTGCGGACACCGGCGAAAACTCCGGCACTGCGGTTGTATACGTCCTCCGCCATGCGGTCGGCCGCAGTGCGAACGGTGTTGAGCTTGCTATAAACCTTGTCGCGCAGTATCGCGCGCCGCCGCTTGCCACGCCCGGCGTCGAACAGGTAGGTGATGAGCGCCGCGGTAGCCGCCGTGGCGATGATGGTGAGTATCCTGTTTGCTACCTTATTCATCGTGTTCCTCTAATCCAATGAGAAATTTCCGTTGTATTAGGTAGACAGGTGGACGAACGGTTTGTTATTGCTCGCGCAAGAGGGTTATGGCGCAGATTTCGAGGAAGGAAGGCGAATTATTCGCGTACCGGAGAGCCGGTCGTGCCACGCGAGTTTGTTTTTATCGACGAGCATCCAGAGGAATCCCAGGCCGCCGCAGGCAGTCGAGAGTAGCGCGGCGCCAAAGCGCTTTGTGACATGTGCCCACGAGAGGCCGCCGCCGTCGGTTGCGACCAGTTTCAGCTTCCACGTGAGCAATCCGAGCGTCTGACCGCTGCGAATCCAGAAGCCGGTGTAATAAAAGAAGATCACCGCAGCCAGATAGAGCTGAAACATGAGCCTTAGGAAAAAATTCTTCGACGTATCGCCAGAGATCAGAACGAACGATACCGCGGCGAATAAAACCAGTGCCGCGAGTAACAACAAATCGTAAAAAATTGCACCGAGTCGACGCCAGAACCCGGCGCTGTGTGTCGGTGATGTGACGGAAGTGGCCTGATTTGCTTGAGGTTTCATATACGTTTCACGAACGCGCTTGTGCACAGCAGCAAAAATTCATTTCCCGGTAGAACCCATAGTTAATGCCGTAATACGGCAGATGAGGTAACTACCTGTTCTCAAACAAACAAAATAACCTGTTTAAAAAATATCCAATCTAACGGCAACACATGGATACAACGCGTTTGTCAGCGGCGAAACGATTTACACACAATGTTATCCACAGAAATTGTGGATTGTGGATATTGCTGTTTCGCCGCCGCTTTTAACGGCGCAAAATGCACGCGCACTCTATACGCGTCGGCATGTATCAGATAACCTTCCTGCACTTCGTTGTGCGAAATTTTCTCTCTCTGATCGATAACGCCGCATACCTCACATCCCATTTGTGACAAGCGCCACGTCTCACCTCGTCGAACTCGGCCATTTTAGCGCGCATCTCGCGCTGGTGGTGGCGCTGATTCAAGGTTTGGCGCCGATCGCGGCGCGCTACACGCGTGAACCGCGTCTGGCTTCGCTGTCGGTGAATGCCGCCATCCTCGTATTCGTGCTCACGACCATCGGCGCGGCGACGTTGATCCATGCGTTTGTCACCAGCGACTTCTCGGTGCTGTACGTGGCGCAGCATTCGAACACCTTGCTGCCGATCTTCTATAAGGTGGCGGCGCTTTGGGGCGGCCACGAAGGTTCTTTGTACCTGTGGGTGTGGATACTCACGCTTTATTCGCTGGTGGTGGCGTGGTACGGACGTAAACGCTACCCCGCGCACGTGCCGGTGATCCTCGCGGTGCAGGGTTGGCTCATGGTCGGCTTCTTCGGATTGATCCTGTTCCTGTCGAATCCGTTCACGCGCCTGTTTCCGGCCGCCGCCGACGGCAGCGATTTGAATCCGCTGTTGCAGGACCCCGGCATGGTGATTCATCCGCCCATGCTGTATCTCGGTTACGTCGGCTTCTCGGTGCCGTTTGCCTTCGCCATGACGGCACTCCTTACTAAGTGGGACAGCGAACTGTGGGTCGGGCTGATCCGCCGCTGGACGCTGATCGCCTGGGGCTTCCTTACTACGGGGATCCTGCTGGGCGGCTGGTGGGCCTATTACGAGCTCGGCTGGGGCGGTTACTGGGCCTGGGACCCGGTCGAGAACGCCTCGTTCATGCCGTGGCTGCTCGGCACCGCACTGGTGCACTCTATTACCGTGCAGGACCGGCGCCAGATGTTGCACGCGTGGAACATTTTTCTGGTGATCTCGACGTTCTCGCTGTCGCTGCTGGGCACGTTCCTGGTGCGCTCCGGCGTGCTGTCCTCGGTGCACGCGTTTGCCGTCGATCCGGGGCGGGGTGCCTACATTCTGGCGTTCATGGTGATCGTGCTGTCGACGTCGTTCGGCATTTTCATGGCCAAGGGCCGCTACCAGGAGGCGCGCGAGTCGATTACGTCGTTGCTGTCGCGCGAGTCGCTGTTCGTCTGGAACAACGTCGTTTTTACGCTCGCCTGCGCCTGCGTGCTGCTCGGCACGCTTTACCCGCTGGCGTTGGATGCGCTATCCGGTGACAAGATCACAGTCGGGGCACCTTACTTTAATACTGTGATGGTGCCGATCTTCCTGTTCATCGTGTTACTGATGGGCATTGGTCCCTTGGTGCCATGGCGCAAGGCCAATACCGAGCGGCTGCGCAAGAAGCTGCGGGTGCCGTTGGTTCTGGGCGCAACGGCGGGCGTGCTGATGGCGGTGTTCATGCGCGGTGTGCACTGGACTGGACCGGTCGCCGTAGGATTGGTTGCCTTTACGCTGACCGTGCTCGTCGGCGACTACCTGCGCGCCGTGCGCATCCGCCGCGTGCAGGTGAAGGAAAACCTGTGGCGCTCATTAACCAAGACGCTATTAATGAACCGGCGCCATTACGGCGGCATGATCGTGCACTTCGGAATTCTCGTCATCGCCATCGGTCTCGTTGGCTCGGGCCTGTTTCGTTCCGAGACGACGGTGGTGATGACGCGCGGCGATGTGGTCGAAGTCGGCGGCGAGCGCCTGCGGTTGGAAGGTCTGCGCGAACTACGGCGCGATAACTACGCCTCGCTGGAGGCGAAACTGACGCTGCTCGACAGTGGGCGCTCTGTCTACCCCGAAAAGCGCCGCTATCCGAGCCAGGAGGCGTTGATGACGGAAAGCGGAATCGACTCGACGCCGTTGCGCGACGTGTACACCGTGTTGGCGGAATCGTCGGACGGCGTTCGCTGGGGGGTGCACGTATACGTTAATCCGCTGGTGCAGTTCATCTGGGGCGGCGGCGCCATCATTCTGATGGGTCTCACGTTCTCGCTCAGCGGCCGGCGCCGCAAGCGCGAGGAGCCGGGCGTATGAGCTTAAATAAATATCTGCGCGCTCTGATGATGCTGTTGTGCGTCTTTACGCTGGTATCCGCTTATGCGGAAAAGGTGAAAGAAGACCCGCTCGATCGCCAGATGCTGGAAATTGCCAGAGAGCTGCGCTGTGCGGTCTGTCAAAACCAGCCGATCTCGGAATCCAATGCCGATCTGGCCCGCGATATGCGCGAGATCATTCGTGAACAATTAATGGCCGGGAAATCGCGTGCCGACGTCCTGCAGTATTTTGTCGATCGCTACGGCAACTACGTGTTGATGAATCCGCCGGTCGCGGGGCCGGGCAGGCTGTTGTGGCTACTGCCTGCGATGATCGCCGTGATTCTCGCGGCGGCGGCATTCTTCTATCTCAAGCATCGGCAGGGACGGTCACTGCCTCCGCCGCCGGAGCTATCGAAGCAAGACCATGAGCGCGTGCGACGTGCGCGCGAGCGTCTCGACACATGATTTATCTTCTGGTTACGTCATCGGCGATCCTCGCGGCGGCCAGCGTGTGGTTTCTCGTGCGCCCGCTGGCGCGCGGCGCGCATATGGATTCGCGCGAGCAGTACTATCAGCTCTTGACCGTGCGCGATCGCCTGCTCGGGCAACTGAACGAGCTCGACCTCGACGAAGGCGATCGCAGCATGGCGGCCGACACCGCCGCGGATGAACGCGCGCGCCTCGAAGGCGAACTGGCGACGGTGCTGGCAAAACTTGAGTCATTGGGCGAGGCGGCCGGCGACATGGTTAAGGAAGAACGCTCGGGCTCGACCAAGACGTGGCGTGTCGCCGTAGTGGGGCTGGCCGTGATCGTGCCGGCGCTGGCAACGGGCCTCTATCTGATTAACGTCACCGTCGCGCCGGCCGAGCTGCAAGGGGCGTCGTCGTTGCCTGCCGGCGTGCCACCCCAGGCGCTCAAGATGGTAGAGCGCCTGGAGAAGCGCATGCAGGAGAATCCGGACGATCTGGACGGCTGGTTGAAGCTCGGACGTTCCTATAACGTGCTGAACCGTCTGGACGACGCGTTGACCGCGTACGATAACGCTTATCGTCTGTTACCGAAGAATTACAAGCCCGAGACCCCCGAGGCATTGTGGTTTCTCGGGCTGTCGGCTTATCGCCACGGTGATGTGAAGTTTGCCCTCGCCTATTGGGAACGGCTGCTCGGTGAGCTCGCGCCTGACAGCGAAGACGCCGGGCATCTTCGCATGGTGATCGCCAAGGCGCACGAGCGGCTTGGGCACATGCAGTCGCCTCAGAAGTCCCAGCGGTAGCCTAACGAGAAGAAATTGCGGCGCGAGTCTTCCTGCGTCGTCGCACTATCTGTTTTGCTGTCTTCGATCCCGATTTCGAATTCAATTGTCAGGTTCTCCCGCCAGCGGTAACCGAGTCGCAGCGTCGGCGAGAGGCGGCTGAGCGTGGTGCCGAGCGTGTCTTTCTGTTGGTACCATCGTATCGATGAATCGAGCGACCACGGGCCGGATAGCGCACGGTTGGTGGCAGCAAGCGACTCGCCGTCGTAGGTGTCGCCGGTGATGTAGCTCACGCTGAATACCGATATGTCCCGTTGTGAAAAGAGCCCGGTGCCGATGGTTTGCGCCGTATACGTCAATACGTTTCCGGTGTCGGGTGTGGCGGGCATGACGTCGGTGCCTTCGGTGGCCGAAATGCGCGACATTTTCACGTCGCCGCCAAGTTGCCATTTCGCGCTTACGGGTGCCATGACGCCGACGGACGATAGTGTCGAGGTCGATGTTACGGCCAGTGCGCGGCGGCGGATTTCCGATTCCGACATCCGCTGCAGCAGTGCGCTGATCGACGTCGAGGTTTCGCCCATCAACGCGTTGGTCGTTTGCAGTGCCGGACTCTTGCGCCGATCGAATAAGAGGTTGTAGTTTATTTTCGAATCGGTCTGCCAGTTGGCCTGTACCAGTGCGGTATTGAGAACGGCGAAGGATGTGTCGTAGTCAATAAGCGAAAACACCGAACCGCGCGGGTCGAAATAGCGCAGCTCGCTGCCGATCGCCTGACGGTCCGTGATGCCATCGACGGTTTGCTTGAACAGATACAGGCTGCCGTTCCAGTGTTCGGCGAACGTGCCCATGTCGAGCGACGTGCCAAGGAAGTGGCGGCTGGAGTCGATCGGATTGTCCACCGGGTTACCCGCCACGATACCAAGATGCCACTTCGGGTCGATGCCGTAGCTGCCGAGGACGCCGTCGAATTTCCCCAGCACACCGCCGGCGCTGCCGGGTTGGCGCCCGAGGCGTACCGACCAGTCCTTGATTTTGTTGCGGTGCTCATAATAGGCAGCGCGGAGTTTATTTTGATCGTCGATGTTCTGCAGGAAGTTGTTGGTCAACGTATCGCGGAACACAATGCGATTGTCCTGTTCGTTGTCGCGGTAGCGCGCCATGGCGTCGACCGTTGTTACCAGCGCATTCTGATCGTTGAGCGACAGGTTTTGCGTGTCGAGCGTGTTGGCGGTGGTTGTCTGGGTCTCGATCTTGCTGTTGCCGCGGTAGTAATACTGCGAAATGCTGCCGACGAGGAGTTTTTCAGAAAACTCCTTGCGCTTGACTTGTTTTAGCGATTCCTGCGCGTCCCCGGCAGTGAGTACACCGAGGCGTTGACGCACGCGATCCGCGTTTTCACCATCAGGGTAGAGGCGTAAGTAGAGTTCATATTCTGCTTTCGCTTTGGCGATTTCTCCCGCCCGTTCGCGTGCCAAGCCGATGAGCTCCTGTGCGTCGCGCGTTTGAGAATTGGGCGGCAGCAACAGTAACTCGCCGAAGGCACGGACCGCACCGGGATTGTCGGCGCGTGTTAACGCCTCGCGACCTTGACTCATCAGTGTCAGGGCGCGGCGCTCGATGTCGGCGGTAGCGGCCGTCGTCGTCGGGGCGGCGGTAGCGGTCGTTGGCATCGTCGGCGCGGGTGGTTTGACCGGTATCGCCGCCGCCGCAGTGGCCGGCGCTGTCGGCGTGGACGCCGTCGATGTTGCGGGGCTCGCCGGCACTGGTTCACGTGGCGGAACCGGAGTAATGACAGTGGTGGTGTCCATGGAAACGGTATGCGCTTCGGATTGCTGGATTTCCTCCGGCGTTACCCGCACCACGGTCGCGTGTGAAAAGTTCGCCACCAGTTGGCGTTGTGCATTATCTGCCTCCGCCTGCGTACGAAAAAAACCGAGTCGCAAATGAAACATCGGATTGCCGTCGTTCATGCGTACGACGCGATACAGCGTCTGGCCTTGCAGCCCCTGCGGTATGCCGGCCACCGAACTGGCGCGGGTGCTCGATTGCGGCAAGATATCGAGCTCCACCGCGTACTGAGTTTCTGCGACCCGGGCCGGGACGGCGGGTGTCGGTTTCTCCGGTCGGGACGGCGGCTTCGGTTGCGAGTCGGTGGCATTACGACCGAGTGCGGCGTTGCGTTCTACCGCTGTTACCGTCGTGACGGCGGCGGCGGGGTAGTTGGCGAGCTGCGTTTCACGAAATTTCTCCGCCTCAGCGCTGCTGGAAAAAAATCCGACCCGAATTTGGTACAGCTCTTTGCCCTGGACTTCTACTTGTGTCTGGTAAATGGTGTATTGCGGCAAATTTCGTGGCGCACTACTGGCGCGGACTGGCGCAGGCGAAGTTGCCAACGTCACCGCATAGTATTTGGTCGACGCGGCATCAGCGGTGCGCGCGTTGGACGTGTCATCGGCAAGTAGACGCACACTGACACAGAGTGTCGCGACTAAGAGCACCGCAAGGGCGCGATGGCGATTCATGATCGATATCTCGGTTGGAATCAGTGCCGGGAAAGGTCAGTCCGGGCAGCGGCGTCGCGATGCGGGTGGTGTCGCGCCGGCGACGAGTGGGATGCGCAGTGAAAAGCCGTGGTTGTCGTGTCCGCCGGTTAGTTTGAAATGCACCGGCTCGCCGAAACGGATGACCAGCGGGAAGGCTTCGCGCAACGATAGCGGTCGGTTCAGCGGTGTAAAGCCGATACTAAAGCACGGAACGGTGTTCGGGGCGTGCGAACGATATATTTCGCTGCGCGTCGGTAGCTCGAATCCATCCAGCGATATCGGTTGGATGTAGACCTCGATGATTTGTCCGGAATCGAGCGGGAAATGACGCACGTAATTGGCGGCAATCGCAAGCTTGACGCGGATTTCGGCGTAGTCAGTGCCCACGGTGACATCGACGTTGTCGATGACGTCGTCGGCGTGCGCCGACGACAGCAGCAGGAGTGCCGTGCCCAGGATGAGCCACACTGACCGTCGCAATGGTCCAAGAAGAAATTGTTTCACCTTAATCCCCTGGTGTGGCGGCGCTACTTACTGAACGTTCTCGTGTTGTGACAGCCACTTTGATCGCACGACGCAGTGGTTTTTGGGTGATCCTTCGGTTTCCCTCGCGCGTTTTCAGATGTGTAAGCGCCGTTGTGGCAGGTGAGGCATTGACCCGGGAGCACGCCTTGTGCAGCCGTGTGTTTGAAGCTCGAGGTACTGAAGGTCGACGTGTTGTGGCAGGCATCGCACGACGTGGTGGTAGGGATATGTGCGGAGGTCTTGCCGGTGGCTTGTGAGCCGTTGTGGCAGGTCGCACAGGTTCCCGGTGTCACCGTCGCATGGCTGAACGTTGCCGGTACCCAGGCGGTGGTGCGATGGCAGAGATCGCACGATGCCGCGGTAACGACGTGATTGGTCGGCTTACCGGTCGCCTGCGAACCGTTGTGACACGTTACGCACGATCCCGGCGTGACCGTTGCGTGATTGAAGTTTGACGGCACCCACGCTGTGGTGCGATGACAGCTGTCGCACGACAGGGCGGTGGGCATGTGGTTCGATGGCTTGCCGGTTGCCATGCGTCCGTTGTGGCATTGCGTGCACGCCCCCGGCGTGACGGTCGTGTGATCGAAGCGCACCACTGCCCAGCTGGCGGTCGAGCGATGGCACTGATCGCAAGCCAGGTTGGTGGGAATGTGGTTGGCCGGTTTGCTCTCGCCGCCCATGCGATTGCCCTGAATGTGGCAGCGCTCACAGTCGCGGGGCGTGCCGCGAAAAATTCCGCCCACGTGGCAGGTATCGCACTGGGCCCGGGCATGCGCGCCGGTAAGGGGAAAGCCGGTCGTAAAGTGATCGAACGTCGTCTTCGTGGCGTCCGCGGCCGGTGCCGGCAGCGCGAGCCAGAACGCAAAGGGGAGCGCGGCAAGTATTACAAATGCTGTGAAGCGGAGCTTTTTCATGGCGTGTCCCTCTATCCGTTTTACTTTCTGGGTCTTTCAGCGTGGACTGATACCAATACCGGAACGTAATACCTTCCATGACGGCGTCGTGTGACAGCGTTCACACTGGCGACCGAAGTTGCCGTGATGCACATCGTCCTGGTCGTGACAGCTGGAGCAGGTCGAGGAAAGCACCGGTCGGTCGGTCGGGCGCGTGTGACAGGCATCACAGTGCAGTCCCTTGTGGCCGCCGTCGAGAATGAATTTTGTCTGGGTGTTGTGGTCGTAGCGCCAGGCCTTCCAGTTCGCCGCGTTATGACACGACTCGCAGCGTGAGCCGAGCCGACCCTTGTGGAAGTCGTCTTTGACGTGGCACGCCACGCACTCGGTTTTGGTGTCTTTGAACGCTTGTGTCAGGTGGCACTTCTTGCATTCAACTGCGGCGTGTTTGCCGAGCAGCGGGAAATGCGTCAGCCCGTGATCGAAAGATGTTTTCCTCCATGCCGTTTCGTTGTGACACGATTCGCACTGCTTGCCTTCCTGGCCGCGGTGCTTGTCGTCTTTCGCGTGGCAGGCGAAACAGGTGTTCGGGACTTTGTCGCGATAGAGATTGCCGATGTGGCAGCTGTCGCACTTGGCCTGCATGTGTTTGCCGCGTAGCGGGTACTTGGTATCGCGGTCGTGATTAAACGTCGTTACACGCCAATCTTTTTCGGTGTGGCAGGATTGGCATTTATCGCCGAAGCGCCCCTTGTGCCCTTTGCTGTCGTCATCTTTCTTGTGACAGGCAACGCAGCTGGTTTGTACTTTGTCCTTGAATAGCGAACCGATGTGGCAGGACTCGCACTTTGCCAGCCGGTGCTTGCCGCGCAGGGGGTACTTCGTATTGCGATCGTGATCGAATAAGACGGTGTTCCAGCTTTTTTCGGTGTGACACGATTCGCACTTGTTGCCGAAACGGCCGTGATGACCTTTCTTGTCGTCATCTTTCTTGTGGCAGGCAACGCAAGCAGTCGGCGCACCTTTGAAGTGGGGGTCGGTGTGGCAGGTGGTGCACATGACATCGATGTGCTTGCCGATCAACGGGAACTTTGTCTTGCTGTGATCGAATCGCGTCTGCTTCCAGTTGGTCTCGGTGTGGCAGTCGGCGCAGCGCGACCCGAGACTGCCTTTGTGAACGTCGTTTTTCTTGTGACAGGCGACGCAGTCGGAGGGCGCATCGCGGTGTTTCTGTCCCACCGGGTGACAGTCGCGGCATTGAACCTTGGGCGCGGCATGCCCACCCTTCAACGCGAAGTCGGTTTGCGTGTGATCAAAGCGCTTCTCGTCGAGCGGCGCGATGTTCACGTTAAGTCCCTTGTGCTCGGTGTGGCAGGCGCGACATTCTTTTTCCTTGAGAAGTCCGTGATAGCCCTGGTGGCCCTGAACGTCCTTGGCGATGTCCTTGTGACAATCGAGACATAACCCGGTCTGGGCGCCCTTGTTGAAGCGCATGTGGCACTGGGTGCAGTCGCCTTCCATCTTGGCGTGGCCCTGAATCAGCTTGCCGGGCGACAGTGCGCTCTCGACCGTGTCCGCTGCGACCGGCGCGGCGGCGATCAACGCCAGGCCGAGGGCAGCAAGGCGGCCGAGCCGATGCATCAGTACATGTGCACGGCGATAACATGAACGATCGTACTCACGACCAGCAGATACACCAGCGGCACATGCAGCACGTGCCACCACGAAAACAGGCGCTCATAAGTGCTGAACAGCGCCACATCCATCACCATGTCCAGGTAGCCTTTGATTTGTGTCATCGCCGCACGCTGGCGTCGTGCCAGTTTTTCCGGCGGCCACTCGCGTATCGCGGCGTGCCGGGAGAGCATGCGATGAATGTCGTGACGACAGCCAAATCGGACGCGCACGGAACGCAGGCGCAGTGTGAGAAAACGCCAGGTGTTGGGCAGCGGGCCTTGATTGTGGGCCAGCGCGTAATCCTCAAACGCCTGGAGTTGCGTCTCGACCATCGGCGCAAAGTGGAAACGCGACTTCATTTCGCCGTCGCTGGTGCCGAGCTGGGTTTGCATTTCCTGCAGCGAGACACTGCGACCGTAGAGGCCGCGGTGGATCTTGGTGTACATGAAGCGTCCGACGATGCCGCTGCCGGCTACGATCAGCATGCTGTAATACGCCACCGCCGCATTGACGGAGCCGAGGTGGTAGGTCGAGTGGAGCAGGATCAGCACCGGGCCGGCAATGCCGAGAAACATGTGGACCTGAAACCAGTAGCGAATGGCGCCGAGCTTGTTCAAAAACCGAACGTGCTTGCGCAGCGGATACAGCAGTAGCGCAAGCATCATCAGCGCGCCGACGAGACCGAGGTAGTAGCCGAAATCCGAGCCCGGTGTGTAGAGACCGCTGCGACCAATGATCCACGTGATCGCAACGAGGAATGCGACCCCAAGCCAGATCGCACGGACGGAAAGTGCGTCACGCGGTCGCGCGGGCGTTGCGGCCGGCGCATCAGTTGTCGGCAGGCGTCGGGCAACCGCGGAGGGCGCGTTATTCATAGGTTTGGCTGGGCGATAAACGCCTCTGGCTTGCGTCTGGTCCTAGTGGCTAGATTCTGTGCTTATTTTCGCAACCGGCAACCATGTAAGAGAACGAACTGTAACAGAGACCGGACAGACGGTGCATGTTTTCACCCCGGTCCGCGTAAGCTTAGGCCGAGGGCTCCTGTATAGGGAATTCTTACGCAGCCCAGCCGGTTTTTGGCGCCCCTCTTTTTTTGAGAGTAAACAGACTCATGTCCGATTTCACGTTGTATCTGCTTTATCTAGTGCCATTTGTATTGGTGTTGTGGCTGTATCTGCGACGCCACCAGCGGCAGGTTATGGGCGACGTAGAGCGACTCAAGCAGGCAACGGCGGAGGGCCTGACCGAGCCCCCCACCTTGCATCCGGTTATCGATCCCAACAAGTGCATCGGCTCCGGCGCCTGTGTGACGGCATGCCCGGAGCAGGCGCTCGGCATCATTCGCGGCAAGGGCCACCTCGTGAATGCCGCCGCGTGTATCGGACACGGCGCTTGTGAAACGGCGTGTCCGCACGATGCGATCAAGCTTGTGTTTGGCACCGAAAAGCGCGGCATGGACATTCCGTTGGTGAAACCCGATTTCGAATCCAACGTGCCCGGTATTTTCATCGCCGGCGAATTGGGCGGTATGGGATTGGTGCGCAAGGCGGTCGACCAAGGGCGACAGGCGATCGAAACCATCGCGCGTCGCAAAGGCAGTGCGCTCCCATTCGATGTGGTGATCGTCGGCGCCGGCCCCGCAGGACTCGCGGCCTCGCTCGGTGCATTGCAGCACAAGCTGCGCTTCGTAACGATCGAACAGGAAGACTCCCTCGGCGGTACGGTGTATCACTATCCGCGCAATAAGATCGTCATGACCGCGCCGATGCAGCTGCCGATCATTGGCAACGTGAAGATGTCGGAGATCAGCAAGGAAAAGCTGCTCGAGTTCTGGCAGGGGGTGATCGAGAAGGTGGGGCTAAAAATAAATTTCTTCGAGCGCCTGGAAACGGTTACACCCGTCGGCGACGGATTTGCGGTGAAAACCTCAAAGAAAGAATATCGCGCACGAACCGTATTGCTCACCATCGGGCGCCGGGGCACACCGCGCAAACTCGATGTACCGGGCGAAGAGCAACCCAAGGTCGTCTACCGATTATTGGACCCGGAGCAGTATCGCGGCCGGCACGTGCTCGTGGTCGGCGGCGGCGACAGTGCGCTCGAAGCCGCGATTGCGATCGGCGATGAGCGCGCCGCGAGCGTGACGCTGTCCTACCGCAGCGAGTCGTTCGGGCGGGTGAAACCAAAAAATCGCGAGCGGTTGAAAGCGGCCGAGGCGAGCGGACGCGTGAAGGTACTGCTTGAATCGAATGTTAAGCGCATTCTGGCCGATAAAGTCACGCTGGAGAAAAAGGGCGGTGCCATCGAATTGCCAAACGACGCCGTCATCGTTTGTGCCGGCGGCATTTTGCCGACACCGTTTCTCAAAGAGATCGGCGTGCTGGTGGAGACAAAGCACGGAACTGCGTAAGCTTCCGTTGCATGCAGAAAGTTATTGAGCTCAAGAACGTTACCGCGTATCGCGGCGATACGCTGGTGTTCGACGGCCTGTCGCTCGATCTACTCCGGGGGCGCAACACTGTTATTCTTGGCCCCAACGGCGCCGGCAAAACCACGTTGCTCAAACTGCTGACGCGCGAGCTCTACCCGGTGTATCGCGACGACAGCGTGCTGCGTATCTTCGGTCAGGAATACTGGAACGTGTGGGAACTGCGTGCGCGGCTCGGTATGGTGTCGCAGGACCTGCAGCGTGATTTCCGCCACGAGGTGCCCGGTCTGCACGTTATTCTTTCCGGTCTCTATGCCAGCATCGGCGTGTGGGAGCATCAAAACTACAGCGCCGACCAGATCGCGCGAGCGCACCGCCTTATGCAGACGCTCGGCCTCGCCGATCTGAAGGACAAGATGTTTGCCGAGATGTCGACCGGCGAGGAGCGCCGCTTTCTTCTGGGCCGCGCGCTGATCAACGATCCGGATACGCTCGTGCTCGACGAACCCACCAGCGGCCTCGATGTGAAGGCCTGCTTCCAGTACATCGACATCATTCGTGGCCTGATGCAGTCAGGAAAGACGGTAATGTTGGTGACGCACCACATTCACGAGATTCCGCCGGAGATCACGCATGTGATTCTCATGAAAGGGGGTAAGGTGTTGGCCGAGGGCCGGAAGGCCGAGATTCTTACAGATGAGAATTTGAGCGGGCTGTTTGACGTGTCGGTCCGGCTGGTGCAGGCGAATGGGTTTTATCAAGTCATTCCGGGTGGCTGAGTACTAACGCAAAAAAACCGGCGCGACGCCGGCTTTTTTTTAATCGGGAGAGACGTTTAATCCAGCGCCTTCACCATATCCTCGAGCGCTTTCTTCGCATCGCCAAACACCATCATCGTCTTGTCCATGTAGAACAGCTCGTTGTCGAGTCCGGCATAGCCGGTCGCCATCGAGCGTTTGTTGACGATTACCGTGCGCGCCTTGTGCGCTTCGAGGATCGGCATGCCGAAGATCGGGCTGCCCGGTGTCTTGGCGGCCGGGTTGGTAACGTCGTTGGCGCCGACGACCAGCACCACGTCAGTCGACTGGAATTCATTGTTGATGTCCTCCATCTCGACCACTTGCTCGTAGGGAATTTCCGCTTCTGCCAGCAGCACGTTCATGTGTCCGGGCATGCGGCCGGCGACCGGGTGAATGGCGAAGCGCACGGTCACGCCTTTCTCGGTCAGTTTGTGCGCGAGTTCCTTGAGCGCGTGTTGAGCGCGTGAGACGGCGAGTCCGTAACCCGGCACGATAATTACCGATTCGGCATTGGCCATCAGGAATGCGCCGTCTTCGGGGCTTCCCGAGCGATAGTGCTTCTGTTCGGCATCGGCAGTCGCCGCGGTCGCGGTCTGGCCGAAGCCGCCCAGCAGCACGTTGATGAACGAGCGGTTCATGGCCTTGCACATGATGTACGACAGGATTGCGCCGCTCGAGCCCACCAACGAGCCGGAGACGATCAACATCGAGTTGTTGAGCGAGAAGCCGATACCGGCGGCGGCCCAACCGGAGTAGCTGTTCAGCATCGAGATCACGACCGGCATGTCGGCGCCGCCGATGGGGATAATGATCAGCACGCCGATCACGAACGCGAGCGCGGTCATGATGAGGAACGGCGCCCACTGCTGCGTAACAAAAAACCAGCCACCGAAACCGAGCATGGCGAGAACCAGAAGCAGGTTCAGCCAATGCTGACCGCTGAACATGATCGGTGCGCTGCGAAATTTTCCGGACAGCTTGCCGAAGGCGATCACCGAGCCGGAAAACGTGATGGCGCCGACGAAGGTGCCGATGAAGAGCTCGAGCCGGTTACCGGAAGGAATCTCGCCGCCGCGCGGCGTGATGCTGAAGGCCCAGGGTTCGACGACGGCGACCACCGCGATCAGCACCGCGGCCATGCCGACGAGCGAATGCATGGCGGCGACCAGCTCCGGCATTTTCGTCATCTGCACGCGTCGCGCGATGACGGCACCGATGGTGCCGCCGACGAGAATACCGAGTCCGATCAGCATGAGTCCGGTTTCGGCCCGGTCCTTCAATTTGGCGATGAGCGCGACCGTGGTGACAATGGCGATCGCCATGCCGATCATGCCGAAGGCATTTCCGAGGCGCGCGGTCTTCGGGCTCGAGAGTCCCTTGAGTGCCTGGATGAAGCAGACCGAGGCGACGAGATAGAGCAGGGTGACGAGGTTCATGCTCATTTCGCACTCTCCGCGTCTTTCTTGGGTTTCTTTTTAAACATAGCGAGCATGCGCTGTGTCACGAGAAAGCCACCGAAGACGTTTACGGCGGCGAGCGTGACGGCGATTACGCCCATCACCTTGGCAAGCGTGCCGTCGGTCGAACCAGCCGCCAGCATCGCGCCGACGATAATGATGGCCGAGATCGCGTTGGTGACGGCCATGAGCGGTGTGTGCAGCGCGGGCGTGACGGTCCACACCACGTGATAGCCGACGTAGATGGCGAGCACGAAGATCACCAGATTGAGCACTGTGGGGTTTAGCTGTTCCATGGGTGCGCCTTATTTCTTCTTCACTTGACCGTCTTTGCAAACCAGTGTGGCCGCGACGATCTCGTCGTCGAGGTTGAGCATGAATTTTCCGTCCTTGTCGACGATGAGCTTGAGGAAGTCGAGCAGGTTGCGCGCGTAGAGCGCCGAGGCATCCGCGGCCACGCGCGAGGGTAAATTGGTTTCACCGATCAGCGTCACGCCGTGCTTCACGACCGTCTTGTCGGCCTCGGAGAGCGGACAGTTGCCGCCTTGCTCGACCGCCATGTCGACGATCACCGAACCCGGCTTCATCGACTTCACCATGGCTTCGGTAATCAGCACCGGCGCCTTGCGGCCCGGAATCAATGCGGTTGAGATAACGATGTCGGCCTGCTTGATGCGCTCGGCGACGGCCTCGCTCTGACGGCGCATCCAGTCGGCCGGCATCGGCCGCGCGTAACCGCCCACGCCTTGTGCGATTTCGCGCTCTTCGTCGGTAATGAACGGGACGTCGATGAATTTCGCGCCCAGCGATTCGATTTGTTCCTTTACGGCTGGACGCACGTCGGAGGCCTCGATCACCGCGCCGAGGCGCTTGGCGGTCGCAATCGCCTGCAGCCCTGCGACACCGGCGCCGAGCACGACCACGCGTGCTGCCTTAACGGTGCCGGCCGCCGTCATCAGCATCGGCATGAAGCGTTGGTATACGTCGGCGGCCCGCATCACGGCTTTGTAGCCGGCGATATTGGCCTGCGACGACAGCACGTCGAGGCTCTGCGCGCGCGTGATGCGCGGTGCGGCTTCGAGCGCAAACGCCGTCACGCCGCGCGCGGCCAACGCGGACAGACCTTCGGTGTCGAAGGGGTTCAACATGCCGGCGACAATCTGTCCGGATTTCAGCAGCGGCAATTCACTCGCCTGCGGCGCACGGACTTTGAGAATCAGTTCTGCCTGGCCATAGATATCGGCGGCAGATGCGAGGATGGTCGCGCCCGCCTGTGTGAAGGCCTCATCGATGACGTTGGCGCTAACACCGGCGCCGGACTGCACCAATAACTGGTGGCCGGCGGTAATGAGTTTCTTGACGGTTTCGGGTGTCGCGGCAACGCGGGTCTCGCCGGGGCGGACCTCTTGGGGGATTCCGATTCTCATGACTGCCCTTCGCGGTTTGTTGTTGGAGCTTAGCGCTAATCATGCCGATAGCGGGCGGATTAGTCGAATAATTCGGGTGTTTTGATTTGTCCGGGGGCGGTTGTGGAGTTCATTTTTTTTGGGTAGGCGTGGAGAGTGGTTGTTCACCCTGCGGGTGATCGCCGAGGTTACTTAAGTTCTTACTTGCGGCTCGCGCGCCCGTAGTGCGCGAACCGCACCTCAGGACCTTAGGTTGCTCGACAGGCGCGCGTCAGCGCGACAACGCCTAAGACAACTGCTTAATCAACGGCAGCAACTTCTCGATCCAAACCTGCTCCGTGATCGGACCGATCTGCTTATATCGAATCACGCCGGTCTTATCGATCACGAACGTTTCCGGTACGCCATACACCCCCAGATCAATGCCCACGCGTCCATCGGCGTCGACAATGCTGGTTTCGTATGGGTTGCCGAATTGCTTTAACCATCCAAGCCCGTCTTCGCGTTTGTCCTTGTAGTTAAGTCCAATGATCGGCACCGCCTTCTGGCGCGCGAGCTCAACCAGCACCGGGTGCTCCTCGCGGCAGGCGACGCACCAGGAGGCCCAGACGTTGAGCAGAAACACGCGTCCGCGCAGCGAGTCGGGCGTGGCGATTTTTTTTGGCTCTTGCAGAGTCGGCAACGAAAACGCCGGCAAGGGTTTGCCGATCAGGGGCGAGGGGATGTCGTGCGGCGAGTAGCGGCCGGCCTGCATCAGGTAGAGCGCGTAGACGAGCAGGCCGCCGAGGGCGACGAAGATGGTGATCGGGACGATGAACTTCTTCATGGGCGCCGCGTCTCTTTGGCCGGCACGTAGGCGCTGCCTTTCAGTGCCTTGGCGGCTTCGGGCGGCATGTACTTCTCGTCGTGCTTGGCCAGCACTTCGCGCGCGATGAAACGCTTGTCGGCATCGAGGTGACCCTGCGTGACCACGCCCTGGCCTTCACGGAACAGGTCGGGCAGGGTGCCTTCGTAGTGTACGTGGATGGATTTGTTCAGATCGGTCACGACGAAATCGACCTTAAGCGCATCGGCAGATTTCTTTACGCTGCCTTTTTCCACCAGTCCGCCGAGCCGGAACAGATCGCCGGCCGGCGCTTTGCCTTCGAGCACTTCGGTCGGCGAATAGAAGTAGACCAGGTTGTTGCGAAAGGCGTTGAGAATGAACAGGCCGGCGGCAGTGATGCCGACGACGCCGACGATAATAATGGCGAGGCGCTTATGCCGCGGCTTCATCGCGCTTTGCTCTTGATACGATAGTACTGCCGCAGGCGCTTGAACACGGTGCGGCGGCGCGTAACCGGTTGAATCACGTTAAAAGCCAGTATGACCGCGGCGATGCCGTACACCGGCCAGATGTAAACCGCGTGGCCACCCATGGCGAAGAATTCAGTCCAGTTCATTTGTCCTGCTCCACAACTTGCGCGACCCACTGTGTTTCACGTTCGCGCTCGAGTAGCTCGTTGCGCATGCGCATCAGCACCGTGGTGGCGAAGAACGCCTTGAAGGCGCCGAACATCACCAGCAGTGGAATCAGGATGTCGATGTGGATCGACGGCTTGCCGAGCTTCGATACCGAGGCCGCCTGATGCAGGGTATTCCACCATTCGACCGAGAAATGAATGATCGGAATATTCACCACCCCTACCAGTGCGAGGATGGCGCAGGCACGCGCGGCACGGCGCGGGTCTTCGATGCTGGCCTGCAAGGCCATGAAGCCCAGATAGAGAAACAGGAGAATCAGTTCGGACGTCAGCCGCGCGTCCCATGCCCACCACGTGCCCCACATCGGTTTGCCCCAGAGCGAGCCGCTGACGAGGGCGAGCAGCGTGAACGAGGCGCCGATCGGCGCGCACGCCGAGGCGAGCACTTCGGCCAGCTTCACCTGCCACGAGAGAGCGATGGCACCGGCGGCGGCCATGACGACATAGATGAACATCGACATCCACGCCGCCGGCACATGAATGAACATGATGCGCACGGTATCGCCTTGCTGGTAGTCCGGCGGCGCCACGAACAGGCCGAGATAGATGCCGGTGACCAGCAGCACGGCCGTCAGCGCCGCGAGCCACGGGAGCAGTTTGCCAGCGAAGGGATAGAAAATTTTGGGAGAGGCGTATTTGTGCATATCAATCGAGCGAAACCCGCAAGGCTGCGGCGGTGGCCCACGGTGCGAGCGTCAGCGCCAGTGCCAGAAACGCAGCCAACACCGAGAGATGGGCCTCAGCGCTTTGGCCATTCGCCGCCTGCGCAACCGCGCCGGCGCCAAAAATGAGCACGGGAGTATACAACGGCAGCACCAGCGCCGACATCAAGACGCCTCCGCCGCGCAGACCGAGCGTGAGTGCGGCGCCGATCGCGCCGATCAGGCTGAGGACCGGCGTGCCGAGGAGTAACGAATAGAGCAGGGTCGCGAGCGCCTTGTCGGGCAGGTTGAGCGAGAGTGCCAGCAGCGGTGCCATCAGTACCAGCGGCAGGCCGGTCAGCAGCCAGTGCGAGGCGACTTTGGCGATCGCCAGTACCGACAGCGGATGCGGCGCCAGCGCGAGCAGTTCGAGAGTGCCGTCGGCGTAGTCGTTCGCGAACAGGCGATTGAGCGAGAGCATGGTCGCAAGCAGCGCTGCCACCCACAACACACCGGGGGCGAGTTCGCGTAGCAAATTGGGTTCCGGGCCGACGCCGAGTGGAAACAAACTGGTGACAATGGCGAAGAACACCAGCGGCAACACCACATCGTGCACGCGTCGCCAGGCGACGGTGACATCGCGGCGCACGATACAGGTAATGGCGTGTGCGAGCGCGGCCATCAGTCTTCAAGACTCAGGTGGCGCACATTGCCGGCGCCGAAGTCGAGCGCCTGATGCGAGGTGAGGATCGCCATGCCACCGCGCTCGAGGTGCTCGGCCAGGATGTCGGTGATGGTCTCAATCGATTGCACGTCGAGCGCCGCCAGCGGTTCGTCCAGTACCCACAACGGCCGCTCCCGCACCAGCAGTCGGGCGAGGGCGAGTCGGCGTTTCTGACCTTGTGAAAGAATTTTTGCCGGGAAGTCGTGATAGGCGTCGAGAGACAGACGCGTCAGTGCCGACTCGATGCGCGTCGCATCGGCCGTGTCGGTCAGTTCCGCAGTGGCGCGCAGATTCTCCGGTGGTGTCAGTTCGCCCTGCACGCCGTTGAGGTGTCCGACATACAGAAAGCGCATGCGATAGTCGTCGCCGTGGGTACGTATGTCGGTGCCATCCCAACGGATCTCGCCTTCGATCGGGCGCGTCAGGCCGCACAGGGTTCGCAACAGCGTGGTCTTACCGGCGCCGTTGGCGCCGGTAATGTGCAATAGCTCGCCAGCTTGCACACGGAACGAGAGTTCACGGAAGAGCGTCCGGTCACCGCGGGCACAAGATAGATTGACGACATCGATCACAGGATATTTATAAGTGTGTTGGTCGATCGTTTAGTTGTCTGGTGCCCCGGGCCGGAGTTGAACCGGCGGCCTACCGCTTAGGAGGCGGTCGCTCTATCCACTGAGCTACCGGGGCCGATGACGCATTCTAACGAAAAACGCTGATCCGCGACGACCCGGGAGTACGACCCACTTGCGGGACCGAACGGTGCGTTCACTGCTCCCTCGTAGCTCCGGGGCTGCTGTGTGCCCACAGCAGACGCAGCAGCAAGTCTTGCGAGTCTGAATCTAGCGTGCGTGGCGCGTGTAATTTCCAAAGTCGCAGGGCGTCCTGGGGCCGCTTGTCGGCCAGATAGCCGAGCATTCCGGTCGCCAGTAGATAGCGACGCTGTTCGACGGACGCGCCAGCGTTCGCTAGAAATTTTTCCGCCAACGTGGCCATGTCACGGGCGTCGCGCCGGGCAATCGCGCCGAGCAGGGAGAACAGATCGCGTTGTGCCGACGATAGCCGGCTGTAGCAGTCCGACCCGCGAAAACGTCGCCATATGGCTT
>Ga0209515_10003779_pt1 | contig 21108 bp, 17 predicted proteins | sample Subgroupgradi54m_FD_187454 | JGI IMG/M metagenome (GOLD analysis project Ga0209515, IMG submission 187454) | Subsurface groundwater microbial communities from S. Glens Falls, New York, USA - GMW60B uncontaminated upgradient, 5.4 m (SPAdes)... ...
TGCTGTTTGCATAAGGCTATCCTCCATTTCTCCCGGCTAAGGGATTTGGAGAATACCCGGAAAACCCTGGGATTACCCCGGGGTTTTCTGTTTTATCCAACTTTTACACAGAGAGCGTTACACCAACCAAAACAAATTTTCATTGACAACGACGGTATACTTTTAGAGTATATACCTATGTCAAAAGCCCTTTCATTAAAAATGGATGATCAAATTTTCGAAGAAACGGAGCATATTCTTAAGAAAATCCATGTCCCCAGAAACGCCTATATCAATCAAGCAGTTCGCTTTTATACCCGTTTTCAAAAGAAGCTTTTAGCACGAAAAAAATTAAAGAAAGATGTCCGGATTTTGAAAACGGAAACACAAAAGTTTATAAAAGAGTTTGAACTTTTGGAAGATCTCCCCGAGTGAAAATCAAACGTGGCACCATTTATACGGCGGATCTTAATCCACGCTTCGGCACAGAAGCTGGGAAAATACGTCCTGTCCTTGTCCTCCAAACAGATGTCATGAACAATGAACACCCCTCTACTTTAATTTGTCCCATGACTTCAAGGGTTCATCCCGAAGTAGATATCCTGCGGGTTCATTTTAAAAAAGGAGAGGGAGGACTCAAAGTGGATTCTGATCTGATGATGGATCAGATTTGGGCCATTGATAATGAAAGGCTCAAAAGTATCCTGGGGAAAATTTCATCTGTGCGTCTTGAAGAGGTTGAAGAAAAAATCAGGCTTGTTCTTGGTTTAGAATAAAAACGGAATTCTGCAATGGGGCATTACTATTCCAGCTATTTTTTACCAAGAACTTTACGGACAATGTAGAAACTATGCTGCTCATCCAGATAATTCATACCTTTCTTTTGAAAACATTTTTCTTGAGCGATCAGGCGCAGCGTAACCCCTCAGTTTCTCCTTTCGTGACCTACGGAAACTCCTCGCACCACTGATTCCATGGCCATCGGTCGCGTGGACCCCTACACCCCTACTCCCTCTGGCATTCACTGACTCCACTTGGCTACGTCAAACAAATCCTTGGTCCCTCAAGGAAAAACTGAGGCAATACAATAAAGTTTAAAATAACCTTGTGTTTTATACATTTTTGTATAAAATATAGAGATGATTCGTAATTTAGAGAAAGTCACTTTCCCTGAGTGGAAAAAAGCTCGGGATCGAAAGCCACTTTTGCTTCGTGGTGCCAGGCAAACAGGAAAGACTCATCTCATTCGAAAGTTTGGAACAGAGAATTTCCGACAAATCGTCGAGGTCAATTTTGAATTGCAGCCCGAGTTACAAACTGCGTTTCAAACATTGGATCCTGCTGTCATTCTCAGAAACTTAAGCCTGTTTTTTAATCTTACCATTCAACCGGGTCAAACCCTTCTTTTTTTGGATGAAATACAAGAGTGCCCTCAGGCCATCATGGCCCTCCGATACTTCTATGAAAAAATGCCTGGGCTTCATGTCATCGGCGCTGGTTCTCTCTTGGAATTTTGTCTCAGGGACAAAAATTTTAAAATGCCCGTGGGACGTGTCCAGTATCTCTATCTTCAACCACTTTCCTTTGAAGAATTTTTATCGGCATTAGGAGAAGAGATGTTGCAAACTGCTCTTGATGAAATGACTCTAAAAAATCCTCTTTCGGAAGTTTTACATGAGAAACTCTTGAGGCTTTTCCGAGACTATTTGCGTATCGGAGGAATGCCCGCAGCTGTCAATCATTATCTCTCTGATCCTCATTCCAAAAATTATCAGGATCAACAAACCCTTCTTTTGCAAACGTACCGTGATGATTTTGGGAAATATGCAAAATCACATTTTCAGATTTCATATCTTCAAAAAGTGTTTCTCAGTGCTCCACGCATGGTCAGTCATCGTTACAAGTTTTCCGAAGTGGATCGCGATGTACCTTCTCGAGACTTGAAAGAAGCCTTGTCTTTTTTAACTCAAGCGGGTGTTGTTTATCGTGTCAATTCTGCTTCAGGACATGGTCTTCCATTTCAGCTCCATGAGAATAAATTTAAAATTGTCTTTCTCGATGTGGGTCTCATGCAACGAGCTTGTGGTTTGGACACAGAAATTGCCATGAATCCTGACTTTATGGCGATCAATTCCGGTGCCGTGGCAGAACAAGTGGTGGGACAAGAACTGCTCGCCACTTCTGAACCCCATGAAGACAGGCAACTTCATTTTTGGGTCCGTGATAAAAAAAGCAGTCGGGCAGAAGTTGATTTTCTTATTTCTTGCTCGAGCAAAATCATTCCCATCGAAGTCAAGGCAGGAAGCACAGGAACGTTAAAGAGTCTCAGACTCTTTATGGAAGAAAATCAAAGCCATGTTGGTATTAGATTCTCGATGCACCCGCTCTCTTTTCATGACAAGATTCTTTCCATGCCTCTTTATGCGATCAAACAAACTAAAAGAATTCTGGAGAATCTTCTATGACCCTCGAACGTTATACCGATCATTCTGAAAAAATAGATACCACCGATATCGACTGGCATCTGGGTGGCCAAACCGGTCTGACAGAAGAAGAAAAATTTATCCTCACCTACTTCTCCGATATCGAAAGTCAGACGATTATGTACCTCCGCGATCTTCTCCACACAAAAGCGGTTGAAGATCCGGAAGTGATTGGATTTCTTTCCATGTGGAATTATGAAGAATACTTCCACGGCCAGGCACTGGCACGACTTTTGCTGGAATGTGGCGTCGATTTGGAAGCAAAGGGAATCGCCGAAGTGCGAAAAGAAGCCAGCTTTCGGGAAACTCTCATTGGTTGGGGGGCTTCTCTCTTTTCAAAAGTTTTCTCCAACGAATTTCCCGCACTTTTTATGGCCTGGGGAGCCATTAACGAAATTACGACTCTGAGAGGTTATGAACGTCTTCAGGAAACCACCAAAAATCCTGTGCTCAAAATTCTCTGTGAACGGATTGCCAAGCAGGAACGTCGCCATTTTGCGTGGTACTTCAACAACTCCAAAACGAGACTGGAAGTTTCCTCACGCACACGTAAACTGACCCGTTATGTCCTCCAAAAATTCTGGTCACCGGTAGGCTCTGGGGTAAAAACCAATAAAGAAGTTGCGCGCCTTATTCAAACTCTTTTCCCCTCTGAAAAAACTCATCAATTAACCCGTGATGTGGATCAACGAATCTCGGAACTCCCTGGTCTTCAAGGTCTCAAGCTTATGGAAAATTATATATCCCGTCGTGTGAATGAAGCGTCTCTATGATTGATGTTCATACGCACCTTTTTCCCGATGCCCTCTTTCGTGCCATTTGGGCTTGGTTTGAAAAATACGGTTGGCGTGTTCGTTATCAAGTGATGGCCGATGAAGTGGTTCGTCTTTTAAAAGAGGAACAAGGTATCGAACGATTTGTTGTCCTGAATTATGCGCATAAGCCGGGTATGAGCGAGTCTCTCAACACCTGGACGTATCAGTTCTGCAAAAAATATCCCGAGGCAATTCCTTTTGGCACCGTCCATCCGGAAGATGATGTTAAGAGACTCCTCGATCAGTGTTTTCGTGACTATCATTTTTATGGAATCAAGTTTCATTCTCATGTGGCCGCGATTCGACCTGATGATGAGCGTCTATTTCCTATTTACGAAAAAGTGATGGAATACAATCGTGTAATCACCCTGCACGCCGGTACAGGTCCGAGCCTTCATGGCTATCATGAAAAAACGGACCACATCAGTGGTGCTCAATTTGTCCGCCCCCTCCTCAAACGATATCCTGATTTAAAAATCATCATCCCTCATCTTGGGGCCGAAGAATTTGATGCCTTCTTTGATCTCATGTCGGAATTTCCTAATCTCTGGATGGATACAACTATGGCCCTGTCGGGTTATTTTCCTTTCAAAATTCCCTGGGAGAATGTTGAAAAATTTTCCGATCGAATCTTGTATGGGAGTGATTTTCCTAATTTGCCGTATCCTGCCAAAACAGAAATAAATAATATCCGAGCTTCAAATCTTTCTCTTCAAACACAAGAAAAAATCTTCTCTTGCAATGCAAAAAGACTGTTCGGTCTTTAACTTTTTAAATAAAAATTTCTCGGCCAGGTGTGTTGCTGGAGTTGTAAGAGAAACTGTGAAGAGAGTGTCTGCCCATTAGAAACAGCGGTATTACGGAGAACATGCTCTGGCCGTCGCATTCCTGGAATGACTGTGGAGACGGCAGGATGAGAAAGACAAAATTTCAAGGCAAGATCCGAAATGGTTTGGGTATCCTCATCTAAAAGTGGTCTTAGTTTTTCCACATGTTTGCAGGTTTCCCTCAACCGGGTTCCTCCAAAATAATTTTTGCGCCAGTCTTTTTTGGAAAATTGTGTATCGGGGGTGAGCGTTCCCGTTAAGCCTCCCTCATCAAAGGGAACACGGACAATCATACCAACATTATGTTTTTGACAAAGCGGTAAAAGTTTTTCGGCTGGTGTCTGATCAAAAACATTGTAGATGACTTGCACAGAATCAATCAACCCTGAAGCAACGAGCTCTAGAGCCGTGTCGGGTTGATGATCGTTGATGGAAATTCCAAAATACCGGATTTTTCCTTCCTTTTTTAGTTTTTGTAACTCCTCAAGCCAATCTCCCTCTCCCAGCCAATTAGGAGCCCAGACATGAAGTTGCTGAAGATCCACACAATCTCTCTGAAGATTTTTGAGACTGGTTTCGGTGATTTCCCTTATCCAGGACGCTGGGAAAATTTTTGTAACATCGCTCCCAACTTTGGCAGGCCATTGATAATCTTTAGGAGGAACTTTGGTGGCAACAGCAACCTGATCACTCACTTTACGTTTGCGAATCACATTTCCGATCAGTGTTTCACTGTGGCCATCTCCATAAACATAAGCCGTGTCAAAAAAACTAATTCCTAAATCCAATCCTTTATTAAGAGCGGCTACCGCCTGAGCATCATCCCTTGCACCCCACATACTCCCCATGGACCAAGTGCCAAACCCAATCTCTGAAACTTTAAAATCTGTTTTTCCTAATTTTCTGTATTGCATGGATTCCTTAATCATCCTAATCAACAAAAGATGTCTACACCAAAATCAATCTCTCTTTCACAGGATCCTAAAGGCATTACAATCGATTGGGATGACAATCACAAAAGTACTTATTCGTTTCCTTTTTTGCGCAAAGCCTGTCCCTGTGCAGTTTGCAAAGGAGAACACACTCCTCTCGATATAAATCCCCTGGCACTCCCTGTCTTTAAACCACTTCCTGTCAATGCCATAGAAGCAAAAGATATGTTTAAGGTGGGTCGTTATGCCATCGGTTTTAAATGGGGAGACGGCCATGATACGGGAATTTATGCGTTTGATTATCTACGTAAGATGTGTCCGTGTGGGCACTGTACTTAAAGGATGGGACACTAAATTTCCTGAAAGAAGAGCCGCTAAAGACTCAAAAATAACCGACTCTGGGGATGAAAAAAAATATAACTGAATAATAGAATAACCAACGGCTTTCTTATAGAGGGCTTTCTTATAAAGGCTATCTGTACGGAGTTGAAGATTTAAATCATTTAAAATGTCCTGCAAGCATTGTTCAAGGATTTGAGTTAACCTTTTTACACCCCACGCTTTTGCAAAAGAAAAACATTTTACCCGTTTTAAAATAGTCTCCACCTGACTTTTATTTAACACTCCAGAGGGTATGTTTGAAACAACACCACCCTCATCAGAAGAAGGAATTGCAAATGTAAGACATCGCACCATGCCTCCCAAAGAAATAGCCGCATCCATCATTGGGATTTGCACTATTTGACCTTGGAATCCCATCGTCCCAAGATCTTGCAATGCCGGTGAATCTAAAAGATTTCCATAGCTTGGCAGAAAAAGAATAGATTCACCCTCCTTATTTTTAAAAAGGGTCGCATTGGTATAGGTAAGCCCGCTTCCATTCGAAGGAACAGGATAACCTATGATACGCCGTGTTGTAATGCCTGCACGATGAAGATCTTCTGCTTCTTGGTTAATTTTTGCCGTGAGGTGTCGAACCCAACGATCCATCAAATCCAGAAATTTTGGATTTCTTTTCCTCATTTCTTTAATAAAATAAGGAGATACCTCATTTGAGGAAGAAGTACGTTCGTACTCTGCTTCAATATGGTCCCAATCTTCTGACTGGAAAGTTTTTAAACGTTCCCAGCCTCTTTCAAAATCAGTCACCACAACCGTTCCGCCACCCGTCGTGGGAAGTGTCATCATGTATAAATCAAGATGGGGAAAAGCCTGTCCTAAAACAGGATCACCGACTTGAACGGTATCCGGCCCAAGAAAATCACTAATGGTGGGATTGGCAGAGAACTTCTCGTTAATTCCAATAAGCGGCCTTGGGGTTGCCCCCGGTAACATCAAATGGTTTCCTCCCTGAAAACTCCAGGCTCCTTCTTGAATGGGGGCAAGTACTTTCCACGCCGCCCCAGCAAGCCTTGCAAAAGCATCATAAGCAAATCGTGCCCTTTTCCAGGCTTCGGAACTTACAAAAAGAGTTCTTATTCCCGTCTTTTCTTCCTTTGCCAAAAGCATATTATCCCGAGGCCAAACAACACTTTCTATCTGGGAAGACTCTCGCGTGGGAAGGACAAAACTTTTGGAAGGCCTGAGGGCAAAAAGGAAATTTGATTCTTCTGGAAAACGTGAAATAATTTCCTGATATAATTTTGGTAAATCCTTTCCTTCAACAGAAAGAAATAAAGGCACTCCGGACAAATGTTTTGAGAGAGCACCAATCACCTCTAAACGAACTTCCCATCTCACAGAATCTTGGCTTGGAATCCCAATGTAAATACAACCTGGTTTCTGATCAACATCACTGAGAATATGACCTACAGTCTCTTGGGATATTTTTTGTGTAACAAGGAGGGGAGCTTTCATGGAATTTTGTACGCCTGTCATGATGGCTTCGGCCAATTGAAGAATCCGAGGGAAAAGCATTAAAAAACGTTCTCGACTTCCAGGCTCTTTAAGTTCCGTACGATCAAAAATATCATTGAGAATTTTGTGAAGCTCTTGGAACTCATTCCTTGTACGTTTGGAAATACCTTTTGGTTCGAAACGAATCAGCAGATGATTGACATGCCACAAAAAAGTAAGCCCCTGAAAAAGAACAGCACATTGCAAATGGGGATCAAGACTCAAAATAAGATCAATGGTTTTTGGATCACACCAAAAGGATCGAGGGTCCTGAGCCGGGAACTGAGGGCGTCGAGCTTGAACCGCAACCAATCTTGAAAAAGGATCCACACCCTCCAACTGAAAAGAACTCTCAGGCTCTGGGGGTGCTGGAACCTCTGCCTCTGGAACTATACCAGCAACGACGGGAAGAGAGCCTCCTTCTACTTCCGCAGGAGCACAAAAAGTCCCTTTTGAAGAACCAAGAATATCCATGACAATCCTTATCGGAAGACCTCAAAAAATGTTGCTTTTAGATCCACTTCGCACACACTTTTTTGAAATTACAGTACCGGCAGGTTTGTTCGTTCTCAGTAAAAGGAAAATCCTCTTCCCGCGCCCCGTTTTTTTCAGGATCCACCAAGGCCCTCTTCATCCCGGCAATGGAATTGCGTAGATAATGTTTGGCAAAATCCATCTTGGCTTCAATCATCTTGCGGACGTTGTCCTTGCCTAGATTCACATTACATTCAATGGTGGTGATAGATTCGGTGGGAATTTTAAAATAATCTCGGGAGAACAAGCCATAACAATCTAACTGTATTTCGTTATCGACATCTTCGGATTTTCCGGTCTTCCAGTCGATTATAATGAGGGTGCGTGCTTCGCCCGACACCCCCATACCCCCTTTTGGTTCGTTCGCACGGGCAAAGCCCGATGCTCTCTCACTTTCCGTAGTACCAAAATACGCAAAATCAATTTTCACATAGATCAACGTTCCTTCGAAAATAAACTCCTGCATGGTTTCGATGAGCTTCCAATCAGCAACGGGCACTGGTTTTACCAGGCGCGGGAAAATAATGTTGGCAAAATTGGTCAAACACCGCTTTGCGGTTTCATGGATTTCAACCCATTTGTTATCAGGAATATTGCTTTCATACTCATGCTCAAAAAGGCCAACCACTTTTCGATTTTTGCGATAGGCCTTGTCCCGCGAGGCTTTAAACTCATGACGCATTCTCTGGGTCATTTCTGCCAAATATTTTTCTGCCGGGAGCTGTTGTGTCTCTTGATAATGCTTCAGGGCATTTTCGATGGTGTGATGAACAATCTCGCCCACCCACATGTGACGACTTTTGAGATTTTTGAGGATGTAGAGTTCACGTACCTTAGGATCGGCCGACGCATCCCAACCACCCCAAGATCCATAATGGTGGTAGTAATACTGCCGCGGACATTCACGAAATTTTTCGTCCCGGGATTTGGACCAACTGAATCTGTTTTGGAGAGTTCCCATGTTGAAAAAAATACTAGGCCATTTTTTCTAACTTGTCTATGCGAGGCTCTCTTGTTACTGACCTTCTTTAAGGAGATTCCATGCTTTCTTATGACCTCAACCCCGAACACGAGATGCTGCGCAAGAGCATCCGTGAGTTCGCCGAAAAAGAAATCAAACCGGTCCGTCAAAAATTGGATGAAAAAGAAGAGTTCTCTTACGATCTCGTCGAGAAAATGGGAAAGATGGGACTTTTCGGAATCACCGTCTCTCCCGACTATGGTGGACAAGGGCTGGATACACTTTCCTATATTATTGCCGTGGAAGAATTGGCGCGAGTGGATGGTTGCCAAGCCGCTACAGTGGCTGCAGAAAATGGTTTGGGCATTGGTCCCATTTACAATTTTGGAACAGAAGAACAAAAACGAAAATATCTTCCCGATCTTTGTAGTGGAAAAAAACTTTGGGGATTTGGTCTTACCGAACCAGGAGCCGGAAGTGATGCCGGTAATTCTTCGACACGCGGGGAACTCAAAAATGGGAAATGGACGATCAACGGTGCCAAGATTTTTATCACCAATGCCGCTTCCAAAATTACGAATGGCGTGACGGTACAATGCGTGACGGGAATAAAAAATCAGCCCCAAAGGGGCGTTGAGGGGGAGGCTCCATCGGGCTTGCCCGTGGAGGGGGCGACCTGCCTGCCGGCAGGCACGGCGCGAGCCCCTATGATAACCGGTAAAGAAATTTCGTGTGTGATTGTGGAATCAGGCACACCAGGATTTACCGCCAAAGAAATGCACCACAAGATGACGTGGCGGTCTTCCAATACAGCCGAACTGTACTTTGATAACGCTCAAGTCCCTGAGAAAAATCTTCTCGGCCGTCGTGGAGATGGTTATCGACAAATGTTAGCCACTCTTGATGGAGGACGGCTAGCCATTGCTGCTATGGGCTTAGGTGGTGCCCAGGGCGCTTACGAAGCGGCCCTTGCTTACGCCCAGGAACGAAAAACTTTCGGACAAACTTTGACAAAGCATCAAACCATTGCTTTTAAACTGGCCGACATGGCCATGGAGATTGATCTGGCGCGCACCTACCTTTATAAGGCATGTTGGTTGAAGGATCAGGGTCGACCTTTCAAAAAAGAAGCAGCTATCGCTAAACTTTACACCTCAGAAATGATGGGTCGTGTTGCTGATGCCGCCGTGCAGATTCATGGAGGTTATGGCCTCATGGAAGAATACCCCGTTGCAAAATTCTACCGAGACCAACGCCTCCTCGAGATTGGAGAAGGCTCGTCTGAAGTCCAACGGATTGTTATTTCCAGACTTATTGGGTGTTAGAAACAAGAAAGGGGAAAATGGACACATTAAGACAAAAAGAAAAAACGAAACTTATTTGAAAGTAAGACGATGCTATTCATATGATTTACTTTGGAGATGTTATTTCATTACACCCAATGCTTGCAAATCAAGCAGATGCAATGCTGACAGATCAACTTAAAATGGCGTCTCCAATTCAAGTCGCTCAACACATCACACATCTTACAAGTCTTTATGTGCGCCAAATAAAGAATGGGGGCACAAGAGCTCTTCAAACTCTCTTTAGTGCCGAAAGGAATTATTATGAATATTTAAGCTCCCATAATTTCCTCATGGCTTGTGTAAGAATACAACCTGGCGGATATGCTTTGTTGGATATTCCATTAGAACACTGTCCTGATTGGCTGTGCTCACCTGAAGAGGATAACTTGAATACGGTTCGTACTATTTTCTGTAGAGGAGAAGACCAAAATCGATTAGGGCATCATGTATTTGTTCGTTTGGATCAACTGCACGCTATTCAGGATATTTACGATCAAAATAGTCTCCTCTATTATGAAAAGAAGCTTGCTCAAGCTGGCAGAGGAGGCCGTTTTAAATCTCCGATCATTCTCTCACACGATCGGGACAAAGATATTTATTACATTAATGATGGTCATCATCGTGTTTTGACTTGTATGCGGTCAAAATATCATTACATTCGCGGTCGCGTCATGCACAAGGATGCCTTACCGCCTAAGGGACATTTTTCTCTTTCTATTATTCGTATCTTGCCACACGAGGAGTTTGAAGAAGCAAAAAAATCCACAACTAAATTTGAAGCCTTACGATAAATTCATAGCCGTAAAATAGGAGACACTATGACGATAATTATTACCAATGCAGGTTTTGCTAATACCTTTTTGGCCCACTTAGCTGAACTTGAATTGCCTGCTCAACACCCTTTCAAGATAGCTTCTTCACCAGATGAAGTGGCGCGAGCCATCAGGGAAAATATTATTGGTTTTCTGGATCTGTACCCGGGGGTAACAGTCGTGGATCGTGCAAAGGCATTGGTAAAATTTGTCCAAAGAGCAAATGCTCACCCTCGTGTTGTTCGCAGAATGAATGACATCCTTGCCATGGGTATCCGGCAAAGTCTTTCATTAACTGAGCTGGCGAGTTCTCTTGTGGAACATCTTGTAGAATCAGGTCGGGAAACTTTTGAGGTAAGACAGGCCTTTTCAGCAAAAGGCGGACATTTTCTCTTCCAACCGATTGTGGCCATCCACGGACATGTGCCTTCTATACAAACACCTGAAGATGTTTTGGAAGATACGAAAGCGTTTGTGCGTACGGTTGATCAATTTATTATAAATGATGTTATCCCAAAGAGAGCTGGGATTGAAGCCAAAGAAAGAGAGCCAATGACTTCTTTTGGAATACAAAGAGGTTTGCTGTCACAGGCCGGAGATCTAGGAATTTTGGGAGCCGAGGTCCCGGAAGAATTTGGTGGATCAAACATTAATACCACAGTTTGGACGTCCATCATGGAGGCCATCGGGAAAGGTGTGGATTCATTTACCGTGGGTATGACCGGTCACATGGGTATCGGCACACATCCGATCATCAAATATGGATCGCCCGAATTAAAAGCCGCTTATCTTCCCAAAATGGCCTCTGGAGAACGGATCGGTGCTTATGCACTCACGGAACCCAACGCAGGATCCGATGCTATAGGTGGTATGAAGACAACAGCCACACTTTCTGAAGATGGAACGGAGTGGATTTTGAATGGAGAAAAATGTTTTATTACAAATGCAGGATTTGCAGATGTGTTTACGGTTTTTGCAAAGGTCAATGGCAAAGCATCAGCTTTTGTTGTGGATCGTAATACTAACGGTTTTGAAATTGTCGGAGAAGAGCACAAAATGGGGATTCGAGGGTCCTCTACCTGCACCCTTCGTTTGAATCATGTGCATATTCCCGCTGGGCATCTTTTGGGTCAAGTCGGTGAGGGCGGTAAAATTGCCCTCAATATCCTTAACACAGGTCGTCTTCGTCTTGGGACAATCACGACGGGCAGCGCTCTCAAAGTCGTGCGTTTGGCAGCAGCCTATGCAGGCTCACGTCGGCAATTTGGCCATTTCATTATTGATTTTGGAGCCGTTCAAAAAGATTTAGCGGATATGGCTATTCGTACATATGTTGCTCAAAGTATCACACACCGTATTTCTGGAGAATTGGAGGAACGCTTGGGCTCAATTGATCCTAAAGATGAAAATTTGCAAAGAGAACGTTCCAAAATTATCGAGGAATTTTCTATTGAAGCGGCCATCGCAAAGATTTTTGGATCCGAAGATTATGTTTTTTCAACAGATCGCTTTGTTCAGATCATGGGTGGCTATGGATATATTGAGGGGAGAGATGGAGATGAATCAGCCTCAAGTCTTTATCGGGATGCTCGTATTAATACCCTTTTTGAAGGGACCAATGGTATTAACCGGGTTCATCAAATTGCCGGCGCTTTGTTAAAAAGAATGCAAACTGGCACCATTTTCAAACAAGACTATTCCGCAATTGCTATTGAAGACAGACTTTATAGAACTGACATGCTGAGTTCAAATCACATCCTCGCGGATGCGGTGAAACAGGCAAATCGAATACAGGAGCTGGCCGGTTATATCTACAGTCTTATCCTGAACAATTCTCACATTCTGGATCTTGTCACTAACATTAAGGATAATCCACATGCCCATGGTCTCGGACAACATGCCTCCTTGATCCTTGCGGAATTAGCCCTAGGTTCCTTTGCCATCAGTTCTGCAGTTCAAAGAGCAATCAAGATTGTTGAAAACCAAGGAAATGAGGCCGTGGCAATCACGAGCGCTCAAATCTTTGCACGTGAAGAATTACGACGCTTGGTGGGCCTTACTGTCGATCTTGTGGATCAGTTATGGGAGAATAATGCGATGGAACTCCAAAGGGTTAAAGAGAAAATTCAAGCCTTCGAATATTTTCCTCCTTTAAATGTCGCCCGATTGCGACAACAGATTGCAACTCATCTTGTTTCATCCGCTACATAAAAACAGGATATTCCCCAAATCCGTGACAAGATTTATGAGTGTTAGGCGTTTTTTAAAAGTGCACTGATCGGGTTCAAATGGGTTTCCCCTCCCTGGAGGGGAGGGTGATTCCTGCAGGCATTGAGAATCGTTTCTAATTGATGGAAGAATATCCCGTTGCCAAATTCTACCGAGATCAACGCCTCCTCGAGATTGGAGAAGGCTCTTCAGAAGTCCAACGGATTGTTATTTCAAGACTCATTGGATGCTAAAGGAAAATTTATATTTCTTAATCACTTTCTTATACTTCAAATAACGCCTTCAAGTTATTTTATTTGATAAAATAACATCTATATGTTATTTAAAATTATGTTCTCTCGAACTCTTGATGTGTCAAAATCGACATCTTCCCTCTTTCTATTTGGTCCTCGCATGACAGGAAAAACCACGTTAATGCAGCAAATCAAGGCCAGTCGCTGGTACAATCTCCTGGATGTTGAAATGGAATTGCAGCTCGCTCACAATCCCAAATTGTTTTGGCAGGAAATCCAAGACATCCCTCCAAAATCCACCATTATTATCGATGAGATACAAAAGCTTCCGCTGCTTCTTAATTATATTCAAATGGGTATTGACCAGCTCCATCATCGCTTCATCATGTCTGGATCCAGTGCACGAAAACTAAAGCGGGGTAGCGCCAATCTTCTGGGTGGCCGAGCTCTGGATTTACGGCTCCATCCTCTCACTCACCAGGAGATCGGAAAAAATTTTTCCATCGAATTCGCACTTCAATATGGGACGTTACCTAAAATTATGTCTCTCGTTTTTGAAACGAGTGAGAGCAAGGAAAATGATGGGGATAAAATTCAAGAAATCAAAGACTCTTTGCACTCTTATTTCACAACTTACCTTAAAGAAGAAATTCAAGCTGAGGCTCTCACACGCAGCCTTATTGGTTTTCAAAGGTTTCTTCCTATTGCAGCACAGGCCAATGGAGACATCATCGAATACGCCAATATTTCCAGCCGATGTTCTGTTCCCATGAGCACGGTCAAAGAATATTTTTCAATTTTGGAAGACACTCTCATTGGTCATCTTCTTTGGCCCCATGATCGTAGTGAGCGAAAAAAAGCACGTCCTAAATTTTATCTTTTTGATTGTGGCGTTGCGAGAGCCATTCAAAATCGACTTTCAGATCCACCCACACCACCGGAAATGGGGCATCTTTTCGAAGCTTGGTTTTACCATGAACTGAAAGCCATGAGGGACTACCAAAAGAAAGATCATGAATTTAGTCTCTGGCGACAAGGGCCCCATGAAATAGATTTTTTGGTGACGGGAGGGCGAGGCCCTTTGCTGGGCATTGAGTGTAAATCAGGAAATACCGATCCGCATGTCCCAAGCTTAAAAGCTTTTAAGAATGCGTTCCCAAAAGTGCCTTTGCTCATCGCTTCTAAAAACGAAACTCGCTCTCGAAAACTCTCGGATGATGTCTCTATTGTTCCATGGAAGGAAGCGTTGGCGAGATATGAGGAGTTTTAAGAAAACGTTAGATTCACCAAAGAAATCTGATAAGTTAGCTGACTCAATCCTAACAAAGGGGATTTTATGAATACTTTTTCAGCCCACACAACACTTAAAGTCGGTTCCAAAGAATACAAAATCGCACATCTAGCCGCCCTCGAGAAAAAGGGGTTTATCATTAATAAGCTTCCCTACTCTATCCGGATTCTTCTCGAAAATCTCCTCCGGCGTGAAGATGGGGTGAACGTCACCTCCAAGGAAATTGAAGCGCTGGCCAAATGGAATCCCAAGGTGGCTTCTCAAAACGAAATTGCCTTCATGCCGGCTCGTGTGCTCATGCAAGACTTTACGGGAGTACCCGCCATTGTCGATCTGGCCGCCATGCGCGACGCCATGAAACGGATGGGGGGTGATCCTAAAAAAATTAATCCCCTCCAACCTGCGGAACTGGTCATCGATCATTCGGTACAAGTGGATGCGTACGGATCTTCTCAAGCCCTCCAAATCAACGCCCAAAAAGAATTTGAACGTAACAAAGAGAGGTATGTGTTTTTGCGTTGGGGGCAAAAAGCATTCAACAATTTTATGGTGGTTCCTCCGGATACAGGGATTGTTCATCAGGTGAATCTCGAATACTTGGCGAGGGTGGTGATGAAATCCCCCCAGCCCCCCTTTGAAAAAGGGGGGGACGGGGGGATTTGGGCTTACCCCGATACCGTTGTTGGCACGGACTCGCACACAACGATGGTGAATGGACTCGGTGTTCTGGGTTGGGGCGTGGGAGGAATTGAAGCGGAGGCCGTCATGCTCGGTCAACCCATTCCCATGCTCATTCCCGAAGTAGTGGGTTTCAAGCTCACCGGCTCCCTGCCTCAAGGAGCCACAGCGACCGATCTGGTTTTGACGGTAACCCAGACACTTCGTAAAAAAGGCGTGGTTGGAAAATTTGTGGAATTTTTTGGCCCGGGTGCGGCCAAACTGTCTTTGGCAGACCGAGCCACAATTGCAAATATGGCTCCGGAATATGGAGCCACTTGCGGATTTTTTCCCGTGGATCAGGAAACCATCAATTACCTCACATTGACAGGACGACCTCGGGAACAAATTGCTTTAACCGAAACTTATCTCAAAGAACAAAAACTTTTTTGGACAGAGCAAAGCCCTGATGCGGAATATTCCGATATTTTGAAACTTGATTTAGGAACGATCGAAGCCAGTCTGGCTGGACCCAAACGACCCCAGGATCGTGTCCGCTTGAGTGATATCAAGAAAAACTTTTTGCAGGAACTTCCCGAAATGAAGCCCAAGGGAAAACCAACAGATTCCAAAAAAATACCCGCGTCACTTCAGGATGGTTTCGTTGTCATCGCTGCCATTACCAGCTGCACTAATACCTCTAACCCTTCTGTTATGCTGGCTGCAGGGCTTTTAGCAAAAAAAGCTGTGGCAAAAGGATTGGAAGTTAAACCTTGGGTAAAAACAAGTTTGGCTCCAGGCTCTCAAGTAGTCACGGACTACCTCAAGGAAGCCGGCGTGTTGCCTGCCCTCGAGCAACTCAAATTTTATGTGGTGGGTTACGGTTGTACTACCTGCATTGGTAATAGCGGCCCCTTGAATGCAGAGATTTCAAAAGACATCAAAGATCACGGATTGGTGGTAACCGCCGTTTTAAGCGGTAATCGAAATTTCGAAGGCCGTGTTCATCCGGAAGTTCGCGCTAATTATTTGGCCTCTCCTCCCTTGGTGGTGGCTTATGCTTTGGCAGGCCGTGTGGATATCGATCTGACAACGGAACCCCTTGGGATCAACAAAAAAGACGGGCAGCCTGTTTATCTCAAAGACATTTGGCCTTCTCTCACGGAAGTGAACGAGCTCTCCCGCAAGACGGTCAAAACGGAGATGTTTCAAAAGCGTTATAGCGAGGCCACTCAAGGGGATGAGAATTGGAAAAAAATTGTTGTTCCGGAAGCGGACACGTACCAATGGCCGGAATCCACTTATGTCAAAAGCCCTCCTTATTTTGAAAACATGCCTCTCACACCAGGAGCGGTGCACGACATAAAAAAGGCGCGTGTGTTGGCAGTGTTGGGTGACAGCGTTACGACGGATCATATTTCACCGGCCGGATCCATCAAACCCACCGGCCCTGCTGGGCTTTATCTGCAGGAGCATGGAATCAAGCCGGAAGATTTCAATTCCTACGGAGCCCGTCGCGGCAATCATGAAGTGATGATGCGCGGGACTTTTGCCAACGTCCGACTCAAAAATAAACTGGTCGATGTTGAAGGCGGTATGACCAAACACCTTCCCGATGGAAAAGAGATGTCCATTTTTGATGCGGCTATGCTCTATCAAAAAGAAAAAACACCGCTTATGATTCTTGCGGGAAAAGAATACGGTTCGGGCTCATCGCGCGATTGGGGTGCCAAAGGCCCCATGCTTTTGGGAGTCCGCGCCGTCATTGCTGAAAGTTATGAGCGCATTCATCGCAGTAATTTGGTGGGAATGGGGGTTCTTCCTTTGGAATTCAAACCCGGCGACTCTGTGGAAAAACTGGGACTGACAGGCCACGAGACTTTTGAAATTTCCGGTCTCGCATCCGGTATCAAAACTCAGTTCAAAAACGGACGTGATGTCACTATCTATGCACGCAAACCGGACGGGAGTGAAATTCATTTCATCGCCAAAGTCAGAATCGATACACCCCAAGAGATCGAATACTACCGGCACGGCGGAATTCTGCAGTATGTGCTGAGGAAGCTTTTGAGTGCTAAAAACTAACCTTCTCCAGAATTTCATCAGGGTTTTGGGAGTTGTATCCTTTTGTTAAAGTGGTGAGACGAGCGAATTTTTCTTTCAGATTCCAACGTTCCGAAGAATTGGTTGTTTTCTCAAAAGCTTCCACGATTTTTTTGAGAAGAACTGCGTCAGTAATCAAAGAAGGTATTTTTTCTACAAATTCGGACACCGTGTGCATGCGGCCTGTCATGATCAGACGGTTAGATGCCTCTCGATTTAGGCGTGCTTTGTGACTTTCGTCATCCTGAATTTCTAGCTCACCGGAGTTGTAGTTGATTAAAGTTATCAAATGCACTAGCCAGTAGTTTCTAAGGTCTTTTATGTCAACTGAAACCCAAATAGGTGCCACTTCCGAGATAAAACCTTTTCTCAAGTACCACCTCATCCCTCAAGCTTTTTTCTTTACGGTAGGATTTCCTAAAGGCTCTTTCATATCGGTGGATGTCACCGACCAATGCAATCTCCGTTGCGAACATTGTTACTTTTTTGAACAAGAACAGGAAGGCACTCTGGATGCGGATGGTTGGGAAGAAAAAATCCTTGCTCTCAAAAAGCAATCCAAGTTTCTACACAGTTGTACTTGGGTGGGTGGTGAACCACTTTTGAGCAAGGGAATCATTGAGCGTTGTAAAAAACATTTCCTTCACAACCTTATTGTCACAAATGGCACGATCCCTCTCCCCGACTGGCCGGAAGTTTATTTTCATGTTTCCATTGATGGAAATGAAGCCGCTCATGAAAAGATGCGGCGTCAAAAAGGACTTTATCAACTCATGAAAAAAAATTGCAGTCGCAAGGATCTTCATGTCACGGGAGCCATGTGTGTGACTTCGATCAATGTCGATACGATCGAAGAAGTCATTCGCGATTGGTCAACCAACACCTACCTGAAAGGAATCATGTTTGATTTTTACACACCTATTCAAGGCTTGAGTGATGACTTGTGGATTGGTTGGGAACGCCGCGATGCTGTCCTAGACCGCTTAAAAGAACTTAAGAAAGAATATGGTTCTTTTATTGCCATGGAAGATCGCGTGATTGAATTGATGAAATCTTACAATTCTAAAAAAGTCACCGATAACTGTATCTTTGAAAAAAAAGGTTATTCGCTGACCACGCATGGAGAGGTCAAAGAAAAGTGCATGTTGGGACCGAAAGCCGATTGTGATCGCTGCGGTTGTGTGGTGCCCTACTACCTTCATTATCGCGTTGAGAAACCCACCATCCTGAAAAATACCTGGAATGAAATTCAACACCGTGCCCAACTTTTGATTCGGAATGAACTATAACTTTTTTAAAACATCCACTTCTGTTTTTTCAAGAAACCGCCATTCCCCTTTAGGAAGATCCCCTAACTGAAGAGGACCAATTCCCACACGGATGAGACGTAAAACTCCGTGACCAAAAAAATCAATCATCCGACGGACCTGACGATTTTTCCCTTCATGGATAGTAATCTCAAGCCAAGAGTTATGGGGATTACGTTTGATTTCTTTTACCTGACACGGCTGCGTCACCACATCACCAATATTAACACCTTGCCTCATCCTCTCTTGTTGCTCTTCCGGTAAAAACCCTGCAATTTTTACCTGATAGGTTTTTGAAACTTCATGCTTGGGATGAGTTAGCTTGGCATGAAGGTCTCCATCATTGGTCAAAAGTAGTAAACCTTCGGAATCAAAATCCAAACGGCCCACAGGGTTTATTCGTTCAGAAATATCTTTGAGATAATCATAAACCGTGCTCCGGCCTTGTGGATCATGACGCGTCACCATCACATGCATGGGCTTGTGAAAGAGATAGTAAGCTTTTTTTTCAGAAATCTCGATGGGCTTTCCATCCACAGAAATTTTATCTTTGAGCGGATCCGCTTTTGTCCCCAACGCCGTGATCACCACACCGTTGATAGAAACACGACCACCTAAAATCCATAATTCAGCTTCACGGCGTGAGGCAAGACCAGCCTGGGCTAAAACTTTTTGGAGACGTTCTTGCACGGTTAAACCTTCGGCTGCTGCTGCGTCACACAATGAAAGGCCCCTAAACCCCAGACAAGCTCGGTAGCATCTATCCCCACAATACGTCGACTTGGAAAACATTTTTTCAAAATATCGATCGCCTTCTGATCATTAGGATGACGATAAGTAGGAACAAGTACCACACCATTTGCAATATAAAAATTGGCATAAGAGGCGGGAAGACGTTGATTTTCATAGATCACAGGTCCTGGCATGGGTATGGTTACAATGGTGAGGGGACGACCGTCTTGGTCCTTCATGAATTGGAGGCGCTTTAAATTATCCTGCAGAAGTTTGTAATTTTCATCAGAAGGATCTTCTTCAATGACCGTCACCACGATTGTGGGACTTACAAAACGAGTGATGTCATCCACATGGCCGTCGGTGTCGTCCCCAACAATTCCCTCACCTAACCAAAGAATATTTGAAACTCCCAGATAGTTTTTCAAATAATCCTCGATTTCCTCCTTGGTCAAATGAGGATTCCGATTATCATTGAGAAGACACTGTTCCGTTGTGATCAAAGTACCCTTACCATTCACATCAATGGATCCACCTTCCAATACGATGCCTGGCTGGATGCATTCAACATCTAAGTATTTTGCAACATGCTGGGGAATCACATCGTCCAAATCCCAGGGACCATATTTTTCTCCCCAGGAATTAAATACAAAATCGAGGGCTATCAATCGAGATAGCATCTCCCCTCGAATAAAAATGGCATTATGATCCCTCGCCCAGGCATCATTCGTAGGAAATTGATGGAAGACGATATTGTTTTGAATATCATGACGTCGAAGAATAGCCTTCACGGAATCTTCCGTCTCTTGATTATTCACACAAAGATGAACGGTCTCGTGCACATGAAGCGGCTTGATCATCTGAACCCAAATAGGGGGAATATACTTGATACGTCCCGGCCAAGTTTCAGGATTGTGCGGCCATGCCAGCCAGGTAGCTTCATGGGGTTCAAACTCGGCAGGCATACGGTAACCTCGAAAAACTCCCCATTGGCTGCGTTGCCCGCTACAGCCTCTCCCTCGATGTACAACGGAGTACACCTCAGTCGCGGCTTTGCCGGCGCCTTGCCACTGGGTTTTTTTCGAGGTTACAATGCTGTTAATAAACATCGGGTCTCCGGCATTTCAAAAATGGCCAGTCTTTCCTCACTTCTTGAATCCGATTCAAATGACATTCTACAATTAAATTTTCTTCCTGGTCATGAGACGCTTGTTTTAAAATTCTTCCCAAAGGATCAGCCACAAACGACCCTCCCCAAAATTGAAGTTGATCTTCACGTCCTGTGCGGTTGGTCGCGGCGACAAAAACTCCGTTTGAGATGGCATGTCCTCGTTGAACAGTCACCCAGGCATCATACTCTGCACGGTCTATCTCTTCTATATCCTCCCCTCTCCCCTCGCGGGAGAGGGTTAGGGTGAGGGGGGGATTCACCGGCCACCCAATCGCCGTCGGATAAAAAATAATTTCCGCACCTTTCATTGCCAATGACCGAGCTCCTTCGGGGTACCACTGATCCCAACACACCTGAACACCGATTTTTGCATAGCGTGTTTCAAAAATTGGAAATCCAAGATCACCAGGTTTGAAATAATATCTCTCAGAGTAATGATTAGGTAGATCATCGGGAATATGTACTTTTCGATACTTCCCTAAAAACTTTCCATCGGCATCCATCACACAGGCCGTGTTGAAATAATTTTTTTCGTCTCTCTCAAAAAAAGAAGCCACAATAACTACTTTATTTTCTTTGGCCACCTTCGAAAGAGCTTCTGTGGAAGAACCCGGGATGGTTTCTGCAAGAGAAAAAAATCGATCGTCGTTGGATTGGCAGAAATACTTTGAACAAAACAACTCCTGCAAACAAACAATCTGTGCCCCTTCACGAGCGGCCTGTTTTATTTTTTGAACCGCATGATCCAAATTTTTGCGCGGATCTTCTTCACAATGTATTTGAATGAGACCTAAGACAAC
>Ga0209515_10003782_pt1 | contig 21103 bp, 20 predicted proteins | sample Subgroupgradi54m_FD_187454 | JGI IMG/M metagenome (GOLD analysis project Ga0209515, IMG submission 187454) | Subsurface groundwater microbial communities from S. Glens Falls, New York, USA - GMW60B uncontaminated upgradient, 5.4 m (SPAdes)... ...
TTTGCAGACCAGCGCGGGGATCGGCACGCCCCAGAGCCGCTGGCGGGAGAGGCACCAGTCCGGCCGGGTCTTCAGCATGCCGGCCATCCGCTCCTTGCCCACCGGCGGGACCCACTGGACTTGATGCTCCACGATCCCCAGCAATTTCCGCCGCAGATCTTCATGCTCGACGTTCAGGAACCACTGCGCGGTCGCCCGAAAGATGATCGGGTTCCGGCACCGCCAGCAATGGGGGTAGGGGTGCTGGATCGGAATCTTGTCTCCCACTAAACCGCCCTTCTCTTTCAGGAGGGCAATGATCTCTTCGTTGGCTTCCCGGGTGACGTGCTTGCCCTCGAACTGCTTGACCGCCTCCGGCAGGCCGGCGAACCGCCCTTGGCTGTCCACCGGCGCCAAGACTTCCAGGCCGTATTTTTTCCCGGTCGCATAGTCCTCGGCGCCGAACCCCGGCGCAGTGTGGACCAACCCGGTGCCGTCCTCGGCGGAGACGTAGTTCGCCAACACCACCTTCCCTTCCCGCAGTCCGAAGGGATGGCGATAGACCAGTCCCTCCAAATCTTTCCCCCGAAGCTTCTTGAGAAGAGGGTGGGAGTCCTCGCCGATTGGCCCCATCAGTGGGCTGCCTTTTGGAAGATCGGCCAACACGATCCATGCCTGGCTTCCAGAACCTCTACGCACTGCATACTCAAAATCGGGATGCACCGCCACCGCCACATTGCCCATCAGCGTCCAGGGCGTGGTAGTCCAGATCACAAGGAATACCGGAAAAATCTCCTGATCTGCGGGCAACTTCAGTTTCCTTGCAGAATCGGGAGTCAGCTCGAACTTTACGTAGATGGACGGCGAGGTGTGCTGGTCGTACTCCACCTCCGCCTCGGCGAGGGCCGTCTCGCAGGACCAGCACCAGTTGACCGGCCGGCGGGCCCGGTAGACGTACCCCTTCGAGACCAGCTCGGCCAGCGCGTTCAGCTCCGCGGCGACGTAGCCGGGCTCGAGCGTCAGGTACGGGTGCTCCCAATCCCCCTGGATCCCCAGCCGCTTGAACTGCTCCCGCTGGATCCCAACGTATTTCAGCGCGTAGGCGCGCGCCTGCTTGCGGAACTCGACGATCTTCACCTGGTGTTTCGTGACCTTCATCTCTTTCATCAGCGCGTGCTCGATCGGCAGGCCGTGGCAGTCCCAGCCCGGCACGTACGGCGCCCGCCGGCCGCGCAGGCCGTGGAACCGGACGATGATGTCCTTGAGCACCTTGTTGAGCGCGTGGCCCATGTGGATGTCGCCGTTGGCGTAGGGGGGGCCGTCGTGCAGGATGAAGGGCTCTCCGTCTTTCCGCGCGGCCAGGATCTTTTCGGTCAGCCGCTCCTCCTCCCATCGGGCCAGCACCTTCGGCTCGGCCGCCGGGAGATTGGCCTTCATCGGGAAAGAGGTCTTGGGAAGATTGAGGGTGGCCTTGTAGTCCATAGGGGGAACCTTAAATCTCCGCGATCAGGCGGGAGATCAGCGTGGTCAGTTTCGGCTCGGCCGCCGCGGCAATCTTCAGGATCTCTTCGAGCCGGGCCGGCTTCAAGCTCTCCGGGATGCAGAGGTCGGTGATACAGCTGACCGCGAAGACCCGCATCTGCGAGTGGACGGCCACAAGCACCTCCGGCACGGTGGACATGCCGACCGCGTCGGCGCCGATCCCCCGCAGGAACTTGTACTCCGCCCGCGTCTCCAAGTTGGGGCCCAGCACCCCCACGTAAACGCCCTTCTGGAGCCGGATCTTCTCCTGCTTTGCGATTCGCTCGGCCGTGGAGATCAATTTTTCATCGTATGGTGCGCACAGGTCGGGAAAACGGATGCCCAGCCGATCGTCGTTGGGGCCGACCAAGGGGTTCACTCCCATCAGGTTGATGTGGTCGGAGATCGCCATCAGGTCGCCGGACGCGTAGGAGGAGTTCATGCCGCCGGCCGCGTTGGAGACAATCAAGGTGCCGGCTCCCAGCGCCTTCATGATCCGGACCGGATAGGTGACCTCCTGGGCGGAGTATCCCTCATAGCAGTGGAACCGTCCCTCCATCACCACCACCGGTTTCCCCTGGATCGTTCCGAAGACCAGCTGGCCCTTGTGGCTCTCCACCGTCGAACGGGGAAAATGGGGGATCGACTCATAGGGGAGGGCCTGCGGTGACTCGATCCGCTCCCCCAGCCCGCCAAGGCCGGTGCCCAGGATGATGCCGATCTTCGGGCTGGCCTGGACCTTGGCGCGGATGACCCGGACCGTCTCTTCGATTTGGTCCCAAAGAACCACTTAGTGCATCCTCACGCTGAGGTCCCAAAGAGTGCGGACCAGGAAATGCTGGATCGCTTGGAGCAGAAGCAGGGCGATGATCGGCGAGATGTCGATCGGCCCCAGCGGCGGGATCACCTTCCGCAAGGGCTCCAGCACCGGGTCGGTCACCTTGGACAGGAACTGGACCACCGGGTTGAAGGGGTCCGGGTTCACCCAGCTGATCAACACCCGCACGATCAGGATCAGCGTGTAGATTTGGAACACCATCTGCAGTAACTGCGCCAACGCCGACAGAAGGTTCGCGAGTACAAACATTTTAGCCGCTCAGCTCCTTTGCTCGCCGGGCCGCCGCCCGGACCCCCGCCTGAATGATCTCCCCCATCCTGCCCCGCTTGAAGACCTTAAACGCCGCCTCGGTGGTGCCGCCCTTCGAAGTCACTTTCTTCCGCAGAATCGCCGGATTCTCTCCACTGCAGACGGCCAGCTTTCCCGCTCCCTGCGCCGTCGCCATCGCCAGCCGGCGCGCCGTTTGAGCCGGCAAGCCCAGCCCCGTCCCTGCCCGCTCCATCTGCTCCATGAGGTAGAAGAAATAGGCCGGACCGGACCCGCTGACAGCTGTGACGGCGTCCATGAATCTTTCCTCGATCTGAACCACTTCTCCAACGGAACGGAAAATCTTCTCCGCAAGCGCCCGGTGCTTCACTCCGGCAGATCGGCCGGCCGCGATGGCTGAGATCCCCTTCTTCACCAAAGCCGGCGTGTTCGGCATGACACGCACCACCGGCACACCCCGTCCCGTCCGCCGCTCAATCCAATTCGTCCGGATCCCCGCCGCGATCGAAATCAGCAACGGCTGGTGGGAAAGGAACGGCCGGATCTCCGCCAAGACCTTATGCATCTGCTGGGGCTTGACCGCCAAGAGGACCACGGGGCAGGCGGCCGTCTCCCGGACCGAACGGGCCGCTTTCATCTTCAGGCCGCGGGCGAGCCGGGCGGACTTCTTAGGATCGGCGTCGTATCCGACGATGCGCCCGGCCGGAAACAGGCGGGCCTCCGCCATCCCCCGCGCCAGCGCGGATCCCATGTTCCCACAGCCGATGATTCCGATGCTCCGCATCACTGTACTCGCTCCCCAAAGATTGCCGTGCCGATCCGGACCAGCGTGGCCCCTTCCTGCACCGCCGGCTCGAAATCCCCACTCATCCCCATGGATAACCCCAGCTTCAAACCAAATTCCTTTTCCAACCGGTCCCGCAGTTCCCTCAGCCGCCGGAAGACCGGGCGGGCATCTTCGGGGTTTTCACTGTACGGGGCCATCGTCATTAGCCCGGTCCATTGGAGATGTTCCGCTTTCCGGACCGCGGCGGCCAGCAGGGCCGCTTCCTCAGGCCGGCAGCCCCCCTTGGACGCCTCCCCGGAAACATTCACCTCGATCAGGATCTCCAGCTTTCGTTCCTGCTTCTCCAGCGCCTGGATCAGCTCCGGGGAATCCACCGAATGGATCGTGTCGAAGAGCCCGGCGGCATGCTTCGCCTTGTTCCGCTGGAGCTGGCCGATCAAGTGCCAGCGGAGACCGGCGCCAAGTTCAAGGTGTTTCCGCTCGGCCTCCTGGACCCGGTTCTCACCGATCTCTTGAACCCCGGCGGCCAGCGCCTCCCGGATCCGCTCAACGGGTACCCCTTTGGTGACGCAGATCAACCGGACTTCCGCCGGATCCCGCCCGGCCGAACGGGCCGCCGCGACGATCCTTTCCCGCACTCGCCGGAGGTTTTCCGCAATCATAAGCAGACGATTATAACACGCGCGGCTGGGCCTCCTCGCCCCACCGGGGGAAGGTTTTCACTCGCACTCTGGCCGGGCCGCCCTCGCTCCGCTCGTGTTGCTTCGTCCGCCTGCCGAGCCGGGCGGAACCGCCGTACGCTCGTCGCCCCAGCGTGGCTCCTCGCTCTGTCGCCTCGTTCGCTCGTCCCGCTGCCTGACAAGATCGAGCTGAGGAAGCGGGACACCCTGCCCGCTCGCTCGGCGAGGCCGGCTTGTCCCGCCCGTCTCGCGGCGGCCTCAGCCCATGGAAAGGGCCGGATCACGCCCCGGTCGGGGAGGGGGTGAACGAGCCTTGATCGACGAGCCGGTCCCGCTTCCTTCTTTGTTTAGAGAAGCGGGAGAGGCGCGCAGGAGCGCAGCGGCGGAAACGGAGTCGAGCTCCTCTAGGCTCTTGTCTAGCGCCGCGAGTGCTCCGAGGTTCTGCCGCGAGCACCGAGCCCCTCAGGCGAGGAGAGACCGCGAGTGAACCCCGACCCCGACCGGGGCGGGGTTCAGTGCGCAGGCGGCCGAAGCAACACGGGCGGGGCGGATTGACGGGCCTGAGAAGCGCGTGCTAACGTGGCGGACATGAAGATGAAGGCGGCGGTCTACCGGGGCCCCAACCGGGTCTATATAGAGGAAGTCCCCGTGCCGGAGCCAGGACCGGGCGAGGTCCTGCTCAAGGTGCAGGCCTGCGGCGTCTGCGGGACCGACCTCAAGAAGATCGCGCATGGCGACCTCCCCCCGCCTCGGATCTTCGGCCACGAGGTGGCCGGCCGGGTGGCAGCGGTGGGCGCCGGCGTGAAAGGATGGAAATCGGAGGACCGCGCGGTCTTCTTCCACCACATCCCCTGCCGTTCCTGCGACCTCTGCAAGCGGCAATGCTACGCCCAATGTTCCCAGTACCTGCGAGTCGGCACGACGGCCGGGTTCGAGCCGGCCGGCGGTGGGTTCGCCGAGTACGTGAAGGTGATGGATTGGATCGTGCGGGACGGCCTGGTCCGGATCCCGGACGCCGTCTCGGACGAGGAGGCCACCTTCGTTGAACCGGTCAACACCTGCCTCAAAGGGGTCCGGAAGGCCGGCATCCGCCCCGGCTGTTCGGTGCTGATCCTCGGCGCCGGCCCGGTCGGGCTCACCCTGCTCCAGCTGGCCAAGATCGCCGGCGGGTCGGTCTCCGTTTTTGATCCCATTCCAGAACGGCTCGAGACCGCCCGAAAGATGGGGGCGCAGGAATGGAGGCCCGGTTCCGCCGCGGTGGAGATCGCGCTGGTCGCCGCGGCCGCGCCCCAAGCGGTCCAGACCGCGCTCGACGCGGTCCGGCCGGCCGGGCGAGTCGTGCTGTTCGCGCAAACACGCGTCGGGGAGACCGCCCCGGTGGACGTCGGCCAGATCGGCAAGCTGGAGAAGGAGCTGATCGGCAGCTACAGCGCCTCGATCGATCTCCAGCAGGAAGCGGCCGACCTGGTCTTCTCCCGGAAGATCCAGGTCGCCCCGCTGATCACGCACCGGTTCCCTCTGGAACAGATCGAGGAGGCCTTCTCCGTGGCGACCCGCCCTTCCGCTCAATCGTTGAAAGTGATCGTAAAAGTAAACGGAAGCTCATGAAAGCCGCGGTCCTTTACGGGAAAGAGGATATCCGCCTGGAGCAGAGGCCGGTGCCTCAGCCGGGCCCCGGAGAGGTCCTCATCCGAATCCAGGCCGCGCTCACCTGCGGGACCGACCTGAAGGTCTTCCGCAACGGCGGGCACGCGAAGATGCTTGAAGCCATCCCCGCGCTGTTCGGCCATGAGTTCGCCGGCATCATCGAAAAGACCGGGACGGGCGTCACCGGCTGGCGGACAGGCCAGCGGGTCGTGGCCGCGAACTCCGCCCCCTGCCGGTCCTGTTTCTACTGCAAAAAAAACCAACCGAATCTCTGCGAGGACCTGCTGTTCCTCAACGGGGCCTACGCCGAGTACCTGCTTCTGCCGGCCCGGATCGTCCAAGAAAACCTGCTGGAGATTCCGGAAAAACTCTCTTTCCAAGCAGCGGCGCTGACCGAACCGCTGGCCTGCGCCGTGCGAGGCATGCAGGCCGTCACCCCCGAGAGGGGTGAGACCGTCGCGATCCTCGGAGCCGGCCCGGTCGGTCTGCTGTTCGTCCAGCTGGCCGTCAAGGCCGGCGCCAAGGTCATCGTGCTCGGCAAGGGAAAGAAACGGTTGGAGGCCGCGCTCCGTTCCGGCGCGGAGGTGATCCTCGATCTGGCAACTCTGGCCGACCCGGCCGCGGCCGTCCGGCAGGCCACGCCTCAAGGCAAAGGGCCGGATGTCTGCATTGAAGCGGTCGGGAGGCCGCAGGCGTGGGAACAGGCGGTCTCCCTGGTCCGGCCCGGCGGGCGGGTCCTGCTGTTCGGCGGCTGTCCCGCCGACACCGAGGTGACACTGGATACGCGCCGGGTCCATTACGATGAGCTGTCGATCCTCTCCGTCTTCCACCACACGCCGGAAGCGATCCGGCAGTCCCTGAATCTGCTCACCCTCGGCGTCGTCAAACCGGACCTGCTGATCACCCGGCAGGCGCCGCTGGACGACCTGCCCGAAATCCTCCGGAAGATGCTCACCGACCAGGACGCGGTAAAGACCGCGATCTTGCCGTAATGCGCATCGTCTCCTTCCTTCCGACCGGGACCGAACTGCTGTACGCGCTCGGCCTCGGCCGGTCGGTGGTCGGCCGGAGCCAGCACTGCCTCTACCCGCCCGCGGTCCGATCGAAGCCGGTGGTCGTCTCCAGCCGCGTCAAGAGGATCGCCGCCCAGGACAGCGCCTCGATCCACAAAGCGGTGCTTAATCTTCGTGAACAGAACGCCCATCAATTCGAGATCAACCTGCCCCTGTTGAAGCGCTTGAAGCCGGACCTGGTGATCACGCAGAACCTCTGCTCGGTCTGCGCCGCCTCGCATGACGAGGTGGACGAGGCGCTGCGGACCCTTTCGCCGAGACCGAAGGTGGTCACCCTGCGGTCTCAGCGGCTTTCCGAAGTCATCGAGGAGATCGGGCGGCTGGGGGCCGTCACCGGCCGGAAAGCGGCGGCCGCGCGGCTGGCCGGAAACTTAAAGCATCGGCTGGAAGCCATCCGGAAAAAAGTTTCAAAACTTCCCCGCCCCCGCGTCTGGTGCTGTGAATGGCTGGAACCGCTGATGGCGTCCGGGCATTGGGTGCCGGAGCAGGTGGACTGGGCCGGCGGGACCGACGGCTTGGGAAAAGCGGGGAAAAATTCCCGGTGGCTGGACTGGGAAGAGGTCCGCGCCTACAACCCGGAGGTGATCCTTGGGATGCCCTGCAGTTACACGATCCCGCAGACTCTGCGGGAGAAGCGCCGGCTGACCCAACGCCCCGGCTGGAGCTCTTTAAGCGCCGCGAAAACGGGGAGGGTGTACGCCGTGGCGGGGGAATTCTTCCATCATGCCGGCCCACGCCTCGTCGACGGCGTGGAGGGGATGGCGCGGATCCTGCATCCGGGCCTGTTCAATGCTTCCGGGCGAAAGCCAGTTGCCTTCCGGAGAATTCCCCGATAGGATAGGACGTGATGAAACCTTCGCGCCGTATCGCCTGCCTCGCTTTGTCAGCCCTGGTCCTGAGCGCCCTTCCACCGGCAGCCGCCTTCGCCGGGGGAGACGGGGGAAATCCCGCCGTGAAGCTCACCCGCGGGATCGTGAACCTGGCGAGCGGCTGGCTGGAGGTGCCCAATCAGGTGGCCGAGCGGAAGAACCTGGACAGCAGTACCCACTGGTGGATTACCCACGGGCTGGTCCGGGGATTCATGCTGGCGACCGCCCGGACGCTCTACGGTGTCTACGACATCCTCACCTTCCCGGTGGCCCCGTACGACGCGCCGCTCATGGCGCCCGACACGCTGATCGCGCCCAAACCTCAACTGCGCAAAGAGGAACCGCCTCCCTCCTCGATCTACTGATTCACAGCTCGCCAAGGTCCAACAGCATGCACTTCACGGCGCCGCCGCCCTTCCCGAGGAACTCCGACACATCCACCGGCAGCGGGATCACGCCCCTCTGCCGCACCTGCTGGTAAAGCCCCACGCTGAGCCCATCCGGCATCAGCAGGACTGGGATCCGCCGGCCGTCATTCTCCGCCGTCACTTGGAAACTGTTGGCCGCGAAGCCGGCCCCGTCCTCGCGGGACAACGGCAGGAGGCGGTCCCCGAACCGGACGCGCAGGGCCTCGGCCCCCCCCGGCGCCAAGCCGTCCAGGTAAACCATCACCTGCTCGCCGCGAGGCCCAAAGGTGCAGAGCACCGTGTCGCCGTGGTAATGGCGTTCGTCCGTCAACTCCAGCAGGAGGACTTCCCGCGGGTGGACGACGGCCCGCAGGGCCGGCAGCATCCGGTAGTCGGACCGGAAACCGTAGACCCTGCGGTACGGCGGGAACCCCGCACGGAACTCCCAGCGGGGCCGCTCGATCTGGCCGTAGGTGAACAGATAAACCGTCTTCGCCGGATCACCGGAGGGATCACCCACCGGGATGAAGTCCGCTTCCCCTTCGAACGGGTGCGGCGACGGCAGTTTGCGGGGCTCCAGGCCCAGCTCGGAGACCTTGCGCTGGTAGTGGGCCGTCTCGCGCGCGCGGGCCGGGTTGAGATTGCTCAGATAAAAGAATTTGCCGTGGCGGAAACCGGCATTGGCTGGAAAAACCATGCCGGGCAGTTGGGGATCCGCCGGCAGGACTTCCACGCGGACGCCGTGGCTTTCAAGCGCCGATTTGAGCCGATCCCACTGCGCGGCGGCCAGACGCAAGTCGACCCGCTTGCGGCGCCCGAACCAGTCCCGGGTATGGGGATTCGAACCGGACTTGATCCTGAAGTGAGACGGATCCCCCAGCAGAACCGTCTTCGGCATCCGGCTAGAGCGCTAGGCGTCGGGCGGCCAGGGGGCGGCTGTCCTCCAGCACCGCCACCGGGTAGGAGCAGTAATAGGGAGAGAACAGACCCGCCGGGCGGAAGGAACCGCTGGCCTTGGTGCCGCCGAAGGGCAGCTTCCCTGAGGAGAAGATCGTACCCCGGTTGAAGTTCACCATGCCGGTATCGATGCGGGAGAATAAGCGGCGGAAACGGCCCGGGGTCCGGGTGAAAACACTCGTGACCAGCCCGTAGGGGACCTCGTTGTTGAGGGCGGCCGCCTGTTCCTCGTCCTTCACGAAATAGACCGCCACGTCCGGCCCGAAGATCTCTTCCTTCCGGTAATGGGCGGAAGCGTTCCTTTCAGGCCGTTCGCAGAGATGGACCGAGGGGGTGGCGTAGTATCCCCGGCGTTTTCCCCACAGGCCGGGGGCTTTCCCTTTCCGCAGCGTCTCGAACCCCTCCTCCTCGGCCAGCTTCGCGTACTTCTGCAGTTTGGCGACGGCGTCGTGGCTGATCAGCGGCCCCATCAGCACATCCGGCTCCAGCGGGTAGCCGATCTTGATCCGGTCCACCAGCGGGAGGAACTCTTCGAGAAACTTCTTGGCGATCCGACGGTGGAGGAGGACGCGGCTGGTCGCGTTACAGCGCTGGCCCGCCATCGAGAAAGCGGCCTGCGCGATCTCCCTCGCCGCCAGGTCGAGAGGGGCGTCTTCCAGAACGATCGCGCCGTTCTTGCCGCCCATCTCCAGCGCCAGGATCTTCTGCGGGGCGTCCAGCGTGGCCTTCTTGATCGCCTGCCCGGCCGCCGTGGAGCCGGTGAACAGGATGCCGGCCACGCGCGGGTGCCCGACCAGGCGCACGCCGGCGGAGGAAACCCCCTGCACGAGGTTGAAGACGCCCGGGGGGAACCCAGCGGCATCCAGGCACTCGGCGATCGCCTGCCCCACGAACGGCGTGTACTCGGAGGGTTTAAAGACCACCGTGTTGCCAGCCAGCAGAGCGGGGATGATGTGACTGCCCGGCGTGTGGGCCGGGAAGTTAAACGGGCCGATCACCGCCAGGACCCCCATCGGTCGCCAGATGCATTCGCCCCGCACGCCGCGGTCCACCTGGACCGAATAGGGGCGGACCAGCTGGAGGCCCGCGGTGACCATTTCATCGATCTTGGCAAGCAGGCGGTTCACCTCGCGCGCCGCCTCGGAGATCGGCTTCCCGGCCTCCCGCGCGACGAGCGCCGATAACGCCGCTTGCCGCCGGTCCAGCACCCGGCGTAAGGCCTTCATCTTCGCGATCCGCTGGGCCGGCGTAAGGGCGCTCCACTTGGGGAATGCCTTCTGGGCCGCGGCCACCGCCGGGTCCACCGCCTCGTCCGAGACCACCAGCCGCCCAACCGGGTCAAACAGGTCTCCGGGGTCTTCGCTGATGAGCTCGGTCCCCTTCGTGGGCCGGATGAACCGGCCCGCGATGTAGTTACCTCGGAACGGCACAGACATAAGCTGGGTCCCCCGCTTTAACCTTCATTCTCCGGAACGCCTCTTCCTCCATTGTAAACCGTTCCGCGGAAATCGTTCCAACCGTTAAGACCGCCCGGAAATAGCCGCCGGTCTCCGTTGCCACCAGGTGCGGGCGGCCCACCCGACCGCGGCCTTGGAGCAGGCGCGCCGGCCGCGCCTCCCGCACCAGGCGGATCTTTTCCCGCGGGGCCGTGTAATAGGGGCCGCCGTCGAACGGCTCCACCTGGCTTATCCGGCGGAAACCAATCCGGGCGGCCAGCGCCGCCGCCGGCTGGGCCGAGGGATGGATCGCGCCGATCGCCCTCTGGACCGGCCGCGGCAGGAGAGCGCAGTAGATCGGCTCCGTGGGGAGCAGTCCCAGGATGAACTCCTTGTTCACGGTGCTCAAGTGGTCCGCCTTCCGGTACGGGAGCCCGGTGAACACCCGCCCGATCGCCTCCCAGAAGGGGCTCTTGCCTTTTGAGCCCAGGGCTCCCCGGTACTCGATCAATACGGTGTCCTGGAACCGCTCCGGGTGCAGAGCCATGTAGAGGTAGCGGACGTACGAAAGCTGGAGCCCACAGCGTTCCGGCCGGGACCGGTACCGCGGCAGGACGACCAGCCCTCCCACCTCGGTCGGGCCGTCCTCCGTGCCGCCCATCCGGAGCACCGTGTGCAGCTTCCGGACCTTCAGGGTTTCACTGTGCTTTTCCACCCGGTCCAGCGAAAACCAGAGGTGCGGATGCCCCGGGGTCCCGTGCTTAGCCATGATCAGCGAACACCCGAGGATCTTCCGGTCCGCTTCCAGCACGAAGAGGTAGCGGGCCTTGTTCCTCGGAAGCAGGCCGCCGAACGAACTCTCCGACGTCTCGAGCAGTTCCCGGATGAAGGGGCGGTCGGCCGGCAGATTGTACGAATCCAGGATCTTGGCCAGCGCGAACACGCCCCGGAAATCCCCCGGCCCCGCCTCCCGGATCAGGTACATGTGCGCTCCAAAAATGCCTGGTAGAACCGGACCGCCGCTTTCAGTTGGCTCAAGGGGATCGATTCATTGGGCCGGTGGATGTTGCCCCTGGCCCGCCCAGGCCCGATCACCACCGACGGGATCCCCACTCGGGAATAGAGACCGGCCTCGGAACAGCCGGACTTCGCGGCGGCGCGCACAGGGACGCGGGCCGCGCGAAGCGCCGCCCGGACTTCCCGCACCACCGGCTCCTTCTCCTCCAGGTCCAGCGCCGGGTTGTCCCGCTCCACGCGGAACTGCCAATCGGCGCCGGGCGGCCCGAACCGCTTCCAGAGACGCGCTTCAAAACCCTTGAGCGCCGCCCGGATGCTCTGCCCGGGAAGGGGGCGCAGGTCGAACACCAGAGACCATTCTTCCTTGGCTTCCTTCATCTGAGTGAGATTCCAAGTCAGATGCGGCGGATCGAACGCTTTGTCCCGGGCTTTCTGCAGGGGAACGAACAACCCCTTCGCCGTCTCAAGACAGCCAAGTGCCTCTTCCGCCGGCAGGGTCGAGTACCAGCCGGCCGGAAGTTTCTGCGCCTTGACCGTCTGCTTCGCCCCCGCCCGGAAGGCCGTCCGGGGCCGGTCCGGCAGGCAGAACCGGAGCCGGGCCGAAGCCGGGATCATGTTGTGGCCCTCCCCCCCTTCCCAGGAAAGCACCGTGACCTTCGGGAATTTCCGCCGCAGGTCCTGAAGGAAAAAAACGCTCTGATCCAGAGCGTTCCGCCCAAGCTGCGGGGTGCTGGAGTGGCTTGCTTGGCCATGAAAGACCGCCTCGTAGGCCCACTGCTCCGAGTCGGGCCGCAGAAGGCCGCGCGACCGGAGCGTCACTTCCAGGACCGCCAATCCCTTGTGCCGGGAGACCAACGCCAGCTCCGAGGGCTCCCCCACGAGCGCCATCTTTGGGCGGGGCAGATCCCCCTGGCAGAACCGGGCCGCCCCGCGCAGGCCGGACTCCTCCCCGAACGTCCCCAGCACCATGACCGGGCGCTTCAGTTCCGAGCGGGAGATCCGGCCCAGCGCCAGCAGTTTGCAGAGCAGGTCGAGTTTCGTGTCGGCGGCGCCCAGCCCGTAGAGCGCCCCGCCCCGCTCCGTCAGGCGGAACGGGTCCTTGCCGGTCTTCGTCCAGAGGGCCGGGTTCCCCGGCGCCACCGTGTCCAAATGAGTGGCCAACAGCAGAGGGTCCTTTCCTTTCCCGGCCATCCCGATGACGTTCATGAACAGCGTGTCACCCACCCGGTGGTCCTGGTAAGTGAGTCCCAGCCCCAACCGGCGCATCAGGGACCCCGCGTAGACGGCGCATTCGGCGTTGCTTTCCCACGTCACCGTGTTCAAGCGAACCAGCCGTTTCGCTTCGGCGATCAGGTCGAACGGGGCGGCGGCGGCCATAGTTCACTCATGATTCCGTCCACGCCCAGCCGGGCGAACCGCTTCAGCTCGGCCGCGGTCCGGACGGTCCAGACGAAAATCTTCAAGCCGGCCCGATGGACCCGCTCCACCGCCGGCTTCGTGACCCATCGCTTGTAAGAGACGAACCCCGTCAATCCGAGCCGGGACGCCTGAGCGACCGCGCGAGGGGTGACAGCCGTCCTGAAACCGGTGACCCGGAAGAGAGGATGATCCGGAAGGATTTGGCGCCACCGGCGCAGTGAAGCGGTCCGGCCGGCCAGCACGGTTGTATGCTTGAGCCAACCGGAAGCACGGATCTGCCTCAGGAGGGACTCTTCGTCCCGGGGGTCCTTGACGTCGAGGTAGGCCTCCAGCCGGCGGGCCCTGCAGAACGCGAGGGCTTGGGATAGAGGGAGGATCTGTGCGGATGGGGTTTTCGGAAGCGGGTCGTGGAAAACCACCCATGCCCCGCCGCGCGCGCGCCGCAGATCCATCTCCACGGCGCCGGCTCCCCTGGCCGCCGCCTGCCGGAAGGAAGCCAACGTGTTCTCGGGAGCGTGCCGGGGATCCCCCCGGTGCGCGATTAGCATCACGGCCATCATGATATCATACGCACCATGCGCCGGACTTTGACAGCCCTGCTCACCGCGTCGCTCCTGCTCGGCGGGTGGGCCGTTCCCGCCCGCGGGGACCTCGCCGGTTACTACGACTACACCCCTGTTTCATTTCAATCCAAATCCCTCTCCCGGCAGGAGAGGTCGGGTTATTCCATCGAGCGGCTGGAACTGGCCGACCCAGCCGACCCGGCCCGTCGGCCGATCCGGCTGGACTGGTACCGGACCGCGCGGCCCGGGCGCCGGCCGCTGGTGATCCTCTCCCCGATCCTGGCCGGCAACGACCTGTACATCCGGGAGTTCGCCGCCTTTTACTCCGCGCGCGGCATGCAGGCGGTCATCATCTACCGGCAAAAGGAACCCTTCTCGACGGACCGCCCGCTGAAGGACGTGGAAGACCATTTCCGGCAGACCGTCATCGAGATGAGGCAGGCGCTGGATTGGCTGACGGTTCAAGACGGGGTGGACCCGCAGAGGATCGGCAGTTTTTCCATCAGCATGGGAGCGATCCTGACGGTCCTGCTGGCCGCCGTCGAGCCGCGCGTCCGGTGTTCGGTTTTCGGTTTGCCGGCGGGCCACGTGGCGGAGATCATCATGACCTCCCAGGACAAAGCGATCCGGAAGAGGCGCAAGGCCTACTTGGAAAAACACGGTTGGGACGAGCAGAGAGGGCTGAAAGAGCTCCGGCAAGTGATCGTCTCGGAGCCGATGAGGGCGGCCGGCGCGGTGAACCCCAAGCGGGTCCTCTTCATCGCAGCGCTGTTCGACCGGGTGCTCGGGTTCAGCAGGTCGCTGGACCTGTGGCAGGCGATGGGCCGGCCCCCGCTGATCATCCTGCCGACCGGCCATTACAGCGCTTACCTGGCCACCCCTTACTTGAAGATGGCCACCTACTCCTTCCTGAGCCGCCAGCTAGAATAGTCGGTCCAGATCCACCTGCTGGTAGACCCCTTCGGCTGCCGGTTGGCGGCCGCGCGCCGTGGCCACCCAGATCTGCGGGTAGGCGTAAACGACGCTCTGAATGTTGGTGGGCGGGGCGACCGCCCGCGCGACCGCCATCGCGACCTCCGGGTCGATCCTTCCGTGGAACCGCTCCAACAAGGCCGACTGCCCCCGGTAGCGGACCTCGTAGGCGCTGGATCCCTGCGGGGATTCCGGGCCGATCCGGTACGGGTCCCCCTGGCAAGCCAGCTGGAGGTCCCGGATCAACGGGTCCAGCGCCAGATCGGAACGGAGCAGCCGGTCCCCCTGCATCGGGAAAGAGACAAAATTCTGGCGGGTCGTCTCGAGCGCCACCGCGTCCTTGGCCTTGGCGTCGGCGAACAGGTAGTTGTAGCCCATGGTGCGGGGGCCGGTCTCGATGATCTTGGCCGCTTCCTTCAGGTTGCCCGCTTCCTCCAGCACCCGCCGGAGCAGGAACGGCATCGGCACGCCCCGCAGGTTCGTGTCCACCGATTCCGCCCCGATCTGCGCGACGGAGAGGCCGTCCCGGTTGATCCCTGAAAGGACGCCCACGAAGCCAAGCCACCCGATGTTGACGAACGGCTTCCTGCCGGCGGGCTCCTCCACGATCAGCGCCGCGTACCGCTGGACATCCGATTGGATGGCCCAGTCCAGGTTCCGGATCTGGATCAGCCGGCCATCCACCGTGGCGGCCCCCCCGGCCACGGAGCTGGCGCAGGCAACGGAGGTCAGGTCCGGCAGGGCGTGGACCTCCTGGATCAGCCGCAGGGGGATTCCCGCTCCGTCGGCGAGCCCCTGCATCTCCTCCAGGTACCGCTCCGGGACGTGCGGCTTCATCCGGGACCAGGCCCGGTCCAGCTTCTTCCGGGCGATCATGCGGCCGAGAGCGGGGACCCGAAGCTGGCGGTCCGCGTATGACAGGATGTTCTTGACCGACGCCCTCACTTCCCGCCGCAGAAGGATCCCATGCTGGTACCCCATCTCGTAAGGGGTCCCGCGCAGATGCAGGACCGGCAGGTTCCCGGCCCAGCGCAACTCCCCCGACGGGACCGTCGAGAAGATAGGAACCTGCTTTTTAGCAGGGCCGGCGCACCCGGCGACCAAACCGGAAAACAGCATCACGCCGAGCGCCAGACGGGAGCGAACCGGTCTCATCGCGCCGCTTCCTTATACAGCCCAGCCAGCAGGAGCAACTGGTTCTCCAGAAGCTGGCCGAAATCGGCCCCATACCAGGTCATCGAGGCCTCGTAAGATCCGGCGGCATACTGCTGAGGCGTCACGGCGTATCCCAAGTACCCGTTGGCATAACCTAACAGCAAGGGACGCATCTCCCGCCCGGCCAACTTCGTCTTGAGCCCGGTCCCCAATTCCGTGGTCAGCTCCGCCGGCAGAGGGATCAGCAGTATGCCGTCCAAAGCCGCCATGCTGAGGAAGGCCTCGGTCGGCCGCATCATCCGCCCGATGCTCGCGGGGATCGGGACCGGGCCGAGGCGGATCTGCAGGGTGGGCAGTTTGAACCATCCCCCCCAGGCGGCCAGGTTCCCCGTCGGATGCATGGCGGCCCGGCTTTCCAGCGCCGTCACGGCCTCGGCCAGCAGTCCCCCAAACCTTTGCACCCGTTCTTCCCCCGTCGCGCCGATCGCGTCGGCCGGCCGCTCATCCCCCGCGGCCCCATTAAAGAAGAGGCAGATCGCGCCCGGGTGCGCCTCTTCCATCCGGCGGCAGAGCTCCCCCGGATAATCGGCACTCATCCGCATGTCCCGCGAATCGAGCAGGGTCGGGTGCGCGGCCGCGGTGACCACCGCGGCGCTCAGACCTCCCTGCGGAGAATCGAACAAGAGCAAGGAAACGGAAGGGTCCACCGGTCCGCCGGGGACCGCCCGGTTCTCCACGAATCCCCTCAGCAGGCCGTCGTCGGCCGCGACTCCCCACTGGACCGTTTTGCGGTTCTCCAGCGCCTGCCGCACCGACCAAAGGATGCGGGAAAAGATTCCTTCTTCCACTTCACTGCGGTAGCGGCCGAACACCTGCTCATGCAGGAACCCGGGCGCGATGGAACCGGCTCCCGAATGGGTGTGCGTGGCCGCGAGAATGATCGCCTGCCTGGGGACCGAATGCTCCTCCGAAATCCTGCGCAGGATCCGCTCGGCAAGCGGCTGGGGGAAGACCAGCAGGTCGGCCGAGATCAACAGCAGGGTGTCCTCGCCGTCACTGAGCGCCAGCGTCCGGACGTACAGCGGGTCCCGGATCCCGGCGGAGGGTTTGCCATGCCGCTTGGAGTATCCGGCCAGCGGTGTGCCGACCGGCGGCGTGATTTCGACCCTGGCCGCCCCGGCCGACAGCGCCGCGTCAGGCCGGATGTGGATCTGCCCGCGCATCCGCTCGAGGCCGCTCACCGGCTCCTGTATCGCCGGCCGCGGCATACAGCCGGCCAAGGAAACCGCCAGAAGAAACCCTGCGAACGCCGGCCGCGGCGGTCCGTTCACTTCCTTACCCTCGGAGTACGGGCCTCGACGGTGGTCTTCATGCCGCCGCGGGCGTTGAACTCTCCGGTGACCACGGCCCAGACCGGCTTGGCCGCCGCAACGACGTCTTCCAGGATCCGGTTGACCGCGTTCTCCTGGAAGATGCCGAGGTTCCGGAACCCGTTCACGTAATACTTCAGGGACTTCAGCTCCACGCACCACTTACGCGGCATGTACCGGACGCGGACGAGCCCAAAATCCGGCAGGCCGGTCCGCGGGCAAACGGAGGTGAACTCCGAGATCTCGATCACAATCTCGTAGCCCGGGTATTGGTTGGGCCAACATTCCAGCGGAGGCAGTTTCGCTCCAACGCCGGACCGGGCGTGCCGCTCAGTGTAGAGGGGTTTGGGCATCGGCCTCATTCTATCACCGTCATCGCGCGCCCAGCGTGATCAGGACCGCCCCGCTCAGCATCAGAGCGGCCCCGGCGATGCGCCGGCCGAAGGCCTCTTCCTTAAACAGAAGCCCGCCGAACAGGACGGTGACCAGCAAGCTCAACCGCTTGACCGAGATGAAGTAGGCGACCGGCGCGCTCCGGATCCCAAAAGAGAAGGCGAACAGGGAGCCGGCCGTCGCCAGCCCCGCCAGAACGAACCACACCCACTGCGCCCGCAGGGCGGGAATCAAACCGCGCGCGGAGACCGCGCGCCGCGCGGCCTCCGTCAAGACAAGCGTGTTCAGCGAATAATAGAGGAAGGGGAACGCCGCCGGGCCGGAAAGCAGGACCGCCCGCTTGCCCAGCGTCGCGGTGACGCTGTAGCAGGCGGCCGTGGCCAGCACCAGCCGGATGCCCGGCACGCGGAACATCTCCCGGAACGGCTCCAGGATGCCGCGCGCCGCGTGCTCCGCCTGCAGGACGTAAGCGCCCAGCGTCACGGAGGCAACCCCGGCGAGCCCGACCGGCGCCAACCGCTCTCTCAAAAAGAGCCAGCCGGTCAGCACGGTCAGCAGGGGCGTGACCGCCAGGAACGGAACGCACAGGGACATGGGGCAGATCCGGATCGCGCGCAGGAAACAAAGACAGGCGGTCACCTCCAGCGGCAGCATGACCGCGACCGTGACCCAGAAAGAGAACGGGACCGGATGCCAGCCGGACCGCAGGAACAGCAGGGCGGCCCAAGGCAAAGTGAAGAGCAGTTCGCCCCAGCCGACTACCCGCTCATCCGACCGGGCGAGGAGTTTCTTGGAGAGGGCGTCGCCGAGGCCGGTCAGAAGAGCGCAGGAGAAAGCCAGCCAAACCCACATCGGGCTACCGCGCTTCGAGGGCGACGCATTTGAGGTATTTGGATTCCGGGTGGGTCAGGATCACCGGATGGTCCTGGGCCTGGGTGCGGTTCTCGAGGAAACGGACCGTCCTCTGCGAATCGGCGGCCGCCTCCCGCAGGATCTCCGCGAAGATCTCCTCGCTGACCAAGTGGGAGCAGGAGCAGGTGATCAGCGTCCCGGCCGGATTCAGCAGTTTGAGGGCCCGCAGGTTGATCTCCCGGTAGCCGCGCCAGGCATCCCGGATTTCCGCCCGGTTCTTGGCGAACGCCGGCGGGTCCAGGATGACCAGGTCGAACCGCTCTCCTGCTTTCTCCAGCTCTCTTAAGCGATCAAACGCGTTGCCGCGCTCGGCCCGCACGTTCATGATTCCGTTAAGTTCTAGATTCTCCTTGAGCCGCTCCAGCGCCCCGGCGGAATCCTCAACGGCGAGCACCTCCGCCGCCCCCCCGGCCGCCTGCAGGGCAAATGCCCCCTGGTAGGCGAACATGTCCAGCACCCGGCCCCGGGCAAACTGCCGGGCCCAGAGCCGGTTCTCCCGCTGGTCCAGGTAGGCGCCGGTCTTGTGCCCTTCCATCACATCCACTCGCCAGCGGCGGTCCCCCTCTGTGACCTCAATCCGCTCCGGCAGTTTCCCGCTGAGCAGTTTCTTCTCCGGCAGGAGCCCTTCCAGCTTCCGGACCGGCGAGTCGTTCCGGGCCACCACCGCCTTAGGGCTGAGCATCTCCGCCAGCAGGTCCAAGAGGAGTGGAAGAACCTGCTCGATCCCCAAACTTAAGCTCTGGACCACCAGCACCTCGCCATACCGGTCCACGATCAGGCCTGGGAAACCGTCGGCCTCCGAGTGGATCAGGCGATACACATTGGTCTCCTTCACCACCCTCTGCCGGAGCTCCAGCGCGGCCTGCAGGCGGCCGGCCCAAAAACCCCGGTCCACCGGCTCGTCCGGCTGGTCGGTCAGCCACCGCAGGGTGATCTTGGAGCGGGGGTTGCAGAAGGCCTGCCCGACCGGCGTGCCGTCGGGCGCTTTCACGCGCACCACCTGCCCCGCGAGGGACTCCGCCGCCCCCTGCAGGTCGTCGCGGTAAACCCACGGGTGGCGCGTGCGCCGCCACCGCTCGCCTTTCGGCGTTAACGTAATTTCACTTGGCACTCTAATCCTCCTATCCTGGCCGGGCCGCCCTCGCCTCGACCCATTCCGCCCCGGTCGGGTCGGGCTTCACTCTCTGAACCGGATCTCGGGGTCCTGTCGCGGGCAGTCCCCCGGCCTCCGGCATCGGGCCTGAACGGCTGTCTCATTGTCAGTAACCAGGTAAAGAGCCGAGGCGATGCACCCGAACCAGCGGTGATCTCCATGGAACGGCGTACCGTTCAGCTCGTGCCGCCACTCCAAAGGGGCTTACCCTGATACGACGGCCCTGCTGGCGTCGGCCGGGCGCCCGCCCCGCGCCACCCCTCGATCCGATGCGCGCTATGCCCCGCCGGGGGGAGGGGAGAGCGAGCGTAGACGGACTCGGCGGTGGCCTTCAGGCCAGGGGCGCGCAAGGCCCGAGCGTCGTGGAAACGGAGCCGAGCTCCTTCTTCTTTCCATCCAGTGTTGCGAGAGCTCCGAGGGTCCACAGCGAGGGTCGAGCACCCCAGCCGAGGACTTCGAGCGAGCGATCCCCTTCCCACGGGCGGGGCAAAAAAGTAGACCGGTAAAGTTATTTTGTGATCCAGGAACCATCCGGCGTTTGAATTTTCTCGCCCGGCTCCGCCCGGTCCCTTTGCTCCTGCGCGAACGCTTCCCGGATCGTGCCGATCGCGTCGGCCGAAAGTCCCTTCTCCTGCACCTGGACCCGGTAGATCGTCTCTCTATCCCGATTCTCCGCTTCCACCAACCCCTGCACGTCGGATCCTGGCCCAAGCACGGCGACGTGCCCCTGGTTGTCTTCACCGATCAGGCCCTGCCCCTTGTACGCCTTGATCTGACCAACCCGGTCCCGCCGGGAATTCACCGCCTGCATCACCTCGGGGCTCAGCTCCGCCCAGGCGTTGGGCACCAACCACTGGCCCAACAGCGAGATCGGCTTCTGCGCCGGCTTCGGCGCCGGGCCGTTCACGAGATCCTCGATGGAGTGGGCCTCTTCCTTGATCTGCCGCACATCGATCGTGACGTGCGCCTCGATCTTGATCGGCCGGTCCGGGTCGCCGGCCAGCGTGGCCCGGCATCCGGTACTCCCGATCATCAGCAATAGGAACGCTACTTTCTTCATTTCCATAGGTGGGTCTCCTTCAGAAGTTTTAAACTGTCCCGCGGGACCCGGACCGTCAGGTCCAGCAGGTGATCCCCGTCCAATATCAAACTCAGCACGTAATTGCCGTCTTGGGTGGTGAACCCCACCTTCCCAATGTTGAAATGAAAGACCGCCTTGGCCCCCAGCGCCTTCAACAGCACCGCGCGCGTATCGTCGGGCGGCATCATCTCCACCAGCCGCTCCAGCACCTCGCTGTTGAGGTTCCCGCCGGGCTGATCGGACTGCAGGTCCAGGTCGATGTCTTGGATCTCCCCGCCCCGGCCCCGGAACCGCACCGGGCCGTGCAGGAACCCGTCCGACTTCCACTCCCCGCGCGCCGCCGCGTGATCCAGCGCGGCCAGATCCAAGCGAGTCACCTGGCCCTCCCCCTCCCAGCCGTCCCGGTTCAGCGCGACCCGAAACGGAGCCAGCGTGAGGATCGGCCGCCCGCCGGCATCGCTCCAGACCGCCCGGCCCGCCGCCAGGGACAGCGGCCAGCGCGGTTTCAATGTTTCCAGATCGACGCGGGTCTTCGGCGCGCTCGCCTGGATCTGCCGGGTCACCCAACGGGAAACCACACAGGCCCCCGCCGGCGTTTGAACCCACG
>Ga0209515_10003784_pt1 | contig 21094 bp, 30 predicted proteins | sample Subgroupgradi54m_FD_187454 | JGI IMG/M metagenome (GOLD analysis project Ga0209515, IMG submission 187454) | Subsurface groundwater microbial communities from S. Glens Falls, New York, USA - GMW60B uncontaminated upgradient, 5.4 m (SPAdes)... ...
AATCCTGCGAATAGCCCGCTGTCATCCGCCTCACCCCGGTCACCGATCCGAAGCCGTCAGATTCGCAGATCCTCAGTCCTACGGGAATCCACTAAATCCGAGTCACGTCGATCGGAAACCGCTCTAAGCCACCAGCACGACATCGGCGAGATTCTGGCCTCCCTCAAGGTCATCAAGGAGAAGCCGGCCTTGGCCGCCTCTTCCAAAAGCGTCGAAGCCGCCGCCATGACGGGTGCCACCCAGGGAAGCGCCGAGGCGGTCGCCAAGCTGGATAAAGCCAGCGAGACCATGAACAGGGCGGTCGAGGAGATCCAGGCTGGCGAGCGCAAACGCCGACAGGTGTCCCGCCGGGCCAAGGTGGTGACCACCGCCCTTCTGGTGCTGGTGCCCGCCCTGGTGGCCTTCGGCGCCGGCCTGATGACCGCTCCGGCTTTGCAACAACAGGGATGGTTGCCGCTGACCGGGATTCCGGTCGAGCAGACCTCCCTTGTCCGCTGGGCCTTGCAGTTCAAGGATTACGACAAGCGGGCCTTGGCCGAATGGGCGGTGAGCGATGACGGAAAATGGGCGAAGCGGTTCGCCGAGGAGAACGTCTTCATTCGCCAAGGGGATTGTCCAGACCGTGGGGCGCAGCAGGGCCGGGTGAGTTGCCGCGCCTGGCAGGTTCGCTGACCCGCCGCTTGTTGCGCATGGAGCGGCATGTTAGTAACCTTGAAATGATATCGGGTTACTAACATGCCGCTCTCTCGCTTCGACGTGAGTACCCAGGCCGTCTATTCGCAGTTGCTTGACCGGCTGCGGACGGCGAGCTTGCAGGCCTTCATCCAGGAGGGTGGCAGTTTTATCACCAAGGAAGTCCGAGGGCGGAGCTATTGGTATCACGCCGTCAAGGAGGGAGGCCGTTCGCGTCACCGCTATCTTGGCCCTGATAGTGAGGCCATCCGTCAGCAGATCGAACAAAGCCGAGACGAGCAGCAGGACTATCGCGCTCTCCGTCGCCGCAACCGCACGTCTGTTCGGATGTTGGGGGAAGCGGGTTACACTCGGCCGGATGCCTTGACCGGGCGGCTGATTGAACGGCTCGCCAACGCTGGCGCCTTCCGTCTACGCTGCGTGCTGGTGGGTACCCATGCGTTCCGCTGTTACGATGGTCTTCTTGGCGTTCGCCTGTCCGAGGCGGCGGGCGTTACCGGGGATATCGACCTCGCCCAGTTCAGAACCGTTTCGATCGCGGTTGATGATCGGATGGAAAAGCCGATCGAGGCGTTGCTGAAGGAGATCGACGCCCGTTTCGAGGCGGTTCTCAGGTTGGATGCGCGGGCCGGCACGGCCGAATGGCGCCTGCCCGGTGACGAAATGAAGCTTGAGCTGCTCTGTCCCCTCGTCGGGCCGGATGATGACTCGCTCCAGGAGCTGCCGGCGTTGCAGGGGCGCGGGAAGCCGTTGCGCTTTCTGGATTACCTCATCTACGAGACCGAGCAGGCGGCATTGCTCTGGGATGCCGGCGCGCTGGTACGTGTCCCCACCCCAAGCCGATACGCCTGCCACAAGTTGATCGTGTCGCAACGGCGTATCGAACTCAAACTCGGCGACACCTCCAAGGCCCGTAAAGACCTCGAACAGGCGGACGCGTTGTTCGAGGTGCTGCTGATCGATCGTCGGGGCGAGATCGAGGAGTGTTGGCTGGAGATGCTGGAGCGCGGGCCGAAATGGCGAGCCGCAGCCTTGCAGGCGCTCGCCGGCTTGCGCCCATCCACGGCCCAGGATTTGACCAAGTGGGCCAACTCTACGTAATCACCGTTATGCGGCGGGATGGCTCCCATGATACGGCATGAGCAATTCTGTATCAGGTAGCGGCCGACCGTGCAACGGATGACGCCTGTTTTCCGACAGGGCGGCGCGGCACCACGGCATGGTCGGGCCGGTGAACCGGCCTGCAGCCTGATTTCTGGTTGTGTCCGCTTGCAGGCTACAGAAGGTGCGGACGTTGCGCTTGGCCGCCTCGGCAGCCTGAGGGAAGGCGCGCGCTCGTCGGCGCTGAGGTATTTGCGCCGGCGGTCGCGGCCGTATAGCGACATCCCGCCGGCTTGGGCTTGCCGTTGACGTTGTGCCACAGATCACATATATTGTGATCTGTGGCACACATGGAGGCGTGGGGATGCAAAAGTCGGACTTCTTGCGGACCAGAGTTTCGCAGAAACTGAAAAATGAATTTGACGAAATTTGCCAAAATAGCGGAAAGCAACAGACTGGACAATTGAGGGAGTTGGTAGAGAAGTTTGTGATGGAAAATTATGGTAAACTTAGAGACCGCGTGCTTGTCAACATATTCCGTCCAGACGGGTATGATTTCGGCGCCTGGCGCGTAGTTGTTAAGTTGCGTGATCCAAGTGAGATGATGATTGGCTGCACTCCCGTCCCATTTTCTGTTCCGGACCTTAAGGGAAGAATATTTATTGTTGACCCGGAGTATCGGGCTATGGTGAACGTTCCAGATGCGGCCGATCCTGTATTTGGGGGACATTTTGTTGATGGCGAATGGCGGGCACATATGTATTCGAATGGCTTCCCAGAAGACAAAAACCCCACCCCCATACCTGACGTTCAGCAAGAACTAAGCAAATCAGTTGGAGCCATCATTGAGAGACTCCGGGGGTATCGCCTAAGTTCTAATCATTCTAACGCATAGATCCTTTCCTCATAACGACGTTGTGATGCAACTGTGATCAGGAGTAGGCGGAGAAGAAGCGCCCTACCAGACCGAGCGCATCAACCTCCTTGGTAACTACGCGCTCGACTTCACCCACGGTGCCGCGGGTCCAAGAGAGGCCCGCCGCACCGCCCTCATTACAGAATGAGATCTCACAATGATCATGTGCCTCGCGAAAGGGAAGCCAAGTACGCTTTAAATTCTTCGTCATAAGTCTTGATTTCGTATCCATAATCCAAATGTAGCATGATGATAGAATCAAAGATGTCGTTCTTTCTCATTTTCCGCCCGCTCTTAATTATGCTCGACCCAATGTGTATGAGTCTATCAAAGTAATGTGGGTTTGCAGTTCGCCTATCCATAAATTCTTGCCGAAATGCCGTTGAAAATCCGGCCACCGCTGATGAGGAGTCTTGTTTTACACAAAAAGTCCTCAAATCGGTTTTTGTGGTGCGCATATATGCTTTATCTGACTGTAAAATATTTCTGAAAACAATGTCGTCAAACGTCGACATGCTTACGGCGTTGTACAGCCCAATTATAGCCAGCATCATTATATTATAGATGTCATCAAAAGCTTTCTTTATCGCTTTATCGGGGTTTCCTAAAAAAGTTTGGTCGATTGGAAAATTAAAGAGATCGGCGACACCATAAGCGTTAGCTAGTTCTTTTCTAAACATATCCCTTACTATGGCATCATTTGATTTAGTTGCTGCTATGCAAATCTGCGACAGCGTAGCCATTTCAGCAGTATTCATCGATTTGTAATCTGAATAAATATCTGACGCGCAGCCAACGACACATAACAATACGAACGAGAGATAATCAGATTCCAACTCAACTTTCTTTGCTGTTACTTTGAGGCACAGCGGCCGTGCGAGGTGGTAATTTCCAGCCATTATATGGTCAACCATATTTTTAAAGTCGTCGTCCGTTTGGATCATCCCATTAGAAACGTATTCCTCAAATTTTTTAAGAAGACTGCCCATAAACAGTATTTTGTCTCTATCGCGAAAATGGTAGCTGTTGACAAATAACATTTTTCTTTACACGTAAAGTCGAAAGCCTCTACAGCAAGTTAGCTTCTATCTCCAATACTATAATTACTCATGTAATAAATAGTGTTTGTATCTATTATGAATTTCTGCGGCTTGCTGTTCATAGTTGGTGCTCCTGTTGGTGACGCTGATACAAGCGCTGCGTTGCCATAATGGGACGTTTTGACGAGTTTGTTAACGAGCACGTAGACTAGCCGGAAGGGCTGCCATAACACCCCATTATGCCCCCGACACAGAGGCCGGGGGCCGTTTTCCTACTCGCTCGCCTCATCCTGCATCGGGGGCGGATCGAAGGGCAATTCCGGTTGCTTCTGACTGCCCTTCAAATGATACGCCTTCACGAAGGCCAGCCGGTCACCATTGAACATATAGCGGATGTTGACAAAGAAAGTTCCATCATACTGGCTTCTGAATAGAAACTGCTTTTCCAGCAATTCACGTAAGCCACGCCGGTACGTCCTGTCGTTAATGCCTGGAATCAATTCTTGTGTAGCAAGGTAGCTTAGCTGAACAGTGTCACTGTTTGGTGAGTTTTGCATCTTATTGTAGACAAGTTCAAAAATAGTCATGCCGATGGACGATAACCCGGCCGCCTGCTTCACACCGGACAAGAACAGCTTTACAAAACGTTCTTTGTCCACTTCCTCCCATTCGTAATAGGCCGCCACGCCTCGGCCGAGCACTTCGCCCGTGCCGCCATCAATGACCATTCCCTTTTGCTCGTTGCCGATCCGCGCCCGCCGGGGCCGCGAAATCTCGTCCTTCGAGGGAACGCTAGGGTTCGATGTATAGACCGGAATCCCGCGCTTGGTGGTGAGAACTGCCGCTTCCGTCTGTCCTTCTTTGGCCATTTCCGACCCCGTGTTTTGACCATTTTCAGACGCGAACTTGTCCGCTTATGGTCAATTTTGCAAGTGCATTTTGTCCGTTTACGGCACGTTTTTGTCCGTTCTCGGACAGAATCTGTCCGTCGCTTTCCAGGCGGTCTGCGGGTTTGCGGGCATTCTCTTTCTTATATATAAAAAAACCGCTGCCACCTTATCCACGTCCGCGCGCAGTCCGCCCCCATAGCGAAGCGAAGCGCGGAGGTGGGTAAGGTGTTGCTGCAAAGAACGCCGGGCCGGTCAACCGCCTGTGGATAACTCAAACCCCTGCCGAGCAGAACGACAACCGAGCCGGCCCTGTTGGCGCAAAATGAGAATGTCAGTAACGCGCAATTTAGAGATGTCAGTTCCGGCCCGGTGCATCATCGGGTCGGAGGTGTCATCCGATGACGTTGGTGACAATGAGCGAAAAGGAAATCGGACGCCTCGGCGTTCTCCGTGATGTCGATGCCGGCCGGCTGACGGCGGGCGCAGATGCGGCCGTTCTTGGGATAACCGAGCGACAAATTTACCGATTGCTGGAGGCATACCGGCGCGATGGCCCCTCGGGCCTGGTGTCGTCCCGGCGGGGCAAGCCGAGCAATCGACAAACTTCGGAGCCGATGCGCCAGCACGCGATGCGGCTGATCCGGGAGTATTACACCGAATTTCGGCCCGACCCTGGCGGCGGAAAAGCTGAGGGAAGTCCATCAGGTCGAGTTTTCACGGGAAACGCTGCGGCGCTGGATGATGGCCGATGGCTTGTGGCTTGACCGGAAACAGCGGCTTCGCCCGGTTCATCAGCCGCGTGATCGGCGGCCGTGTCATGGCGAATTGGTGCAGATCGACGGTTCCAAGCATTGGTGGTTCGAGGATCGTGGCCCGGAATGCACCCTGCTCGTCTACATCGACGATGCCACCGGGCGGTTGATGCACCTGCGGTTCGTCGCCAGCGAATCGACCTTCGACTATTTCGCCGCGACCCGCGCCTACCTGGAGGCCTATGGCAAGCCCGTCGCCTTCTACAGCGACAAACACAGTGTCTTTCGGGTCAACCGACCCGGCGCGGTCGGCGGTGACGGCATGACCCAATTCAGCCGGGCGCTGAATGAACTCAACATCGACATCATCTGCGCCCATTCGCCACAGGCCAAGGGCCGCGTCGAACGGGCCAACCAGACCCTGCAAGATCGCCTGGTCAAAGAATTGCGCTTGGCCGAAGTTGATACGGTTGAGGCGGGAAATGCCCTGTTGCCGGCCTTCATGGCCGATTTCAACAAGCGCTTCGCCAAAGTCCCGCGCGATCCGAAAAACCTTCATCGCCCGCTGGCAGAAACGGATGATCTGACCAAAGTGTTCGCGTGGCGCGAAGATCGCACGGTGTCGAACAATCTTACCCTTCAATTCGACAACGTCCTGTTCATGCTTGAGCCGACGGAGTTTGCCTTGGGGCTGAGGCGCAAACGCGTCACCATCGCTGACTATCCCGATGGTCGGCTTGAGCTTTCCTACAACGAAGTCGTGCTGCCGTACCGGATTTTCGACAAGGTCCAGCGGGTTTCTCAGGCCGCAATCGTCGAAAACAAGTTCCTGGGCGGTGTGCTTGAGTTCATCCGGGATAAACAAGCGAAGGAATCGCAGCCAACGCCAAAGAAGCACGGCCCCAGGCGTCAAGGACAACTGCCGACGATGTTCAAAGCCGGGTGAGCACGTTTACCCGCCGCTGCGCAAAGCCGCGGTATCGTCGAGCGCGGACATTGTTGCTGCGGGGATTGATCGCCGTGGGTCGCCGCTGTGGGTACGTGGCCGGCCGCAGCCAGACTCCTTGGGGGTCACTGCGGCCGGCCACGTACCCACAGCTCCACCGCAAAACAGAAGAGGCGATGCCTGCTGACATGTCTAATTTGCGGAATCACTGACATCTGTAATTTGCGTTGACACCGGCGCGGCAGTGGTCGCGTCGATCCGGGCCAGCCCCCTACAGGTTGGGGTCGGCGAGTTTGGCTTCGGTGGCGGTGCCCTGGATCGCCCGCAGCACCGCGGTTGGGTTCATCTCGATCACCCGCAACAGGACGCGGGCGGCTCCTTCTGGACGGCGGCGGTGCTGTTCCCAATTCCGCACGGTCGCGACACTGACCCCGAACGTCCGGGCAAACACCGGCTGGGTCATGCCAAGCCGGCGGCGAGCGGCCCGGACGTCAACATCGGGAACGGTCACGGTGGTTGCCTTGCCGCGACCGGTATCGCCCTGCGCATAGGCGAGAACGTCCTGAAGCCCGACCATGATGTCGTCAAATGCCTTCATATCGGCAATATACGCCATTGGCGCACTCTCGCATAGAGGAATGGCCGGTCCTGGAACCGAGGGTTATCGCCGATGCCTCGCTACGGCGCACAGGACGCCCGCAGGGAGGGGAGAAGGCGCCGAGGCCACATTCCCCTGCCTAGCCCTTCGTGCCGCTCCAGGGGCCTCTGAACGGACGCCAGACGGCATCTGGGTAACCGAGGGTTATCGCCGAGGCCCCGCTATGGCGCCTAGGACGCCCGCAGAGAGGGGAGAGGGCGCCAAGGCCACATTCCCCTTGCCTAGCCCTTCGCTCGACCTTCCCGGTCCTACAGACGGATTGGAAGATCCATTCTTTTTTGATTATCCACAGATCGCAGTTATCCACCGCGCAAAATTCAACTTCGTTGTAATTTCAAATTCAGGCGTTTTAAGTTATTGAAATCACTGCCGTAAATGTGCCTCCCTGCCACAAAACGGGCGGAGATCTGCCACAAAACGGGCGGAGTAGCTGCCACAAAACGGGCGGAGAGCTGCCACAAAACGGGCGGAGAGCTACGAGTGAACGGGCGGAGTAGCTGCCACAAAACGGGCGGAGAGTTACGAGTAAACGGCGAATACCACTGCCACTTGACATTATGTGGCAGTGGCAGATAGTTTTCATCTATGAGCAAGCCACCCAGCAAGACCATCGATCAGAAGACGAACTTCACTGGTTGGCCGAAGGCCCGCGAGATGGTCGAGTTCACCGGCCACCATATCTTGGAAGCCAATGATCGGGCATTGCTCAATGCCCTATATCAGATTGCCCACGATAGCGGGCAGATGGCGATGAAAGACGCCGAATGGACGGTGCGCCTAGCTGATCTCAGACCAAGTAAACATGAATCGAGTGATCGCCTTAGGAAAAGTCTTGATCGACTATTGTCTGTAGTCGTCACTGTGCCATATAATCATCCTATTACAGGAGAGGAACGATATCTCAAGACAAACCTGTTTGATTTTTTTGATGTCAGCAACAATACCGGAACGGATGCGGCAACGCTTCGCTTTGGCTTGCCTAAGATGCTTCAGCCAATCCTAGCCATGTCTGGAAGGTGGGGCCGGATCAGGGCTGAGATCGTCAACACCCTGACCAGCAAATACGCCATCGCCGTGTACGAACTGGTCCAAGCACGGACACACATGGACAAGTGCGTGGAGACGGTCCCCCTCGACCAGTTCCGCGCCATGGTCGGCGTGCCGCCCGGAAAACTCGAACGCGGAAACCATTTCATCACACGAGTACTTGAACCAGCTACTTTGGAAGTCAACGGCCTGTCCGACATGGGCGTTGCCCTGAAAGTTCTTCGGAAGTCCCCAAACAACCCTCTTTCTCCCATTGTCGCCGTCACCATGGCGTGGTGGAAAAAAGAAGGTGATGAATATCGCGAAGCGATGAAGGAACGGGGCCGACCCAAGGTGGGCCGCATGGCACGCCTAAAAGGAACCGTCGAAGCGATGGAATAATCCGGTATTCGGTGGCAAACGCACCTCACATGGGTCCGGGCATGCCGCGCGAGGGTACGCCGCACTGCACGTAGCGGGGGTGGATTGAGGGCCGCCCGACCAAGGCCGACGATCCTATGCCGCCCGTGCCCACCCATGGTCTGTCGGTGCGTACTCGGCCCGATCGTGCTCCTGTTCGTCCATCTCGTTCAGCAGTTCCTCGATACGGGCGGCCAAGTCCCTATCCCACTCCTTCAGCGCCAGATAGAGGCGTAAGGCCCGATCGGCGGAGGAGGAAATCGGTTTGGCCCGGCTGCCTTCCATCCGCGTGACCGCGAGGCGCTTCACGCCAAGGATCTTGCCCATGCCATCCTGGGACAGGTCCAGCATCGAGCGCACGAAGCGCAGCTCCTGGCCGCGGATCGGATGCGGACTGGTCACAATGTCCCGGAGCAGCAGGGCATGCAGGCCGTCGGCGTCGGGGACGGACACCCCGCGCCCATAGGGGGTGTCATGCCATTGGAAGCCGTTGGCGAGGTACACCCAATCCAGGCCACTTTCGGTGTAGTGATAAACGGCGTCGCTCGTGGTCTTCATCGCTTGATGATCAGAACTCCAGTTAACCAGACGGCGGAACGGGATCGGATCCTTCATTTTTGTATCTTAAGGATACATCGCAAGGGCGTCAATGGGCCGAATGACGCGGGAGCATTGCTTGACACGACGGAAGGGAGGCGGGAGCATGCCTTACTGCAGCTAGCCATTGCCCGGTCATGTCCAGTCCAATTCCGCTCTCCGAAGCCGCCAAACTCCTTGGCCTCACTGTCGAGGCCTTGCGGAAACGCTGTCAGCGCCGACAGGTCGAAGCCTTTCGAGACAACACCGGCCGGTGGATGGTCAATCTCGACCCGTCCACCCTGTCCACATCTGCGGCAGGGGATGGCCCGGAAAATGGCCAGCCCATGACTCAGGACAGGATGGTCGGCGCGCTCCTCGACCTCCTTGAACACGAACGCATGGAACGGGGGCGGCTGCTGGATCTGATCGAGGGGTTGGCGCACCGCATGGAGGAGGCGGGCCGGGCCATGGCCATGTTTGATCGCGTTACGGTCGAGCGCGATCAGGCGGTAAGCCAACTGGCCGAGTTGAAAAGCATGGTCAGCCAGTTGGTGAGCAAGCTGGACACCACGTCAGCCGGAGAGATTCGGCATGAGATTGCGGATTTGAAGACGAGTACGGGCCGGATGCTGTTGGACGTGCAACGGACCCTTCGCGAGGGAATGCTTCAATCCACGCCCAGCGCTGCCGGGCGAAACACCACGGAAGAGGTTGCGCCTCTCCCTGTTCGATCCGTCCCCTGAAGGGGAGGTTTCCAAAAAGTGCAGCCGGAAAGCTCGGCAAACTGCAAAAAAGCCGGTTCGATCAAACCGGATGGAACAGCGAAACGACGAAACGCGCGTGGCTCAAATTCATGGCGGGCAAGCTCGGTGTGGCGTGTAGTGCGCTCTAGCCTACCCGCGCTCACGGACACCATACCGGCGGAGCTTTGAATGGCATTGCCCGGAGGCAATCCAGCTCTCCGACGGCTTTGCCGCTGAGCTGGTGGCCAGGATCGACACGACCACCGTGCAGCCAGAGCCGCGCCGGGCGGTCGCCGAGGGGGACGCCAAGAAAAGCCTCGCAGAGCAGGACCGCGTCGAGCCGCAGGCGAGTAAGCGGGGGCATTGAAGGGCACAGAGCTTGCTCTGTAGGCCTACAATGCATGTCCTGCCATCCGACGAAACGCGCCGATCCGCGATTTTATGCAATTCAGTGCAATCACGCACCTTGTTGCACTGAATTTCACAAAAACGCTTATCGGCGCGAATAATCGCTTATAATCTCATTTGGTATCATAAAATTGCACATGATTGCACAGCCGTGACGAAGGGTAGGATGGACGGAGAGAAAGCGAAGGCACAGCGCGGCATGGGGCGGGTGCACTTCCTGGCCCTGTTGCCGGCGATCCGCGAGGCGATCGAGCAGGACTGGCCGATGAAGTCGCTGTTCGAGCGACACCACGATGAACTTCAGATGAGCTATCCGCAGTTCACCCGCTATGTCGGCGCCTACATCACCGGGAAACCTCCGGCACGGCGGAAGGCGTCCAGTCAGCGCGCCAGGAAGATCTGACCTGACGGTCCCGGTCGCAGAACGGCCGCAAACCGCCTGACCGCTTCGACCTGTTCGGCCGCACCCAGACGTTCACCCGATGGAAGCCGGCGGCGATTTTCCGCGCCCGCATTTTCTCCATCCGATCCCCGACCGGCGTTCCCACTTTTGGGTTCGAAGCCATCCGCCACCCCCATAAATCCTCGCCGCCGGCAGGGCCGCCAGATGGAAAACAGGGTTTTACATTATGTGCGCACTGGTTCTGTCGGGCCTTTCGTGACGACGGTCCTGGTGTCGATCGGCGGCGACCTGGCGCCACGGTCGTAACCGTTACGAGGGCGGTCACGGGGCGCGGAGTGGTCCAGTGCGCACAGAATGGCAAATGCGTCGTGCGCCCACGCTCGAAGCATTTGCCAATGCGGCCCTGCCGGCGGCATCACGAAATCCGGCCTTCGTCCCAAGCGGGTCAACCACGGTCATCGTGTCAACCGGCGACGACGAGTTGGCCCGTCACGTCCCTGAGAGCCCGTTTCGGAAGTCATGGCGGAGGTAGGCGCTTCCGGTTTGGATGGGCGAGACGGTGGACCATGAGTCGGATCATGGCCAGGGTGACCATGGCCTCGGAGACCTCGGGGTGCGTCCCGGATCTCTGCGGAAATTTACGGTAAGGATGGCCTTTTCGGGCTGATTCCGGCCGAATGCGGGCCGGTTGGGCCACCTGCTGCCCGATATGGCGTATTAACATGGCGTGCAATACCAATTGCACGCCATGTCTCCGGCCCGGCTCCCATATTGCACGCCATAAACAGGGCCCGTATCCTGGGGGTCGGAATGGCGTGCAATACAGCAACCGCGGCTCAATGACCGACGCCTCGCCCTGGGCACGGATATCGTGTCGCCTTCCCATCCCTGGGATCAATATGGCGTGCAACGCGCTACCGTAAAAAATCGCAGAGAGCCGGGATGCACCCCATGGTGGCGTAAAGAGGGGGGACGACTTCCGGGAGGCGATGAAGGAACGTAGCCAACCAAAGGCCGGACGTATGGCCCGTCTCAAGCAACGGCAGGAAGAAGACTCTGCTAATGAGATGCAGCCCGGCAGATAGACATGCCAGAACTCATGAACGGTTCGTGAGTTCTGGCCATCCATAGGCAGTCAGTGGGTCAGACGCTGATCTGTGAGCCTGAAACCACGAGGTGACCAATCGGCTTGGCGGCCGGCTTGACGGTAATTTCGATGTCGTAACCCAGGCGCGTGAGGCAATCCATCAGCTTGCGCTCGGACAGGTTGGAGAAGTCGCCCCGCAGCATGGCCGAAACCTTCGGCTGGGGAATCCCCATGCGGCGCCCCGCCTCCTCCTGTGTCAACGCCAGCTTCCGGATGGCCTGGCTGATCTCGAAAACAAGACCGGCCTTGACCAAGCGCTTTTCCGCATTGGGCAAGCCCAGATCGGCGAAGACATTTCCAGAACTGATTTCGTAATCAATCCCGTCAGTGGTTTTTGGCATCTCTCATTTCCTTCACCAAGGCCGTAGCTACCTTCATCCGCTTACGGATGATATCAATATCCTCTTTCGGCGTGGCGATACCGCTTTTGCTTTTCTTCTGGAAGCAGTGCAGGACAAACACCGCTTCCTCGAACCGCACCGTGTAGACGGCCCGATATGTCCCTCCGGCGTCGTTCTCGACCACCTCCAGGATACCCGCGTCACCGAAACCGTGCAGCACCTTGGCCGCTTCATGCCGGCTACCGAGTTGGGCGAGATACAAGGCATAGCCGAACACATCCCGCACGCCTTCGGGAAGCGACAGGAGGTCTTTCTTGCTGCTCGCGATCCAGACAATGCTTTTCGAGGCCATGGGCGCATTATACCCGAACAGATATAGGGCGCAAGCCCCGCTGAGCACCGCCGATCGCCGGCCCTCTTCGTGCTGCGCCGCAGCAGAGGGGGAGGCACTACATCCGGGGCGTGGTTTTTGCCTGGCCGCCGGCATGCAACCTGGTGAACGCTTCCCGCACCTTGTCGAAGAGGCGGGGCGGGAGGAAGCCGAAGGCATAGGCGTCGGCCTTCGGCACCTTGCGCAGATCATAGCCGGGCTAAATGAATTCGTTGCCTTCATCGACCACGATCCATGAACGCTCATCATCAAGGCCGAGGTGTCGTTTCACCGCCGGAGGGATTTCCACGGCGGCCCGCGGGTCGGATGGCGGGCTGTGGGTGATCGGGCAACACGGTAACCTCGGTGGCGTCATCCTCCGCACGGGTCACGCAGAGAACAATGACGCTCGGGCGGTTCTTGCGCCCCTCCTCCGGCCCGGTGCTCGTGGTGCCAGAGATAGGCATAGTTCAGAACCAGGCCGGGTTCCGGTGTCGGAAGACCCATGTTCAATCCTGCTCCGGCTGATCAAGCAGGGCGTTCAGATGCTCGTGACGGTCATCCATGCGGCTGCGGGCAATGGCCTGAGCCTTTTCCTCGGACAGGTCGACCGTTGCAAAACTGCGGCGTTGCGACCGGAACCGCTCGAATTCCTCATACTCGTCCGGCGGAACGAAATAGCCGGTGATCCGCCCGTGACTGGTCACAGGGACGGCCCCTCTCTGGGCGAGCATACGGTAGTGGCCGAAGTTGCGGGTGAATTCGACGGCGGAGACGGCGGGGGTCTTGGGCATGTTGGTCCCCGTGAATTGGCATCTCAGCCCAATATGAGCAACCCGCGCATAAAACGCAACATGCGCATGTTGCGCAGAAATGCCGTATGCGGGCGGGCACCGGCCCTTTCGTTCATTTCGATCATTGCGTTTGTTTCTCTCAATGCTTAAATGATGCCCAGGGCACGAGGCCCTTGCCATCCTCCAGGCAGAGAGAACCCCCATGAACGCGCTGACCAAGGCCGACACCGTTGTTCCCACCGAGGGCGAAGCCCGTATGGCCCAGGAAGCCAGCCGCATCCTCGCCCCCAGGCTTCAGGAGGACGAGCTGCGGGTGCAGATCGGCGACCAGGTGCTGACCCTGCCGCGTGCCGCAACCCGACTCCTGTCGGTTGTGCTCACCGAGATGGCCGCCGGCAACGCCGTCACCCTCATCCCCGTCCATGCCGAGATGACCACCCAGGAGGCGGCCGACTACCTCAACGTCTCCCGCCCCTTCCTGGTCGGCCTGCTGGAGGCTGGCGAAATCCCGTACCGCAAGGTCGGCTCGCGGCGCCGGGTGCAGTTCCGCGACATCAAGGCCTATAAGGACAAGACCGACCGCGAGCGCGAGAAGGTGCTCGACGCGCTGGCCGCCCAGGCCCAGGATCTGGGCATGGGGTACTGAGGCCATGGCCCACTTCACGGCCCTGTACGACGCCTGCGTCCTCTACCCGGCGCCGCTGCGGGACTTGCTGATGCGCCTTGCCCTGACCGACCGATTCCGGGCCAAGTGGACCAACCAGATCCATGAGGAGTGGATTCGGAACGTTCTCGCCGACCGGCCGGACTTGACCCGCGCCCAGCTCGAGCGCACCCGCGACCTGATGAATGCCCATGTCCGCGACTGTCTGGTGGACGGCTATCAGCACCTCCTTGCCTCGGTCAGCCTGCCCGATCCGAACGACCGCCACATCCTCGCCGCCGCCATCCATGGCCGCGCCGATGTCATCGTGACGTTCAATCTGAAGGACTTTCCCGCCGACGCCCTGCGGCCCTACAACATCGAGGCCCAGCATCCGGACGAGTTCATCAATCACCTTCTCGACCTCGATACCGCTGCCGTGGTGATCGCCGCCCAGAAGTGCCGGGCGGGGCTGAAGACCCCGCCGAAGACGGCCGAGGAGTATCTCGAGATCCTCGAGCGCCAATCTCTGCCCAAGACCGTGGCGGTGCTTCGGCAGTGGGCGGCGGTGCTGTAATCGTATATTCTCGCTCCCGGAATGACTGAGAAAGAACTGATGGGCCAGACGCCGGAAAGGACACTGCTTCACGAGCGATAGGTATTCCCTATCGGAGCTCGTCCTATGTCCCGCACTCACCGCCGCCGTCATGATCGATGGGCGGTTCTTCAAGAGATCCCTTGGTATCTCGGCCGCTGGAGCTGTGGCGGTTTGCGTCCACGCTGGCAGGATTATCTCGACCTCAGCCCGACCACGGCGGATATCAACGTCGTCCGCATCATCACCGGCCGCTTCCACCGTGATCGCGATTTCTCCGACCGGAACGCGCCGGCATGGTTTCGCCGCATGCTCAACGCTCACCACCGCGCCCGTCAAAAAGCCGCTCTTCGGCGCACCATTGCCGAAGGGAGGGGTGACGTTCCGCCCGTCCTCAGGCACCGGTTCAACTGGGATTGGTTTTGATTCCAGAATGTTCCCGGACGCTATGCCGCGTGAGGCAGCGACCGCCAGCCATCGTCGGTGTCGCGGAACGCTGCCTCACGAACCGACATCTTGTGCTCCAGCTCGTCAATCTCGGTCAGGAGATCGACCAGGCGCTCGGCAACGGCATGCTGATCGGCTTTCAGGGCGTAGAACATCCGTAGCGCCGCGTCGGCCGGCCCCGGAATGTCCTTGACGGGCGCAGCCTCCCAGCGCGCCACCGATCCCCGCCGCTGGCGCAGCACTCGCGCCAAGCCCTCCTGGGACAGCTTGAGCTGCGCCCGCAGGAACCGCACCTCCTGCCCGCGCAGCCGGTGGGATGAACTGATGATGGCATGGGCGATCGCGTCATGCATGTATCAATCAATCATGCATGTATCAATATGGTACATTTCGAGGGGCGCTCAACCAGCTTTGTAGTGTCGGAGGAAGACCCATGGATATGTGGGCGATCCCCTTGCAGGGGACCGCTCCGCTTCCCCCAGGTTTCCGCCGACCGGCTGACCAGGTGGCGAGGCTGAGGCCGGGAAACCTGGGGAAATGCTCGCTTCGACCACATACCCACAGGCCCAACCACAAGGGAGAATTTTCTATTTATGGGGGATCGCCGACTGTCTTGCCTGTAACACAAACCTTGTATAAAAACGGTATCTATCAGGCTTATAAATTATGCGAGGATAGGCCAATGATTGTTGTTGTCGGAGGGATCAAGGGAGGAGCCGGCAAGAGCACGACGGCCGCCAATCTGGCTGCCCGTCGTGCGGCGGACGGAGTGCCGGTGCTATTGGTCGATGGGGATGACCAGGAAACCACAAATCTGTGGAGCGCCACCCGAGGGGAGAATCCAGCCGCGCCATCGGTGCCCCTCACCTGCATCAAGCTCACCGGCAAGGCCGCCCGCACCGAACTGCTGAAGCTGGCCCCGAACTATTCGGATGTCATCGTTGACGTGGGTGGACGCGATACCACCACTCAACGCGCCGCCCTTACCGTTGCGAATATCGTCTTGCTGCCAATGCCGCCCCGTGGCCCGGATGTCTGGACGCTGGATCAGGTGGCCGCCCTTGTCGATGAGGTGCGTGCCGTGAACCCCAACCTTCGTGCCCTTGTCTTTCTGAACCGTGCCGACGCCCAGGGGGCCGACAACGAACAGGCGGCACAAATCATTCAGGAGACGGAGGGGCTGGAGTTGATCGCCCCGCGCCTTGGCGACCGGAAGGCATTTCCCAATGCGCATACTCAGGGACTTGCCGTGTGCGAGGTGAAGCCGAGGGATGTGAAGGCCGTTGCCGAGCTTGATGAACTGTATCAGTATATATTTGATACAAAGTCTGAATAGAAACGGGGCCAACGGAGTATCAATTATGGCAGTTCGGAAGCCCGCAAAAAGCATCGCCACCACGGCCTCGCAGGCCGATATTGACCGCGTGATACAGGGGGGTAGCCCCCCACGGAATGAGACCATGCCGGCCCCTGAGCCGCCCCAGACCGAGGCGCCCAAGGATGTCAGCTTCACCCTAACCCTCCCCGCTGAACTGGCTAAGAAGCTCGACAAGGCCCGGGCGCTCACCCGCACGAGCCGCCGTGCTTGGCTCGTAATGGCCTTACAGGAGAAGCTCGAGCGGGAAGGGCGGATGTAGCGGCGTTTCCAAAAAACGCCGCTACAGTCTCTCCGTCTTCACAATCAGCGAGGCGATAGCCGGAACCCATCGCGCCAGATTTTCCCGCGCCGAAGCAGCTTGAGGTAGGGTGATGCCCAGCCGCTCCGCTTCCTTGGCCCACTTTATCCGCGTGGTCGCGTCGGCACCATCGAGCCACCGCAGCGCCAAGGCTACGGCCGTTTCTTCGGCCTTGATTGCCTTTTCTCCCTGACGTTGCAGCTTTGGCTTTTCCAGCTCACGTGCCGCTCGTTCGGCTTCCGCCCGTTCCTTCCGCCGAATGTGGAACACCACCGAGACGACCTTGCCGCCGCCTCGGCCTCCACCCTGTCTCATCTCATCCAGATCGGCCGTGAACTCGGCCAATTCAGCAATCTCCTGCAATGCGGGATCGATGGCGCGGCGTCGAAAATCCTTCCAGTCCTTGAGGCGGTCACGGCACCCTAACAAATCCCGTAATTCGAACGTTTTGACAGCCCAATAGGGTGCGGTGGCATCCCGATCCGCGTACCGTTTAAGGATTTCATAGAGGATCAAACCGTATTTGCTGGTGAACTGGTAGGAAACCCGAAGACTGATAAAGCTGAACAGCGCTGGCTCGATCAGACGTAGCGCAACCTCTTGGGTAAATGTAAAAATTAGTTCGCCGGTCTTCTGAGCGATCGAGCATGTTCCCAGCAACGGAGAGCTTTGCCAGACGGCACCCCGATCGGAATCGAGATAATTGAATTCAACGATGACTCGCTGTAACCGCTTGATACTTTCCTTAAGCCGCCGATTGTCGGTTTCCTCGGCACCGTCCCGGACGTCTGCCGCAAACGTCCGAATGGCTGACAGCAACACTTTGTGTTCATGCGCACCATCGACCAAGCCGCGATAGGCACTAGCGAGCAGGTAGTTGAACAACCGTCGATCCGTGAGGGTGAGCGATCCCGCAGGCTCGGAGAGTTCGATAGCCCCGGTTGCCTTGACCAGGTGGGAGGTTGGTTGTGTAGTGGCTATCTTCATCGCCCTGCGATAATTATTCGGACACTGAAACAAAGCAAGTCCGAATTTACCCCGGCAAAATGTCCGAATTCATCCGCGCCCCCCGGCAAAATGTCCGAACCGCTCCGTAAAAATGTCCGAAAGCTCCGGCAAAATGTCCGAACCGCTCCGTAAAAATGTCCGAATTCGGCTCGTAAGCGATTGAATTTAAAAGCCGATTCGGCCCTAGGAATCTAGGAATCTAAAGGAATCTAGGAATCGGGCTCGAATTCGGACTTTTTGACGGAGGCGAAGTCTCATGCTGCTACCCAAAAACGCTGGCATCCTTCCCCCAACGAAAACACCCCCTAGAAACCCGTTTTCAGCCCGCTGAGCCAGACCCATAGTTATGACGCACCATCTCACCAGCTCGCAGCAGAATGGCACTCCACGGCCATTAAAACGGCCTTTGCGTCGATATCGCCTTTCAGCTTGCCTTGACAGTCAAAATATGACATCTCATGTCATATGAGGGCGGCGCTACCCAAGGCCGAATTGCTGTTTCACCGTCGCCGTGAATTCGACGACGGCGCGGTCATGGAAATGAAAATCTGGCAGGTACCGACCCCAGTTCCGCCGACAACGCACGGCCTCAAGTACCGCCTGTTTTATGGCCGAAGAGGCGTCTGCTTGGTCGGCTACGACAACGAACGCGGCAAGGGCGACCACAAGCACCTGGGTGCCGTCGAAAGCCCGTACCTGTTCACCACCGTTGACCAGCTAATGGCGGATTTTCTGGCCGACATACAGGCACTTCGCAAGCAGGAGGACCGATGACCGACGGCAAGCTTACGGTGATCGTGGGAGGCTCCCTCGAAGACGATGCCGCGGCCTTCATTGACGCCTGGAAACGGGCCGAGCAGGGCGAGAGCTTCGAGGAACGACAACTTGCCTTTGAGTCCTGGCATACCCTGATGCGGGTTTTGACGCCCAAGCGCTATGACCTGTTGCGGCATGTGCATCGCCATCCCGCGGCCAGCGTCGCCGCTCTGGCACGAGATCTGGACCGGGATTATCGCCGGGTTCACGAGGATGTGAAAATCCTCGCCGAGACAGGACTCCTCGATCGTGACGGCCGCGGTATCCACGCCGACTACGACGAGATATCGACCCGGATCGCCATCTGACCGGAACAATCGGCCTGCCCGCGCAGTTGCCGAAGCCGTTTAGAGCGGTTTCCGATCAGCATGCATAGCCTGCTTCCCTGAAGAGATTGGCGCACTCGTTTTGGGTGTAGAGATTGACGGCATGGCCGATGGCCTGCCAGAGAGCGTCCTTGGTGCGGGCTGCGGCCTTGCGCAGGTATGCCTTGAGCTTGGAGTATGCTTGTTCGATCGGATTGAGATCGGGGCTGTAGGGCGGCAGATAGAGCAGATGTACGCCGCATGCCTCGATGGCCTCGCGGACGCCGGCGACTTTGTGGCTGGAGAGGTTGTCCATGATGACGATGTCGCCGGGACTGAGGGTTGGGGCCAGCATCTGCTGGAGATAGGCCACGAAGATCTCGCCGGTCATGGCGCCGGTGAAGACGTAGGGGGCGGTGATACCGTCCGTGCGGAAACCGGCGATCAGGGTCGAGGTCATCCTATGGCCGTGCGGCACGGGATCGATCAGCCGCAGTCCCCGCGCACAGCGTCCCTTCTTGCGGGTCATATTGGTCATTGCCGCCGTCTCGTCCAGGAACACAAGGCGATCGGGATCAAGGGCCGGCTGCCGCCGAATGAAGGCCTTGCGCGCTTCTACGACGTCCGGCCGGCTCTGCTCGGCGGCGTGCAGGCTTTTTTTTTGACGGTGATGTCGTGGGCTTCAAAGAACCGCCAGACCGTCGTCAAGCCGACCGTGATGCCGTGCTTCTCTGCCAGCACGGCGCGGATCTCTGCCAGCGTCAGATCGGGCTGGGCACCCACCAGCAGGAGCAGGACGTTGCGGTGTCCTGTCAGCCGCGAACGCCGGTCACCGCCGACCGGACGAGATTTGGCATGGCCTTCTGCCCGAAACCGTTGCGCCCATCGGATTGCCGTGCTCTCGCTGACCCCAAATCGCGTAGCTGCCGCCCGTGCCGACGATCCATCAGCAACCGCAGCGATAACGCGATCTCTCAAATCCTGCGAATAGCCCGCTGTCATCCGCCTCACCCCGGTCACCGATCCGAAGCCGTCAGATTCGCAGATCCTCAGTCCTACGGGAATCCACTAAATCCGAGTCACGTCGATCGGAAACCGCTCTAATACTGGCTGAGCCGGAACGATGATCCGCGCCTTGGGAAAGATTTCGGCTGCGGTGCTCTGGTAAAGCGGCGCACCGCCGCCGGTCAACAGAACCACGTCCGGGCCGCGGGGTTCGGCTCGCAGACTCTGTCGCATTTTGGTGAGGGCTGTCGGGCATACAGCCTGTTGCACGGATGAGATACGGCGCGATTTCAACTCGTTCGGCGCCCAGGACAATGGTTTTTTGGTCACGTCTGTGAGCCTGATCAAGCCTATCTCGCCCCGGTGCGACGCCGTGGTCGTCCCCGATCATGCTCGAGGCTTTCTCGAGCAGCATGCTCGTCGCATGAGGTGAGGTGCCGGCTGATGCCGTGCGAACCTGGGCCCCCGGATCGACCATCACCCAATCAACCGAGCCAAAGCCAGGGTCGATCACAAGAACCCGCGCATCTCCGTAGAAATCCAGATCTTCTTCTGAAGCGGTCCCGATGAGATGAATATAGGCGCCTAATGGCTGTGGAATAACCTTAACTGCTTCCACGGTTACGCACTTCGAGCGAGTTACTTGGAATTTTCCGGTGAGCCTTGATGACAATGATGTCTTATAAGTTGTATTTTTTGCTTGTTCGACGGGAAGGCCGGTGACTAGGCGCTCAATGTGAGAGGCGCCGGAGAATAAGAGGGCGGCAAAATACAGCGCCATGTAACTGTCGGTCGTAGGAAAATCATCGTGGAGATCGCGCTCCCAGTTCTGGAGCTTGTTGGCGTCCACGCCGGCGGCCCAGGACCGTCCGTTCACGTCGACGATCGCGTAATCCGCGTCGCCGCCCATACGTTCGGGCATGTGCTCCTTTGGTGCGGCACCACTCGGCATGACGTTCGTCGTGATCTCCGTGCCAACCCTACACGCCTGTTTGAGGTTTCCATATCCGACATCAATGCCCATTACGGTCATCGTACTCTTCCATCGTTGGGGCCATTGCCAAATGTGGCGGCCCAGTGTCGTAAGTGGCACCACCGTACACGGGACCATTATGAGTTCAAGCAAATATAGACCAACAGAGTACCATATGCGCACATTGTCGCGTGGAGATAGTTAGTTGTCGCGTGACACGATAATTTTCAGCCTATCGCCAAGGATATGCCCGCATCACGTTGCACTTGACTGCCCGGGCCGGAGGAAATGGCCACCTGAGGCCGATTGAAATGAACACCTGAGGCCGGAGTTTTGGCCACCCCCGGCGGGGGCGTCACCGCGACTGACACGGAAGTATTCATGGCTATCGTCATGCCC
>Ga0209515_10003785_pt1 | contig 21083 bp, 30 predicted proteins | sample Subgroupgradi54m_FD_187454 | JGI IMG/M metagenome (GOLD analysis project Ga0209515, IMG submission 187454) | Subsurface groundwater microbial communities from S. Glens Falls, New York, USA - GMW60B uncontaminated upgradient, 5.4 m (SPAdes)... ...
GATCAAATACTCCAACTACTCCAGTTTATAATTTTTGGATTGTTTGTCAGCGACCAACAAATGATGCTCATGAATTGCAACCTGAAAAAGCGCAAGTGAGTTTTACTGTTGCTCGAGGTCCAGATCTAAATGCGCCTTATTTAGAATTTTCTTCTGGAACAAATTATGTTAAGTTTGGAGATGCAACTAAAGAAGTTACTTTTCGTGTACGAGGAGATGTTAGAACTTGCAGATGGGATAATGAAAGTGTTGCCTATAAAGATATGAAACTTTTGGATGTTCGTACTCATGAAAATGTTGCTCAAGAATTTGGTTGTCGTCCTGTTGGTCCTGAACTTTTAAGATCTTTTACTTGTACAACGCAAGTTAGTGATATTAAATTAGGAGAAAATAAATTTTGGTTTTCTTGCTTAGGTACAAATGGAAAAGCAAGTGAACCCACTCCTAAAGATGGACTTACAATTATTGGGACTAAAGAACTTAATATTACAAATATTAAATGTATCTATGAAGGGGGAGAGAGTTGTACTGATACTATTTATGAAAATAATTTTACTTTTTCAATAGATACTACTGGGGGAGCTGAAGATGGGAAGGCTCGATGTAAATGGGCTCCTTCTAAATATAGTTTTGATTGTTTTTCAGAACCTGGATGTAAAGATGCACTTTCTGGAGAATCAAACGAGGCTACACATCATGAGTATAAAGATTATTCACATGCACCTGGACTTGTTCCTTTAAAATTTAGATGTGTTGATATTATAGGAAATATTGCAGAAAAAAATATTACTGTTGATTTACAAAAAGATGAGACTGTCCCTCGTATTACAAAAGTTTATAGATCTGGAAGTGATTTAGTGGTAGAAACAAATGAACTGAGTAATTGTTATTTTATTACAAATAGAACTGGTATTTTGAATACAGATTTTAGACTTGAAAGTGGAGATGGAATGCAACATCATACTCCAATTACTGGTGATTTTTTTAGAATTAATTGTGAAGATAGATTTAATAATAAGAATGAAGAAATAACTATCTATATCAGTACATAAAAAAATGGAAAAAAGAGGGCAAGTTGTAGTATTTGTAGTTTTAGGAATCGTTGTCTTAACTGCAGTCCTTCTTTTATTTTATTTTAAAGATAGTGTTATTAAAACTGTTCGATCTCCACCTGTTCATTCTGCAGAATATTTGAGTACTCAACTAGATGATTTGAAAAACGAAATTAATATTTGTGTTACGAAAGAAACTAAAGATGCTGCTTTGTTATTGATGAAGTATGGAGGAGACTATCAACGAGAATATGATTACATTCGTTACATCAATGTAAGTTATCCTATTTTATGTAGAAGTTTTAAAGATAAAAAAGGTTGTTTAAGTACGCCTTTGCTTCTTTCTACACTCGAGAAAAAGTTAGATGGATATTTAATTCCTGAACTTAAAAAATGCTTTAATCTTGAAGCTTATAGAAATAAAGATTATACTCTTACTTCTGGAGAACTTAATTTAAGTACTACAATTTTAGATCAAACAATTCTCGTTACTACTCAATTGCCTTTGACTTTAACAAAAGGAACTGATTCTGTGAAAGGTACTTCTTATGTCTCTAAGCTTGAAATTCCTTTAGGTGCTTTAGTTTTTGCTGTTGATGATTTACTTGAAAAAAAAGCTAGTGGCAATGAAGTTGATATTATTAGTTTTACTTTACTTAAAAAAAATAAATATCGACTTCTTGTTCATAAGCCCTATCCTGATGAATTATATGATCTTAGTCTTATTGATTTTCCTAATTTTCATTTTTATTTTGCAGTAGAAGGACAAGGAAGATATCCTCGTGCAGAGGGGAAACTCGTATGAAACTTCATCTTGTTCTTGAGGCTTTTTTTGAAATTTTTTTAATGATTAGTTTAATTTTTATTGTTGGAATAAGTACTTCTGAAAATGTTTTTGCTGCTGAACCTGAAAAAAGAGTGTGCTGTCAAAAAACTAAAACTCCTGATGTAAATTATTGTTCTTATACAACTGAAAATAATTGTGATACAAGTAATGGATTACGTGTTTGGGAAACAAATCGATGTGAAGATGTTGGTCCTTGTAAACCTGTTTGTTGTGATGTAAATAATTTAGGATATACTGCTACTGCTGGACAAGGATGTTTTAAAAGTGTTTCAGTTGATTTTTGTAAAAATGAATTAGGGGGTACTCCTCTTTCTGATGCTTCTTGTAATGTTCCTCAATGTAGTAAAGGATGCTGCGTTATTGGTACTCAGTCTACACTGACAACCAAACAAGCTTGTCAAGATCTTACTTCTCAGTATCCTTCACTTGAATTAGATTATAGAGAAGACGTTACGAGCGAACTTGCTTGTCAAAATATTCCTCGATCTGTTGTTAAAGGATGCTGTGTAAAAAAAAGTGAAAGCGGAAATAAGGCTAGTTGTACCTTTTCTAGTTTTGGAGAATGTAGTGATGGAGAATTTTATGATGGAATAGATTGTATTAATGTTCCAACTTCTGATTGTAATCATTGTAAAAAAAATGAAAATAAATATGATACTGGCTGTGCTCCTCAAGTAGATGGAGGAGAAGATGTTTTTTATTACGATGTATGTGAAAATCCTATTGTAAGTTCTTTGAAAGTTCCTGATGGAGATTGTGATTATAACACTGGAAGCATTTGTAAAGAGACGAAGGGAACGAAAGGAAAGAAAAGCGCTTTTTGTAAAAGTTTGAATTGTAATGCTACGAGTTTATGGGATAATCATTTTGTTGATGAGAATGGAGATGGAACTTTTGATAATGATAATAAAACAGATACTAAATTTCCTACTAAAGATAGTTCTAGAACTTATAGAATAAATGGAGAGAGTTGGTGTGAATATGATGCTGATGCTGGACCAACTAGAGATTTACCTGGAAGCAGACATTATGTTCATACATGTATTGAAGGAGAAGAACAAGTTGTTGAATGTGCAGGATACAGAGATGAATATTGTGTTCAATTTAATGGTTTAGATATCGATGTTGCTAAATGTGTAAAAAATAAAGCAGCTACTAGTTTATGTAATGCATGTGATAATAAAGAATGTTGCGAAAATAAAAACATCAAAGATTGTGTTTGGCTTAGTTCTAGTAAAAAAGAAGAAGATCAAGCTGTACAAGATGCTAAAAGATTAAGTGATAAAAAATGTGATGAATTACGTACGCAGTATAAAGATAAAAATTATCCTTGTCCAGATGTTACTGTTGAAGTTAAAGATGAACTTTCAAAAGAAGGAAAATGTTTACCTTTAATTCCTCCTGGTTCTCGATTTTGGGAAGGAGATGATACATTTTGTAAAGGAGCAAGTTCAACTGGTGATAAAGCATTGAAAGCTTTTTGGTCTACAGGCGGATGGGGTGCTGATTGGGATTGCGATAGTGGATGTCAATTATATACTAAAAAATTTGCTTATGGACAAAATGTTCTTTGTCAAGCACAAGGAGATTGTGGTGCAGGTTATAACTTAGCAGGAAAATGGGGTAAAGAAGGATTTACTCGAGACTGTAAATTAGCTGGTTTAGATGATAATGATTATGATACAGGAGATATTAGTGATGGAGAAGTTAAAGATTATGATAAAATTGTTTATAATGATCAGAATGGTGATGCTCAGAGATTAGTTAAGGATTGTTTAGATGCTGAGAAATTAGTTGATCCTGCAAGTAAAAGTGATGAAGAATATAACTTTGAAAAATTAATTTTATATACAAATAAACTTAGAATTGATTTACCTCCTGAAGCTAAGAGTTTAGACTTTTGGGATTTGAAAGCTGCTGGTACTGTTATTGGTTCTTCTTTATTATTAGTAACTGTCGGGGTTTTAATTGTTGGTTCTTTGACTAGTCTTGGAGGATTCGGTACTTTGTTATTATCTTTAGGTGCTTTGGCAGGAATTCCAGTTATTGGTTGGATTTTACTCGCAGTTGCTGCGGCTATTACTTTTATTACGTTAGGAACTGCAAAATCTTTAGATCAAAAAGTTGAATTTACGTGTAAAACTTGGCAACCTCCTGTTAATTCGAATGATTGTCAACTTTGTCATAAACCAGGTAAAAGAAATTATTTAGCTGTTAATGGAAATGAAGTTTCTAAAGATGTTGATTTTACTGCTGGGGGAAAACATCAATGTACTGAATATTTATGTAAAAGTTTAGGTCAAAATTGTCAATTATTTGATACAGAAGAAGGGGCTCGATGTATGAATAGTTGTGATACTAAAGATGGAAATAAAAAAGATGTTAATAAACCTATTATTATTATTCCTTTAAAATTAGAAGAAATAAATGAACTTATTTGTGAATCTAAAGGTGATGAAAACACAGATGAAAATAAACTTTGTAATGCAGATAATAAATATATCAAAGAAAATACGCATGTAACTGTCGGTGTTAAAACTGATGAACTTGCAATTTGTAAATGGGATTTTATTAGAAAAACTAAATTTGATGATCTTACAAGATCTTTTGATACGAATGGTGCTTCTCAAACTCATAAAATTATTTTGAAAGCAGGTAAAGATCTTGTTCCAGGTGATAAAAAAACAATGTATATTATTTGTCAAGATTTATGTGGTAATCCTGTTACTTCTACAGATCCTTATGTACTAAATTTAGAAGTTTCAAAAATGAAAGATTTAGGTGCACCACAATTCAGAGGAATTACTCCTGTAAGTGGTTCTGTTGTTAAAGCAGATTTAACTAATAATCTTAGTGTTTATCATTCTTTAAAATTAAATGAACCTGCAATGTGTAGATGGAGTAAAACTAATGATCCCTATGACTTAATGAAAAATGAATTTAATTGCAGAGCTAATTATATATCTGGTTGTCAGTTTACTTTAAAGGATGTGCAAAAAGGTGAAAATAAATATTTTATTCGATGCAAGGATAAACCTGATACTAAAGGGAAAAGTAATGTCAATATAGATTCTTTACCAGATAGTAATGGATACACAATTATAAGAAGTGACGCTCTTAATATTTCAAGTTTTAGTTGTAAACATAGTTTAGGAGAAGATTGTACTAAAATTTATGATAGTAATTTTACTTTACAAGTAACTACTACTGGCGGGGGATTTGGAGGAAGAGCAACTTGTGCATATAGTGGTGGAGACTTTTATATTACCAATGAAAGTTCTGGGATTAGTACTCAAGTTCTTGGCCCTGGATTAAGTAAAGGAAATCATACAGAAAATATCAAATGTACAGATGATGTAGGAAATTATAATAAAGAATTATTAGTGAATTACACGATGATTGTTGATACTGAAGCTCCAAGATTATTAAAATTAACGACTGAAGGAAATACTTTGAATTTGTTAACTGATGAAGAAGCTACTTGTAAATATGGAGAAAATAGTACTGTTGCTTTTATCGATATGACTCCCTTTGAAACAACAGAAACAACAATACATAGTACAAGTTTAGGTGATAAAAATTATGTCTCTGTTCAATGTTCTGATAGATTTACTCATCTTTTAGATTTTGAAGTTTACAGAGCGAAGAGCGGATAAGCAAGTCAATGATATTAGGTTTAGAATACTTTTTTATTCTATAATCTTTAGAAATTCTTCTGGAGATAGGATAATTGTATTTTCAAATTTTTTTAAAACAAGAATATGTTTTTTATCTCTACTTACAAGATAATCTCCTTGTCCTTCTTTAGCTGCTTCTAAAAATTTATTATCATCTGGATCATTTTTAATAATATCTAATTTTGTTGTAGGAACAACAATTGTTGCTTTCTGAAGAATAAGATCTTTCCACCACAGAATATCTTCATGACTCATTGGCTTTTTGAAATTCATCAAGGTTTTAACAATCTCTTCTATTATCTCTAGAGAACTAATGAGTTCAAATTTATTATCTATCCATAATTGTAACACTCTGAAAGAAGGTCCTTCCCAGTGAATTCCTGAAATAAAAATATTTGTATCTAAAACTACTTTCATTTAGCTCTTGCTTTTTTAATCGCTTTAACCATATCGTCTTCTATTAGATTATGTTTCTTAGCGTGTTCATGTCCCTTTTTTAACATTTTATTAATATCTTCTGTTGATGGTGTTTCTAACTTTTTTAAAATAAGTAAATCTCCTTGTTCAAGAACCATAAACTTATCTCCTTTAATGATACCTCTACTTTCTCTTACATTCTGAGGAATTACTACTTGTCCTCGTTCTCCCATACTTGTTATTTCGACTTCCATTTTCTTTAAACCTCCAATCATATTAATATGATAATCATATTTAAATAGTTTGCTCATTTCTAGTTGTTAAATTTTTAAGTGTATGGAACCAAGATTGGATAAGGGAGTTAATGAGTTAGTCTAACAAAATATTTATATATAACTTAATATAACTAAATATCATGGAAATTGAAGTTGTTGCTAAAAAATGGGGAAGTTCTTTAGGTTTTATTCTTCCAAAGAGCATTGTTGATACTTTCAACATTAATGAAAATGATAGGATTTTTATTGATCTTAAGAAAAAACATTTAGCAAAAGAATTTTTTGGAATGTTACCTGCTGCTTTTAAAAAGTCAACTCAAGAACTTAAGGATGAGATGAAAAAGGGATGGTGAGTTACTTTTTTGATAGTTATGCTGTGATTGAACTTGTTCGTGGTAACCCCAATTATGCTAAATATTCTGAAGAACCTGTTGTTTTAACTCTCTTTAATTTAGTTGAAATTTACTGGTCTTGTATTACTCATTTAAATGAAGATCATGCTGATAGAATTTATGGTACCTTTAAGGAATGTGTTGTTGATGTAAGTGATGATATTTTAAAAGAAGCTGTTAAATTTAGAAAAATTAATAAAAAATTAGATCTTTCTTACACTGACTGTATTGGTTATATTTATGCTTTAAAAAATAATCTTCTTTTCTTGACAGGAGATAAGGCTTTTAAGGATATGAAAAATGTTGAATTTGTTTCAAAATGAAAATTAGTTTTACTAAAGGGGTCACTTCTTTACTTCTTAGATAAATAGTAATCTTTTTAAACAGGTGTTCATAAAAATAAACATATGTTCAATGAATTAAACTTACTTAAAATATTTTTTGAAGAACCTACGAGAGAATTTAATGTTCGAGAGTTTGCTAGAATACTAAAAATAGCTCCTGCTACAGCAAGTAAACAACTTGAGGTTTTAACAACTTTTGGTTTACTCTCTCAAAGAAAAGACAGATTATTTCATTTTTATAAAGCTAATCTTGATAATGAATTCTATAGGGATGTAAAAATTTTTTATAATCTTAGAAAGATAAAGGATTCTGGTCTTCTGGATCAACTTAATGATTTTTATCTTAAACCAACTCTTGTTCTTTTCGGTTCTTTTGCTTCTGGTTTAGATACAGAAACAAGTGATATAGATCTTTTTATATTTTCAGAAAATGTGAAAGAATTTGATAAAAGAGAACAATTTCAGAAAAAATTAAAGAGAGAAATTCAAATTTTCGTAGAAAAAGACATTAAACATATTAAGAATAAACATTTAATTAATAATTTACTTAATGGTATTGTATTGCAAGGTAAATTAAAATGGATTTAAATGAATGCATAAAAAAAGGTTTTATCAAAAAAACTGAAAAGAATGAAGAATTAGTTAGATCTTTAATAGAAATGGCTACTATTAGGGAAAATGTTGTTAAAAATACTAAGCTTGATGCTCTTACTATTTCAGTTGTTGTTTCTTTAGCTTATGATTCCTTAAGAGAAGTTTTAGAAGCATTATGTATTATGCATGAATATAAAGTACTTTCACATATTTGTATTGGTGAACTCTTGAAAAATATTCTTGATGATTTTGATTATGGAGATTTTGAACAGTTTTAGGTGGATAAGAAATAGTATCAATTATTATGGAAAAAAAGTTGAGTTTGAACAAGGTAAGGAACTGATAGAAAAAATATTTATTATGAAAAAAAATATTCTTGAAAAATATCTTAAAGATCTTTGAAAAATTTTCAATTATTTTGTGTTAAAATAGATAAACTCTTTTTACTTATTACATTTACTAAAAGTTTATATATGTATATGCCTACACTATGTCTATGGTTAAGGGAATTAGTTTATCTGAAGGAGCGTATATCACTTTAAAAAAAATGAAAAAGGAAGGTATGAGTTTTAGTGATGTCATTATGGAACATTTTGGTTCTCAATATAAAGAAAAGAATGAATCTCTTGAAGATCTTCTTATTTGGATTAAAGGTTTAAAAATTAGCGGAAAAAAAGAAAAAATAAGCACTACTCTTGATGAAACTGTTTATGGTGTTAAAAAATGATAGCAGATACTTCTTTTCTTGTTGCTTTATTTATTCCTGAAGATGAATTACACAACAAAGCAATTTCTCTCTTAGAAACTTTAAAAACTAAAGAAATTCTTATTTTAGATAGAGTCTTAGAAGAACTATTTACAGTTTTAACTTATAAAAAAGGAATAATTTATTCTCTTGAGGTATTAACAAAAATAAATAAAAATAAAATTTTTTCAATTTATAATATTGATGAAACTGAATCTCATTTAGTATTAGAATTAGCTACTAAACTACATAAAAAATTAAGTTTTGTTGATTATGCAGTGATTTCTTTTACTTTAAAAAATAATGATCTTTTATTATGCTTTGATGAAGAAATGAATAAATTAATCAAGATTCTTAAATCAAAATAACTTATTTTTTTAAAATTTATAAATTAAATACTAGAATGCAATAATTTCAATATATTCTACAAAAGAGATTAATAATTTTAAAAAAGATCAAGAAAATTATAAAATTACACTAATCTTTCTATATCAATTTCTTCTTTCTGAAAAAGAGTTTTTCCAAGTCTGTTAATACAAGAATCATAGTTTGCTTCTGAAAATTCTTGTTCAGATGAAGTTAGAAGATGACCTGCCATATCTCCTGCGCCAGTTCCCTTTCCTTCGATATATATTTTAGCTGGAACAAATAGGATTTTATCTTTGCCTTGTATTAAACCATGAGGAACACCCCTGTCTTCAAATCTATATCCAATTGAATTTTCAAGTTTTCTTAAGAATGAAACTATTCTTTCTGGATCTTCTTGAAAAACCAAGTTTGTAAAGGGAAAATTAACTAATCTTTCAATTCCTTCTGTTCCTCTTACTTTTTCATATTCTGCACCTTCAAAACCATATATTTCTCCTAATTTTTTATAAAATGTAGAAAAATTATGAAAATTTGAATGTTCGTGATTAGGTATAGAAGCTCCTGCTCCTGGAGAGTTGTGGAATATTCTAAGTCCTGTTTTCCTTGATATTTCAAGATATTCTTTTAAATAAATTTCTAAATCTTTTAGGTTATTTGTTCTATACATTGGTTTTGAGTTTTCGTTTAATTTATTATGATATGCAATGCTTGATCCTCTGATTGTTGGAAATTTGTTTGGAGTGAAAATAAAATTTTCAGTTTCCATTAGTATTCTTTTCTTATTTTTTTGTGTTTCTTCTACTGCATTACAAAGTACACAGGTTTCTAAGATGGGACTAGGACTATCTTTAAAATTGGGTCTGCTTTCCCTAGGAGGATTTAAGATTAATGCAAAAGAAAAATCATCGCCTTTAATAATTCTTAATTTAACGTCATAAAAATGTTCAGGTACACCTAATTCTGTTGTAGCTATATCCCAAGATTTTAAAAAATCATTACTTATTTCTACTACTTCATTTTTCATAAAAGACCCTAAGAACTAAAGATTTATAAACCCTATGTTTTGGTGTAACTGTTTAGTTATACAAAATAGAGGTTAAATTGAACTCCTTTTTGATTAAAATTAATTAAAATTTTAGGAAACTAAGACTTTTTAAAAACTAATCTGGTAAAACTTTAATTACCTCAATTTTTATATACTTAGAATTTTTACATAAGAAGATAAAACCATGCAAAATAAAATAAAAAGCATTGAAGAATTAATTCTAATTGTAGAAAAATTAAAAAAAGAAGGTAAAAAAATAGTAACTACAAATGGTTCATTTGATATCCTCCATGTAGCACATTTAAGATTTTTAGAAAAAGCAAAGTTAGAAGGGGATATTCTCATAGTGTTATTAAATGATGATAATTCAATAAAAAGATTTAAAGGAGATAAACGCCCAATTATTCCAGAAAAAGAAAGAGCATTAAGTTTAGCTTATTTATGGCAAGTAGATTATGTAACTCTTTTCTCAGAAGACCAACCTTTAGAGATATTAACAAGAATTAAACCAGAAATTCATGTAAAGGGGGGAACATTCATTCTAGAGAGGATAAAAGAAGAAGAAACCTTATTAAAATCTTGGAATGGAAAATTTAAAGTATTTGAAACAGAAGAAGGGTATTCAACAACAAACATCATAAAAAAAATTATAGAAACCTATAAATTAATTTAATATATAAATGTAGAATTTTCATAAACTACAACTTAATTAGGTTATAGAAATACTTAAATATCCTTAAGTATACTCTGGTATACGGTGGTGAATATAATGAGTGAAACATCAATTAAAATTCATGAAGATACAAAAAACATATTAGATACATTTAGAGAATATAAAAATGAAAGTTATGATGAAGTTATTAAGAAAATTATGTTTATAGTAAAAAAAGTAAAAACTGATCCGGAACTTAGTATTGAAGCTCTTGAATCTATAGCAAAAGCAAGAGAAAGAATTAAAAAAGGACACTTTCTTACTAGTGAAGAAGCAAAAAAGAGGCTCGGTCTTTAATGTTTGAAATTGTCTTTGATGAAGAAGCAATTGATTTTCTCAACACCTTAGAAACAAAACTTAAAGAACGAATTTTTAATAAGATTAGATCTACAAAAGAACACCCATTTCATTTCTTTGAAAGACTCGTTGGAAAAGAGGAATATAAACTTCGAGTTGGAGATTATAGAATTATTGTAAACCACAAAAGTCTTTAAGTTATGTTTTGGTTTACTGTTAGTCGACAACAAACATTCTAAGAATTGGATTACTTTGCTTGTCGACTATATTTAATATTCCTTAGAAATTTATGCCGTCAAGTATTTAAAGATTCACTCCTCTTATTTATTTATGGAACGAAATTTTACAGTTGTTATAGAAAAAGATGAAGATGGTTGGTTTGTTTCTAGTGTTGTACAACTTCCAGGATGTCATACACAAGGAAAAAGTATAGAACAACTTATGGAAAGAACAAAAGAAGCAATTCAACTTTATTTAGAATCTAAGGATGGAAAAGAAATAAAAGAAGAATTTGTAGGTCTACAACAAATAAAAATTGAGGTATAATTACGTGTTTAAAATTCCAAGGCTTACAGCTAAGGAACTTATAAAATTAATTCAGAAATTAGGTTTTGAATTTGACAGACAGAGAGGGAGTCATATGATCTTTAAACATCTAGATGGAAGAATGACTGTTATTCCAAATCATCCTGGAGAAGAATTAGGTCCTGGTTTATTAAATAAGATAATAAAAGAAGAACTTAAAATGACAAGAGAAGAGTTTATTAAATCTCTTTAATTTTTTCTTAAGAACATAGAAAAAATATTTATAAAAATATTTGAATTACCTTAATTTATTGTATTAGCTTTGTTTATATTTCTCTTACAGGCTATTTTTTATCATTACTTCTCTTAAAAATTTCTGGATACGACTTTGAAAAATTTCCAACAAAAACATTTATATAGCGTTACATATAAATAAATTTATGTATAAAAGAGGGCAGGTAAGTATTTTTGCAATCATAGGTATTGTCTTAGTCTTACTTGTAGCTATGTTCTTCTTTGCAAAAAATCAGTTTGGTGTTTTTTCCAATCCTACTTCTTTTTTAAGTGATAAATCAAAACCTATTGAAATGGATTTAAAAAAATGTGTTACTGATGTAACAAAGAAAAATTTAGAAATGTATAGTAAACAAGGGGGAGATTTTGCTCCAACAAATTATAAATATTATGAAAGTAGAGCAGTGAAATATTATTGCGTTTCAATTCCTGGTAAAAAAACTTGTATGAATATTATGCCTGGTTTTTCTGAACTTGTTTCTCGTTTAAATAAAAAAATCCAAGATGAAGTAAATACTTGCGTAGATAAGGAACTTCTTACAAACGGTTTTGGATATAAGGTTGAAGTAGGAAACTTGACTACAAAAACTACTGCTCTTGGAAATGGATTAAGTGTTAAGGCACATTATGATGTTACAATTACTAAAGGAGAAATGAAACAAAAAGTACATGATGTTAATGTTAATTTTGATGCTCCTTTAGAAGAAATTTATAAAGTTACTTTAGATATTGTTAATTCAGAAGCGAATGTTGGATTTTTTGAACAATTACTTTATATGTTACAGAAACGAGGGCAATATATGATTAATGTAGATAAACCTTATCCAGATAAGATATATAAAATTATGAAACGAGGAAGCAGTTTTGAATTTTGGTTTGCAATTGAAGGTGAACGAGGCATATGAACTTAAAAAAAATTCTTGCATTTGTACAGATGTTCTTAATGATAAGTCTTGTCTTTGTGTTTAGTTTAACTAATTCTTTATTAACTTCTGCTGCTCCTAGTGATAATCCTGTCTGCTGTTCAAAAGATACTTCTGGAAATTATTGTAGTTATGTTCCTGCTTCGCAATGCCTTTCTCCGAATTTGAAAGCTTCTACAAGTTGTGATCAAACTGCGTTTTGTAAACCTGGTGTTTGTTCAGGTATTGATGGTTTTTGTTATGCTGGATATCCTAAAGCGTTATGTGTTTCTAAAAAAGGAACGTACCATGATACTCGTGATCTTAATTCTGTTGGAGCATGTAAACTTGGATGCTGCATCATTGGAACTCAAGCTGCTTATTTAACAAAAGATAGATGCATTGCTGAAACTTCGAACTACTCTTCTTTAGAAGTTGATTTTAGAGACACGGTAACTAGCGAACAAGAATGTTTGAATTTAGCTAGAAATACAGAACAAGGATGCTGTGTTTCTTCAACTGGTTGTAAATATGGTGCTAAATCTGAATGTACCATTGATACGGTTCTTAATGGAACTGGATTTTACAAAGAAACTTATTGTAGTCAATTACAAAATCAATGTTCTTGTGCTCCTAGTAATCCTACTTTACCTAAAAAAGGAAATGGAGATTTTAAAGCTACGACGTGTTTAGCTGATCGAGATGAAGTTTACTGGCGAGATTCTTGTGGGAATCCCGAGGGTGTTGTTGTTGCTGGATTAAGCGGACAAAAAAATGCTGCTTTAGATTCTGGTTCTTGTGATTATAATACTGGAACTATTTGTGGTGATTCTGATGGAGATGGAATAAAAGTATGTGAAAGTTTAGATTGTCAAGGTGGAACAAGAGGCGATAAAAAGAAAAATGATAAATTATCAATTAATGTTGAACATAAAAATTATGAAAAAAGAGGAACTCCCGTTACAGAATTAATCGGAACTGAAGGATTATTAAATGGAGAAAGCTGGTGTGAATGGGATAGTCCTGATCAAGAACAAAAAAGTAATGATAATAGTACTGTTGATAGAACTGGAAAAGATCCTCCTGGAAGTAGATACTATCGACATTTATGTATTAGCGGACAGGAACTTGTTGAACCTTGTAAAGATCTTAGAGAAGAATATTGTTATTCTAATACTGTTCATCCTAAAATTGAAGGTAAAGAGAAAACTTATACTGAATCACGATGTTTGAAAAATGAATGGCAACCTTGTGTGAATGAATGTAATACTGCTGATCCAAATAAAATGGATGCACAGAATTATCAACAAGCTTTGAAAAAGGATCAAGATTGTTGTTTAGGTACTAAACGAGATTGTTTATGGACTGGAAATAAATGTGTTCCTGCTGTTGCTCCTGGATTTAAATTCTGGGAAGGAGAAGGAAACAATATTTGTAGTAAGGGTAATGCTCAATGTACTGCTACATTTGTTTGTGGTGGTTGGAATCAATTATTGGATTTATGTAGTCGTGATAAAGATGCTGGTGCTGGTGTAGCTGTTGGAGGTATTGCAGCTGTTGGTGCTGGTGCTGGTACTGCTATCGTTACTGGTGCCGTATTAACTGGTCCTGTTGGTCTTGCTGTTGTTGGCGCAGGTTTACTTATTGGTCTTAGTGCAGGTAATTCTGGTTGGCATATTGTAAGTGGGGGAGAATGTTTGAGTCAAGATTATTTACAAGGAGCTAATAATTTATGTAGGAGTTTAGGTGATTGTGGAGCTGATTTTAATTATTTACATTCTTATGATAATAAGATCCCTAATACTTTGAGTTATGCTGGTTTTAGTAATACAAATAATGTTACTCAGGAACTAGCAGATTATATTAAAAAAGAAAGTGGAGATGAGGGGGATTTACAGAAAAAAAAATCTAATCCTGGTAGAGGGCATTTGACTTTTGATTTTAAAAATGGTATTCCTGGAACTTTGAAAGGTGATGATAAAAATAAAAATATTGAGCCTGATTGGAATTTAGGTAGTGATTTTTATAATTTTAACAATGATAAAAAAGATGTTGAAAGTAAAATTAAAAGAGCATTGTGGGATTCTGATGATTTAACTAGACAAGGTTGGTTTGGGAAACCGCTTGTAATTACAGGTGTTGGCTTGGGAGTAGGTGTTGTTTCTAGTATTTTCTTTTCTAGTTTAGCTGGAAGTAGTGCTTTGGCTGCATTTACTGCTGGTGCTTCTATCAGTCCTCTTGGATTTTTAGTAAGTACCCTTATTGGTAAAGTTGGTGGGGAAAAAATTGCAGGTGATCTTGGTATAAAAGCTGCTGAAACTGCTATTAGTGTTGGTGCGAAAACTACTGCTCAAAGTACATTTCAAGGTTTATTTAAAGGTGAAGTTTCTAATATTTTTACTACCCAGACTAATTATGTAATTGATCAAGGAGTAGTAAAAAGTTTTAGTCTAGCAGGTAAAACTGCGATACAAAAAGCTGGTTTTGATCCTGTTATGATAAAAACTATGGAATCTGAGCTTTCTGGAAAAGCATTAAATGTAGATATTGTTTCAAATTCTTTGAAAGGTGCAGGTGAAAAATATGCAACACAAACTGCTGAAAAGATTGCTCAAGAAGCTGCAAAAACAGGTTTTCCAGCATATATGGCTGCCTTAAGTTCTATTATGTGGGCTTACACTATTTTTCAATTAGGTGATGTTCTATTAGAAAAAGTTGAACCTGTAAATATTGCAACAACATGTCAATCATGGCAAGCGCCAATTTACAAAGTAAGCGGCAATGAAGATCAATGTCAATTATGTAATCCTACCTATAGTAAAGGAAACAAAGACAAAGATTATGTTGACAGTAATAAAAATCCCTTAGATGTAAGATTTTTTAAAAAATGTTCTGAATACAGATGTAAAAGTTTGGGAGCAAGCTGCGAATTAATTAATAAAGGAACAAATGAAGAAACTTGTGTTACTATCAATAAATTAGATACAAATAGTCCAAAAATAGAGGCGTGGATTGAAGGTTTTGTTCCGAATGCAATACTAAGCAAAACAGCAACTGGATTTAAAGTTTCAACCCTCTATAAAATTTATACTCCTTTTACTGTTGGATTAAAAACTGATGAACCAAGTCAATGTAAAATGAGTTTTAGTCATAGTAAGAGATACAATGATATGGAAAATAATTTCTTTGGAACAAATGTTTTTACGTATTTCCACTTAAATGAAATGGTGTATCCTGCAACAAAGAATGTAACAAAAGATGGAGTAAAATTAACTGGCGGTGGACACTATAAATTATATGTTCGATGTACTGATGCTGCAGGCAATGCAAATGAAGCAGATTATGTGTTAGAATTTGATGTCAGTAATGAACTAGATGTTACTGCTCCAAAAATTATTGGAAGTAGTTTATCTCCTGAAGTTAAAGCTGATGCAGGATTAGCACAAGAAAGTACTTCTGCTAAAGAAGTCTATTTAATGAATAATGCAACCTATACTGATGTTACGTTATTTATTAATGAACCTAGCGAATGTAAATATAGTACGTTACCTTTAGATTACAAACTTATGAATGAAACAAATAAATGTAAGGTAACTAGAAGTACTCCAGATGTTCCTCCTTATTTTGGATGTAAATTTGTCAGAGGTGTTAATGCTTTAGGAATTGGACCTGCTCCAAGTGATTTTATCTCTAAAGCGGGGCTCGTCAAATATCTTTATTTTAAATGTAAAGATAAATTCAATAATTTCAATAAAGAGGCTTATACTTTAGTTTTAAGAGGAAGTGAAGCAATCAATATTACAAGTGTTAAACCCTCAAGTGATATTAAAACAAGTAATGATCTAGTGAATGTCACTTTAGAAGTTAAAACTACTGGGGGAGCTTACTTACAAGGACAAGCTACTTGTAAATATACAGAAGATATTAACAATAAAAATAATTTAGCTGCAATGACTGAATTTATTTCAACAAATTCAAGTTTTCATACTCAATCTTGGAATCCAGGAAGCGGGAACCAAACAATTTATGTTGGATGTTATGATGTTGCTGGAAATACTGATTTTGATGTTATTAATTTTAATGTAGAAAAAGATGTTACTCCTCCGATGATTACAAGAGTCTATAAAGATACGAGTTTGACTCCTGCACAAGTCTTTATAGAACTTGATGAGAAAGGAACGTGCAAAGATAGTGTTGAAGATGCGTTTGATTATAAAACCGGTGGAAACTTAATGGTTGCAGTTGGTAATAGCGGAAAAGTTTTTACAAGCACTGTACCAAATTCAAATATTTATTATGTGTCTTGCAGTGATATTTTTAATAATACCATTACTCCAAATGTGATTATTCAAATTGCTTAAGAATTTACGAAATCTAAAGGTTGTTGAATATAAAATTTACTTATCTTTTAAGAAGTAAGGTGCAATAATTTTTAGACTTTACCTTGTAATTACTTCTAGAAAAGTATATAAATTTCCTTATTTATAGGTGAATTATGGAAACAGTAATTATACCAAAAAAAGAATATGAAGAGTTAAAAAAAACAACAAAAATAGATCAAGAATTACTTCAGGATATTGCTGAAGGTATAAAAGATATTCTTCAGGGTAAAATAAAAGAAGTTTAAATTTCATTACTTAATTTTTTAATGATTTCTTTATACTTCTCTAAATTTTTTTTAATCATATCAATTTCTATTTGTTGTGCTTTTTTATCTGTGATTGTAACTAAAAATATAATTTTATGTTCTTCATAGACTAGAAATATCAAACGTTTTCCTTCAAATTTCTTCTCCCTAAAAAAATCATAACCTAAAGGTTTTCCATTATAAGGTTGTTCTTTTAATTGTTGTTCAAACTTTTCAACTCTTTCTTGTTCAAATTTTTCTAGTTTATCAAATTTCTTTTGATACCAATCAGAACGAAAGACACGAAACATAGTCTAAATCTATTTTTTAAATATAAAAACTCTCCTACATTTTTCAACATATAGATTTAGCGCCTTCTTTTTTCTTTAAACTTATTTTTTAGCTCAAATATAATTATTCAAATTGCTTAGAACTCTTTATTTTAACTTTATAATCTCTAAAATACTTTATTTTAAAAACGTTAAATTAAATCTTTATGTTTTCTTCTAAAAATTCAGTAGCAGTAACGATCTTAATTCCTAAATAAGTTTTTAATGTTAATAAATGTTCATCTCCAGAAATAAGATAGTCTGCCTTGTTTTCAGTAGCACATTCTAGAATTAGGTCATCATCTGGATCTTCTTTTATGTGATGTAATGTCTCTGAGGTTTTCACAATTTTAGCAACAGATAATAAGACTGTAAGAAATTTAGATTTTTGTTCTTCTGTAAATTTCAATCTTGGATAGTTCATGACTTCTTTGAGCTCCTCAAGTTGTTGTTCTGAAAGAAGAAGTTCAAATTCTTCATCTAGAACTCTTTTAAAAATTTCATGAGGATTTCCTTTCCATCCTAGAGCAGAAATTAAAATATTTGTGTCTAAGACTATTTTTTTCTTGCCCATTTTAGTGCATCAGAAATATCTTTAGAAGTTACTTTGTCTTTCTTGAATTTTGCTTCTATTTCTTTTGAGAGTTTTTCAAATTCTCTTTTTATATTCGGCATTTCAACTTTCTTAAATAAAACTCCTTCTTTTACAGACATCGCAATAAACCTATCTCCAGGTTCAAACGCTTCAGATTCCCTTATATCTTGGGGAACAACTAATTGTCCCTTCGGACTCATTTTTACAAATTCTGATTCCATGTTCTTTTCTCTCCCTAGTTTTACAGTTAAACCATACTATCTGTTAAACTATTTAAACTTTTCTTCTTAATAATAAAAATTATTTTATTAATTGGAATCGTACTCCTATCCAAATGCGATTATTCAAATTGCTTAAGACTTATTTTTTACATGAAAACTATATAAAACTCTTTAATCTTTTTATTTTTATGACAACAGAAATAAAACAAATATTAGAAGAACTAAAAGTCATAAAACTAGAACTTGATGAAATAAGAGACAACATGCCAGATAAAGAACTATTTTTAACACGAGAAGAAAAACAATTGCTTGAAGAAAGTTACAAAAATGAAAAAGAGGGCAATCTTATCTCTAGTAAAGAGTTAAGAAAAAAATTACAGTTATGACTTTTTTAATTGAGTATGATAAACAGCCTTAAAATTTTCTAAAAAAATTAGATAAACATCTTTCTCTAAGAATAATAGATAAATTAGATTCTCTTTTAATAGAAGATCCTGTTCCTCATGATGCAAAGACGTTAGTAGGGGAACATGGAGTTTTTAGAATAAGAATTGGAGATTATAGGGCAATATATAGAATTAATTATGAAAAAAAGATAATTATTGTTTTTAATCTAGATAAAAGAGCTAAGGTTTATGATTAAAATTTTCAATAATATAATTACTCCAAATGCGATTATTCAAATTGCTTAAGAATTTAGTAAATCTAACATGTCTTGAGTTTTGAAGACTTTTATATTTTTATTCTCTTTAAAGTCTTCATCATTTGTCCATATTCCTGCACATTTTAATGCCAAATAACAAGCCACATAAGGAACATCTTTTTTATCACTTATCAGTTCTTTAGCTGTATCTATCCATTGTTTATATTCTTCATTATTAATTATTTTTATATTTTCAAAAATTAAATCCATTAACATTTCAAATATCTCTTTAGTTATTCCTGCTTTTTTACAAATAACAGTTCTATATTTATGCGTCTCTTCAATTATAAACTCTGGAGAAATAAACTCAAATTTATTATTTTTTAGAATCTCTCTTGTTTTACTTTCTTTTATTAATGCAGCTATTATTATGTTTGCGTCTATAACAATTTTCATTATAGTTTATGTCTTTTTGCTATTTCTTCTTTTATTTTTTTTGAAATTTCCTTAGCATCCTTTTCTGTTAATTTGCTTGTACTTACTAATTTATCCATCAGTTCTATTTTTTTAGCATATTCTCCTATGGCTCTTCTTGCTATTTCACTCCAATTTGTTTCACTATGTTTTTTTACAACAATATGTAATTCTTCTGGTATTGTTAATGTTATGTTTGGCATTTTTTCTCCTGTGTTTAATGTGTACTCTGTGTACGAACTATATAAAACTTTTCCTTTCTAATAATTTTTTATTTTTTGATATAAAATAATTTTAATTCTTCTTTGATTATAAAGATTATAACCTAGAATATGAGTGTCAATCTTAATTATATAATTCTTCTCTTTTTTTATAGTCTAATTTTCCTAAGTTTATTCCCTCTTTTAATAATTTTATACAATTATCAAAATATTCTTTTTTTCTTAAATTATTTTTTACATCATCATTTATATTTACTTTTTCCATAAAATAAAATTAATAAGAACTTATTTAAATTTTTTTATTAATCCTTGAGTTTTAAGCGATTTGTTCTAATCTTTCTATAACTTTTTTTAAATCTCCACAGAATATTTTACTTGCTTTGAGCACTTCTATTGCAATTATTGAACCATCTTTTGAAATGTCAAAAACAATTCCATTTCCAAGTTCAATACTCTTCCAATATTCCTCACTTGCTACTTCAATGTTTAAGATGTCTTCTTCTTTATCATACCATGTTTCTTTTTCCATTTTAATTTAACCAATACGTTGTTATGATTTTTATAGTTTTGCCTTTTATTTTATATACTACTTTTAGTGTTCGATTTGAGGGAGGGATATTTGATATTGCATTAAATATATCTTCCCAGTTTCTATCTTTATATTTATTTGAATTAATGATGGAATATTCAATTATATCTTGTGTTATATCTTTTTTGTGATTTTTCTTCCTTATCCAATGGGATGAGTACTCAAAATCCATTTAGATTTTTTATTTATAGTCGACCAACAAAATAATCCAAGTCTTAAAATGTTTGTTGTCGACTAACAGTAAACCACAACATCACCTAAAGACTTTTGTGGTTTACTATATTGTCTTCATTAATGCTCTTCCTTAATCTTTGAAAATTTTTCAATTACGAAAGTTATATTAAGGATCTTTCTTTTTTTAGTTTATGAAAAAGGGTCAATTACTTTCTCAACCTTTCTTTTATATTTTTGCGATTGTTACTATTGGATTACTTTTAGTTTTTGGTTTTAATTATGTTGGAAAGATTATGAAAACTGGATGTGAGGTTGAAGGTCTAGATTTTAATAATAAAATTCAAGCAAAAATTAATGAACTTATTACCTTAAGTGCTGGTTCTAGTTTTGAATGTGCAGTTACGAGGGCCAGTGGTACAACAAAAAATAGTTGTGAACTTGTTTTACCAGATAGTGCTCTAGGAGTTTGTTTTATTGACACAGATAAAGGATATCAACAAAATGATATTTCTTTTAAAGAAATAAAAACTCTTGTTACTGCTTTAGGAAGAGGAGCACATAAAAATATGTTTTTTGCTCCGCCTCCTAACGCTCAATGTAAATCTGAACCTGTTAAATTAAAAAAATTAACAACTGAAGGTGCTGTTTGTGTTGATCCTAAACTAAAGAAAACGTTTATTTTAGAAAGTTTAGGTGATGAAGTTATTGTGAAGAAAGCTTAAA
>Ga0209515_10003788_pt1 | contig 21075 bp, 30 predicted proteins | sample Subgroupgradi54m_FD_187454 | JGI IMG/M metagenome (GOLD analysis project Ga0209515, IMG submission 187454) | Subsurface groundwater microbial communities from S. Glens Falls, New York, USA - GMW60B uncontaminated upgradient, 5.4 m (SPAdes)... ...
AAACGGTTGGTTCGCTCATAACAGGATTGCAAGTTCTTCCTAGTATTTGCTGGCTTCCTTTAGCCATTCTTTGGTTTGGCTTAAACGAACAAGCCATTCAATTTGTGATTATTATGGGAGCATTTTTTTCGATTGCGATTGCAACGGATAGCGGTATTAGAAATATTCCGCCGATTTATCTCCGCGCTGCAAAAACCATGGGCATAAAAGGAATGGACCTTTATACGCGGGTGATCTTCCCTGCCGCACTGCCTTCTATCGCAACCGGAATGAAGCTCGGATGGTCATTCGCTTGGCGGTCTTTAATGGCTGGAGAATTAATCTTTGTAAGTGTCGGGCTTGGGCACTTGCTTCAAACCGGGCGGGAACTGAACGACATGGCTCAAGTCATGGCCGTTATGATTACTATTATAACGGTTGGACTTATTTTTGATCGGTTTATCTTTGCTCAATTCGAAAAAAGATTACGTCGTCAATGGGGTATGTCGAACTAGACTTAAAAAGAAAAACCCCCGCTTTTGAGCGGGGGTTTTAAATTATTTAGGCTTACTTCAGCTTAACGTTTAACAACATTTGCAGCTTGGTCGCCTTTTGGTCCACGGACAACGTCAAATTCAACGTTATCACCTTCATTCAGACTTTTATATCCTTCACCTTGAATCGCAGTGTGATGAACAAACACATCACTTCCGCCACCATTTGAAGGCGTGATAAATCCAAAGCCCTTCTGATTACTGAACCATTTCACAGTACCTTGTGCCATGACTTATGTTCCTTTCTTGCCGAAAATCGACACTTATGGGTTGCTGTGTGAAGCACCAACACCGATTCTCATAATTAAAATAAATTGAAATCGGCGTAGTCCCAACTGCCAACGAATTTTTCAATGAAAGTTGGGGACAAGTCTACAAAAATAAAAAACCGCGAAGCGGTGTTCCGCTTGCGGTCTAAAGTATCTTTACTCGTCTTGACCTAAAAGCTTCACATCAATTAACAACGGGAAATATTATAATAATCTTACCTACTAAAGTCAATTGTGGAAAATGAGATTTTAACAGCTTATATTTTAGGTTTTTGAAGAGACAAACGCCTGAAATAAATTTCGGATTCGGTGCCCGTATTGTCTGAATCCGACATCAATCCAATGACCATCACATTCCCATGAGGAGCTTTCCCAAAAAGCTTTTGGTAGTCGGCTACAAGATCACGTTTTTCGACCGCCCATCCGTCCGGGGGTGTTGCTGATCCGCTTTGAACGACAAAAACCTTGTTGTTTCGGGCAAAAGGACTGCCTCCGGTCGTGCCGACCGGAAAATGATCATCCCAAACGTACTGAATAACATCGGACAAAAACGGTGTTCGCCCCCGAAAGGCAACATAAATACGTCCCACATAGTCATTATCTGATTTCGCTGCCAATACTTTGTTCTGCTTATTGGATGGAAACCGGACTGCTTTCCATTCCCAGATCAAAAAAGGCCGTTCGGACGAACTAATATTCACTTCCTTAAAGAAAGCTGATGAGGCAGCATGACTTAAAGCATGTAATACCTTTTCGTTATTTTCGATGGTTTCAATCTTGTAAACGGTTTTATTATGAAACACATGTTCCCGCCATTCGCTGAAAAAAGAGGGGTCTTTAAATTCCAAGTTCATTAATGGTTGAAAAGAAATTTGCTCGGGAAGATGAACCGAAACAAATGTTTTAGGATGGCTTAGCCAAAAATAAGCAAAACCTAAATTCATAATTACGATAAGTGACAGAAACCATTTTTTGAAGGGAGGAAATTTTTTAAATTCCTTTTGCGGTGGTTCTGCTACAGCAATGCTCTCTTCAACTTGAGTCGCCGGAATAATTGCGCCTTGTAATTTTTCATGCGATTCAAAACGCATGGGTTTCATTGAAGACCCACGATCAAAAGTTCGCATGTTCCTCCCCATACTTCTCGAGGTTGAAGTACTTTAATACCAGTATCTTTCCATCCTTTAGCATAAAGATTGAAACCATTGTTCACGTGGGTAACCGGCTCTACTGCTACAAATCCTTTTGCTTGGTGATAAGCATCGTTAGGTGCATAAATCACTACATGACTGAAAATTGGATCTATTTGATAATGAACTTCTACTTTTGAACCTTTATAAATAAGACGAATCAAATTTCCGGTTAGGCCCGTAAAACAGTGATCCAAATTGGGATTACCAAGAAACCGTTCACCGCGTAAATCGGTTCCGTTGGAAACGCTGACCGCAGGACCCGTTGGAATACATCTTTCATCAGGATAAACCTTATCGGCCGGAAGCACAACCACAATATCTTGATCCCGATCTGTAAGTTGTCTTTTGAAGAAGGGGTGAAATCCCATTCCTACAGGTACTTGTTCAGAATCTATATTTTCAATAAAAAGAGTCATGCGAAGCCGATTATCAGAAAGTTCAAGCGTGTGTTTGAACTTAAGTTTAAACGGATAGTTGAAGTTACTGAATTTCCTGGAATCAAGTGTAGCCACAAATTTTTGTTCACAAGCACTTTCGATATCCCAAGGTCTTGTCCGTACATCACCATGGATGGCAGTATCATCCGGAAAATTTTTGCGAAGCTGGTAGTGCTTACCATTAAACTCGAAAATACCTTGAACCAAACGATTGGCCCAAGGCGCCATCATATAAGAACCGTAATGGAAAGGCGGCCCATCCCCAAACATAGGCTCAAGAAGATCAAGCCACTTACCCTTCAGGAAAACTCTAAGGGTGCTCCAGTAGCATCCGTGGTCCGGAAAAAGGATGAGTTCGATTTTATCGTTCTTCAGTTTAAATGGGTTAAAAGAAGGCATATTTTTACTCTTAACTTTAATTTAGTTCCAACTCGTGCCATAATGGTTAATGTTCGCGGAATTCTAGTCTTTAGCTTAGAAGCTGTCAAACCATACTTAACCGGGTCGTCCTAGAGAAATTCAGAAACCCAAACCACTGTTCATGTTAGCTTCTCGAACTAACTGGAAATTTAGTCCAAATCGACTCACCCTCCGTCTGAAAACTCTGCGAGAAAGCGGCGTTCAAATTTTCGATCTTTCTGAATCTAACCCGACTCGATGTCAATTCGAATATCTCAATTCTATGCTTCTTTCACCTCTTCTAAATCCTAAAAATCTATCCTACGAACCGAACCCTAAAGGAACTCTTGAAGCACGGCGAGTGATTCAGAATTACTACCAAGAAAAAAATATCCATGTGGATCCGGAACAAATTTTTATAACTTCAAGCACGAGCGAAGCGTATTCATTGCTTTTCAGGCTGTTTGTCAATCCCAGTGAACACGTTTTAATCCCGCACCCCAGCTATCCTTTATTCGATTTTCTTGCTGACTTAAATGATATTCAGTTGGATTCCTATCGCCTTGCGTATGATGGCGTATGGCATATTGATTTGGAAAGTTTGAGGATGGCGTGCGACTCTAAAACCAAAGCGATTGTTTTGGTTCATCCCAATAATCCAACCGGATCTTTTGTGAAAAAAAAGGAACTAGATGAAATCGCCAAGCTGGCTTATGAAAAATCGATTATTCTAATTTCGGATGAAGTTTTTTCAGATTACTCTTTTCTGGAAGATTCTGAACGAGCTCCCTCCTTTGCGGTAAATCAAGATGCTCTCACGTTTACACTGGGAGGAATTTCAAAATCCTTAGGCCTGCCGCAAATGAAACTCGGTTGGATCGTAGCGACCGGGCTGAAAGAATTGCTTCGATCATCCTGCGAAAGGCTTGAAGTCGTCTTAGACACTTATCTTTCCGTAAACACTCCTGTTCAGAATGCGCTTCCGTCATGGTTCTCCATGAAAAAAATAATTCAAAACGAAATTAGAAACCGCATTAAAAAAAACTTGGCATTTTTAACAAGCCGCCTTTTCAATTCGCATCCTGCAAACTGCTTAAAAACTGAAGGCGGTTGGTATGCAACGCTTCGGATTCCAAAGACTTTAAGTGAAGAGGAATGGGTCCTGGAAGTTTTGGAAAAAGACCATGTCTACTTACATCCAGGTTATTTTTTTGATTTTGAAGATGAAGCTTATATCATTATAAGCCTCCTTCCTTCGCCTGAAATCTTTAACGAAGCGGTTTCGCGCATCCTCGCAAGAATTAAAAATCAGTGATAGAATTAAGTATTAGAATGCCAGTGCTTAAATAGCGGCCTATGCAACCAGATAGGAGATTGCTGTGATCCAAGATGGGAAGACAGTCAAAATGAACTACGAGCTTTCGGTAGATGGCGAAGTCATCGATAGCACAGACGACCGCGAATCCTTTCAATATATTCATGGAAAGAATCAAATCATTCCGGCACTTGAGAGACAGCTGGCAGGACTTAAAGTAGGCGATGAACGAGAAATTATATTAGGTCCTGAAGATGCTTATGGAATCATAGATCCTGAAGCCATGGTAGAAATCCCAAAATCTCAACTTCCTCAAGTTGATATAGAAGTCGGAACGCGCCTTGGAATGATCGGACCGGACGGCGCTCGCTTTCCTGCCACTGTCGTTGAAATTAGATTAGAGACTGTACTGCTTGATTTAAACCATCCGTTGGCAGGAAAAGAACTACATTTCTTCATTCGAATTTTAGAAATTCAATAATCTTCCAGCAAAATCAATTCGTAAGCGTTTTTTCAACCAATCGAATGGAATTAAGAAATGCAGCGTGAAATGCTTTATTTTGGTAAGCAATATCAAAAGCAGTTCCATGATCCGGTGAAGTCCTTAAATAAGGAAGTCCAAGCGTTGCGTTCACCCCTTCCCTGAAAGCAATCATCTTAAAAGGAGCAAGCCCCTGGTCGTGATACATAGCTACAACTGCATCAAGCCGTCCCTCATAGGCATCGTTAAAAATCTGATCTCCCGGTAAAGGCCCTTCGACATTTAATCCTTTTTTCTGGGCAAGTTTTACAGCAGGAAGAATAATTTCTTCTTCTTCTGTTCCAAACTCACTTCCGTGCGGATTCAGAGCTGAAACTCCGATTCTTGGCGTTTTAATTTTCAATTGCTGTTTTAAAAACTCATTTGTGAGCACAATTTTGGTTACAATTTCTTCTGTTGTCAAAGAGCTTGAAACTTTCTTAAGCGGAAGATGAATGGTAACTAACGTTATTCGCAATTGGTCACTCACAAACATCATTGCAAATTCTTTTACTCGCGCAATCTTGGCTAAATATTCTGTGTGTCCTGTGAATTTTGGATCCACTAAGTGAATCGCACCTTTCTGAACAGGGGCTGTTACAATTCCCTGGATTAATTCGCAGGCAGCCTGGTATGCTGCAATTTTCAAAGCAGAATAAGAAAGAACTGCATTCCACTTTGAAATCTGGCCTACGGCAAATACTTCATCCTTGGGATGTTTATCGCCAAAGGCTTTTTCGTAAAGTGCTTCTGCTTCAGCGGTTACATCTAGAAAGTTAATCTGCTTTTCATCTAAAAAAGAACGTTCAAGGGTAGGAATAAGATGGGGTCTAAAATCAATATTTAAGCGATCGCTCGCGTACCGGAACACTTCTTCGCTTCCGATCAGCATATAGATGACTTTGCCGAGCGAAAGCTCTTTAAGGGATTTTAATATAATCTCAGGCCCAACACCGCCCGGGTCCCCCATGGTAATCGCAATAATCGGTTTCATTTACCGAATTGAAATGAAAGATTTCTTTTTCAATTCGTCCATCCAGCTGACAAACCGATCGTGCGCTTTGATGCGGAAAAGCATTTCTGAAATTTCATCTTTTGCCTGTTCAAACGTTTTTTTGGAAGCAACTTGTTTTTCACCCACCTTAAAAATATGATAACCATCTTCTGTTTCCAGAACATCCGAAAAACTGCCGGGTTTAAGAGAAAAAAGAATTTGATCAATGTTTTCAACCATATCACCCTTTTGAACAAACCCTAGTAATCCGCCTTGTGCAGCATGAGTATCCTGTGAATTTTCTTTTGCAAGTTTTTCAAAATCTTTTCCTTGTTTTAATTCAGCAATCAATTTCCCGGCCTTTCTTTTGACCGCTTCATCCGTTGTTCCTTTTTCGATTGCTTCTTCCCCTTTTCGAAGCGTAATACACCAAACCTTCACCTGTTCCTTTTGAGCAAATTCACTGGGATGATCTTTGTAATATTGCTCCACATCGGACGGCGAAACGATGACCTTTCCGCGAATCAACCCTTGATGAAGTTTAGTAATGGTAATACGCTCTCTCACCTTCTTTTCAATTTCTTTAATGCCGAATCCCGATTTTTCCATTTCCTTCTGAAAGGTTTCTTCGTTTAGAAATTGCGTTTTAAAAGTGGCGAGCTCCTCCTGAATTTCAGAATCGCTTACTGTAACTCCCAGTTTTTGAGCTTCCTGATAAACGAGCCTATCTTCAATCAATTGATTTAAAAGTTTCAAACGCACGGTTTCAAGTTCATGTTGAAGATCAGGCCCTTGATAGGCCTTCTTGATTTGTTCATAAATTGGCCTAAAAATCATATCCACTTCGCTTTGGGTGATGACCTCATTATTGACTACGGCGGCAACGCGGTCGACAAGCTGCTGCTCCCGACAAAAACCATCGGCAGTGAAACCCAAAAATAGGAGGATAAAGAATAACAATTTTCGATTCATAAGAGCGTTACAATATCACAGCCTGATCATATTTTCAACGCTGCCCCGCTGGTTTCTTTTTCCTCCTGAACTGCCTCTTTCAACATTCGGCAATAGAGGTCGAAACCCACCTGATAAATGAATCCGCTTTGCGCATGCCCAAGAACGTTTCCCGCTCCGCGGATTTCCAGATCTTCAAGGGCTACTTTAAGGCCCGCGCCTAATTCACTGAATCGTTCAATGGCGGCAAGGCGCTTTTCCGCGTCTTGAGTTAACACCCAATTCTTTGGCACAAGAAAATAAGCATAAGCTTGGCGTGCTGCATGGAAACGACCGACTCGACCTCGCAATTGATATAGGTCCGAAAGTCCAAAGGTATCTGCACGGTTGACCAAAATGGTATTCACATTGGGAATATCAATTCCGGACTCGATAATACTAGTTGAAATCAAGCAATCTGTCTTTCCGTCAATGAATTGACCCATAACTTTTTCAAGCGTTGCCACCGGCATTTGACCGTGCGCCACACCAAAAGAAACGCCTGGCAATAACTTTTTTAAATACATGTGAATTTTTTCAATGGACTCGATGCGGTTATGAACAAAATAAATTTGTCCTTTTCTTTCCAATTCCCGTTCGAATGCGTGTTTAATTCTTTGATCATCAAATTCTAGGATTTCTGTGACGATCGGGAGTCTCTGTTTTGGCGGAGTTTCAATCACAGACATGTCCCGCACACCCAGAAGCGACAGATAAAGAGTGCGCGGAATGGGAGTTGCCGTTAATGTCAAAACATCCACGGTTTCCCGCAAAAATTTAAGTTTTTCTTTATGCCCTACCCCAAACCGCTGCTCTTCATCAATGACAACAAGCCCCAAATCTTTAAATGAAACATCTTTCGAAAGTAATCTGTGAGTTCCGATGATGATATCCACTTTTCCGTCTTTAAGCTGAGCTATGACTTTTTTTTGCTCTTTCGGACCGCGGTAACGGGAAAGAAGATCAATCCCAATCGGACTACCTTTCATTCGCCGTTTTAAAGTTAAGTAATGCTGCTCAGCCAATAACGTGGTGGGAACCAAGAAGGCCACCTGCTTTCCGGCAAGCACTGCTTTAAACGCAGCCCGGATGGCGATTTCCGTTTTCCCGTAGCCCACATCCCCGCAAAGCAAGCGATCCATGGGTTTTGCTCGTTCCATATCCCGTTTTACTTCTTCCGTTGCACGTCTTTGATCCAGTGTCTCTTCATAAGGAAATGCCTTTTCGAACTCACACTGCCAATCCGCATCTTTTGGAAATTGAAACCCCGGGAGAATACTGCGTTTCGCTTGAAGACGAACCATTTCGCGTGCGATATCTTTAACTGCAAGGCGGGTACGTTCCTTAATGCGCACCCATTCTTTGCTCTGAAGCCGTGTAAGCTTTGGCTTTTTCCCCTCAAGACCAACGTAACGCTCAAGCAATTGATGCTGATCAAACGGAAGATAAATAATTTCCTCGTTGGCATATTCAATCGCTAAGTGACGTTTGGGAGAACCTGTGATCTTCAAAGTTTTTGTTCCAAGAAACTTTCCGATTCCATATTCCACATGGACGACGTAATCTCCGACTCGGATATCTTCCAATCCTTGAACAGGTTCAAATTCTTCAAAATGAGATTTAAGCCGAGCTCTTCTTTTAAGAAAAGATTCTGTTACCGGAAGAAGAAAAAGTTCTTCAAAGGTTGTAAGGCTTTTTCCTTCGGTCAGGGAATAATCGCGGATGGATTCGATTTGGTCTAAATGAAAATAAATTCGAATGGGTGCTCGATAAGAAAGCGGATAAATATCAATGGTAGCACCACGGACGGTATATTCACCGGGTTCCTCTACTGTCTTTTCTTCGTGGTAATTTAAAGCTTGGAGTTTTTCGAGGAGTTCGTTCTGTGCTATCGTCTCGCTAACACGAAGACGAAAAACTTTGGTATCTAAATCTTTATCAACCATTCCCGAATGCGCGCAATTCCTGCTTCAATCAATTGCTCAGAGGTAGCAAAGCTGACACGAATGGCGTGGTCATCTCCAAAAGCAACGCCCGGCACAACGGCAACTTTTGCCTCATCCAACAAACGGTCTGAAAATTGAAGTGAGGTTAATTTAGTCTCCGAAATATCTATAAAAAGATAAAATGCACCGCTCGGCTTAAAAGGCTTTAACTTTGGAATATCGCTCACAAGTTTGAAAATAAAATCGCGTCGTTTTTCAAATGCAGAGCGCATTTTTTTAACATCCGCTTCCCCGCTTTTCAATGCTTCAAGATAACCCGGTTGAGCAAAAGAGGTTGGATTTGAAGTCGAATGACTTTGAAGAGAAGCGCAAGCTTCCGCAATCGGCTTTGGAGCAGCTGAAAAACCCAAACGCCAACCGGTCATTGCGTAAGTTTTGCTTGCTCCTCCAACGGTAACGGTCCGTCCTAGAATTTCTGGATCAAGTGCACCGATCGAGTAATGTTCTTTACCATCGAACATAAGCTTCTCATAGATTTCATCGCTTAAAATAAAAAACGAATGCTTCTTTGCGACCTTTACAATTTCCACCAGAAGTTCCTTTGATAAAACCGCGCCCGTCGGATTGGAAGGTGAATTGAGGATAAGTAATTTTGTCTTTTTCGTAATTAATTTTTCAAGTGCCTGCGGTGAAGGACAATAACCATCTTTAAATTCTGTTTTCAGGATTACTGATTTTCCGCCCGCCAAAGTCACCATTTCAGGATAACTTAACCAATAGGGGGATGGAATGATTACCTCATCTCCTTCCTCCACAAGGACTTGCAACGCATTGTAAATAGCATGTTTAGCACCGCAAGAAACCACAATTTGTTCGGGAGAGTAAGAAAGACGGTTTTCTCGGGCAAGTTTTTCTGAAATTGCTTTTCTTAATTCAACGGTTCCGGAAGCAGGCGTGTATTTAGTAAACCCCTTATTGAGAGAATCAATGGCAGCCTGCTTAACTTGCGAAGGTGTGTCAAAATCAGGCTCGCCGGCTGAGAAGGAAATAACGTCGACCCCTTCCTGCTTGAGACGCTTTGCTTTAGCCTCAATGGCAAGCGTCATGGATGGGGTTACTTTTTGAATTCGTTTGGCAAGATTTACAGAAGTACTCATATAAAATTTGAAGTTAGTCGCTTTAATTTCTGAGTTACTTTTAACTCGAAACAAAAGGAATAGAATTATTTCTTATCATCGCCCTTTAAAAAGCGGCGCAGAGATCCTAAGAAACCACCTTTTTTAGGCGTTTCTTTTTTGCCTTCCTCTTTTTTCACTTCTTCTTTTGCAGCTTGGCGCTTAGGCTTCTCGGACTCTTCTTTCTTTTTCTCTTTAACTTCTTTAACAAGTGGCTTTGGTTCTTTTTTCTTCTTGGGTTTCTTTTCTTGAACTTCAACAACAGGGACTGAAAATTCAAGAATTGAAAGTGACGCACCATCGCCGACACGTTCTTTGTAGCGAAGAACGCGAGTATAGCCACCCTTTCGGTCAGAAAGTTTTGGGGCGATGGTTTCAATCATTCGCTTGGCAAAGTCTTCTGAGCCAGAACCCAATTTCTGAATCAAGTGGCGCCTGGCATGAAGCGTATTTTGCTTTGCGATGGTAACCAACTGGTCGATGAAGCGACTGGTCTCTTTGGCGCGGTTATGGGTCGTCACAATTTGTTGATGGGTGATCAAATTGCGAGCGAGGTTCCGAAGCAAAGCCCGTCTGTGCTCTTGAACCAAATTCCCCAATCTTCCGCGATTGCGACCGTGTCTCATTCTTTCATCCCCAAAAGTGTTAAGCTACCGTTGCTTTCTTTTTTTTCATCCGCTCTTGAACATCCATGCCGAGATGAATTCCCATCCCAACTAAAATATTGTGGATTTCTGAAAGCGATTTCTTGCCGAAATTCTTGTACTTGAGCATTTGAGCTTCTGTCTTTTGAATCAAATCGCCAATCGTTTTAATATTAGCAGCCTCTAAACAGTTCGCACTCCGAACGGAAAGCTCGAGCTCTGTAATCGGCTTATTGATCAAATCAAGAAACTCCTTATCTTCTTCCTCTTCTTCCTCTTCTTCCTCCGGAAGTTCACCGTAATTGACAAAAATATCAAGGTGTCTCTGAAGAATATTGGAAGCATAGAGCAAAGTTTCTTCCGGGGTCATTGCGCCATTGGTGTAAACTTCAAGAATGAGACGATCGTAGTCTGTCGTTTGACCTACACGCGTATCTTCCACAAAGAAATTTACTTTTGTCGCCGGCGAGAAAATGGAATCAACCGCAATGGTACCGATTGCCATTCCATCCTGTTTGTTTCGGTCTGCTGGAACATACCCTCGACCGCGAGCAACTTCCATCTCCAAGAAAAAACGAACATCTTTTGTTAGGGTTGCGATATGGAGATCTGGATTCACAATCTCCACCGTCTCATCGGCCTGAATATCTTTTGCCGTCACTTCCCCCTTCTTTTTCACATCAATGACAATTTTCTTGGGCTGCTTTCCATGATACTTGAGCACCAATTTTTTGATGTTGAGAACAATCTGAGGCAGATCCTCCACGACACCATCGATGGCGGAAAATTCGTGAAGGGCACCCTCAAGTTTAATATTGGTGATCGCGGCACCTTCAATCGACGAAATCAACACACGGCGCAAAGCATTTCCGATCGTCGTGCCATAACCTCGTTCGAAAGGTTCTGCAATAAACTTTCCGTAAGTTGGTGTCAATGATGCCTGATCCACTTCAAGCCGCTTCGGCATTTCAAATGTTTTCCATCGTATCCCCATGAGTCTCCTCCTTAAAGAAACTGTGCTTGTGCTTGGCCCTTTTTGGGCAGATTATTTAGAATATAACTCCACAATTTGCGATTCTTCAACCGGAAGTCCCGCATCCGCTTTTTCAGGAAGTCTCAATATTTTAACTTCCAGCGTCTCGCGATTAAGTTCCAACCACTCAGGAAGCGGCCGGTCTTTCAACATTTCCAGATTACCCTGAATCCGCTTTCGAAGCGTCTCTTCTGAATGCAGCTGAACAATATCTCCTGAGCGTACTTGAAATGAAGGAATGCTTACCGTACGCCCATTCACCATAATCAAGCCGTGATTAACCATCTGACGAGCCTCAGCGCGAGACGGAACAAAAAGAATCCGGTAAACGACATTGTCAAGCCGCCGTTCCAAAAGTTGAATTAAAGTTTCACCGGTAACTCCGCGCTTTTTGGAAGCTTGTTCAAAAAAGTTCCGGAATTGCCGTTCCAGCATTCCATAAATCTTTTTTGCCTTCTGCTTTTCACGAAGCTGTAAACCATAATCAGAAAGTTTTCCGCGAGTCCTGCGGTGCATTCCGGGTGGTTGATTACGCCGTTCGATTGCACACTTGTCTCCCGTGCAGCGAATTCCCTTTAAGAACAATTTAATGCCTTCTCTGCGGCAAAGCCGACAAACAGGTCCAGTTCTTCGTGCCATAATTAAACCCTTCTCCGTTTCGGCGGACGGCAGCCATTGTGCGGAAGAGGTGTTACATCTTTAATGCTTGAGATTTGAAGGCCTGTGGTTTGTAGTGCCCTAATTGCTGATTCCCGGCCGGAACCAGGCCCATTCACATGGACTTCCACCTCTTTCATTCCATTTTCGATGGCCTTCTTGGCAGCTTGTTCAGAAGCCACTTGGGCGGCAAAAGGAGTTGATTTTTTAGATCCTTTAAAACCAGCACTTCCAGAGCTGGCCCAGCAAATAGTGCTGCCGGCAGTATCGGTTATGGTAATCACGGTGTTATTAAAGGAAGCTAAGATATGAACGATTCCTTTAGGAACTTGTTTTGATTTCTTCTTTGTCATAATTTTATTTCTCTCCTAGTCTAATTATTTTGCTGCTGGTGGTTTCTTTAATAAACCGCCGACTGTTTTTCTGGGACCTTTTCGAGTTCTTGAATTAGTATGAGTACGTTGACCGTGCACGGGGAGTCCTTTTAAATGACGCGAACCCCGATAGCTTCGAATGTCAATAAGACGCTTAATGTTTGTTTGAATCTCACGGCGAAGATCTCCCTCTACTTTCACGTTTTTTTGAATGATAGCGGTTAGTTGCGCGACTTCCTTATCCGTGAGATCTTTCGCACGTTTAGCAGGATCAATCCCTGCTTCTTTTAAAAATTTAAGCGATAGAGTACGTCCGACCCCAAAGAGATAGGTAAGGGCAACGTCGGTTCTCTTTTCGCGCGGAATATCAATACCTATAATTCTTGGCATTTTTTAACCCTGCCTTTGTTTGTGCTTTGGATTGTTGCACACCACATAAACAATGCGTTTCCTACGCACGACTTTACAATGTTCACAAATTCTTTTAACTGAACTTCTTACTTTCATATGATTCCTTTAAATTCGATATGTAATTCTTCCCCGTGTTAAATCATAGGGAGAAAGTTCAACTTTTACGCGATCCCCCGAAAGAATTCGAATGTAATGCATTCTCATTTTACCCGAAATATGGGCGAGTACTTTGTGCCCATTATCGAGCTCAACGCGAAACATCGCATTCGGCAATGGTTCGACTACGGTTCCCTCTACTTCAATCGCATCTTCTTTCGGCATCTACGCAACACTCAATTGGTCTAACGTGCTTTCTTCGTATGCTTGTGAACCCGTTAAATTTTCTGGACCGTTTTCAGTCAGTGCAATCGTATCTTCATAATGGGCAGCCATCTGCCGATCGCGCGTTACGACTGTCCAAGCATCTTCTAAAATATCAACTTCCCAGCTGCCGGCAGTGACCATAGGTTCAAGCGCAAGTACCATTCCAATTTCCAACTTCGGCCCTCTGCCTGCTTTCCCAAAATTGGGAACTTGCGGATCTTCATGCATCTCGCGTCCGATTCCGTGACCCACAAAATCACGAACGACTGAAAACCCTTGAGTTTCTATATAATTCTGAATGGCAGAAGATAAATCACCGATCCGATTTCCGGGTTGCATCTGAGTCATTCCAATATAAAGAGCGCGACGAGTTACTTCCATGAGCTCAATCGCCTCTTCACTCACCTGGCCGATCGCCCAAGTTCTCGCCGAATCACTCACGTAACCCTGATAAATCAATCCGATGTCAAGACTCAGAAGATCTCCTTCCTTAAGCTTTCGCTTAGAAGGAATCCCGTGCACTACCTCTTCATTAATAGAAGTGCATATACAGGCCGGATAACCCCTGTAGCCTTTAAAAGCAGGCTTTGCTTTTTGATCTTCTATCAACCGCTCGGCTTTTTGATCAAGCTCAAGCGTTGTCATACCTGTTTTGATTGACTTTTTCAATTCTTGAAAAACGATTTTAAGTCTGCGGGCAGCTTCCCGCATGATTTCAATTTCCTGCTTCGATTTCAAAGAAATCATAAAGACTGAAAACTTTGAACCAACTCTTCCTGAAGCGGTTCCACTTCCAAATTGCCATTTACCACTCGAAGCACTTTGCGGTTCTTATAGAACTCAATCAGTGGTGCCGTTTGATCTTCGTAAACCTTAAGACGGTTCTGAATTGTCTCGGGCTGATCGTCCTTCCGCTGAACCAAAGGCTTTCCGCATACATCGCAAATTCCATCCCGTTTCGGCGGAATGTTGTGAATGTGATAATTGGCATTGCAATTCGAACAAGTCCGTCTTCCTGAAAGCCGATCAATAATGACTTTTTCGGAAGTATTAAATTCAAGGACAAGATTAATCGGTGTTTTTCGTTTTGCAAGCATCTCATCCAATGCTTTTGCTTGTTCCACTGTCCGAGGAAACCCATCCAAGATGAATCCTTTTGCTGTATCTGGTTTAAAAAGCCGGTCTTTCACCATATCAACCACCAAGTCATCCGGTACTAATTTTCCGCTATCAATGAACGATTTAGCGCTCTTACCGAGCGATGTCCCATCCTGAATCTGTGATCTTAACAAATCTCCAGTAGAAATATGCGGAATCTCATAGCGTTCGCTCAAGATTTTCGCATGAGTTCCTTTCCCTGCTCCAGGAGGTCCTAAAAGAACGATTCGCCACACCATGGTTTTAACGAACACGTGCCTTCAATTTTCCCTTTTTAATAAAACCTTCGTAATGGCGCATTAAAAGTTGGGATTCGATTTGTTTCATTGTATCCAAAACTACACCAACGATGATCAAAAGTCCTGTACCGCCAAAAAAGCTAGCCACCAAAAAGGGAATATTCAACACCTTAGGCGAATTAATAATGCTCGGGAAAACCGCAATCAAGGCTAAAAAAACAGCACCTGAAAAAGCAATCCGCGTCATCAGAAAATCTAAATGTTCAGCCGTATTTTTTCCCGGCCGAATACCGGGCACAAATCCGCCGTACTTCTGCAGATTATTGGCCACATCAATCGGATTAAACGTAATCGCCGTATAAAAGAACGTAAAGAAAATAATTAAAAATGCTTCGATGCTCGTGTATAAAACTGATCCCGGCGACAACCAGGTCGCAATCGAATGAACCGGCCCTTTTGAATGAAAAAATCCAGCGATCGTCGCCGGAAATAAAATAACTGACTGCGCAAAAATAATCGGAATCACACCGGCCTGGTTCACCTTAAGCGGCAAATAAGTGCTTTGCCCACCGTAAACCCGATGCCCACGAATTTGTTTTGCGTACTGAACCGGAATTTTCCGCTGGCCTTGAATAATTAAAATAACGCCAACAACCGTAAAAATAAAGAGCACCAGCATTAACCCCAATTTCCAGTAAGCTAACTGCCCGAACCGGACAAGAGAACTCGTCTGAATAAACGCGGTTGGAATGTTATCGATAATACCGGTCGTAATTAAAATAGACATCCCATTTCCAATTCCGTGTTCATCGATTTGTTCACCAAGCCACATGATGAATACGGTGCCGGTCGTTAGTGTCAAAATCGTCATTAAACGAAATGACCAACCGGGATTCGGCACTATTACCGTTCCTTGAAACGCATTCGGGTTTTCAAGCCAAAGCGATATAAAAAAGGTCTGAATCAACGCAAGAATCAATGTCCCGTATCGGGTATATTGAATGAGCTGACGCCTTCCTTCTTCTCCGCCTTCCTTCGCCATTTTCTCAAGCTGCGGAACGACAACCGTCAACAGCTGTAAAATAATCGAAGAAGAAATATACGGCATAATTCCAAGTGCGAAAACCGTAGCTTTTTGTAACGCACGGCCTGAAAAAAGCGACATGATACCGAATAAATTTCCACCTGCGGTACCGGCAATTCTTTGAAAGAATTGGTTCAGCGCATTTCCATCAACGCCGGGCGTCGGGACATGCGCACCAAGCCGATACACCGCTATGATAAAGAGCGTATAAAGAACTTTGCGTTTGAGTTCTGGAACTTTAAAGATATTTCCCAGGGCTCGCAGCATGAGAATTAAATGATCACTTTTGTTCGATCAAAATGGCCTGACCGCCTGCCTTTTCAATCGCTTCTTTTGCATGAACACTAAACCGATGAGCTTGAACTTTTAACTTTTGTCCGAGTTTTCCGCGGCCTAATATTTTCAAACCGCTACCTAAATCCTTGATGGCTCCATTCTTCACAAGCCACTCCGGGGAAATCTCAGAAACCTTGAACCGCTCCAACTGATCAAGATTAAGAGTTGCATATACTTTATGGCTCGGATGATTAAACCCGCGCTTTGGGAATCTTTGGTGAATCGGAGTCTGACCGCCTTCAAATGTAGGACGTTGGTGAAATCCAGACCTCGCCCGCTGGCCTTTATGGCCTTTGGTTGAGGTTTTTCCATGGCCTGAACTTTCGCCCCGGCCAAGTCGCTTAGGCTTTTTTTGATACGGTCTCGTGCTCTTCATTTTTGGTTCCTGCTGTACGACGATTAACATCCCGACTCATTAACTTCTGTAATCCAGAAAGAGTGGCCTTCAATACATTAATTGCATTATCACTGCCCAAACTTTTGGTTAAGATATCTTTAATTCCGCAACATTCACAAATAGCGCGAACGGCACCGCCTGCAATAACACCGGTTCCTTGCACAGCCGGTTTCAAAAGAACCTTCGCGGCGCCATATTCCCCAATAATTTCGTGAGGAATGGTGGTTTTCCACATTGGAATTATAATTTGTTTCTTCCGGGCCACTGCCAACGACTTCCGAATGGCATCTGAGACTTCACTTGCTTTTTCCAAAGCGTAACCCACTTTGCCAGCACCGTTTCCAGTCACAACCAAAGCGCTAAAGTGAAAACGCCTTCCTCCCTTAACCACTTTGGCAATCCGGTTAATTTGGATCACCTTTTCCAATTGTGTAGAATCGGAAACAACTGAAGTTGTAAAAAACTTCTCTTTTTTTACTGTTTCCTTAGGTGCTTGTTCAGAATCGATCAATGTATTATGGCTCCTTTTTTCAGAATTGAATTCCGTTTTCCCGAAGTGTTTCTGCCAGCGTTCGAACACGACCATGATAAGGCCGCCCGCCGCGGTCAAAAACAATGCGGGTTATATTTTTTTTCTTAAGCTTCTCAGCCAAATAAGCGCCGAATTTCTTTGCGCCTGTAATATTGCCCCACTGCTTCTTTTCCTTGCCACGAAAACCAGGCTCCAAAGTTGAGGAAGAAAAAACGGTGCGCTCGCCCAAATCATCAACTGCCTGTGCAAATAAATTTAAATGGGATCTCCGGACGCTCAATCTTGGCCGTTCAGGCGTACCGATCACCTTTTTGCGAACTCGAAGATGCCGCTTCAATAATCTTTCTTGTTTAAACTGGGCTAACATGGCTTAACCTGCTGCCTTTCCTGCTTTTCTACGAATTTGTTCACCTAAATAATGAATGCCCTTACCTTTATAAGGTTCAGGTTCAAAAAATCCACGAATATTTGCCGCAGCTTGTCCGACCAAAACTTTATCAACACCCTTCACAATAACGATGGTTGGTTTTGGTACCTCAATTTTGATTCCCTCAGGAATTGTGAAATCAATCGGATGGGAAAATCCAAGCATGAGTTGGAGATTCTTCCCTTGCAATGCCGCCTTAAAACCAACCCCTTCAATTTCAAGGGTTTTGGAAAACTCTTCTGTGACACCTTTAATCATATTGGCAATTAAACTCCGAGTCAGGCCATGTAAAGAGCGGTCTTGAGGAATGTTCGTCGGACGTTCCACCGCCACTTTCCCGTCAGCAATCACTACTTTCATCCGCGGGTGAACATTTAAATCAAGTTTTCCCTTAGGTCCTTCGATGTGGAGTTTTACTCCAGCCATCTGAACCTTCACACCTTGCGGAATTAAAACTGGTTTCTTACCAATACGTGACATTTAAATCACCACACTTTGCAGAGAAGTTCTCCGCCAACTTTTTGAGTTCTTGCTTCGCGATCCGTCATGACGCCTTTGGAAGTTGAGAGAATTGCAACTCCGAGACCTCCCAAAACGCGAGGGATTTCTTCATAATTAACGTAATGCCGAAGCCCAGGTTTTGAAACTCGGACAACGGATTGAATTGCCGATTGTTTACCTTTGATATATTTCAAATGAATTCGAATGAGTTTTTTAACTCCTTCTTCCATTAATTTGTAATTTTCGATAAAGCCCTCTTGTTTCAAAATTCCGGCAATCTGCAAAGTCAACTTAGAACCGGGAAGCGTAAGATTAGGTTTCCCCGCTCGAGAAGCATTGCGAATCTGAGTTAAAAAATCTGAAATTGGATCTGTAGATGCACCCATATTTATCCTTTTACCAACTCGATTTGGTTACGCCAGGGATAATGCCCTGGTTGGCAAGCTCACGAAAACAAATTCGGCAAAGCGCAAATTTTCGGATATAGCCACGAGGCCTACCGCAAACACGGCACCGATGATAGCCCTGCACCTTAAATTTTGGTTTACGTTGTTGTTTAACAATCAAAGATGTCTTTGCCATTCTTTTAATTCCTCATTTCCGAAATGGAATGCCAAGCAGTTCAAGAAGTCGTTTCGATTCTTCTTTCTTCGTTGTTGTGATTACAAAAGTAATGTCCATTCCCTGAAGTTTTTTCATCTTGTCATATTCCACTTCCGGGAAAATTGTTTGTTCTTGTATGCCAAATGAATAATTTCCGGTCGAATCAAAACTAGAAGCCGGCACTCCCCTAAAATCTCGAATTCGAGGCATTGCCACGTTAAAGAGCCGTTCCATAAATTCATACATTCTGGCTTTCCGAAGCGTCACTTTCAAACCGATCGGAGCGCCTTCCCGCAACTTAAAAGCAGCAATAGACTTTTTCGCCCGCGTAATCACAGGCTTTTGACCTGCAATTTGTGCAAGCTCATGAGCAATATGTTCCAAAATTTTAATGTCCTCGCCTCCTTCTTTAATACCCATATTGATGACAATTTTTTCAATTTTGGGAACCGCGAGTGCATTTTTATAATGAAATTCCTTCATCATTGTTGGAACAATTGTTGCCCGATACAATTCTAAAAGCTTCGGTGTTTTTACTTTTATGTTTTGAACTGCTTCTTTAACCATAAATAACCTTAAATGATTTCGTTACACTTCTTGCAAACACGTTGTTTGGTACCGTCAGCCAAAAACTGAAACCCCACACGGGTTGGTTTTGAGCAGCGCGGGCAAATCAGCTGAACATTGGAACGATGAAGTTTTCCTTCGACCTGGGAAATTCCGCCTTTTGGATTTTGCTGGCTCGGCCGAGTATAAACCTTTAAAAAATTAAGGCCCTCGATCACCACACGATTATCTTCGGGAAGCACCCTAAGGATTTTTCCCTTTTTCCCACGCTCTTTTCCCGTCAAAATAGCGACCTGGTCACCTTTTCTAAGCTTCATCTCAAACAACCTCCGGTGCAAGCGATACAATTTTCGCAAAATTCAGATCTCTAAGCTCGCGCGCCACAGGCCCGAAAATTCGGGTCCCTCTTGGGTTCTGCTGGTTATCGATAATAACAATGGCATTAGAATTAAAACGAACCAAAGAACCGTCGGGCCGCTTAATTGGATTCCGAGTACGAACGACTACCGCTTTCACGACTTCTCCTTCTTTAACGATCCCATCCGGGGCCGCTTCTTTAACTGAGGCTGTGATGATATCACCTACTTCTGCGGTGCGTCTGCTTCTGCGGTTCAACACACCAATCATAGCAACACGCTTCGCGCCAGTGTTATCAGCAATTTCTAAAATGGAACGCATTTGAATCATAATCAAACCTCAGAACTCAATTGGATGACGTAATAACTTCTGCAAGCTGCCAACGTTTGCTTTTTGAAAGCGGTTTTGTCTCTACGATTCGAACTTTATCGCCTACTTTTGCAATTTTTTTCCCATCATGAACCGCATATTTTTTTCTGCGGCGGATTACTTTCTTAAAAATAGGATGCTGCATCAGCCGCGTAACTTGTACGATAGCTGTATTTTGCATTTTGTTGCTCAAAACAATTCCAACCCGCTCTTTTCGATGACGATCAGCCATTGCTTTTAACTTCCATTTCTCTTTTTACGGTTAATATTTTTGCGATATCTTTTTTACCTTGTCTTAATCTCATCATATTTTCCAATTTGGAAAGTTTGGCATCAAACCGAAGTTGGAAAAGCTCTTTCCGAAGTCCTTCGGCTTTGTCATTTAATTCATCAACTGAAAGGGACCTTAAGTCTTTGGCTTTTAACGTTGCCATGTTAAATTCCAACTCTCTTTACGAATTTGGTCCGAAAAGGTAATTTATGAGCACAGAGCCTGAGCGCAGAACGAGCCATACTTTCAGGTATTCCACCCATTTCAAAAAGGATACGGCCCGGTTTGACCACAGCCACATAATATTCAGGAGCGCCTTTGCCTTTTCCCATACGGGTCTCAGCTGGTTTTTTGGTGTAAGATTTGTCCGGAAAAACACGGAGCCATATCTTACCGCCGCGTTTGACATGTCGTGTCAATGCCACACGAGCAGCTTCAATCTGAATGGCAGTGATCCAACCATGGCCAATTGCCTTTAAACCATAATTGCCGAAATTAACTTGGGTTCCGCCTGAAGCAACGCCTCTCATCTTCCCGCGGTGCTGTTTTCTGAATTTAACTCTTGCTGGCATTAATGGCATTGTTTAAATTCCTCACACTGACTCTGTAGGTGAACTCTCAGTTTTATTGGGCTCAACAGGTGTTTCCAAATGAACTTCTGAAGAAGCTACAGCAATTTCAGGTTCTGAACTTTCCTTGTCTTGTTTTGGAACTATTGGTAATTTAGTGCGCGCTGATTCCCTTGCCCGTTTCGCTTCTTCTTTTTTCACCAAAACTTCTCCATGATAAATCCAAGCCTTTACACCGATCGTTCCGTAAGTTGTAAATGCTTCTCCAAACCCGTAAGTCACATCCGCACGAAAAGTGTTCAAAGGAACTTTTCCTTCTTTATAACCTTCTGCGCGAGCAATTTCGGAACCGCCCAAACGGCCTTTGCATTGAATCTTAATTCCAAGCGCGCCTTTTTGCATGGCACTTGCC
>Ga0209515_10003789_pt1 | contig 21073 bp, 20 predicted proteins | sample Subgroupgradi54m_FD_187454 | JGI IMG/M metagenome (GOLD analysis project Ga0209515, IMG submission 187454) | Subsurface groundwater microbial communities from S. Glens Falls, New York, USA - GMW60B uncontaminated upgradient, 5.4 m (SPAdes)... ...
GCCTACTAGCGCTGATGGTACTGCCCTTTTGAGGGTGGGAGAGTAAGTCGATGCCACTTTTATAAAAACTCATTCTCAAAAGGAATGAGTTTTTTTTTGACCAATTATTTGCTAGTTCTGATGATACGTGTGTCCGCTAGCTGACGGATGGAATTTATTTGTTTCGTTTTTTTTTGTAGAATACTTTTGTATTGAATTCTGAATTTTATATGTTGATCTATCGAGGCTAAATTATTTTAGAATTATATTGAATGAAAGATTGAATTTCAACGTATGAAAAATAGACTTATTATTGATTGAAGCTTATGAAAATTTGTAAAATAAAAATGTAATCCATAATATTTGTCAAAAAAAAAGAGATGCTAAAACTAACATCTCTACTATTTAAACCTAATATCTTTTCAATTGATCTTAAACTTACAGTATTTAATTACACTGCCTTTCTTGGTAAATAACTGCTCATAATGGGTTTTGATGTGAAATATTTCTTTGGTAACTGCATCTAAATTTTCTGGTAACTCATTATAAAGATCCCAAGTTAATTCTAATTTTTCGTAATTTTCATTGATTTCTTCTTCAGTAAATTCAAAGAGTAAATCACTATCTGTTTTCATGTGAATAATTCCGCCTTTTTTTAAAAATTGACGATATCTTTCTATAAAAGGTTTTGAACTTAATCGTTTATTTGGTTTTTTAGGTTGTGGGTCTGAAAAGGTTAACCATATTTCATCTACTTCATTTTCAATAAAGCAATCTGTAATAAAATCAATTTTTGTTCTAACAAAAGCAACGTTGTTCATTTCATTAACTAGAGCTTCAGTAGCTCCAATATACATTCTTGAACCTTTTATATCACAGCCTATAAAGTTTTTATTTGGAAAATGTTTCGCTAATCCTACGGTATATTCTCCTTTACCACAACCTAACTCTAAAACTATAGGATTTTCATTTTTAAAATAGTCACTTTTCCATTTGCCTTTCATGTGATATTCTTCACCAATTGTAGGTTCGAAAAAATTGGTAAATTCTTTTATTGCGGCAAAACGTCTTAGTTTATCTTTTCCCATTTTTAATCAATGCTTATTTTAGTATTTTAATTTAGTGTGATTGAATATCCAGTATGTTTCCGAATATTAATCACTCTTCCTCCTTCAAAAATAAGATATTGACCTTTTATTCCTTTCAATACCCCTTCAATTATAGGTGTTTTGTCAAATGACATACTCGTCACTTTTAAAGGAAATTCGAGTACAGGATAATTTAATGTGATTATTTCATCGTTTTCTGAAAAAAACGTTGTTAAATCTGAAGGCAATTGATCGTGTAAATTCCATTTTTCTTCTACTAAATCAATACTTTCATCTAATTCGTTTTTGAGCATGCGCTGCCAATTCGTTTTATCTGAAAAAAATGATTTCAACGCTACTTCTAAAACACCTGCTTCGTATCTATTTGGTGTTTCGGCTATTCGAATTGCTGAAGAAGCTCCCTGATCTATCCATCTTGTGGGGATTTGTGTTATTCTAGTTACACCCACTTTTACTTTATCTGATGCTGCTAAATAAACGATGTGAGGTTGATTATGATTTTTTTCTTCCCATTCAATATCTCTTCCTTCTCCTAAATGTGCTCTACATAATTCTGGTCTTAAATTACATTCAGTAGCTTCGGGTGCAGATATAAAACATTTATAACAGAAGCCTTCTCCAAATGATTTTTTTGTTAGTATTTGACAACTTGTACAAAATATATCTCCATTCCAAGTTAGTTTTATTTTTTTACCAATCCAATCATTCATTTTTACTGTTTCATCTAAAGCTAATTCATATTGAATTATGGTGTCTAGTGAAACTTTCATTTTACTAATTCCTTTCATTTTAGCTCTTGATCTTCTGAAATAATTTTCATTTTTGTTGCGAAATGAAAGCAATAATCTTTTAAATCTTCACAGATATTACTTTCACCTGTTGCTTTTTCAAAAGAATCTGCTAATGATAAAAGTGTTTGATGAAAAAATTGTTTCATTTCATCTACTGTCATATCTTTCGTCCATAAATCAATTTTCATTGTGTTTTTATCTTTTGCATCCCACAACGAAAGTAACATTGCTTTTGCTTGAGCATTTTCAATATTTCCTTCAGATGCTGTCCATTTCATACCGATAGGAAGGTTGTTTTCGTTTAATCCTATTTTGATTGATATTTCTGATGTTTTTGTAATTTTATCTTCCATGTTTAATCCTTTATTTCGTATTCTTGTAAAATGTTATTATAAGGAACCTTTAATAATTGCTCTAATGTTATTTCATTTTTTGACATATAATTTCGAACTATTTGCCATCCTATAAATTGTGCAAATCGATCAGGACTTTCATTGGGTAATCCTGTGGTGAAAGGTGCTTCTTTTAATAAATTGGCTTTATCTAATTCATTATTTTTAAAGAGTAATTTTTGATCTACTAAATATTTCCAGAATGTATATTCATTTTTTATTGCCCAATTATAATCATTAATTGAGTATCTTATTATTATGTTTTTTTCATAATTTGGGAATGATGCTTCAGTCAAATAGATGATTTTACCCCATCTTATGATGCTTTCCGCTAATGTTCCTTTATCTTCCTCAATATAGTGTGTTATGATCCAGGAACATAGTGCATCTCTTTCTAAAAATTGAACATCCATGCTTTCTTTAATCCAGTCATAGAATGGTTCGCTTGGTAATTCTTTGATAACATCTATTTTTTGACCTAAATATCTATCGAGTCCTATTCCTATTTCTTTTTCTGTACAAAATGCATTGGATTGAAGTAAAGAATTCATAAAAACTATGTTTTCTGGAATTTTTCCCTTAGGAAAATGATATTTTAAATGTTTTAATCCTTCGTTGATTTGTAATTTATGCTTTTCTAAATTATTAAATTTCTCTTTTATTCTTTTTTCTATTTTTTGAATTCCTGGATCATTTTTGTATTGAGTAATACTTTTAATGAATGCAGTGTCAGAAACATTTCCAATCTGAAGTATATAACCAAGTTGATATGAATAGATGTCTTTTATGTTGTTTTTAAATGTGTTATGATTTTTAATTAAATCTTTTTCATTGGAATTATAGATGCAAGAATCTAAATTAATATATTTTGTATCTATATTTATATCGCTTGCATCAACGTCTATTTGTATTCTATTACAAGAGAAAAATAGTATTGATAAAAATCCAATACGTATAATGTTATTCAGAGTCATTTTTATTCTTTATTTTCGTACTCAAAAGTAGTCAAATGAACTGAATTTATTGACAATTTTTATTTAACAAATCAAATTTTAACTGATGAAAAAGATTTTATTTACATTTATTGCATTCGGAGTTTTAAATTCTTCATTTGGTCAAGAAGCTGCTGACAAAAAGATTCAAGCTGGAATTGTATTAGGTTCTGGTTTAAATTTTACGACACCTTCAACTAAATTAATTTCTAAAAAAGGTGTTGGGACAGATTTAACAATTGGGGTGAATTTAAATTTAAATTTTTCTCCTACTGTTGGTTTATGTACTGGACTTGAATTTGATTTTGAATCTTTTAAGTATAAATCAAATTCAACTTCCAATTTATATTATTTCTATAACGATTCTGAAATTATAAATAAGGGACAATATGTTAATGATAATGTTACTACGCTTCCAGCATCAGCTAAATTGTATCAACTAACGGAAAGAAAAGTAAAACCTATTTATTTAACTATTCCTACCATGATGTTATTTAGAACAAAGTATATTGGCTATTTCCGATATTTTGGAAAATTTGGTGTTAGAAATAGTTTTTTGCTAAAAAGTACAATTTTTGATAAAGGAAATGTGATTGATGGTGAAACTAATACTCCAATGTCGAATGATAACATGATGAATTCTAAAAGAGATTTATCAATATATAAAGGTGCTGTTGGTATGTCTTGTGGTGCTGAATGGAATTTTTCGGGAACAACTTGTTTAGTTGCTGAAATCGGATACTATTATGGATTTGTGAATATAAATAGGAGTGATGCTTTGACTGGAGATAAAGAGAAAAATATGGCCGTTTTTTCGAATACAGGTGATTTGTTAGCTCCAAATATTTATACTTCTATCCCTGCGAAACAAAATCAATTAATGTTGAAGGTTTCTATTTTATTTTAAATTTAAAGTAACTTTTGTGAATTTAAGTAAGGTTTCTGATCATATTACATCTTGGCTTTCTCTCTATTGTGAAAATGCTAAAATGGATGGTTTTATAATTGGGATTTCAGGTGGAGTCGATTCTGCATTGACATCTATTTTATGTGCAAATACTCAAAAGAAAGTTATCCTTTTGAGTATGCCTATTCGCCAAACTTCGTCTGAATTTCAAAGAGCTAATGATCATATAGCAAATGTAAAAAGTAGATTTTCGAATGTTGAGTCTATTGAAATAAATTTGACTGATTCTTTTTCACAACTTGAATTAAGTTTACCTTCTGATGTAGTTTTAAATCATTTAGCGATGGCTAATACTCGTTCTCGTTTGAGAATGTTAACGCTTTATGCAATTGGTCAGGCTAATAATTGTTTGGTTGCGGGTACTGGAAATAAAGTGGAAGATTTTGGAGTTGGTTTTTACACAAAATACGGTGATGGTGGTGTAGATATTAGTCCAATTGCAGATTTATCAAAAACTCAAGTATGGGAATTGGCAAAACATTTAGATGTTATAAATTCAATTGTGACTGCAAAACCAACTGATGGACTTTTTGAAGATGGTAGAAGCGATGAAGATCAAATTGGGGCTTCATATTCAGAATTAGAATGGGCAATGGATTTTAATGGGAATGAGCATGGGTTGAATGAAAGAGAATTAGAAGTTTTAACGATTTATAGAAGACTTAATTCAGTTAACCAGCATAAAATGAACCCTATTCCTGTTTGTGTTATTCCTGAAAAATTTTAATAAATTAAGCTTCAGGGGCAAGTCTTAGAACAATCCCATCTATTTCATCAGTTATGTGTATTTGACAACCCAACCGACTATTTGATTTAACAAAAAATGCTTGATCTAGCATATCTAATTCAGCATCTTTTTGTTCTGGTAAATCATGATCAGATTCAAGATAACATTGACAAGTTGCACACATCGCCATTCCCCCACATTCTCCTAAAACTGGTAATTCATACGATTTACAAACTTCCATAATGTTCATATTCATGTCAGTAGGAGCAATTAATTCGTGTGATACTCCTTCTCTATCAATAATGGTAACAGTAACTTCTTGCATTTTATTCTATTAATTTGAAACAAAAGTAGTTATTTTTTATGAAGGTTTAAATTTTTAATAAATGAAACTTGATTTTTATATGTCAAATTAGTTATATATTCTAACAGTATTCGTTCCATTCCAAGATGTTTGATACATCCTTAAACCGTATTCAGATTCGCTAATGGCTGAACCATCGTATAATGAGAATTTTGCTCCTGAACAAGAGTCAATAAGTTCTAAAAAATTGTCTGTACTTGGAGTTAATGGTTTAGGGCATGTACCATCGGGATCTTTAGGAGAATGTCGATCAAATGCAACAAATAGATCGATTGCTTTTCTATAAACAATAATCCCTCTGGAACCACCTGAAACATAGGTGTAACCGCCAACTCCTGTTAAGGCAGAATAACTGGGTAAGTCTATATTTACATTTATATCAAAAGGAATATTTGGAACAGGATTGTTATTACTGTTTTTTTTACAACTTGAAAATAGAATTAATAGAAGTAAAATAAAAATATTCTGTATCTTCATTGCATGGAATTTTATTTTATGTAAAAATATGAAGTTTAAAACGATTTATGCTTTAACTTTATTGTTTTTCATGTTGACATTTGTTCAATGTGGAAGCAAAAATCCAGAGAACACTCCTCAAACAGTAGAAGAAGCAGAAAAAATATTAGCTGAAAAACGAAAAAAAAATATAAAAAATGCTCAAAAAGCTAAAAAGAAAGCACTAAAAGAAAATTTAAAAAATCAAACAAAACAAGTTAGAAAATCGATTAAAAAAAATGCTAAAAAGCAGAAAAAAAGAATGAAACATATTGATGATAAAAAAGTTGGTTCTAAAAGGAAAAGGTAAACTAATTATAATTCTCTACTTAAAACTAATTCTCAACCTTAGTCTCTACCTCAATCTTAATCTCAACCTCAATCTATTTTTAATCTTTAATACTTATTAATTCTTCTGTCGCTTTTTCCCAATTTTCCATTTCAACATCTAATTCTTTTTTTGTTTTTTCATATTCTGATAATAATTTAGCTGATTCAGATTCATTTGTATAATCTAAATTAACTATTTGTTCATCCATTTTCTTTATTTCGTTTTCAAGTCGAAAAATAGCATCTTCGGCTTTTTTAACCATTGTATTTAATTGATTTTTTTTTCGTTTAATTTCTTTTTGCTCATCAAATGAAAGTGTTTTTTCAATTTTAACTTCAACAATAGGAGTAGGGGATTTTTCTATTTTCTTTTCTGAAAGGGATGGTTTTACTCCTTCAGAGAGTTCCATTTTTCGTTGTAAAAATTCTTGAACTCCAAAGTGATGAATTTTTAATCCTTGATTTTCAATGTCCCAAATTCGATTCGTCAATCCTTCTAAGAATTCTCTATCGTGAGAAACAACTATAAAAGTTCCTTCATATTTGATTAATGCAGATTTTAAAACATCTTTACTTAAAATGTCAAGATGATTGGTTGGCTCATCGAGAATTAAAAAATTGGAAGGACTCAGTAATAAAATACAAAGTGCTAAACGTGTTCTTTCTCCTCCAGAAAGGACGGCTACTTTTTTGTCTACATCTTCTCCTGTGAACAGAAAGGCACCTAAAATACTTCTTAAATCTTTTCTAATATCACCAACAGCAATATCATCAACGGTTTCATAGATCGTTTTGGTAATATCTAAAGCTTCAGCTTGATCTTGTGCGAAATACGTAATCTGAACATTGTGACCATAATTTACGATACCTTCGCCTTGTACTTTATTCATAACTCTTTTAATAAGAGTCGATTTACCAACACCATTCGCTCCTAAAAGTGCAATTTTTTCGCCTCTACCAACAGTGATATTAATATCTTTGAACAATGTTCTTTCGCCATACGTTTTCCCCATATTGTGCATTTCAAGTACCCATTTACCGGGCTGAACACTTAAAGGGAAAGACATTTTCATCCCTGATGAAGTTACATTATCAACTTCTATTATTTCCGTTTTATCTAACTTTTTGATAAGGGATTGAGCAAAAGAGGCTTTGTTTTTCTTAGCTCTAAATTTATCAATTAATTCTTTGGTGTGTTTTATGTCTTTTTCTTGTTGCTTTTTTGCTTCGCCCATTCGTTCCGATTCTTCAGCACGAGCTATTTTATATTTGGAGTAACCATAAGGGAAATCCAATAATTTACTTTGTGATATTTCTAACGTTCTTTTGGTAACATTATCTAAAAATAATCTATCGTGCGAAATGACTATGACAGCTCCTTCAAATTTTTGCAAGTAATTTTCTAACCAACTAATTGAAATGATATCCAAGTGATTGGTTGGCTCATCTAATAAAATAATATCGGGTTGGTTAACTAATATTCTAGACAACTCAGCACGCATTTTCCAACCTCCTGAAAATTCGGCTATTTTTTTATCGAATTCAGCATCTGAAAATCCTAAACCTTTTAAAGTTGAGGCGATTTTTTCTTCCCACAAAAATCCTTCATGTAAATTGAATTCGTGATTTAAATCGCTCAATTCATTTAACATTTCCATGTAGCTTTCTGATTCATAGTCTGTTCGAACTATCAAATCATGATTTATTTCGTCTAACCTGTTTTTTAAACGAGTTAGTAATTCATTGGATTGATTTAAAAATTCAAAAACGGATAATTCAGTATCTATTTTAATATCTTGTGTTAAATATCCAATTGTTAGATCTTTAGGACGATGTATTTTTCCTTCTGAAGGTTGATCTTTTCCTGAAATTAACTTTAATAATGTTGATTTACCTGCACCATTTTTTCCTGCTAAACCAATTTTATCTCCTTTATTGATTTGGACGGTAATGTTTTGAAATAAATATCCTTGCGGAAGATGTACACCTAATTGTTCTAAATTAATCATATTACAAAGGTAGGAAACCTTTCTGAATTGTGAAATAATTGTTTTTGTGAATTAAAGTCTAATTCTTGAGATTATTTTTCAAGAATTAGACTTTTTAATTAATACACTTCTACTAAACAAGGAATAACACCTTGATATCCTGAACCAGAATAAGTTGCTGTAATCACTATCTTTGAACCTGGTTTAACTTGATTTAAAGAACTCAAAGCTTTTGAAGATAGAACATCGCCATTTTCTCTTACCGCAGGTTGTCCATCAACTTTTATTTCATATTTTACAATTTTGAAAGATGCAGTTAATGCGATACCATCTGAATATCTAACAAATAATTTTTTTACGCTTTTTACCGATGAAACAGTTGCTTTCATATCCAGTGATCCTAAATATAAAGATGGTTTTGGTAAATTCATTACTTTATAAGTTGTTTTACCCAATGATACTTGTTTATTTGTTGTTGTATTTTTACCAAATATTTGTATCGAACAACTTCTTCCAGAGCCGGGTGAACCGATATATAATTGTCCATTTTTTGTTAATTTTAATCCATCTGAACCAACTAAAACAGTTTGTTCATAACCAGATGCGACTCCAATTATTTCATTTGGGTAATTTCTATACAGAACATTCATTCCGGGCAATGAAATTGTTCCCTGTGGTTTCATTATTTTAACAATATGACTCCATTTTTCGGTTTTAATTTCACCCGATTTCTTTTTAATAGAAACAGTTCCGTTTAATACCATTTCATTATTCCCACTTACTTTCACTTTCAATTTTCCTTGCCCATTTCCTGGGTACGTTGAAATTCCAGGTCCAGTTATGGTTGGTTGATTATCTGAGTCAAAAGCGGCCATCATTACTGATAAATCTATTTCTTCTCCAGCATTTGCAATGGAAGGACCATAAGCTAGTCCGACAACCTTATTGAAGCTATATTCTCCTGTTGAAACTCTGTTTTTGATGTGCGTTACAGCTGTTGCTCTTGCAGATAAAATTTCTTGTTGTAATGAAGTTAAAGAAGCTAATGCCGCAACAAGAGGGGAGTGGTCAAATGTTTTTCCTATCCAATGAATGTTTTTTAATTCTTCTGATTCATATCGTTCATTTTTAGTCAATTCCATGTAGATTTGTTTTATCACTTCAGCGTCATCTTTGTCGTTGTATTTGTTTTTCGCCATCATTTTATCTACTTGTTTCACTAAGTCTGCATTGTCTTTGAAATTATTAATATGATTCGATTTAAAATTCCAAACTTTTCCAGCAGGAGGGGAGTAGGTTCCTACCAAGTTGCAAATTGTATTTCTATAATTATTGTAATTTTCCCATAGAGCTTTCCCTGATCCAGTTATATTCGTTAAATCTTCTCCAATAATTGTATGCATAGGAATATCAAATTGATCTTTTGCTTCTACAGCCATTAAGTTTAAACGAGCAGGTTTTAATGGTTCTTTTGTAGAGTAAGATTTCCATAAAATAGTTTCTTTATCTTTGTCTTTTGCTATTTCAGCTTTTTCACCACTTTTTTTAAGTATATCAAATTTTAAGTCATCAATTTCCTTTATTCTTGAAGCCGTTTCTTTATCAATTTTTTCGATGATACTTAGGAAATATTTTACTTTTTTTACTTTTTCTGGACTGATATCATTTTTTGCCTCAACCAAATCTGCTTTTGAAGCTTCTCCTCTTTCAAATTGGGTTAAAGCTCCTTTTTGAACATTTTCTTCGATTGCTACAAAGGCATTTAAAACTTCTTTTGTTACATTTAATGCTAGTAGAGCCATAAGTACTAAGTACATTAGGCCTATCATTTTTTGTCTTGGTGTTTCTTTTCCGCCGCTCATGATCTATTGTTTTAAGGTTTATAATAGATTAATTCACGAACGAATGAAAAGTAACAAAATTTTATTGTTTTTAATTTAAGTGTTGTTATTCAGTTGTTTATTAAATCATAAATCCCCTGAATATTCAGAGGATTTATGACTTTTACAAAGATCTTATTTGTAATTAAATTTTAAAAACTCCAAACATCGTGTTCGATTGTTCTCATTTCTTCTTTGATTTTATCAGCTTCGTATAAAGCGTCAATTCCTGATTTATACGTTTCTATTTTTCGATCTGCAACATTACTTTCTTTATAAATGACACTTGTAAATCTTCTTTTCCAAAATAAATCATCGAAACTCATCCATTGTGAATCGTTCGATTCATTATAGACATAATAATTATTTAAAACGAATCTACAATGTGGAAAATACAACCAAAAAAGTTCTTTTGTTCCTGTGATTTGACCATCCATATCTTTAGAATATACAACAGGTGCAATCGCTATTATTCTTACATCCATTGTTGACCTTTCTTTGTCTATAAACCAATCTTCTTTCATTCTATACTGGATGATATCTTTTGAGGTTAACCATGTTGTATCTCTGTCTGGGTATTGTACTTCCCATATTTTGTTGATTAATATTACGCTATCAGTTCCATCAACAACACTTGATAATGCTTGCGTTTGTGGTGGTCCAAGTTCTCCAAAATAAGAAAATAAAATAGTTCTATAGTTACTATCTGTATAATAGTTTTTTGTTGGAAGTGGACTGATAGGATATTTCAATTGATCCCCATCTCTCATCATAAATGCATTTGGATTATAAGGTGAAAACAATGTTAAATCTCCGTTTAATACATGTGTTTTAAGAATTGACCACAAACTCCAACGATCACTGTTTTTTACCCATTCTGTTCCTTCATAACTGTCCAAAGGAAAATACATGGGTTGATTAATTTTCTCTCTTAAATCGATGTATTCCCAAACTCTTTTACTCCAAACGACATCCGCTTCTCTCGTTGGTTCATAAGGTGGTCCTGATTTTGTTAGAATATGTTCTTTTACATAAACTCCATCAACAATTCCAGGTGTAGGTATATTTAATTGCGCTTGTGCTTTATTTGTTACTATTAATAATATAAAGCCGAATAGTATGTTTTTCATAAAAATTGTATTTTAGATTAAAGATTTTAAGTGAGACATTTTTGTCTAGAATTTATAAAATGTTTCTTTTATTTATAATCTTCAATTTCCTATTTGGTTACATTATTTTGTTTCAATGATCTTGTTTCTTTTAGAAACTCCAGATATCGTGTTCTATGGTTCTAATTTCTTCTTTTATTTTTTCTGCTTGATTGAGTGCATCTATTCCTGATTTATAAACTTCTATATTTCGATCAAAAACGTTACTTTCTTTGTAAGTTGTGCTTGTAAATCTTCTTTTCCAAAATAAATCATCAAAACTCATTAGTTGAGCATCATTATTTTCATTAAATACAGCGTAATTATTCAAAATATATCGACAATGTGGAAAATACAGCCAAAATAATTCTTTTGTTCCAGTAATTTGACCTTGTTCGTCTTTTGCATAGATGACAGGTGAGATTGCAATTATTCTTACATCCATTACTGATCTTTCTTTATCAAAAAACCAATCTTCTTTGATGTGATATTGGATGATGTCTTTTGAAACAATCCAAGTTGTGTCTCGTGTGGGATAGACATAAGAGGTTATTCCATTAATGTAGATTGAACTATCTTCTCCATCACTATTCGATAATGGGATAGTTTGTTCTGCTCCAATACTACCAAGATAGGGGAATATTATTTTTCTATAAATACTATCATTGAAATAATTTTTTCCAGCTTCTGGAAGAATTGGATATTTTAATTGATCTCCATCCATCATCATAAACGCTTGAGGATTATAAGGTGAAAAAATAGTTAATTCACCGTTTAGTATATTTGTTTTCAATATTGTCCATAGACTTGTGAATTCTTCATCAACTATCCAATCTCCATTAGAATCATAATAGTCAAATGGAAAATACAATGGGTGATTTATTTTTTCTCGTAAATCGATCGATTGCCAAAGTCTTTTACTCCAAACTACATCTGCCTCTCTTACGTATTCATAAGGAATTATTCTTTTTGTTATTTGCACTCGTAATGGAATATTGTCAGGGGTTTGTCCAATAGAATTAATTGTAGTGAGAATGATTTTAAAAATTAATTTTATTTTTCTCATAGCTATATGAATTAATTTCTCTATTCATATAATACAAGTAGGTTATTTTGGTTTCAATATTTTTCAAAAAAAAAGTCCTTGATATTTCTACCAAGGACTTTAATAAAATTCTATTTAGATTTTAGAAACTCCAAACATCGTGTTCAATTGTTCTAATTTCTTCTTTAATTTTTTCTGCTTCATACAATGCATCTACACCAGATTTATATGTTTCAACTTTTCGGTCGAATACATTACTTTCTTTATATATAGAGCAAGTAAATCTACGTTTCCAAAATAAATCATCAAAACTCATCCATTGTGCATCATTTGATTCATTGTAAACAAAATAATTGTTCAATACAAATCGACAGTGTGGAAAGTACAACCAAAATAATTCTTTCATTCCTGTAATTTGTCCTTGATCATCTTTTGCATATACAACTGGTGCAATTGCAATAATACGGACATCTAATACTGATCTTTCTTTATCAAAAAACCAATCCTCTTTCATTCTATATTGAATGATATCTTTTGAAACCAACCATGTAGTGTCAACTGGAGGATAAACATACGTTGTTATCCCATCAATGATTACTGTACTATCTTCGCCTTCACTATTTGATAATGGATCAGTTTGAGCTGCACCTAATGTCCCGAAGTAAGTAAATAAGTTGTTTCTATAAATACTATCTGTATAATAATTCATACCAGGTAACGGTTCAATTGGATATTTCAATTGGTCACCATCTGTAACCATATATGCAACTGGGTTATATGGTGAAAAAACTTTCAATTCTCCATTCAGAATATTTGTTTTTAAAATTGTCCATAAACTCCATCTCGATGAATTTTTTACCCAACCAGATGCTTCATACGAATCAAATGGAAAGTACAACGGATGATTTATTTTTTCTCTTAAATCTATTGATTCCCACACACGTCTACTCCAAATAACATCTGCTTCTCTTACGAATTCATAAGGAATCATACGTTTAGTAGGAATGTGTTCTTGGATAAAAACCCCGTCTACAATTCCATTCACAGGTACATTTACTGGCCCTCCCATTATATCTTGAGAAAAACTAGTACCTACTTGAAGTAATACAACGACACTTAAAAATAGATTTTTCATAATTTTACTATTTAGTTAACTGTTATGATCGACGCCATATTTCCAGAATATCCCATCCCTTTATATTTAGCAGATATACTAACTTTTGATCCAGCTCTACATTGTTTTAACAAACTAATTGCTTCTGCAGACAACATACTTCCACTACCGCTTATAGATCTTGGTGCTCCCGAAACAGTTAATTCCCATGTTCCAACTTCAAACACTGCATTTAAAGTAATTGCGGGAGGATATTTCGCAAATAATTTCGTGTTACTACTTACTGCAGATTTAGATGCTGTTGAACCTGTCTCCAAAGATCCTAAATATACTTGAGGTGAAGGTAAGTTAGAAACTTTAAAAGGAAATTTTCCTAAAGCAACCGTTTTTTTAGTAATATTGTTTTTTCCGGAAATAATAATTGTTGCAACTTTTTCATTTCCAGGTTTTCCAATCCAGAATTCTCCTTTTTTAGTTAAAGTAACACCACCACCACTTGTTAAAACAGTTTCATCATAACCTGATGCAACCCCTTCAATTTTGTTGTCGTATCCTCTATACAATACACGCATATCAGGTAAAGAAACAGTTCCCATTGGCTTCATAATTTTAATCGTATGTGTCCATTTTTCAGTTTTAGTTTCACCCGATTTTTTCTTGATTGCAACTGTACCGTTTAGAACCATCTCAGCGCCACTTCCTACTTTTAATTTTACAACACCTGTCCCATCTTGTGGATACGTAATTGCGCCTGGACCAGTTACTACTGGCTGGTTATCAGAGTCAAATGCTGCCATCATAACTCTTAATTCTACTTCATCACCAGAGTTTGCAAGTGCAGGCCCATAAGCTAATGGCATAATTTTATTAAAACTATATTCTCCAGTTGATACACGACTCTTAATTAATGCAATTGCAGTTGCTCTTGCAGATAAAACTTCTTGTTGAAGAGCTGTTAAAGAAGCTAAAGCTGCTACTAACGGTGCATGGTCAAATGTTCTTGCAATCCAATGAAGATTTTTTTCTTCGTGCATATCAGCAATCTCATTTTTAGATAATGACATATAAATTTGTTTAATGATTTCTCCATCATCCAACATGTTAAATTTACCTTCATTTTTCTTAATCATTGCATCTACTTGCTTTTCCAATTCTTGATTGTTAGCAAATTTATTGATATGCGTAGATTTGAAAACAAATTTCTTTCCTCCAGGAGGGGCGTAAGTTCCAGCTAAATCACATATTTCGTTTCGGAAATCGTTATAACTAGCCCATATTTCTTTCCCTGAACCAGTTACAGGCTCCAAATTCTCACCGATAATTTCATGCATTGGAACATCATATTGATCCTTTGCATTAATTGCCATCAAATTTATAGTTGCTGGTTTTAAAGGTGTTTTTTTATCATAAGCTACCCAAACAACGGTTTCTTCATTTTCATTTTTAGGTGTTAAGATTTCGCCACTTTTTTCTAAAATAGACATCTTCACTCCATCTAACAATTCAATTCTTTTTGCAGTAGCAGCATTTATTTTATCGACAATAGTCATAAAATACTTTACTTTTATTGCTTTAGCAGGATTTGTTTTATCTTCTCCAGCTTCTTTTAAATCCTTTAAAGCTGAATCACCTCTATCTAATTGTGTAATTGCAGCTGTTTGTAAATTTTTCTCAATTGCAACGAAAGCGTCTAATACTGCCTTTGATACGTTCATCGCTAAAAGCGCTAAAAGTACCAAATACATAAGACCGATCATCTTCTGCCTTGGGGTTTCTTTTCCTCCACTCATTTCTACTTAATTTTTTTGGTTAATAATTTTTAAATTCTTTTACTTACGTAAATTTGATTAATGAATCTTAACCTTTATTAATAGACATAGCTTTTAACATATTACCGTATACTGTATTTAAATCAGTAAGGTTCGCTGATAACATAGCCATGTTTTCTTTGTATCTTCTTGTATCTTCAGTTGAATCAGAAAGATTTTTCATCATTTCAGTAACTTGAGATTGGAATTTTTCTGTAGACTCTAAATGTGCTGAAGAACCTTTCAATTGTAATTCATATACATTGTTCAATGCAGCCAAGTTTTTAGAAACTTTTTGCATTTGTTCACCAAATGATTCACCTTCAGCAGAAGAAGAAGTCATTCCAGATATTGATACAGATGCTCTTTCATACGCTTCAGATAAATTAGAAACTTTATCCGATGCAGCTTGTAAACTTGAAACATACGAATCTGTTGCAGCAGCAGCAGAAGAAGCGCCTTGTAATTGTGCCGCATTCGCACCTAAAGCACGCATTCCATCTCCTAATCTTGTTAATAATTCAGCATCAATTTGAGCTTCACTTAACATAGAATCCAAATGTTCAGTAACACCAGAACCTTTGTGTTTTGAAGCACGAGAACTTGTAATTTCAGAATCATGATCTAATTCATCAGAATGCCCTAAAGCTAATTCAGGATAAGCTAATTCCCAGTTTGGATCTTCGTGCAATGGTTCAAATGCAGAAAGTATAAATATACACGCTTCAATTCCAAGACCTCCAATTAACATGTAAGATGCTCCAGGCCAATGCTGAATCTTGAACATCGCACCTACAATTACAATCGCTCCACCCCATCCGTAGACGAATTTCATTGTATTTTTAAACTTTTTACTTTCGAAAAAACTTCCTCCTCCTGAACTCATAACTTTTTTTGGTTTAATTTATTATTTATTTTAGCTTTTTTATCTCAATAGAATATCTCCTTGAGTTTCTTCTCCACCTTCTTTCGTGAAATCTTTACCTCCACGTCCTAAGTGAGTCATTACGTTTCTAAATCCAACATACGATTTCGCACTATCTTGGTATTCAAATGTTCTTGTAGAATTTTGCATATAATATCCAATATCTTTCCAAGATCCACCTCTTAATACTTTTCTTTTCATTGATGGCGGATCCCAATCCATTGCATGGTATCTGTAGTCTGTATTGATATCATGTGAAAATTCATTCATAGATTCATCAAAAGCAGTTTCACACCATTCTGACACATTTCCTGCCATACAGAATAGTCCCCATCCATTTGGATTGTATGAAAACACTTTTACTGTATGGAATCCTCCATCGTCAAAATATCTTCCTCTCATTGGTTTAAAGTTACCTAAGAAACAACCTCCAGCTGCTCTATTGTAAGGACCACCCCAAGGATATTGAGATAAATCTAATCCTCCACGAGAACCTCTTTCCCATTCAGCTTCAGTCGGTAAACGAAAGTCATTTACAAAAATTTCTCCCATTGAAACTAACCAAGAGTTTAACAATTGAGTTCTCCATATACTAAATGCCTTTGCTTGTAACCAAGTTACACCAACTACTGGGTAATGGTCATAAGACGGATGCCAAAAATACATTTGTGTCATTGGATCATGGAATGAATAAGTGAAATCACGAATCCAACATAATGTATCAGGATAAACATTTATTATCTCATCGATAATAAAACGTTGTCTGTTTTTGTGCCCACGTATAGCTGTATTTTGACCTTTTTTGTTATACCAACCTAAATCTAAATCTTGACCTTGTGGATCTCCTGTTACTGGATGCTCAGGTGTATCTAATACCCTGTGATTATCATCTTTATTTCCTGAAGAATAAGCGTCAGTGACAATATTAATTCTACCTCTTTTAGAAGCTTCTACTAAATCTACCCAATAGTATTTGTACATCAATTTTCGTGTATCTATTTCTTTTCGTTTAAAGAAACGTTCAGGTTGTGGATAGAACATGTCAGATAAAATAGGAACCAATTTAGGATCTTCATAATTGATTTCCTTTTCCCAATTTAAATTGAAAATAGATCTACCTAGTTCTCTATCAGCAGGATCATAAGGAGTGTATTCATACGTTCCTTCATCGAAATACATTTCTTGGTAATTGATCCATTCTTTTGCATCATCATCTGTCCATTCTACATTTTCAAATGTACTCGTTCTTCCGTTCGGGTTTAGATAGATCATATCTCGAGCGATTGAATCACGAACCCAGTTTACAAATTGTCTGTATTCATTATTGGAGATCTCAGTATTGTCCATATACATTGCTTGAACAGAAACTGTTTTAGCACGTGTTTGATGAACAAATGGTACATCTTGATCATTCTCCCCCATATTATATGATCCAGCTGGTATATATACCATTCCTTGTGGAACTTCTGGAAAATACAACGGCCTTACTAAGACTCCAGTTAAATGCCCAGTTCTTGTACTACAAGAAGCCAGTGCTGCACTTATTAAACTGATTAACAATAGTTTTTTCATATCTACCTCTTTTTTATCTCTTTTCCGAATACTAAATTAACAATCTACAGGATCAATCTTTTTTGAATATAACGGAAACCTTATTTAAATGGTTACAATTTTTGTTAAATTTTATTTACAACCATCTTGGATGCCTTGTTACCGCTACAGGAGGTATAGGCAAATAATAACAATATTTTATCATAATCTCATGAGAACCACGTGATACAGAGTGCAATTTATTTAAAGTGAAATCATACGAATAACCCACTGTAAAATGAGGTATTGGATTATATCCTAAAAGTATTGAAACAGCATCTGATGATCTGTATGTTAATCCAGCATACCCAATAGCTTTATATATAAAACGTGTATTCAGTTCAATTTGTGCCATTTTTTGATCAGTTTTCCCTAAAAGTTGAAAATCTAAATAGTTATCTGTTGATTTTAATCTGTATTTATATCCTCCCATTAAATAAAAATGTCTTTGTAATTGAAAATCTTTTGTCTTATCGGTTCTATCGATTAATTTTTTAGAATTTAAATGAGTGCTTGATAATCCAAAATAAAAATTTCTTGTTGATTGATAATATAAACCAAAGTTCAGATCTAATCCTCTTGAAGAAAATCCTAATGGAATTGAATTATCTTGATTTGCAGGTGTTCCGTCAGGTGTAACCCATTCATTACCTATCCCAAAACTTTGTAGCCCTAGCCCTAGTCCAGCGGCTAATCTATCTCCATTACTTAGAGCGAATGGTTGAGAATAATTAAGCATCATGTTATTTTGTCTACTAAACCCTATTTCATCATGGAAAAAATTAAGTCCAACTCCTCCTAGGCCATACCATCTATTTAAGTTTGCTTCTGCATTTAGCAGTCCTGTATTTGGTGAACCAACAACTTTATCCCATTGTTCTCTGTAGACTGAAGTTGCACAAAAACCTTCATCCATACCTGTTGAAGCTGGATTTAAGCCCATTTTATTATACATAAAATGTGTTAACATCATGTCTTGTTGTGCTACTATATTGTTAGCAATTCCTGAAATAAAAAGAAGTAATACAATCGTAATTTTGTACATATAACAGTTGTTTTCTTTAATTAGCAATTTTGTAAAACCGTGTAATTGGCGTCTAAAATAGTTAATATTATTTATATATACGTGTTTTTAAATAAAAAAATATAAAATTTATTTTTTGTTCATTCTATAAAATAACTTTAAAGTTTGGTTTAGATTTATTTATCCTAATTTTTGATATGTTTTCCACCAAAGATTAGGAACTTCATTTTTCATTGCTTTTTCATAATCTCCATGATCGCATGGTACGAGATGATGCCTTTCAAATTTTACTCCTTGTTGTGGTGGATAAGGTACTTCCATCCACCATCTGTCTGATTTATCGCTTTTATAAAATATTAATTCTTCTTTATAGTCGTCTAAATTTACGAGGAATTTTGTGTAGTCTTTTTTACTTCCTATAGGGAAATCTCCTTTTCTTAAAGATATTCCATCAATAAAATACCAGATAAATTGTGCTATTAGATTGTTTGTTGATTCCGAATTTCCTTCTGGGTAAAAATTAAATATTCCAAATGAAGTTAGTTTGTCGCTTATACCTGCATATTTTGTTATTTGGCAGATTTGTTCTGAATAAAATCCATTAGGTGAATTGTAATGATTGCCTTTTATATCTGAACTTCTAATGCTTTCTAAGTCTAGGCTTAAAATATCTGCATTCCTAATATGTGGTTCTGCAATTTTATAATTTGAGTTGAATTCACCTAATCGACACATGTCAAAGTATAATTTATCAAATAGTTCAAATTCATTTTTACTGACAAATGGTGCTTGACAGCCTATGTTTGCATGGTTAAATAAATAACATGGTCTGTGTGTTAATAGGTGGCTTAGATATCCGTCTTTTGAGATGTTTTCTTCAGGGTTCCCTAAATCAAGTTTGTTGTCTATGGAACATATATTTACCATTTGTTCTAATTTTTCATACCCTTTGTAGAGTGCAAATGTTAAATCTTGAGTACCGCCTATTATGATAGGAATGATGTTATTTATTACTAATTCAGCAGTGACTTGTGAGACGGCAAAATAGGTGTCTTCAATTTCTTTACCTGGTTTTATTGTTCCACAGTCATAGATTGGGTAATTCCAATCAAGACCAATATGCAATCCATACAAATAGGCTCTAAAATTGTCATCTGATTTGTTATGGAACTGTAAGTCACCATTTCTAAATTCAGGAACATATATAATAGCGATACTGTTTTTTTTTAAATCAGGAAAATTTCCTTCATTAAAGATTTCTATTTTGCTACCAATTGTTCCTTCTTTTTTATCTGGTTCAATATCAACAGGGGAAAAATAAATCGATATGTCTTTCATTATGTTTATTGCTTTTAATATTTCTTAATTAATACGAAATCTATCGGTTAATGGATATTTCACATTAATACTTGAAAGTGACTTGGATTTCATAAACAGAATCATCTTAGTCTAACTTTTATCAAATCTAAGTTTATTTGTTTAAAGTTTTTTGTGAGTTTTTAAAAAGAATGAATACACAAAAGTTGAAAACTATATTTATGCTTTTCCTCTACTTACAATATGGAAACAAGATTGATTTTTTTCAAAAGTAACCCAGCACTTTTCTTTTTTTCTTAAATCATATAATGTACTTGCTAAAATATCTCTCAATATTTCTTTTTCAGTTAATGTTAATTTTTCATTATGATCATATTCACTATAATCTATATCGAATGTAGTGCCGTGTAAATGTGCGCTGTATTTTATAGCGTTTTTATTTTTCTTGCGAAGTTTTTTGATTGAAGATGAAGTTCTTAATACTGATGTTACAATTAATCTAATTCCATTTAAATTGGTATTTGTTAATTTTTTTTGGAAAGATTCAGCTATTTCAGTTAATAATATTTTTGCTTCAGGAATTAGGTATGGGTAACTGTATTTTAATGAGTCAATTACAAAGTATTTATTGTCTTGAATATATTTTAAATTTCCATTTTTTATGAATGGCTCAATTTCATTTGGGTTATTCAAGTTTTTTTTAATTCCACTTAAATACGATTTTTCTAAATAATGATGTATACTATCGTTTAATTGCCAAGAATAATATTCATACTCTGTACAAACTTGATTTTTATGTTGAAATTTGATTCTTTTAGATGAAGTAGTATTTAATTTAGGTTTTGGTTTGAACAGTATGAAGTTTGCTGTTAATAGTAATATTATAGCAGAAATAATATAAATATAGTAAGATTTTTTTTTGTTCAATTTCAATGTATCGTTTTATAAATGACGATTTTTAAAAATAAATCGGAGTGGATAATGTTCGTACTCCGATTTATTTTTTATTTTAAATTATGCTATTTTTAATTTTGCCATTTTCGATTTTGTGAATTGAGATTCTGCATATTTGATAGTTACTTTGTATT
>Ga0209515_10003790_pt1 | contig 21072 bp, 19 predicted proteins | sample Subgroupgradi54m_FD_187454 | JGI IMG/M metagenome (GOLD analysis project Ga0209515, IMG submission 187454) | Subsurface groundwater microbial communities from S. Glens Falls, New York, USA - GMW60B uncontaminated upgradient, 5.4 m (SPAdes)... ...
TTCATATTCTGAAGCAAGATAAAACCCAAAACAAAAGTGTCAACCGAAAACGCTGGCGGGCGGCTATGAACCCGGATTACCTCCGCGTGCTACTGGGAGAAATTTAGATGCGTAGGCCCTGTTCGCCTGAAGGCGAGGGATATCCCACCCCGACCAGACAAATGAATTATACTCAATTTTCTTAATGATTTCGACTAAAAGAAATTTTCTGAAAGCGCTACTCTAAAACAAAAGAAGCCGTGGCTTTTAAAATCAGCCATGGCTTCTTGTAGGAATCCCAATGAATAGGTCAAACAAGTCTACAAAATCTCAATCGACTTTGCCATTTGCCGACCGTTCTTCGTCATGTGGCGAATCTTGACCCGATCGCCTACTTTCAAGCGGTCCAAAGTCAAAGCTTGGCGATCTTTCCAGACGGTTGTTGCGCGGTCCAACTCAAGCGATCGCGAACGACCGCCCGTTAAGATCAACCTCAAACTCGGCGTTTGAGACTTAACGTCCAAAGCGCCAATTGATCCTTCCATCGAAGCAATGAGCGGCGTCGCTTTAACGGTCGAACTTACAGGCGCAACCGTTTTTTCCAACCCAAATGCCGAGGTTGCCGCACCGCACGTTCCCAACATTACGATTATCCAGATCGTCCAGTTCTTTTTTCTCTTTTTCTCATTCATTGCAGGAACGAAAATACCTTCCTTCTACTTATTATTTTGGAGCGGTGGAAGTTCCTGTTTCCGCTTCACCGGCTTTCTTGTGATGCTTTCTGTGGAAAAACTTTTTGTGTTTGTGCGCTTTTTTATGCTCGGCAGTGGAAGACGCCTTCGCGGGCTCAGTTGTTTTCGCTTGAAGAGCACTTCCTGGCAGAAGTAACGCACTGATCACTAATAAACTTACAAACCATCGACGCATGGAAATCACCTCCTCAATGATTCTAGTGTACAAAAGGTACATGGCACAAAGATGAATTTTAGATTACAATTTTTTCATGAAATAAAGGAAAGACTAAACGTTTGCAAGAGAAAGAGGGAGCCAAACTGTGAAGGTAGTGCCTTTCCCCGACGAACTTGAAACTTCAATCTGACCTTGATGAGCCTCCACAATCCATCGACACAAGCCAAGGCCCAGGCCGGTTGAACGGCCGCGGTCACCAGCTGAAGATTTTCTGAAGAACTTGTCAAATATTTTTGGCAATTCATCCTGTGCAATCCCAGGCCCAGTATCTTGAACGACAAAACAGGCATTCTCTTCGTTATTCCAAACCTGTAAACCGATGAACCCCTTAGGCGGTGTGTGCTTGATGGCATTATCCAACAAGTTGGCGACGAGACGTTCCAGAAGATGCTTTTCTCCGCGCACCCAAACAGATTCTTGAGCAAGAATTTTTAGTCTAATTCCCTTTTCGTCTGCAACTTTCCGCCACATTTCAGACGCCTGTCGTACAAGCGCTCTCAATTCTACGGGCTGCCACTCTACCGCTTCTTCACCCTCTTCGCTGCGGGCCAATGTTAGAAGCTGCTCTACAATTCCCACCATTTCGTTAAGAGCTTCAAGTTGAGTCTTGAGAACTCGTTCGTATTCGTCGGGATCGCGCCGCGCTCTTAACGCTACTTCCAATTCTCCTTTCATCACGGTCAATGGCGTCCTGAGTTCATGAGAAGCTGCGGCGCTAAATTGCCGCAACCTCTTAAACGTACGTTCTAAACGAGCGAGCATGTCATTAAAAGTCGTCGCCAGTTGTTCCAGTTCATCTCCGGTTTTGGGAACATAAATCCTTTCATGCAATTGTTCCGCTCCAATTTGCTGGGCCTGCTCAATCATTCCGCCGATCGGCTTGAGCGCGTACTTGGCTAAAAACCAACCGATGGCACTTGCAAAAACCAATGTCAAAGGAATCAGCCCGAGAAGCCATGTGCGCAATTGTTCAAGAGACAAATCAGCTTGGCGCAGAATGGAAGCGGTTTGAACAAAATAGAGATTTTGACCATTTTCAATAATGGGGTACACAATGACTCGGATGCGCCAATTTGGTAGATTAAAGGTTTCATAAACCGTTTTTCCCCGTTGCGCTTCTGCTACGGCACTTTTGGTCAGAGGAATTCCAAGCGCCGTAAATGCTCTAGTCTCGTATAAAAGTTGTCCGCTCCAATCAATGATACGAATTCTCTCGCTCGGATCCAATTCACTCATTTCCTGAGCCCAATGCGTGACCAAAGCGTCAAATTTTCCCGTTTTGATTTCTTTTTCTATTTCCCTTGAGAGCTGGGCTGCTCGGCTCGAAGAGGGCGAAGGCTGGATCAAATGCTTGGCCTCCCATTTCGCTTGAAAATAGCCAAAGATGGCGTCAGAAATAGCGTCGGCTTTCGAAGCCAAAACCTCATCGATCTCACTCGTTAAATTAGCGGCCACGCTCTTGTAAAGGATCCAGCCGAAAAGACAAAGAATCACGGCAAGAATGCCAACATACCAGAGGGTAAGCGTAAGACGAATGGAGCGGATCATCCCAACCACCTGTTTTCTTCGATGCAAAGCATTGAAAACTCGCAGAGTTTCAAAAGTGTGCCTCGCAGGACACACTTTTGTAAAACAGGTGGTGGGATCATGCCTTCTTCGGAAGTTCAAGCATGTAGCCGCTTCCGCGAAGTGTTTTTAAAAGTTTGGCGGGAAAACCGTCATCTATTTTCCGACGAAGGCGAGCAATATGAACATCAATAACGTTAGAAAAAGTATCGAAATCATGTTCCCAAACCTGCTCGGCGAGCATCGTGCGCGTCACCACCCGACCAGGATGACGTAAGAAAAATTCAAGCAAAGCATACTCGCGATTGGTCAGCGTAATTTCGCGCCCATCTCGCAGAGCCTTGCGGCGCAGCGTGTCGAGCTCAAGGTCATCCAAGCGAAGTACTGTGGGTGCTAATTCGCTCTTGCGGCGAAGAAGTGCTCGAACACGAGCCAACAGTTCATCGAAACCAAAAGGTTTTGTCAGATAGTCATCAGCTCCCATATCAAGCCCCGTCACCTTGTCTTTCAAACTATCTTTGGCAGTGAGAATGAGAACGGGAATGGTGACGTGTTCGCTACGGAGTGTGCGCAACACATCCAAACCATTTAATTTTGGTAAAAGCACATCGAGGATAATTAAATCATACCCGCCCGTTTGCGCCAAGAAGAGTCCTTGCTCGCCATCAGCTGCAGCATCAACCGTATAGTTTTCTTCACGCAGCCCGCGGCGGATAAAACTCGCCACGCGTGAGTTATCTTCAACTAATAGAATACGCATAAGGTGGGATTATACCACAAGGACATGAACTTTTTGTAATGCGCTGAGTTACTTACAAAATTGTATTCCATTTACAAAATTGTACTTATAAGTCAGCTGTGGACCGACCCATTTTGAAAAGTTTAACCCTATATTCCATATTCTATATTGAAGATGGCACGCGAGTTGCTATATCTTACCCACAGGGTATTCTCTGTAAAATGAACGTGAGAAATAAAAGCAATAATTAGGAGGATAAGATGATGAAAAAACTGTGCGGTTCAATTGTTTTAGGATATCTGCTGGCATTTTTGGTGCTACCGGCCATCAGTTTGGCGGCCGAGCCTGATCCCAGCGGCGTTAATACCGGAAAAGCTTCTGATGTGACCGCGGCTGTGGCTGGAGCGCCTACCATGGCGGAATTAGCCAACGCGGTAGGCCACAACAAAGTTTCAATTAACATCGTGTGGACATTGATTACTGGATTCCTCGTCATGTTCATGCAAGCTGGATTCGCAATGGTAGAGACTGGCTTCACGCGGGCGAAAAACGTGGCCCATACCATGGCTATGAATTTCATGATCTATCCTTTGGGCATGCTGGGTTTTTATATTTGCGGATTCGCCTTTATGTTTGGCGGAATGGGTGCCATTGGCACCATGGGAGGATTTGATGGACTCAATCATGAATTTACTATCCATTTTCTCGGCAAAACCTTTGGACTATTTGGACTGAAGGGATTTTTCCTTGGGAAAAATGTTTATGACGTGGGTGTTTTTGCTCTATTCTTGTTCCAAATGGTTTTTATGGACACAACGGCTACGATTCCAACGGGGGCCATGGCTGAAAGATGGAAATACTCCGCTTTTTTTATTTACGGTTGGTTCGTGGGAACTGTGATTTATCCCATCTACGGCAACTGGGTGTGGGGTGGAGGTTGGTTATCTCAACTTGGAGCAAACTTCCATCTGGGTCACGGCCATGTAGATTTTGCAGGATCTTCTGTCGTCCACATGGTTGGAGGCGTAATCGGTCTTGTAGGTGCTTGGGTGCTCGGTCCCAGAATTGGAAAATTTAATCGCGATGGTAGCCCCAATCCAATCCCAGGTCACAGCATTCCCATGGCGATCATTGGAACATTTATCCTGGCTTTCGGTTGGTTTGGTTTTAATCCAGGTTCAACCTTGGCAGGTACTGATTTGCGTATCGCTGTAGTCGCAACGAATACGATGTTGTGTTCTGCTACCGGTGCTGTTGCAGCCACTCTGTGGATGTGGATGATTAGAAGCAAAAAACCAGATCCCAGTATGATGTGTAATGGAATGCTAGCAGGGCTTGTCGCTATTACAGCACCTTGTGCATTTGTAAACTCGATGAGCGCATGCATTATTGGAATCATTGCCGGAGTGCTGGTGGTAGAGTCCGTTTTCTTTATTGAAGGGGTTCTGAAAATTGATGATCCCGTAGGCGCCATTTCAGTTCACGGAACTTGCGGTGCTTGGGGTGTTCTTGCTCTAGGACTTTTTGCTGATGGAACCTACGGAGACGGCTGGAATGGTGTTGCAGGAACTGTGAAGGGGCTTTTCTACGGCGACCCATCCCAGTTTATTGCCGAATGTGTCGGTGTGCTGGCAAACTTCATCTACGTCGGGTTGATTTCACTCATCGTCTTCAAGATAATCGATCTGCTTGTAGGCAATCGAGTCAAGATCGAGGCAGAAATCGATGGCTTGGATGTTCCAGAAATGGGTGTTCCTGGATACGTCGGCATTAAACTCGATAAGTTTTCCGAAACTCCTTTGTCCAAATAATGGAGAAATCTCAATGAAAATGATTCAAGCAATAATTCGTCGGGAAAAGTTAGAGGTTGTAAAACAAGCTTTGGATGCGATTGGATGCCCAGGGTTGATGGCCTGGGAAATTGTCGGCCACGGCAAACAAAAAGGAATTACGGAGCAGTTTCGAGGCCGTGAGTTTAGGGTAGACCTCCTACCGAAAACGAAAATCGAAATTGTTGCGCACGACAAACTAGTCAAAACGATCGTGGATGCGATTGCCAAAACCGCAAACACGAACCAAATAGGGGACGGAAAGATTTTCATCTTAAACGTTGAGGATGCCGTTCGCATTCGAACGGGCGAAAGAGGCGATAGCGTAATCGATTAAACCGCATTGTCATTCCCGAAGTTTTTATCGGGAATCTAGACATGTCCCTGTGAAAATAGTGTTACCAATCCCCTATCTTTGTGAAAAGCAAAGATAGGGGATTTTTTTATCCGCTGATGACCAAATGACAATCCTTGGGTAAATTCCGGGCGAGCGTTCTCAGTACATCCCCGCGCAGAAGTGCTGTCAAGGCGCTCCGCTTGGTAGTGCCAATCATCACGGTTGATACTCCAAGCTGGCGTGCCGCATCAGCAATAAGCTTCCCGGGATTCTCACCTAATCGCCACACAGGGACTGCCGTAATACCTTTGGCTTCCATTTCTTTTTGGGCTTGACCCAAAATTTCAAGCGACTCCGTAGAAGGCTCCAATTCTGTGGGAAGTTCACGCGAAGGAGGGCTTTCCTCTACATATGTCAAATAGATCGAATTTTCTCCCTTTGCCTTTACCCGCAAAGCTGCTTCCTCAAGCAAAAATGGATTGACGCTTTTAAGCGCCACCAAGGAAGAACTTCTGTAAAGCGGCGCAATTTCTTTCGCTTCTGAAACTGTAAGCACATTTACAGAAAGCACTTCTTCTGGAATTGGAACAGGCACAACCGCCTTTGCAATAAATCTCAATGCCAAACCCGTCCCCAAAACCGTCAAGGCGAAAAAAAGTGCGTTGTGTTTTTCAAAAGCAATGGTTAATTCTATAAGAAATAAAATAATGGTACTGACAAAAAGAAGTGTTCTCTCCCATTTTTTGAGCGGAAGCTGAAAATTGGTGGCTGTGGATCCCAGATTAAGTGTGATCGCGCCGACGACGCCGATCGCATAAAGTGAGGCGAGGCCTACCAGATTATGTTCAACGAGAAGAATAAGGGCGGGAACTATCGTTGCCACAATTAGCGCAAGGCCTGGCATTCCGAACCGATTAAGTCGCGCGAAAATACTTGGAAGTTCACGGTCCCTCGCCATCATAAATTGGATACTGACAAGATCGGTGATTGCGGTATTGACAGCGGAAAGCAACAGGAATCCAAAAACAATGGAGATCAACTGACCGTACCACGGACCGATGTAATAATTACCCAAAGCGCGCAACATATCCTCCGTATGACCCATCAATCCCGGGATGGCATTCATTGCAACACCGAGAAGAAAAGTAAGGAGTGAAACTTCAAGAAGCACCGGCCAGATGGCGCGCTTCGAGGTTTTCTCAACCGGCTCTTTCATAATACCGGTCATATTCGCAACTGCTTCAACTCCCGACAAAGCCAGAACGATTCCGACAAAATTGGACCAATTGGAAGACCATCCGCCGCGAGGCAAGCTGAGTTGAACATAGGGCAGAGATGGAAGCGTTGAAAGAAATAAGACACCCGCAACTACTGAAGCAGCGAGTCCAATCACACAGGCAAGGCTTCCCCCTTTCGTCGGCCCCACCCAATTGATAGCTCCGATCACAAGAATCGAAAAAATGGCCCAAAGTCCGGGATTTGGAAAATTAAAATAGTGGAAGGCATCGAAAGCGCTTAAAGAAGCGGTGACTACGTAATCTGCAATTAAAAGCAGTGCGCCAATAACGGCAAGCGTCTGTGATCTGTGCTTTACGGAGGAATAAACACCGCCACCATCAGGGTAAATATGGCAGATCACCATATAACAAACGCCCACCAAAGCGGTGAGCATTGACATCAATCCAAGAAAAAACCATGAAGCGTGACCTGAAAGTGCAAAAGCGATTCCGAGAACATAGGCTTTGCTGGTTCCCCAGTCGCCATAAAGCATGGCGCCTGCTTGAAACCATTTTAATTCGCGCGGCCTTTCAACTCGCTTTAGTGGTAACGCCATAAACTTGCCTTTCCAATTTCAGTCAATACTTCTAGGCAATACCCGAAGACAAAGGAGGGGATTATACGTATCTGAGCCACGCTAGTCGATAGGATTTGTTTCAAGCCCTTTTGAGAATCTCAAGCTCTTCTTTCGTTGATTTTGGATCGCGGATAAGCAGAATTAAAAGCAAAACTCCAACTGCGGCGGCAATCCAAAAAACTTTCGGTGAGTTTTCATAACGGACGACGAGAGGGATGGATAAAAGCGCCACCATATTCATCACTTTAATTAAAGGGTTGAGCGCCGGACCTGCTGTATCTTTCAAAGGATCGCCGACGGTATCGCCCGTAACAGAAGCTTTGTGAGCCTCAGAACCTTTACCTCCAAAAAGCCCATCTTCAATTAATTTTTTCGCATTGTCCCAAGCACCGCCCGCATTGGCCATGAAGACGGCGAGAAGCTGACCCGAGAGAATCATGCCCGCAAGAAAACCGCCGAGCGCTTCCTTCTTCAGAAGAAAACCAACGAGGAGCGGTGCGAGAATAGCGAGAAGGCCCGGGCGAATCAATTCTCTTTGAGCGGCGGCTGTACAAATCGAAACCACGCGTGCATAATCAGGAAGTTTTTTTCCTTCCCAAATTTCTTTGTCTTTAAGTTGCTCTCTCACTTCCTTCACAATTAAAAAAGCAGCTCTGCCCACTGCTTTGATCGTCAACGAACTAAAAAGAAATGGAATGGCGCCACCGATGAGAAGCCCGATGAACACGTTATGATCCGAAACCGAAAGCAAAGAAGCAACTTGAGCATAGGTTTGCTTGGTAAGCACACTGATGTCGGTAATATAGGCATTGAAAAGCGAAATTGCCGCGATCACAGCTGAAGCAATAGCAACGCCTTTGGTAATTGCTTTCGTCGTATTCCCTACCGCATCGAGATCGGCAAGAATTTGGCGCGCCTCTTTTGGCAAATGTGCCATTTCGCCAATTCCATTCGCGTTATCCGCCACAGGTCCGAACACGTCCATGGAAATATTATTTCCAGTCAGCGTAAGAAGCCCGATTCCAGCCATGGCCACGCCGTACGCAATATATGTAGGATTGGTGCCGCGATAAATAAAAGCTGAAATCAAAATGGAAACCGCAATCACTAAAATGGCCCACACCGCGCTCTCAAGTCCGATCGCAAATCCTGTAATAATGTTGGTGGCATGTCCGGTTTGGCAAGATTCCGCAATCGACTTCACTGGTTTTTGATGTGTATCCGTGAAATATTCCGTGATCCGGTTAATGGTAATCGCCAAAAGAATTCCTACCATAGTCGTCCATACGGGTCTTAAATCCAATCCTTGAATTCCAAAGTTTGCCCAAAATGGAAGCTGGGGCCCTGGTATGCGGAGATAAAAAAGACCGACAATCACAAAACCTATAATGGAAGTGACTGCCGAAATCGCAAAACCCATATTAATTGCCTTCATAGCATCGCGGACTTGTTCTTTGGTGCGCACGGCGTATGTTCCAATAATAGAACTAATCACGCCAATCGCACGCACAAGAAGCGGGAAAATCACGCCTTTATGGCCGTAGGAGGCATAACCCAAAATCATTGCAGACACAATCGTAACTTCATAGGATTCAAAAATATCTGCGGCCATTCCAGCACAATCACCCACGTTATCGCCAACGTTATCTGCGATTGTGGCTGCATTACGCGGATCATCTTCTGGAATATTTTTTTCGATTTTCCCGACGAGATCTGCCCCAACGTCTGCTGCTTTCGTATAAATTCCTCCGCCCACCCTCATGAAAAGCGCAAGGAGCGTTCCGCCAAAACCAAAACCGAGCAGAACTTCATAGGCTTTTTCGCCGTAGATCATGAAAATCGAAGTGCCGCCCAAAAGACCAAGACCGTCGGTTAACATGCCCGTGATGGTTCCCGTTCGGTAGGCAATTTTAAGGGCATCGCTGAAGCTTTTCCGATTGGCTGCTGCGGCAACGCGAACATTGCCGCGAACCGCGAGATTCATTCCGACAAAACCAACGGTGGCCGAAAAAATGGAGCCCATCAGAAAAGCGCAGGCGCGCCCGATGGCTATATGTTTCTCGCCAGCTGCAAAGTAAAGTGCGGCGGTTAGAAGAAGAATCAGGAAGGCAATGGTTTTGAACTGGCGGTAAAGATAAGCGTTCGCGCCCTCCCGAATAGAGCCGCTTATTTTTTGCATGAGCTCGGTTCCTTTATCCTCACGAAGAACCTGACCCATGAGCATAAAAGCATACAAAAGGCCGGCGACAGCGGTGCCGAGCACGGACCAAAGCGCGATCACTTCCCCGTGAGAAAAATGAGCTGTTTCGGACGTAAACATAATCACTAACCCTTTCTTAAATCACTATCTTGAATGAATCGTTAAAACTCCTAACAAATCCATGTCATTCCCACATGTTCTAAGCGGGAATCTAATGGATTCCCGACACATTTTCTGAGAAGAACGTCAAGTTCTTCCCGAAAAGTGCTCCGCGCATTGGGCGCGAGCGTAAAAACGTTCGGGAATGACACTTTTGGTTAAGTAATTTTATTCTTATTTCGGTTTTATAATATCGGCTGAACTCATGGCTTCCTTAGCGGCGAGCTTAACTTGCCTTTCCAAAACGAGAAATCCACAACTCCCGTAAAATAGGAGTGATGGAAAGAAAAATAACGATGAAAATCACCCAATGAATTTGCTTTTCGATATTGGGGACAGAACGTCCCAGAAAATAACCAGTCAAAGTCATCGCCAATACCCAACCAATGCCGCCAGCAATATTGTAAACCAAAAAATGTTTGTACTCCATCCGTCCAACACCAGCTACCGTTGGGGCAAAAGTGCGCACAATGGGAACAAAACGAGCTAAGATGATGGTCTTGGCACCGTACTTGTCATAAAATTTTTTTGTTCGCACCAAATGATCTTTATGAAAAAAGAAAGAGTCCTCGCGATTGAAAATCCTTGGGCCGGCATGGTAACCAATCCAATAACCAACACTATCTCCGACAATTGCAGCGAGTGAAAGAAAAAGGCCCAGCCACCAAATGTTAAGCGTACCTTCCACAGCGGCAAGAAGGCCTGCTGTAACTAAAAGAGAGTCCCCCGGCAAAAAGAAACCTGCGAGCAAACCCGTCTCGGCAAATACAATAACAATCAAAACGACGTAGCCGCCCCACCGGATGAGCTCGTCAAAACGATAAAGGTTCGAAAAAAACTCTCTTAATAACTCCATTTTCCCTGTCAGTGCCAACAGATTCTATTGAAAATCACCCGTATTGCAAGCGGTAGTTTTGCTTAAAGCGAAGGATTGCCCCGAAGCACGCTCACGAGGCGGAGCGGGCACGGTGGCAAACAAGGCTTTCGTTCGACACCGGCGGTCAAGCTGCTCCAGCGGCAGCTCGCCGCCTGCACTCTCGCTCTTCGGAGCCGTCCTCCGGACGGCACCAAGCTCCGAAGAGCTCCGAGAGCTGTCTCACTGAAAGCCTTGTTTGCCGAGCGAAACCGAAGTGTGCGAGTGAGGATTTTCTCGCTGGGAAAATCCGAACGGTGATGAGGGGGAAGCCTTCGTTTGTTTAAGAAAAAATTTGAAATAAGAACTATTTTTTCCTTTCCAAACAAGAGAATGCAAATAAGATATAATCGTTGGGTTTACAGATTATCAGTGAAACAACCGATATGTTTTAAAAAGGAACCAAAATGAGGCAATCTACCATTAATAAGATCGTTAGATGTGCAGCTATTCTCTCTTTAATCATTGTGGGGTGCGGCCAAAAAAATCCTAGCCCAATCATCAAAATCGGTTGCAGCGGCCCGATGACAGGAGACCAAGCTCAGCTCGGGATAGACAGCTGCAGAGGCGTACAGCTTGCGATCGATCACGCCAATGAAAAAGGCTTAGGAATTGCCGGTTACAAGTTAGAAGCGCTGGCGTTGGATGATCAACATAATCCAGCTCAAGCAGTCAACGTCGCAAAAAAATTTATATCGGATCGGGATGTGGTAGCGGTGGTTGGGCATTTCAACTCAAGTTGCACCAAACCCGCTTCGGCCGTGTATCACGAATCGGAAATGGTCCAGATTACAGCGGCGTCAACAAATCCAGAAATTTCTAAACAAGGATTTGAAACCTTCTTCCGCGTGGCTGCGACAGATGACGTCCAAGGACCCCGAGGCGCCAACTTCGCATCACGAAAACTCGGTGCTAAGAAAATCTTCGTGATCGACGATAAAACCACTTATGGAAAAGGCCTTGCCGATGAGTTTGAAAAAGAAGCGAGAAAACTTGGCATTGAAGTTTTAGGCCATGAAGGAATTACGCAAGGCGATAAAGATTTTACGTCCCTGCTTACAAAAATTAAACCCTTTGCTCCCGACTTAATCTATTTTGGCGGAATTTATCCTGAAGGAGCACTTTTAATTCGACAAGCGCGGGCTTTAGGAATTCAAGCCATCTTCATGGGCGGAGACGGCGTTGCCATGCCTACTTTTATTGAAGTAGCAACTCCTGAAATTGCCGAAGGGGTTTACGCCACGATGGTTGGCGGTGATACCAAAAAACTTCCAAGCGCTCAAGAATTTATCAGGGCTTATGAAACGAAATATGGTCCAGTCGGACAATGGTCCGCTTACAGCTACGATGCGGCAAATATTGTGATTAGCGCCATTCAAAAGGCCAGCAAAAAAGACCGCAAAGCGATTCTCCATGCAATGCGGGAAATTTCCGGTTTCCACGGCGTTACTGGAGAAATTGTTTTTGACAAGAAAGGGGACAACCAAAATCAGTTCATCGGTATGTTTCAGGTAGAAAAAGGTCATTTCGTATACCTCGGCCCTGCTGAGTAACGTTCGAGTCTATGCACTCATCAAACGTCTTCCTTCAACAAATCGCAAATGGCATCACCATCGGAATGATTTATGCCCTCATCGCGCTAGGCTACACCCTTGTCTACGGAATACTTCAGTTAATTAATTTTGCTCACGGCGAAATTTTTATGGTCGGGGCGTATCTTGGTCTCTTTGTCTATACGCTTTCTCAAACCGTTTCCGGAAATCTAGCGGCAACTCCATTAACCATTTCCATAATTGTTCTGGCCATGATCGGAACAGCCGCCCTAGGGGTAACGATCGAGCGGTTTGCTTACCGACCGCTTAGAAATTCCCCCCGCCTCGCTCCGCTCATCACTGCCATTGGGATTTCTTTTCTTCTCCAAAATGCGGTGATGCTTATTTTTGGCCCCTCAGATAAAAATTTTCCTCAGATCATCAAAAGTCAAAATTATTCGTGGGGAAATGTCGCATTTACCAATCTCCAAATCCTGATCGCTCTCACTTCAATTTTGCTGATGGTGGTTTTGAATGCCTTCATCAAAAACTCCAAGCTTGGAAAAGCCATGCGGGCTTTGGCGGACGATCCAAAAGCCGCAAGTTTGGTAGGCATCAATCCAGATCAAATCATTTCGATCGCGTTTCTCATTGGCTCTGGCTTGGCGGGTGCGGGTGGAGTCATGTTTGGAATGTATTACAACACCATCAATTTCCACGACGGCTACCTTGTGGGCCTTAAAGCATTTACGGCGGCCGTTCTGGGTGGGATCGGGAACGTGCCGGGCGCTATGTTAGGAGGGCTTTTGATCGGAATCCTAGAAAGTTTGGGGGCTGGCTATCTTTCTTCCGAATGGAAAAATGTCTTCGCTTTTTTTATTTTATTTCTTATTTTGCTCCTCCGTCCTTCAGGACTTCTAGGTTCGAGAGTGGTTAAGAAGGTTTAAAACGTGAAGAAACGAACCGGCGATCCAACCGAAAAAAAGAAATTCCACAAGGTAAGAGCGCCTAACAAAAGTGTCATCCCCGAATATTTTTATCGGGAATCCATAGATTCCCGCTCAAAGCGTGCGGGAATGACACGGGTTTTACTAGGTGCTCTAAAGAGTTCCAGTGCTTCTCTGCCAGAATCATTTAAGATTTCTCTCCTTCTGGTTGCGATTTTCACATTGCCGTTCTTCGATAAAAATCCTTATCACATCGACATCATGGTCACGGCCGGTATCTTCATGCTCTTGGCTTCGGGTCTTAATGTCATTGTGGGCTTTGCCGGCATTCTCAATCTCGGCTACGCAGCTTTCTACGCGATGGGAGCCTACACTTATGCGCTCGTTAACCTACATCTTGGCGTTCCATTTTGGGCGGGACTTTGGGTAAGCGGTTTCGTTACGGCTTTATTCGGAATACTCCTTGCCCTTCCCGCTTTTCGTTTAAGCGGTGATTACCTCGCGATCGTCACTTTAGGATTCGGTGAAATCGTCCGGATCACTCTCAACAATCTCGACCGGATTACAGGCGGCCCCAATGGGCTCCTTGGAATTCAACATCCTGCTCTCCATTTCTCATCTTATCAATATCAATTTGGGGTACGGTCCGAACCTTATTATTTCCTCGTTTTTTCGCTTGTTGTGATTGTCGTTTTTTTTCTCAAGCGGCTTGAGTCTTCTCGTCTTGGTCGAGCTTGGGTTGCAATTAGAGAGGATGAGCTTGCAGCTTCCTGCATGGGCGTGGATTTAGGATGGGCGAAACTTTCAGCTTTTGGAATTGGAGGTTTTATCGCGGGAATCGCAGGTTGCGTTTTCGCTGCCAAACAAGGAACGGTGTCTCCCGATAGTTTCGATTTTGTGGTTTCTGTCATGATTCTCGCTATGGTCGTCTTGGGAGGGCTTGGAAATATCTGGGGAGCGCTTCTCGGCGCTTTGATGTTAAGCCTTCTCCCTGAATTCCTGAGAGGGTTCGACATTTACCGAATGCTCTTTTTTGGAATCGCGATGATTTTAATCATGCTTCTTAGACCTCAGGGAATTTTGGGAGAACGCCGTCACAAAGAAGAATTTCATTCCCAATCATCCAGATGAAAAAAGAATCCAAACTAGCTGACTTTACCATCCTCAGCCTTAAAAACGTCACCAAACGGTTTGGCGGCGTAACCGCAGTTGATGACGTCAGTTTTTCGATTCATTCGGGGAAAGTAGTAAGTCTCATCGGCCCGAACGGTGCGGGAAAAACAACGCTCTTCAATTGCATCACAGGCATGGCCTATTCTGAAACAGGTTCTATCTATTTTATGGATACACTTCTGAATCGGCTTTCCCCCTACCAAATCACAGGAAAAGGGATTGCCAGGACGTTTCAGACGATCCGCTTGTTCAAACACATGACGGTTTTGGAAAATGTTCTGGTTGGGGCTCACTCCATCACGCGCGGAAACCTTTTAAATGCACTCCTCGCGCCGCGGTGGCTTAAGACAGAGGAAAAACGGGTCAGGACGCACGCGAATCAGTTGCTTGAGTTCTTCGGTCTGAGCGGGAAATCTCATATGCTGGCTCACAACCTCTCCTATGGGCATCAAAAAAAACTTGAGATTGCAAGAGCGCTTGCAGCAAACCCAAAACTTCTGCTCTTGGACGAACCAGCCGCGGGAATGAACGCCAAAGAAAAAGAAGAGCTCTTGAAGCTGATTTGTTCCATCCGAGACCGGGGAGTGACCATTCTTTTAATTGAACACGACATGAAGGTCGTCATGCCTATTTCCAACCATGTGGTCGTCTTAGATTATGGAAAGAAAATTGCGGAAGGAACGCCGAAAGAAATTCAAAACCATCCACAAGTCATCGAAGCTTATTTAGGAAAAAGAAATGCTTGAGGTATCGAATCTTCATTCGGGCTACGGCAAAATCGAAATTTTAAAAGGTCTTACGATCAAAGTGTCTGCCGGAAAAATTGTTTCGCTCATCGGTTCAAACGGAGCTGGAAAAACCACTTTCCTCATGACTCTTTCTGGAATTGTGCGCGCCACAAAAGGTGAAATTCATTTTGAAGGAAGAACGGTTCAACATCTTACGCCGGACGCGATCGTAAAATTGGGGGTCGGTCAAGTTCCTGAAGGAAGATGTGTTTTTCAGCACCTCACGGTCAAAGAAAATCTAGATCTCGGGGCATTTACCCGCCGTGACGAGAAAGAAATCGAGAAAGATCAGGAAGAATTGCTTACGCTTTTTCCAATCCTCAAGAACCGATTAAAAACATTAGCGGGCAATTTAAGCGGCGGCGAACAGCAAATGCTGGCCATGGCGCGGGCACTTATGGCGCGGCCCCGGCTCCTGCTTTTAGATGAACCGAGTCTAGGTCTTGCCCCAAAAATGGTAGATACAGTCTTTTCTCTCATTCACCGAATTAATCGGAGCGGCATCACCATTTTGCTTGTGGAACAAAATGCTTGGAAGGCTTTGGATCTGGCCGATTATGGTTATGTGATTGAAGGAGGAAAGATTTGTTTGGAAGGTAAAGGTTCTGAACTACTCACAAATCCTCTGATCAAGCATTCTTACTTGGGCGAATAACTCCGCCCTTTAAAGTGCACATTTTCCGAAAAGCGCTCGCAAAGATAAAAAGAGCGCATCCTACCATGACAACGATAAGACCCGTATTTAAGTTCACAATAAACGGCGTCGCCGATTTTGGCCAGTAATGATAAAGGACCATTTGAGTGGCTGCAGTTAAAGTGGTAACGGTTACAAAAACCATCGGCAAAATGGTGACCCAAAGATATTTCCATTTGTTCATTTTGGCGAGAATCGTAGTCCCAATCGCAAGCGCAATGGCAGCAAGTAGTTGATTCGCAATTCCGAACATGGGCCAAATGGTATTGATGCTTGCATTCCAAATGAGATAACCCCACGCAAAAACCACGACGGCGCTCGCCAAAATATTCCCCGGCAGCCAATCGGGTTTTCCAAATGGTTTGTAAATCCTTCCCAAAAATTCTTGAAGGATGAAGCGTGCGATTCTGGTTCCGGCGTCAATGGTGGTGAGAATAAAAAGAGCTTCAAACATAATGGCGAAGTGGTACCAATATTTCATAAAACCCGAAAGTCCTGGAAACGCGCTAAAAATCTGAGCCATCCCCACCGCCAAAGATACAGCACCGCCCGTTCTTCCAATTAAAGTTTGTTCTCCGACTTGACGTGTCAAAGTTTCGAGATTCACGGGATGATTAAGGCCTGCGGCGAGTCCCTGATAAACAGCGGGGGAAACATTAATGGCGTAGTAATCCGCAGGATGCAACGCAGATACAGCGATCAAACATACAACTCCCACCAAAGCTTCGAGAAGCATACAGCCATAACCAATCGGGCGGGCATGGCATTCGTTTGAAATCATTTTTGGTGTTGTTCCTGATGAAACCAAAGCATGAAATCCAGAAATCGCACCGCACATGATCGTAATAAAACAAAAGGGCCATACTTTCCCCGGAACAATCGGACCTCCCCCATTTACAAAATGAGTGACCGCTGGAAAATAAAGTTTGGGATTCACAATGCAAATGCCAACGATTAAGAAAAAAATCGTCCCGAGCTTCATGTAAGAGCTGAGGTAATCCCGGGGGGCGAGGAGCAGCCAAACGGGAAGGACAGATGCAAAAAATCCGTAAATGGCCATCGCGATGATGATGGATTGCTTGTTGAGTAAGAAAATGTGGTTGAGAAAAGGAAGTTCTGGAACAAACTTTCCAAAAACGACCGCGGCAATAAGAGCGGTAACTCCAAATATGCTTGCGATCCGAACTGCTTCATGGGACCCTTGGTGCTTTGCGAAAATGTAAACACCCATCGCCATCGCGATCGGAATGCTTGCCGCAATGGTAGAAGTCCCCCACGAGCTTTCGGCTAAAGCATTCACCACGACAAACCCAAGTCCTGCAAGTGCTACAATCACAATAAATAAAATCGCGACGGCGCAAACGAGTCCAGCGGGTTTTGAGATTTCCTCACCTGCAATTTCCGCAAGAGACTTTCCTTCTCGCCTAGTTGAAGCGACCAAAATCACAAAATCCTGAACTGCTCCCCCCAAAACTACTCCAACTACGATCCAGATCAAACCGGGCAGAAAACCAAATTGCGCTGCAAGAACGGGCCCAATTAACGGCCCTGCCCCTGAAATAGCGGCGAAGTGATGGCCGAAGAGCACCCACTTCGACATGGGATAATAATTTTGTTCATCGCGAAGCGTGTGAGCTGGAGTTTTTCGTGCTGCGTCTAAGGCAAAAACTTTTGCTGCAAGAAAAGCGCTGTAATAGCGGTAGCCTAGGGCAAAAATAGAAAGGGTCAAAATCATGATGGGAAGTGCAGACATAAAATTTTTCTGAGTTGCTAACTCAAGATTTAAGAGGAAGGTTGGATGATTGCTTTTTCGAGAAACTCACAGCGCACAATCAGACCTTCTTTAACCCAATTTGAAAACCACGCTGCTACTTGAAGTTCTTCTCCGCTTGACGTTCCAGCCAATCGTTCACAAACGGCGCCTAAGGTTTCACCGGAAAGTAATCCTTTAATCAATTGATATTGATTTGGGTCCAACAATTCGCAACGAACTTGATCGCCATTTCTTCCAATCAGAATTTGCTGTGGGCGATTGGTCAAATCCGTTTTAATTTCTTCCGAATCTTCGCGCCGAGTGCGCCAAATGTCAAGAATCGGCCATGACGAGGCGATCAAGCTTACCGATGGTTGAAATACAAGCCGAGCTTGTTCCCAATTTTCCACTGGAACTTCGGTCAGCTGCTCAGGATGGAAAGTAACTTGATCAAAGGCATGAAAAGCTTTCCAAATCAACCATTCTAATTTTGCCAAATCGGCAATAAATGGAAATGTTTTTGAGAAATGGGAGGCTTGCAAAAATTCCGGCAAGTGGCGTCCCACAAAATTTAAATTGTAATCGTGAGAAGGATGCTGATGAGCATAGGCGAAAGATGCTTCTAAAAATGTGTCGTCTCCAAGAACGTGATGAACAGCTTCGTAAACTTCTTTTAAAGATTCATGAATGCGAGCTGGATATCCATTTGCATACACAGAAGCTCTTTCTTCTCCAGGCACTCCGCCTTGAGGATTCAGAAGTTCTTTTCCACGCGAAGTTAATGCTGATGTTTCAGAACTCTCTTCGCCAAATTGAATTCGTGATCTCATCCATTCCTGTGCTTCTAAAAGCGAGGTTTTAACACTCGCTCCGTCACTGCGAAGCAGCGTTTCAGGCGTGGCTGAAGCAATCTCAAAGCTCTTAGATTGCTTCGCTGCGCTCGCAATGACGTGGTCACGGCCTACAAATTCTTTGTAAATCAGTTTTGCTTTGTCCACTTCTTGCGTCAATCGTTCAAATGGCGGAATGTTTTCATCCCATTCAATTAAGGTTGAAACGGGCCCCAAAAGGCTCAAAGCTTCCCGATAAAGTTCCCATACGGAATGAATCACAGGAGCGCTATGGGTATCAAAAAGGAAACTGCCCATATCAGTATGGCCGGCTAGATGAATTTGGCCGACAAATTTCGCTGGAATACTTTTTAAATACTCATGAGGATCAAACTGATGATTGGTGGCATTGACATAAATATTATTAATATCGAGAAGAATTCCACAACCAGAACGATTGGCCACTTCGGTCAAAAATTCCCACTCGGGCATTACGGAATGTTTATACGTCACATAGGTGGATACATTTTCCAAAAGGATTCTTCGGCCCAAAAATTCTTGGACGTGATCCACACGTTTCACGGTGTGTTCGATGGCTTCTTCGGTAAAAGGGAGGGGTAGTAAATCATGAAGCACTTCTCCCTCGACTCCCGACCAGCATAAATGGTCCGATACAATGAAGGGATCAATCCGATCAACCAATTTTCTTAAATGATCTAAATAATCTTGATTGAGGGGGTCTATAGAACCGATGGAAAGTGCGGTGCCATGAAGTGCAATAGGGTAGTGGTGGCGTACTTGCTCAAGAATTTGAAGCGGACGGCCGCCAGAATCCATATAATTTTCAGAAATAGCCTCAAACCAATCCATCCGAGGCCAAGTTTCTGTAATTACAGGATAATGCTGGCTCCTAAGCCCTACTCCACAACCAAGTACCAACCATGAATCCGACGCCATTCCACTACCCTATTCACACTCTTTTACAAATGCAGGCTCAAAAATTAAGCTGCTGGAGCTGCAGGAACTACCTTTCCGCCGGCCGTTGTGCAAGCCTCTGCTGAAGCAACCTTCGTCCAGCCTAATCCTTTGCAAGCATTTTTGCCAGCGCAGGAATTACCTTTACCAGCACAAGCGCCTTGTCCTTTGCAGGCATTAACACCAGAGCATTCAATATTGGCTGCATAAACCATGCTTGCCGGCAATGCAACTCCAGCTACAGCGATCAAACCTGCAACGGAAGCAGCTAATAACATTTTCTTATTTCCTGAGTTCTTACCTTTCACTTTACTCCTCCTTGTTCTTGCTTGTTTGTTCTACATCACCTTAGGAGCCGAATCAGAGCAATTACTCCTGAAGCAATCCAGCCACTTCAAGCGTAATCTCCACCTCATCTCCCACTAAGACCTTACCAGCTTCTAAAACTTGATTCCACGTAAGTCCAAAATCCTTGCGGTTAATCTTGGTGGTAGCTGTAAAACTCGCAATGACATTCCCCCAAGGATCCTTTACCACATCTTGAATTTCAAGGTCAAGTACTACCGGCTTTTCAACACCGTGAATCGTTAAAAGACCGTGCAGCTTTGCACTTGTTGGTGTTACATCAGCTACTTCGGTGCCCTTAAACATAATGGTGGGAAACTTCTCAACGTCAAAGAAATCCGTGGAACGTAAATGTTTATCCCGTTGGGGTACGTTGGTATCAATACTTGCCGCCTGAATGGTAGCGTTTGTCTTCCAAGTTTCGGGCTTGGCGGGATCGTAATCAAAACTTCCCTCAAACTGCCTGAAATGGCCTTGAACGTTCGTAAGAATATGGCGGATCTTAAAAGAAACGGTTGTGTGATCGGTATCGATTTTATAGGTAGCTGCAAAAACAGCTGGGTTTAATAGAAGAATGGCGCAACACGCAAGTAAGCAAAGTTTTAACCCTTTCATAACACCCCTTTCAGTTCAATCCGCACATTATAATGAATAATAACCGCCAAACAAGCCTTTAAATTTTCCTTAAATCTAAGCGGTTAAATTGGGGGACGGTCTAAAAAGGACTGTAGAGGCGGCCCGCCGGGTCGCGCCCCTACGATTGGATCTCAGTTTGTGGCAGGGGTAGGCGTGCTCTTAAGCTTAAGTTCTTTCTGCTTGGCCAAAACCATCTCCAGATTCTCACGAGCTGATGTGTTACCCGGATCAAGCTTGAGCGCCTCGGTAAAATGCTCAACGGCTTCTTCCAGTCTTCCTCCTTTAAAAAGTGCCAAGCCCAAATCCTGATGAAGTTCTGGCGAGCGTGGATCAAGCTGCAAAGCTTCCTTATAGTAATCGATGGCTCGGGCAAAATTGCCTTTTGAAAAAGCTTCTTTCCCCAAATCCTCGAGCCACGGCGCCCGTTCTTTTGGCTTGGCTACGTTCTTCCCCTTCTCCTTCGACATAAGAGGATTCGTGGTTGGATAAGAGGTCTTTGTTGTCGTCGTCAATGTTGGTGCTGTCAAAGCAGCGGTCGAAACTGTAGGCGAAGAAGTTGACAACATCGGTTCAATCAGTCTTGGCTCCGTATAAGCCAAGGGAGTAAGTGACGGTTGCGGCTGAGTGGTCGAAAAAGCTAATGGAACTGTAGAAGTTAAAGTAGTTGGTGGTGATGGTTGCGGTTCTATTATCGGAGCAGTCGAGGTTGTGGGTGTAGGTAACGATGTCGGTGAAGAAGCTAATGGAACTGTAGAAGTTAAAGTAGTTGGTGGTGATGGTTGCGGTTCTATTATCGGAGCAGTCGAGGTTGTGGGTGTAGGTAACGATGTCGGTGAAGAAGCTAATGGAGCTA
>Ga0209515_10003791_pt1 | contig 21070 bp, 20 predicted proteins | sample Subgroupgradi54m_FD_187454 | JGI IMG/M metagenome (GOLD analysis project Ga0209515, IMG submission 187454) | Subsurface groundwater microbial communities from S. Glens Falls, New York, USA - GMW60B uncontaminated upgradient, 5.4 m (SPAdes)... ...
CAACTTCTGCCCAGCTTACGTTAGGCTTTTCTCTCATTATCAAATCATCAAATTCATTTCTTGCAAGAGATTCCTTTTGTTGAGCCGGTGAAGCTTTGGGGTCAACTACAGGTTCAAGTCCTACTTGACTCATTTGTAACGCCTTTATCCTGTTCTGATATGCGCCAATTCGTTCAGTGTAAATACGATTTAATTTGTTATCTGGGTATAATTGGACAAGTTTTACAAGAGAATCGATTGCTCTCTGATAATTTGCTATTGCCATGCCACGAGCTCCCTGAGAGTCAAGCTTTATTGCCTCTGCAGCAAATTTACTAGCGCTATTTTCTAACTCCTGTGGGGCTAAACTCATTTCTCAGTACCTAAATCTCAACTGCGGTTTTTGTTAGGTAATCATGGGTGTAAATTCGTCTAGTAGTATTTGTTAAATTAGTTAGAGTTGGAGGCAATTCTACTTTTACTGGTTCTGCTTTTGCCTGTTCTACCTTTACGGGTGTAATCTTTATGCCATATTCATCAAGTTTGGTTTGAGCGAATCTATCCAATGAAAGGTGCTGGGTGACTTCTTCATGCAAGCTTTGAAGCTGATGAAACGCACATTCTGCTGATATTACAAGGTCGGTAAGATCATCTCGTAGAGTATCTACAGAATTTGCTGCATGTAGTACAACTCCAATAAAGTCCTCTAAAAACACCTTTAGGTCCTTTTTATCTTGGTATTTAGAAAGTAGGTATTCTGCTGCCATAATTACCTGACGGAGGTCTTTGAGCTCTTCGATAGAGAGGGTCTCTATGAAGTTGTCGTCTTTATCAGGTAATTTTTCTGCAATTTTTTGTTCTATTTTAGAAGAGATGTTCCTAATTTTGCCAAGAGGAATCGAAATCTCCTCTTGAGGTTCGTTTTTTGAAAAATTAAGCATGAGTGGTCATTGCTTACGCCAAATCTACATTAGGGAACTGCTTGTAAATTTTAGAGTCGGCAATCAACTTCGCTTCATCTAAGAGCCTTGATGACTCTTTATTTGCTAAATCAAAGTCAAGATTCCCACTTGTGAGTTGACCCGCATCTATGATTAGTCCTCCTAACACTAGAGATAACTCACCAAATTGAGAATCTGTTGTAGGAAAGATACCAAGTATCCGGGAACGTATTGCTCTAACTAAAGATACTGTAGGGGCAAGAACCAATATGATATTTCCAAGTCCAAAAACAGAATCAAGGCACCTCCTTACTTGTCTGAGAGACTCTATTGCCCAAGAAATTTCTGATTCAAAATTTAGTTGCTTTTCAAATTCTGTCAAACCATGCTTATTTTCTTTAGTCTTTTCATAAAGTCTCAAGTTGTTTTTATTAAGTTCAAACTTTTTTTGGTTAAGGATGTCTAATATCAAATCAGCAAGTTCTGTTGCATAGTCAAGCCTTGGCTTTAGAGTGCTTGCCCGTGTTATCTGGTTTTTTGTCTCGTCATTTACTATCCATTTAGATTCTGTTACCATTTTGTACCCAAGCAACAGATTGGATTTTTCTATATCAGACCCTTGTTACATGCAATGATGTCACCACAGTAACACCAATGTTGGATACAGCTTAGTATTTTTTCCAATCTTTGTGCAATGAATTTAGCTATTCAATTTACCTTAAAACTAACAAATTGTGGACATGGTTAAAGGACAAGACTTAGCAGTCAGCCTAGAAGAATTTGGCTTATCCAGATATGAGGCTCAAGCCTATGTAACCTTAATCACAAAGGGGACCATTTCTGCAGCAGAGCTTGCCTACTATTCTAACTTGCCAAGAACAAAGGTCTATCCTACTTTGTTAAAACTAGAAAAGAAAAAGATTGCAATAATATCAAAAACTAAACCAATAATGTGTACTGCAATATCTCCAGAAGATGCCTTTGATGAAATAGTACAAGAGCAAATAAACAAAGTAAATGGTATGAACAATCTTGTAACTAAATTAAAACAAGTAAGTGAAGACAGTAAAAAATCAAGAGGCTCAGAAGAAAAAAGATACTTCCATCTTACTCCAAACTATGTCTTCAAACAACTCGAAACAATGATTGACGGTTCAAAGACTTCGATTCATGCAATAGTTGATTCGTGGGGATTGAATCTTTTATCACAATGCAAAGAATCTCTAATCCATGCCATTAGAAAAAATATTGATATCAAAATAGTAATTCCACCAAATCTTATAGGATCCGAAACATTTAGGACAATTCCTGATGGCGTCAAGATAAAGTGTGCAGACATTTCACAAAATTCAATCATGTTTGATGATTCTGAAATTCTTATGATAAATAGCAATAATGGCAAAGGTGCGATATTTTTGTCAACCGAAGTATTAGGGACAAATCAAGCCAAAACGTTTGAACAAACTTGGAAAAACGCAATGAAAGTAAACAACCTTTTTGATATGACAAAAATCGATGCACAGGAAACTTTGAAAATAATTCAGGCCATAAATGAAAACGGTCTTGGTTTTGTACTAAACTCCGTATTACATTCTAGAAATAAAGAAGTTGACATGCTTGAGTTTCTTGAAAAAAATGGTGTAGATTTGGAGGCAAAAACAATTGATGAGATTATTGCTCTTGTTGATTCTACCTTACAGATCACATGTTCAGGGCAGGCACGATACGAACCCCAAGGAAATCATATAATCATAGAATCAAAGCTAAACAGCGGACATTCACTTCCTTGGGCAATGCTGCTTGACGGATATTTACACAAAAAAGGATTCAAGACAAAGATGCTGTATAGCAACCATCATAATGGTGAAAAGATACACATCAAAGTAGATTCAAAGCTAGATTCCGATTAGTTTAGCTTTATAATATCAGAGAATTTACCCCTTCTGTAAATGGAGATATCACACGAATTTAATGCAAAAAAAATAGAAGAAGAAATCCGAAATAAATTTTCTTCATTTGATTTGCAAAAATTAATTTTTGAATCTCCAAACAAGGACAAAAAAATTGCATTCATCGAAGGTCCTCCAACCATGAATGGGACACCGCATGCAGGACATTTGCGAGGTCGTGTGATCAAAGATCTTTGGTACAGATACATGACTTTGTGTGGTCATAAAATAATTTTCAATGCGGGATGGGACACACAGGGGTTGCCTGTGGAGCTACAAGCAGAAAAAGAGTTGGGCATTTCAGGAAGCAAATCCGAAGTGATAAAGACTGTAGGAATTGAAAAAATAGTATCAGAGTGTAAAAAAATTGTATACAAGTTTAATGAAAAATGGGTAGAAGCTGACAAGCTTATGGGAATGTCCTTTAATCAAGAAAAAGCATACTGGACATACAAGGATGAATACATTGAACGAGAATGGAAATTTCTCAAAAAGGCACACGAAAACGGCATACTATCAGAAGATTACAAAATAGTTGCATACTGCCCAAGTTGTCAGACATCACTTAGTCATTCTGAGGTAAACCAAGGATACGAAACAGTTCAAGATCCTTCTCTTTACTATAAGGTAAAGATGAAAGATGAAGATCTGTTTTTGATTGTTTGGACTACAATGCCATTTACTTTGGTTACTGATACAATGGTTGGCCTAAATCCTGATGAAAATTATGTCTATGTAAAAGTTGGAAGCGAGACTTGGCTTGTTGGTGAAAAAAGGCTAGAAGAATTTATGAAGGAAGCAAAAATTGAAGATTACTCAGTTGTAAAAACAATAAAAGGTTCAGAGATGGATGGAAAAAAATACATTCATCCCTTACTTGAGGAAATTCCAGGACTAAAAGAAAAATCCATATTAGAAAAATTTCACACTACGGTAGCAGAAAGTTTTGTTGACATACAAACAGGAAGTGGACTTGTACATCTTTCTCCTGCCAATGGCGAAGAGGACTTTGAGGTTGCAACAAAAAGGTCAATTCCAATTTTTAATCCAATAAATGATGAAGCTAAATTCACAAAAGAGGCAGGAGTATATTCAGGATTATTAGTACGTGATGCAGACGAAAAAATTGTTAGTTCTTTGCGTGAAAAGGGGGCACTAGTAAAAATTGGCAAGATTAAACACCAATATCCCTTATGCTGGAGATCCCAGCACAAGCTTTTATGGCTTGCACGACGAGGATTCTTTTACTTTTTAGATAGACTTGGGGACAAGGCAATAAAAGCAGCTGAAAATGTAGAATACTTTTTTGACCCTCCAAAAAACAGGTTTCTTGAAATAATAAAAGACAAACATCCTTGGTGCATCTCACGAGAACGAATTTGGGGTTGCCCATTGCCAAGATGGACATGTAAGAATTGTGGTGATCACAAATGGTTTTTTTCAAGGGCTGAAATAGTAAATGAGGCAACTGAGCTACCGGATGGGCCAAACTTTGAGCTACACAAACCTTGGATAGATAAAATTACAATAAAGTGCAAAAAATGCGGTGCAAAAATGGAAAGAGAGCAATTTGTTCTAGATACGTGGCATAACAGCGGTGCCGCTCCTTATGCTTCCCTTACAGATGCAGATTATAATGAATATATTCCTGCAACCTTTCTTACGGAAGGAATTGACCAGACGCGAGGATGGGCATATACCCTACTGATGGAAAACGTAATTTACAACAACAAACCAGTTGCACCTTTCAAGTCATTTTTGTTTCATGGTCATGTCCTTGATAAAAATGGAAACAAGATGAGTAAAACTCTTGGAAATGTCCTTGATGCAATTGAGCTAATGACAAAATATCCAGTAGATTTGATAAGACTTTATTTTATTTGGAAATCAAGTCCAATAGAACCGCTTAACTTTAGCACAGATGAATTAGTTTCAAGGCCTTACCAAATTCTTAGTACATTATACCACTTGCACATTTATTTCAAACAAAACAGCGAGTATGACAAATTCAATAAATCCCACACCTTAGAATGGGCAAAAGGTAAAAATCTTTTACAATCACCAGAGGTTTGGATTTTATCAAAGCTTCAAAAACTCAAATCCAACGTTAAAGAATTGCAAGACAGGTGCAGATTTCATGAGGCAGCAAAGGCGTTAGATGATTTTATTATAAATTCTGTCAGTCAAGTGTACATACCAATCACACGAGAAGACCTTTGGACCGAAGATGAAAAACAACAAGAAAGAAGGCTTGCAATATACACAACTTTGTCAGAAATTCTCAAAACCTTCGACATATTGTTGCATCCCATTTGCCCATTTACCACAGAGTATCTTTACGGTACGTTATTTGGAGAAAAGAAAAGCATTCTTTTAGAAAGCTGGCCGGTACCACAAAAATCTCTCATAGATGACACTGTTGAAGAATCATTTGATTTGTTAAAAGAAGTCATTTCAATTTCTGCGGCTGCAAGAATGAAAGGCAAGCTGAAACGACGATGGCCATTAAATGAAGCTATGATTTGTGTAGAACCCTTACAGCAAAAAAAACTTGAATCACTTTCTAATCTTTTACTTTCACAACTTAACGTTGAAAAGTACAAGATAGTAGAATTGGTAAAAAGCGAAGGTCTTGAGCTTGTTTCAAATTTATTAAAGTCAAATCTTCCCATTTCACCAAAAATAGAATTAGACCGAAAGAAAATTGGGCCAAAAGCAAAGCAAGACATGGATGAGTTGTTATCAAAGTTTGGAGATACTAAACCTAGTCAAATCGTAGATGAGCTATTGAAAAAAGGATCATACTCTTTTGATCTTGGCAAAAATAAGATAACACTTGACAAGGAAGATTTTGTAATAGATTTTACAGAACAAGAGCAATACGCCATGGCACGCCATGAATCGCTTGTTGTCTTTATATCCACATCAAGAAACAAAGAGATGATGGCTCGTGGCATGGTTAGAGATATTGCAAGAAGACTACAGGTTTTAAGAAAAGAACGAGGTTACAATCCAACTGACATCTTGGATGCAGCATATGTTTTGGATCTTGATGAGGAATCACTTGAAATGATAAAGGAAAAACAGCAAGAGCTAGCCTTTTTAGTTAGAGTAAAACGAGTTGATTTTTCAGACAAGGCCAAAGCATACAAAGAAGATGACATTGACGGCCAAAAGATACGCATTTCAGTAGAGTAAAAGTGAATTTTTGGCTATTCGAGCCAATTAAATAATTAAACCTAGTATAATTAGACATGGCAAAGCAAACAACCCTTGATGGGTGGCTCTTATTCCATTTTTCAGAATTGCTCAAAAAGGGATCGTCACATATTGCCAAAACTAAAACTCCAATTGTACTTTATAGAAACATGATGGAAGAGGAAGAAGAATCATACCAAGAAACAGTTTGCACCTTAACTGATGGATATGTAATTGTTCAAGTCGTAACATCTGGAGGAGGAATAGTACCAAGCTTTCAACAACAATTGGTTTTCCCAATAGAACAGTTCCCTCAATGGTTAATGCAAAAAAGCAGAGATCTATTACTGCAGTGTATTGATTTTCTTGAAGACCAGCTAAAATAACCATTAGATTATAAAGACCATAAAAATGAAAAGTTTGCATGCGGTTGTTAGAATATCAAGCAAAAACATTGTTTGCTGAATATGGCATTCCCATTCCAAAAGGATTAACATCAACCGACATAGAACAAGGAAGAAAAGATGCAGCGGTTCTTGGCTTCCCATTTGTAATCAAAGCTCAGATGGCAGTTGGCGGAAGAGGCAAAGCTGGAGCAATACAAAAATGTCAAAACGCTGATGAGTTTGAACTAAAGTATCCAGAAATTATGCAAAAGGTCGTCAAAGGAGAAAAGACAAAAGCCATACTACTTGAAAAAATGGCAGACATTAAAAAAGAACTTTATCTTTCATTATTTCTTAACAGAGGAAAAAGATGCTACACCATAATTGCATCAGCTGAAGGAGGTGTAGAAATTGAGTCAGTAAAAAATCAAATTATTCGGGAGGTAGGCCTTGGTGATGTAGATACAAAAACTGCAGAAGAAGTGGCAAAATCAATGGGTCTTAAAGACAGGAGCCTAACAGACTTTGTAAACATACTTCAGAAATTATCTAAAATTACTACAGAAAAGGAAGCAGAGCTGGCAGAGATAAATCCACTTGCTCTGTTAGGAGACGGCTCTCTTGTTGCACTTGATGGCAAGGTCATAATTGATGATAATGCCATGTTTAGACATGATGAATTACGTAGATTCCAAGAAGTTTCAGAGCTTGAAGAGCGTGCAGAAAAGAGCGGTTTTTCACTAGTTGAACTTGATGGAAACATTGCAGTAGTTGGAAATGGAGCAGGGTTGGTAATGTCATCACTAGACATGTTATCAGACAATGGCGGAAAACCAGCTTGTTTTTTGGATGTTGGTGGAGGTGCTACAACGGATACAGTTTATGAGGCACTCACTTTGATAAGCAATATGAAAAAAGTCAAAGGAATTTTGGTAAATCTTTATGGAGGTATCGTAAAAACTACAACGGTTGCAACTGCATTTATCAAAGCATATGAAAATAAAATTTTAGATGTCCCAGTTTTTGCAAGAATGTCAGGTGCTGAAGCAGACAAATCAAAAGAAATGCTAAAAGGTTCTAGAACAAAACTCTTTGATACTGTTGAAGAAGCAATAAATGCTGCAGTCATAGAGGTGAATAGAAATGGTTGATCTTTTTGAAATTCTAATAGGAAAAGAAGGCGACAAGGATTACAAGAAAAAACCAGTTATTATTCAAGGTATTACAGGCAAATTTGGATCCTTCCACACGCAACAGATGCTTGCCTATGGGACAAATATTGTAGCTGGAGTAACACCCGGTAAAGGTGGTCAAAAATTTGAACAAGTTCCAATCTATAACTCAGTTAAGGGTGCAGTTGCTGCAACAGGTGCTAAAATTTCAGTCGTCTTTGTTCCAGCAAAATTCTTTTTGGATGCAGCAGTTGATGCGCTTGAAGCTGGAATTAAACTACTCATTGCAATTCCAGAACACGTTCCAGTAAGAGACTCTATGAAAACAATTGATCTTGCCAAGAAAAAAGACGCTATTATAATAGGACCAAATACCCCTGGAATCATAATCCCTGGAGTTATTAAAATTGGGATCATGCCTGCCTCACCTTTCAAACCAGGCGGGATTGCTGTCCTTTCAAGAAGTGGAACTTTGATGTATGAAGTTTCACATAATCTGACGATTGCAAATTTTGGTCAGAGCATATGCCTAGGAATTGGAGGCGATCCAATTAATGGAACTCCAGTAATTGAAGCGTTTGAGAGAATTAGAAATGGGGCTAACATGAATGGAGTGGTAGTAGTTGGAGAAATAGGAGGTGATGCTGAAGAAATGCTGGCACAACACATTATCGACACCAAGTTTGACAAACCAGTAGTGGCATACATAGCTGGAAGAGCAGCTCCAAAGGAAAAAAGAATGGGTCATGCAGGTGCTATAATTTATGGAACCTATGGTTCTGCAGAATCCAAAGTCTCAATGTACGCTAAAGCAAATGTACCTGTAGCAAAAAGACCTGCAGAAGTATCAATGCTTCTAGCTGGAAAGCTCGACATAAAAGGTAGAATCAAATAGTGTCATAGAGAAGGAAGATAAAATGCCAATAACAGATCCACTAAAAAAACAAATCGCACAAAAAGCTAGACTCTATTTCAAGGTCTGTTTTTCATGTGGTGCAAAGAATCCAATAGGTGCCACAAGATGTCGCAAATGTCGCAATACATACCTGCGCCTCAAAAACAGAACACTGGGAATTAAAAAGTAGGTTAATCTTTAATTCAGTTTTTTGTATTTTACTAAACAGATCCGCATGTTTACCATTCAATCTATATATCTAAGATAAACACAAACCTGAATAGTTTGTTTATTATAAATTTCAAAAACTATGAAGAAATATCAGGTGCAAAAGCTGTCAAATTAGCCAAAATAGCAGAAAAAATTTCAAAAAAATATAAGATCAAAATTGCTGTTGCCCCTCCACAACACATACTATCTGAAATTGCAAAGTCTTCCTCGCTTGTTTTAGCACAGCATCTAGATACTTCAAGTATTGGGAGTACAACAGGGTTCTTGATTCCGGAAATTGTTAAAAAATCCAAGATTAGAGGTTCACTAATCAATCACAGTGAACATAGAATTTCTGAAAAAGAAATTACAGAATTGGTCTCAAGACTCAAAAAACTAGGCATGATTTCAGTAGTTTGTGTCAAGGATGAAAATGAAGCCAAAAAGTATGCTGAACTAAATCCAGATTATATTGCAATAGAACCGCCAGAACTAATAGGGACTGGAAAAGCCGTCTCGAAAGAAAAACCTGAAGCAATTACAAAATCAGTTATAGCAGTAAAAGGAGCACGAAACTCTACAAAACTTCTTTGCGGAGCAGGGATAGTTTCAGGTAAGGACGTTGCAAAAGCTATTCAACTTGGAGCAAAAGGAATCTTAGTTGCAAGTGGCATTGTCAAGGCAAAAAACTGGAAAGATATAGTAGAAGAATTTGCACTAGCTATTTCAAAAAACAAGAAAGGTTGATAACCCAAAACGGAACAAGATGCGTAATATGAAATCAATTTATTTTTTCAATGAAGGAGACGGCAATAATAAAAAATTGTTTGGTGGAAAAGGTGCCGGTTTGGCTGAGATGACAAGGCTTGGTTTGCCAGTACCTCCAGGTTTTACTATTACTACCGAAGTTTGTAACATGTATTATGCTAGTGGCAAAAAATTACCTCGTAATCTGATGAACAAAGTCAAAAAGAAGATTGTAAAAATAGAAAAGAAAACAGGTAAAAAATTTGGTTCTATTGAGAATCCACTTTTAGTATCAGTAAGATCAGGTGCAGCCATCTCGATGCCAGGAATGATGGACACGATTCTAAACTTGGGATTAAATAATAAAACAGTTATCGGACTTGCAAAAAAAAGCAACAATCCACGATTTGCCTGGGATTCTTATCGGAGATTTCTTCAGTTGTTTGGAAAGGTTGTTTTTGGAATTGATGATAAAAAATTTGAGCAAGCTCTAGAAAGGGCAAAACACGCACAAAATGTTCAAGCAGACAGTGACCTTAACGAAGAATCTCTCCAAAAAATAGTTTTAGAATACAAGACTATCTGCGAAAATCACCTGGGAAAGCCATTTCCAGAGGATCCTTACAAACAGTTAGAGCTAGCGATTGAGGCAGTCTTTAGAAGTTGGATGGGAGAAAGAGCGCTAGTTTATAGAGAAAAATACAAGATTACAAAAGATATTGCCAACGGGACAGCCGTAAATGTTGTAACCATGGTCTTTGGCAACATGGGAAATGACAGTGCTACAGGAGTTGTGTTTACACGAAATCCCGGAGATGGAACAAGGAAAGTTTTTGGAGAATATCTTGTCAATGCTCAAGGCGAAGATGTAGTGGCTGGAATACGAACACCGCAACCAATTGATAATTTAGCAAGAGAATTACCAAAGACGTATACTCAGCTTATGAAAACTTGTGAGAAACTTGAGAGACACTACAAAGAACCACAAGACATAGAGTTTACAGTAGAGCAAGGCAAGTTCTACATGCTACAGACGCGTTCTGCAAAAATGAATGCCATAGGAATGATAAAAACATCAGTTGACATGGTAAAAGAAAAATTGATCTCACGTGATAGAGCAATACTCAGATTACAACCAGAGCAATTAGACCAGCTTTTGCATAAAACTATTGATACTGTCGCAGCAAAAAATTACCCATCTATAGTAAAAGGAATTGCGGCATCTCCAGGTGCTGCTACTGGAATAGTAGTGTTTGATGTAAAAAAAGCAGTACAATTTGGTGATGAGGGAGTCAAGGTAATACTTGTAAGAGAAGAAACAAAACCTGAAGATGTTCCTGCATTTTTTGCCTCAGTAGGAATCCTCACTAGCAGGGGTGGAAAAACATCTCATGCCGCAGTTGTTGCACGTGGAATGGGCAAGCCCGGCATAGTAGGATGCTCTGACATGAAAATAGATTATGCTGCAAAAAAATTTCAAGTTGAAGGTAAAACAGTTCTCGAAGGTGAAGTAATTACAATAGATGGTAGTGATGGAAATGTCTTTTTAGGTGAAGTGCCAACAATTGAACCCAAACTTACTGATGATTTTAGAACCATATTAAATTGGGCAGAAAAGACAAAGAGATTAGGCATTAGAGCGAATGCCGATACGCCAGAAGCTGCAAAGCTTGCAAGAGAGTATGGCGCCAAGGGAATAGGCCTATGCAGAACTGAAAGGATGTTTAACGCTCGTGACAGACTTGGCCTTTTTGTCGACATGATTATGACTCGAACAATAGAGGAACGGAAAGCAGTTTTAGAAAAATTGATGGTTCTTCAAAAAAGTGATTTTAAAGAAATTCTCACTGCCATGAAAGGATATCATGTTACCATACGACTGCTTGACCCACCGTTGCATGAATTTCTTCCAAACATAGAAGAGTTGATCAATAGAATACATTCACTTGAAAAGCAAAATACCTCTAGTGAAATTGATGCAACCAAGAGAATTTTAGATAGAGCAAGAGAACTTGCTGAAATAAACCCTATGATGGGACATCGTGGTGTCAGAATAGGTATTACGTTTCCTGAAATTTATGAGATGCAAATCAGAGCAATTTGTGAAGCAGCTGCTGAACTTGTAAAGGAAAAAGTGGATGCGCACGCTCAGATAATGATTCCACAAGTTGGAAGTGTAACAGAGCTAATCCAGATTAAGAAAATTTATGATCAAATAAAATCTAGTGTAGAATCAAAATATGAAATAAAATTAAAAATAAACTTTGGAACAATGCTTGAAGTTGTAAGAGGATGCCTTACTGCAGATGAAATGGCTAAAGTTACAGAGTTCTTTAGTTTTGGTACCAACGACTTGACTCAAGCCGTTTTTAGTTTTAGTAGAGAGGATGTAGAAGGTAAATTCCTTCCAGAATACATTGAAAAGGAAATTCTTGTCGAAAATCCTTTCCAATCACTTGATGTAAATGGCGTAGGTAGCCTAATGCAAATTGCCATAGCAAAGGGAAAAAGTGTCAAACCAAACCTTGAGATTGGAATATGCGGTGAGCATGGAGGAGATCCAATCTCGATAAAGTTTTGTCACAAAGCTGGTCTTAGTTATGTAAGTGCCTCATCGCACAGAATTCCAATTGCAATTCTTGCAGCAGCACAAGCTGCACTTTTAGAAAAATCAGAAAGAAAACCAAAAACAAAAAAATCAAAAAAGAAAAAATAAAAAATGCAAAATGGTTACATCTCGTTTTTGAACCAGGTTCTAATTAAATAATTATGACAATTTGGCTTCTGCAAAATAAACATGAAAGGGCTGGCTGTAGATCACTACTATATGGTATGTTTTGACATCTACACTTTTTAGGTCATAGTTCTGATCACCCATGCTACCTTTTAGCTTACCCAAATCAATTCCTGTTGTAACGTCACCGTCACTTGTCATGTAAACATGTAGGTCAGGACCGTTTGTTACTTCAAAATTTTCAAATCTCAAAAAAGCAATTGTTCCAACAGAAATTATTTCAGCTTTTCCTTTTGCATCATGTCCTTTTAGTCCTACAAATTCACCTTGTTTTGAAAATATTACAGTCTGTGTGTTTGAAGATATCTTGGAAATCATGTCTTGCATGCTCTCAGAAACTGTAGTTGGAAACTTTTTTGCCTCATCCATCATGAGGTCTATTGTTTTTTGGGGCATTTTCTCTATAATGGAGTTTCTTTGCGAATCGACCATGTTTACAAATTTGTCATATGTCAAGCCAGTTTGAACTTGATCCAGTGCGTGTTGCAAGGGATCAGTGAGAGTTTTTGGTAAAATCATTGGACCTCCAAGATAAAGCACTCCCATTGCAGCAGTACCAACAATTACTGCAATAACAATGCCCCTTAACACGACCAAATTAAGTGAATGAAACTATTAAGGATTGAAGAAAGCTGAAATATCAAGTCCTAGATAATTATTGTATGCTTCCTAGGCTTGATTCAATAAAACCAGCTAGACTAAAGATTGGTCTAACCCAGCAAAAACTAGCTTCTCTTACTGGTGTTAGTACATCTATGATTAACCAGATAGAATCTGGAAGATGCCAGCCCAGTTATTCTACAGCAAGAAAAATATTCGAAGTACTCTGGTCACTTGAAAATCAATCTTCAATGAAAGCAGGAGATATCTGTAGCAAGGACATTGCCAAGCTAAAAACAACTGATACTTTACATGACGCAATAAAAAAAATGCAAGAGTTTTCAATTAGTCAGATACCTGTTTTTGATGGGTCTGAGGTCGTGGGGCTGATAACAGAGGATGGACTTGTTAAACATTTGTTAGACAGTGATGAATCTCAGCGCAAAAAGATCAAACTTTCTGAAGTGATGGAATCTAGACCGCCAATAGTTGATTACAATGTTCCTGCGAAAACCCTAGTCACTCTTGTCAGATTTTCAAAATGTATCTTGGTATCAAAGCACAGCAAGATAATTGGAATAATTACTGCGTCTGATACTTTGAAAATGATGGAATAATTTTTTAATTGGCAATTATTTTGGATGAGAACACAACTCAGCTAAGACCCCATGCAGCGATTTTGGATGGATAAAAGTAACTTTGGTACCTCTTGAACCTTGCCTTAGTTCCCCAAGAAATCTTACGCCACAGCCCTTCATTCTAGTCACTTCACCTTCAATGTTATCTGTTTCAAGTGCAATGTGATGCAAGCCCTCACCTCTACTTGTGAGAAATTTCTTAATTGGACTGTCATCTCTAGTTGGTTCCATGAGTTCAATTCTAGAATCTTGTAGATGTAAAATTGCTACTCTGACACCTTCTGTTTCAACTGTTTCAAACTCTACTTCTTTTATTCCAAAAGCCTGCTGGTATTCTTTTGCTGCTTCCTCTATGTTGTTTACTGCAATTGCAACATGATCTATTTTCATTTTAGAATGTTTCCTTTGGTTGATAGATTCCAAAGACTTCTCTAAAGGTATTGCTTATCTCGCCAAGCGTTGCATAACTTTTTACAGCATTTATGATGTAGGGCATCAAGTTCTCCTCTTTTTCAGAGGCACTCTTCATCTTTGAAAGAAGATCTTCGACTTTTTTGTTATCTCTAGTGCTTCTTAATTCTTTAAGGTTCTTAGTTTGTTTTACTTCAATGCTACTATCGATTCTTAGGAGGTCTTGTTTTGCTTCTACTGCGTCAGCAAATTTGTTAACACCAACAATGATTCTTTCTCCTTTGTCAATTTCCTGCTTTAATCGGTATGCGTTTTGTCTAATTTCTGATTGAAAAAATCCCCTTTCTATTCCAGCAAGAGAGCCCCCCATCCTATCAATTTTTTTCAAATACATGTTTACTTCGTCCTCAATTTCGTCAGTAAGATATTCTACATAATAAGAGCCAGCGAGTGGATCCACCGTCTTTGTAATTCCACTTTCATGGGCAACAACTTGTTGAGTTCGTAGCGCGATTTTAACGGCAGCCTCAGTAGGAAGTGCAAGAGCCTCATCTTTTGAATTGGTATGCAATGATTGTGCCCCTCCAAGTACTGCAGCCATAGATTGTATCGCAACACGGACAATATTATTATCGGGTTGTTGTGCAGTCAGAGATTCACCGCTTGTTTGCACATGAAATCTCAAATGTATTGATTTTGGATCACGAGCATGGAATCTTTCTTTTAGTATCTTTGCATAAATTCTTCTTGCAACTCTGAATTTAGCAACCTCTTCGAGAAACTCATTTGTACAACAGAAAAAGAATGATAATCTTGGTGCAAAATCATCAATTTTTAATCCTCGCGCAATACAAGTCTCGATGTATTCTATCGCGTTTGCAATCGTAAAAGCAACTTCTTGTACTGCATTACATCCTGCTTCTCTCATATGGTAACCTGAAATCGAGATCGGATACCATTGTTGGACTTTTTTTGAACAATATTCTATCATATCACCAATTAATCTCATCGATGGTCTTGGAGGATAGATGTAGGTGTTTCTTGCAATGTATTCTTTGAGAATATCGTTTTGAGTTGTTCCCCTCAAAGCAGAACTTGTAACACCTTGTGATTCCCCAGTGGCAATATACAGTGAAAGCAAAGTAGAGGCTGTTGCGTTAATTGTCATAGATGTGCTTACTTTGTCAAGTGGTATCCCACTGAAGCAGGTCATCATGTCTTTAAGTGAGGTTATAGAAACGCCAACTTTACCAACTTCTCCTTCTGCATGCGGATCATCTGCATCGTATCCAATTTGGGTCGGTAGATCAAATGCCATACTAAGCCCGGTCTGACCTCGTTCAAGTAAATACTTGAATCGTTGATTTGTCTGATCAGCACTTCCAAATCCAGTATACTGCCTCATTGTCCACAATCTATCGCGATACATTCCTTGGTGAATGCCTCTCGTGTATGGAAATTTGCCTGGTTGTTCGTCCTTGCTTCTTGGTTTTACTTTAGAATCATAAACTCGTTTTACTGGAATATTAGAATCTGTTTTTACTTGTTTTGAGGATTCAGGTTTTTTTTGCTTCATAAAATCACTTGAAAAGTTTTGAAATTTTTTCCGCAGCCTCGTATGGATCTAATGTCTTTGATTGTACTTTTTTCAGATATTTGGTATATGTACTACTAGAATCAAGCATTGTGCTCACTTTATTTTTAACATTATTTAAAACAATATCCCTTAGCTCAGTTTCTAGTCTAGAGTGTTCCTGCAATTTTTTTGTTTTTTTCTTTGCTATAATTAGCTCTTTTAGTTTTTTTACAAATTCTGAAATTCCTTTGTTTGATTTTGCCGAAGTCAGTAGTATTGTTGGATTTTTTTCTGTCATGCCAATAAAATCCCTAACTGCATTAAACAACTGATTTGCACCTGTCAAGTCACTTTTGTTTATCAGATAAATGTCACCAATCTCAGTCAGGCCTGCCTTTATTGTCTGTATACTGTCGCCAGTATTTGGATTAAAAACTACGACCGTGATGTCTGCAATTCTTGAAATATCAACTTCAGTTTGGCCTGCACCAACACTTTCAATTATTATTACATCAAATCCGGCATATTCAAGCACCCTAATGCTATTTCTTAGTGATGAGGAAATAGCTCCGGTAGATCCTCTTGATGCCATACTTCTGATATAAGTTCCATGATCAGTAGATTCAGTCATTCTTACTCTATCACCAAGTATTGCACCCCCGGTGATGTGGCTTGTTGGATCTATCGCTAGTACTGCAGTCTTGTAACCAATTTTTTCTAGTTCTAGTACAGTCTTGTCTATGAGAGTGCTTTTACCTGCACCTGCCGGACCTGTTATTCCGATTGTAATGGATTTACCAGAATTTTTGAATATTTGTTTTATTAATCCTTTTGCAGCCTTATCATCATTTTCAATAATTGAAATAGATCTAGCTATGGCTCTGCGTTTACCATGTTTTAATTCTGATATGATATTCATATAGAACTGACTACGGGTTGTAACCACAATAAAATCTTCTTGTTAAACGCTTTAAAGTAGCCCGATTTCAAATAAACTTACTTGACACTTGACGGTGAATTTCGAAAATTGATGAAAGAAACTATAGAATCTGAATTAGAAGCCATAAGTAAATATCCAAAAGACCCTGCTTCCAAGAACTTTTGGGAGTATGACAGCCAATTTGATTTTGAGTACGGATGGCATATCGGCTATCTAGAAGCCATGTTATTTACTTCATTTTTACAATTACGCAAAAAAGTACCAGATAGAAATGAAGAGTTTGAAATTAAACAAACTATTGCTGCCCATTCCAGGGATATTAAGAAGATATTATCTAAAAAAAAGACATAGGTCATGAATAATTCTGAAAGAGCTGTTTTTATCAAATAAAGATTTTAAAACCCAGATGTGCCCTCAAAATTATGGCACAAAAGGCAACCATTAGAAGAGTTAGAATTCTTGTTGCCAAATTAGGATTAGACGGTCATGATAGAGGCGCGTTAGTTTTGTGTCGTGCCTTTAGAGATGCAGGTATGGAAGTAATTTATTCTGGCCTTTTTGCTACTCCTGAAAGGATTGCCAAGATTGTTGAAGATGAAGATGTGGATGTAGTTGCCCTCAGTCTTCTAAATGGCGCACATCTTACGTTGTTTCCAAGAGTAGTCAAAGCACTAAAAGAAAAAGGAATTAGAGATGTACTTGTAATTGGAGGCGGAGTAATACCAGAAGATGACAAGTCAGAGCTTGAGAAAGCCGGAGTTTTGGGAAACTTTGGTCCTGGAACACCGCTTTCTACAGTGATTGATTACATTCACTCTGTTACAAAGCTAAGAAAAATTTAATTATTCTTTTGAGTCAGGCCACATCATCTGGCGCATTTTTCTGCCAACCTGTTCTATTTGATGGGTCTCGATTTGCTTCATGTACCTGTCAAATGAGTTTTTACCATTTTTCTGATAATCGCTTATCCATTCTTGATTGAAGGTTCCATCTTGTATCATTTTGAGAACTTTTTTCATGTTCTCTTTTACGTCCTTGTTTATTACCATTGGTCCTCTTGTCAAACCACCATATCTTGCGGTCTCACTTACCCTTCTCCACATTCCGTTGATTCCATATCTTTGGATAAGATCGACGATAAGCTTCAGTTCATGTAAAACTTCAAAGTATGCAATTTCTGGTTGGTATCCTGCTTCAACCAAAATTTCAAAGGAATTCATTATCATTGATGCGCATCCTCCACAAAGATCAGCTTGTTCTCCAAACCAGTCCGTCTCCACTTCCTCTTGGAATGTTGTTTCTATCACTCCTGGTCTTGTGCTTCCAATTCCTTTTGCCAAGGCCAGAGTTCTGTCCCAAGCCATTTTAGTATAATCTTGATAAACTGCAACTATTGATGGAGTGCCAAAGCCTTCAAGGTAGGTCTCTCTTACTTTGGAGCCAGGACCTTTTGGTGCAACCATGATTATATCCACATCTCCTGGTGCCTTGATCCATTCCCAATGAATTGCCGCACCGTGTGAAAATGATAATGCGTTTCCTACATTTAGATGAGGTTCAATTTGTTCTCGAAAGACTTTGGCTTGAATCATGTCAGGAATTAATACGTGTACAATGTCAGCCTTTTCGCATGCTTTTGGAATAGACAGTACCTCATGACCATCATCTTTTGCCTTTTTCCAGCTTGAACCGCCTTCTTGTAATCCAACTATAACATTCAGACCAGAATCTTTTAGGTTGTTTGCCTGGGCATGCCCCTGAATGCCGTAACCAATTACTGCGATGATTTGGTTCTTTATAGGATCCAAACTTACATCGGTGTCTTTCCAAGTTTTTGCCATTTCATGAGGTTAATTTATTGCAAATATAATCGTACAAATTGAGTTTACAAATTAAATGGCTTTAATGATTAATGTGCTAGCATATGCTACTGCAGCACTTGCAGGGATTGTAATAATCCATGCCCAAACGATTCTTCTCCCAATACCCCATCGTACTGCAGATACTCGTTTTACTGCACCTGCTCCCATTATTGCGCCAGAAATTGCGTGAGTTGTACTTGCTGGAATACCAAGCCAAGCTAAAACTGCAAGAATTGTTGCACCGCCTGTTTCTGCTGCAAATCCTTGATATGGTTTTAACTGAGTAATCTTTATCGCCATTGTTTTTACAATTCTCCAACCGCCAAAAAAAGTACCAAGACTGATTGCTAAAGCTGCCATTATAATAACATAGTATGGGACTTCAAATTTTGTAATCACACCTTGAGTTAGTAAAATTAAAGCAATCACTCCCATCGTTTTTTGACCATCATTTGCACCATGAGTTAATGAAAAATATGCTGAGGAGATAAGCTGTAATCTTCCAAATACTGAATTTACTGATGATGGCCTTCTTTTTGCAAATATAGTAATCAACAAAGTTGCCAATAAAAATGCAGCAACCAGTCCGACTACAGGTGAAACAATAATACCTGTAACCACTTTTTGTAATCCACCAAAAATTATAGATTGTGTTCCAGCTCCAGCAATGCCGGCACCTATTATTCCTCCAATCAATGCATGACTACTTGATGTCGGAAGTCCCAATAGCCATGTAATAATGTCCCAAATGATTGCACCAGCAAGAGCGCCAATTATAATATTCAGGGTTACAAAATTTGGGTCAATAATTCCTTTTCCTATAGTAGTTGCTACAGCAACACCAAAAAGAAAAGGCCCTGCAAAGTTTGCGACAGCAGCCATAGTAACTGCTTGAAGTGGACGTAAGACTCTTGTTCCTACCACAGTAGCAATCGAATTTGCCGCATCATGAAAACCGTTTAAAAAATCAAAAACTAGTGCAGCTATAATCGCTCCAATGGCAAGTCCAATCATATCAAATACCTATGTATATTTTAGAACAATGTCTTCAACAGAGTCAGCAACATCAAGACATCTATCAGATGCAGTTTCCAACGCTTCATAGATATCTTTTAGTTTAATTATGGCAATCACGTCAGTTGTGTCTAATAATTCTCCTACTGCTTTTCTGTAAATATCATCTACCTTATGTTCAGACTCATTTATTTTTCTACAGTGTTCAATTATAGATTTGTCTGCTTTTACATTGTTTAATCTTGTAATCATATAGTTAATTTCTTTTGTTGCAACATACAGTTCCTTTGCAATTTCAAGCATGTATGGCGGAGGAGATTTTATTTTAAAATTAACAATTCGCCCAGATATTCCTTCAACATAGTCAACTATATCATCAGTTTTTGATGCAATTCTTGAAATGTCTTCTCGATCTAAAGGTGTGATGAAAGTTTTGTTTAACTCCTCAAATACAGAATGAGTGTCTGTATCAGCTTCTCTTTCAAGTTTTTTTATCTTTGCATGAATCTCATTTAATTTATCAAAATCAGAAAAAAGATCAACAAGTAATTTTGTGACTTCTTCTGCTTTACAAGCTAAATTGTTTAAAATTGCAAGAATTTCTTTTTCATTAGATTTTAACCATGACATCCATTGTGGCATTAGCTTTTTGCTGATTTACATAGTTAAATATCTGATCAATATAGCGCACGTGAACTATATAGTTAGTAATTTGATCGTAGAAAAGATCAGATTGTCAATTTCTTTCCACATTTTATACATCTTACAATAGTATCTCTTGCCTTTAATCGATCAAATTTTTTGGAACCACATACAGGACAAATAGGACAAGATCTTAGTTTTCCCATAACACCACAGATTTTGAGTTCTTTAATATTAAATTCTGTATATTCTAAATGATTACCAAGAAATAGAGTTTATCAAATAGAAATGTGAGATTAAATCATGCCTGAAAAGATCAAATTTTCGTCAGATGAGGAACTAAATTTAGAATATTTATATGACATAGGATTATCACATGCCAAACGTGGAAATCCACGTGATGCTATATTTTATTTTGACAAAGTACTATTGGTAGAACCAGAACATACTAATGCAATAGTTCACAAAGGAAATGCGCTAGGAAAACTTGGAAAATACAATGATGCAATTACATGCTATGACAAAGTTTTAAAAAATTATCCTGACCATCACATAGCCTTGATCAATAATGGTCTAGCACTCCATTATCTGAAAAAATTTGATAAGGCAGTCTCATTTTACGATAAAATTCTAGTAAAAAATCCTCATAATGCCAGTGTACTTTACTACAAGTCATGTAGCAAGTCACTTCAGGGAAAGCCAGAAGAAGCACTAAACCTTTTAGAACAAGCAATTATGATAGATCCAGAATACGGAAAAAAAGCTGCAGGTGACCTTGATTTTGAAAGTTTACGTGAAGACAAGAGGTTTAAAGCTTTAACATCGTAGATTTTTCCAATAAGAAAAAATAGGTAGCAGAAAAGATAATCTTCATTGAACATAGGAATTATTGGAACCGGTTTTCTTGGAAAAGCAGTAGCTATTAGACTACTCAGTACTGGTCACAAAGTAATTGTTTACAATAGGACCAAAAACAAAGCCGAATCCTTAAAAAACATAGGAGCAATTGTTGTTGACACCCCTAAAGATCTAGCACAAGCTTGTGACCTTGTTATAACTATTGTAAAAGACTCGGAGGCAGTAGAATCTGTCTCATTTGATAAAAATGGCATCATA